>PJTT01000145.1_pt1 | contig 114597 bp, 86 predicted proteins | sample 1512261 | NCBI WGS metagenome assembly PJTT01 (sample SAMN08177685, study PRJNA422409) | Soil metagenome, whole genome shotgun sequencing project. | isolation source: Soil (2) enriched on wood chips | place: USA: Madison | collected 2015-01-15 | reverse complement strand
TTGGACGAAAATCCGATGGGCCTCCTGGGTTACAAACTATATGGCTTGGATATCAAAGAATCTGCGACGCAGCAACTGTTTATGAATTATTAAATAAACAAAATTTGGGTAAGGGATAGCTCCTGGGAGGGGATTAACCCTATTGCCAACAAAATCAATTTTTGAATTGTCAATTGTGACCTGTCCATTGTCACTTGTCAATTGCCAACCAATTCCACCTCAAAAATATCTTCAAAGTGTTTTTTGAAAAAAGCTTTTACTTCATTAATATCTACTTGCTGGCCTAGCTCTTTTTCAATAGAAGTAACCTGCTTGTTTTGAATACCACAGGGAACTATAAAACCAAAATAATCTAAATCGGTATTTACATTTAATGCAAAGCCATGCATGGTTACCCAACGGCTGGTGCGTACACCAATGGCGGCAATTTTTCTTTCACGGCCAATTTTATCAGGATCCAGCCAAACACCCGTTTCACCGGCAGAACGTTCGCCTTTTAAACCGTAATCGGCAATGGTTTGTATAATTACTTCTTCCAGATTGCGCAGGTATTTACCAATATCAGTATAGAATTTTTCTAAATCTAAAATGGGGTAACCTACTAATTGTTGCGGACCATGATAGGTAATATCGCCACCACGATTGGTTCTAAAAAAATCTATACCACGGGCAGCCAGGTTTTCCTCGCTTAACAATACGTTTTCAATATGGCCGCTTTTGCCTAAGGTATATACATGCGGATGCTCTACAAATAACAGGTGATTTTTTGTACTTGCCGCAGCAGTGGCAGCTTCGGCTTCATTAGCTTGCTGCTCAAATCGCAGTGATTTTAGCTGCACATTTTCGCCCAATAAAGTTTCCTGGTAAGCCCATGCATCTTTATAACGCATACTGCCCAGATCGTTAAAGTAAACTTGTTGCTTTTTCATTTTAATGCTTGCGAAGGTACAACAATTGTAAGGGTTTAAAGGTTCGGGAACTCAATTGACAGTGGATAAATTAGACAATTTGGAAATTTGAAAATTAGATAATGGGGCTCCGGGCTAAAACACAGCCGCTTAAATAATGCTCAATAGAATTGTTGCAGTTGAAGAGTGCGACGCAACAGAAGCTGATTAGGATTACTGCTGCTGGTAACATAATAAAAAATTTATACAGTATTTAGTACGTAGGTTTTAGTATAAAGAATGAAATGCCGATTTATTACGACAACCTTGAACCCTTGAACATTGAACTTTTGAACTTCTTAAACTTCTTGAACCTCTTGAACCTTTTAAACCTCTCTAACGCTACAAAAACACTACTTTTTCACAATTTATTCTTTCTGGGTATAAAATTATTTTTTCTTCCCCATCTTTGCCAGCCATGGCAAAAACGAAGACAGAAGAAACTCCTATGATGCAGCAGCATCGGGCTATTAAACAAAAATATCCTGATGCTGTGCTATTGTTTCGTGTAGGAGATTTTTATGAAACTTTTGGTCCGGATGCCATTACGGCATCGCAGGTTTTAGGCATTACTTTAACCAAACGTAATAACGGTGCAGCCTCCTCGTTGGAGCTGGCCGGTTTTCCGCATCATGCCTTGGATACTTACCTGCATAAATTGGTAAAAGCTGGTTACCGTGTTGCAGTTTGCGATCAATTGGAAGACCCGAAAACCGCCAAAGGCGTGGTAAAAAGAGGGGTGACCGATATGATTACACCCGGTACAACGGTTAACGATAAATTATTGGAACACCATAGCAATAACTTTTTAGCCGCACTGCATTTTGTTGATGATAATAAATTCGGTCTGGCTTTTTTAGATATATCCACCGGGGAGTTTTTTATTGCCGAAGGCGACAGAGAATACACCGATAAATTATTACAAAGTTTTAAACCTGCCGAAGTAGTTTTTGCCCGCCAACAACAAAAAAATTTCAAAGAATTTTTTGGCGGCAAAATGTACACTTACACTTTAGACGAGTGGATTTTTAGCGATACTTATGCGAATGATGTTTTGCTGAAACATTTTCAAACACACTCCTTAAAAGGCTTTGGTATTGATGGTCTTACTAACGGCATGATTGCAGCCGGAGCCATACTGCATTACCTGAAAGATACTGAGCACCCCAACCTGCAGCATATTACCACTTTACAACGTATAGACCGTGACGATTTTTTGTGGATGGATAGGTTTACGATACGTAACCTGGAGTTGATTGGTGGCAGTGGCGATGGGCAGCATAGTTTATTAGGCGTATTGGACAATACGGTTTCGCCAATGGGTGCCCGTTTGTTAAAACGTTGGGTAATTTTTCCGTTAAAGGATTTATTAAAAATTAATGAGCGGTTGGATTTGGTGGAAATGCTGATTAAAGAAACCGATTTAAGGCAGCAGTTTTTACAGGCTTTTAAACAGTGTGGCGATATAGAAAGGCTGGTATCTAAAATACCATTAAAGAAAATTAATCCACGTGAAGTATTGCAACTGGCCCGCGGCTTAAAACAAATAAGCGTGGTAAAAGAGTATTGTAGTAAAAGCAATAATGAATATTTAAAAAGACTGGGTGATGCACTTAACCCATGCCCCTATATTGCCGAAAAAATTATTAAAGAAATTATTGATAATCCACCGGTACAGGTAAGTAAAGGGAGTGTTATTAATACCGGCGTAAATGCGCAGTTGGATGAGTTAAGGAGCATATCACAATCTGGCAAAGAATACCTGGCAAAAATGCAACAAACCGAAGCCGAACGTACCGGTATTGGCTCGTTAAAAATTGGATTTAATAATGTGTTTGGTTATTATTTAGAAGTAACCAACTCGCAAAAAAATAAAGTACCTGCCGAGTGGATGCGCAAGCAAACACTGGCCAATGCTGAACGTTATATTACGCCGGAACTAAAAGAATACGAAGAAAAAATTACCGGTGCTGAGGATAAAATTCTAGCACTGGAAACCGACTTGTTTGACGTACTGGTAAACGAATTGTTTGAATACCTTGCCCCCATACAAACCAATGGTAATATAGTTGCCATTATTGATTGCTTGTGTTGCTTTGCACATAATGCGATACAGTTTCAATACAAAAAACCGGTAATACACGAGGGCAGCGAATGGGAGGTGAAAGAAGGCCGCCATCCGGTTATTGAGCGTAACCTGCCAATTGGCGAGGCTTATATTCACAACGATTTGCAGTTAAATAAAACCGATCAGCAAATTATTATTTTGACAGGACCCAACATGAGTGGTAAATCGGCCTTGTTACGCCAAACGGCGCTGATAACACTCATGGCTCATATGGGATCTTTTGTACCGGCAACGGTTGCAAAACTTTCCTTAACCGATAAAATTTTTACCCGTGTTGGTGCATCGGACAACTTAAGTGGTGGCGAAAGTACCTTTATGGTGGAGATGAATGAAACGGCCAGCATTATTAATAACCTTACTGCACGTAGTTTAATATTATTGGATGAAATAGGCCGTGGTACATCTACCTACGATGGTATTTCCATAGCCTGGAGTATTGCCGAACATTTACACAATACACCACACCAACCCAAAACTTTATTTGCTACACACTACCACGAATTAAACGAACTGGAAGAAAAACTGGAAAGGGTAAAAAACTATCACGTAACTAATAAAGAAATAGGTAATAAAATTATTTTCCTACGCAAACTGGCCCGTGGCGGTAGCACCCATAGTTTTGGTATTCATGTAGCAAAAATGGCAGGCATGCCGCCTTCACTTATTCAAAGGGCTAACGAAATATTAACCCAGTTGGAAACCCAGCATGTAGATGCCGATAGTACAACCAACACCGGTAACGGCCCATCCACTACTGCCGATTTAAAAGACGCTATTAAAAACGTAACAGCGCCAAAAATGCAACTCTCCATTTTTGATGCACACAGCGAAACCTTTGACACCATACGCCAAATGTTAGAGGGCATAGATATTAACCGACTTACACCCGTAGAAGCACTATTAAAATTGCAGGAAATTAAAAACAAATTGCAATAAATCAGGTTTTGTACTTGGCTAAAATTGGGAGTCCTACTTAGCAGTAACACCTGTTATTTTTTGTATATATGTGTGTAAAAAACACGCAAACGATTGATATTTATCAAAAAATCAGTCATTTTGGGCCATTTATGCCTGCATTAACCTGCATTCATATTAGTTTTAGGTGTAAATACTTAATATCCTATATATGAATTACCGCTTACTACTGGCTACTGTAGTATCCCTAACTACCGTAGTTTTACATGCACAGCCGTGTACTCCCGCCGGCGACGAACTCAGTTACGGCACCAACGATACCTGGATTGGCTATGTATACAACAGCACAAATTTTACCAACTATGTAGGTTATGTTACAGAAGGCAGTAGCGGTAACCCTAACTTTTACCAAACATTTGGCGGCAGCAATACAACCTATAACACCAATGGTTGCTCCATTAATACCAACTACTTTACAGTACGTTATAAACTACAAAAAACATTTACCAATGCTACTTACGATATTACCGTAGGTGGCGATGATGGCTACCGACTAAGTCTGGATGGTGGTGCTACCTGGGTGATTGATAATTGGCGGGACCAAAGCTATACCCTAAACACACATACCATTTTGCTGAATGGTACTTATAATATGGTGTTAGAGTATTATGAAAACCAAGGTGATAATATCATAAGTTTCGATTTACAATCGTCCTGTGCCGGATCAGAAAATACAACTACTTACGGCACAGCCGATAGCTGGATTGGGTATGTGTACGATGGTACAAATTTTAATTATTACCGTGGCGCCATTACGCAATCATTAAATTTTTATCAGAATTTTGGTGGCGATAACACCACTTTTTTTACAACCGGCTGTAGTGTACAAACCGAAACCTTTAGCGTACGCTATCGCTTACGTAAAAACTTTACCTATGGCAGTTATACCATTGTTGTTGGGGCAGATGATGGCTATCGTTTAAGTTTAGATGGTGGCGCAACCTGGGTGGTTGACCAATGGAGCGACCACGGTTATAACGAAACTATTTACATTACCAACCTTACCGGCAATGTAAATATGGTTTTGGATTATTACGAAAACGGAGGCGGCAATATTATTAGCTTTAATATTCAAAACAACTATGTACTACCGGTTACTTTATTAAATTTTAAAGGCAATACACAAAACAATTTATTCAATTTTAACTGGGCCATTACCGCCAACAGCAATCCGGATTATTTTCAAATTCAGCAGAGTAATGACGGTATAAGGTTTACTGATGCGGCTACTATAGCAGCTTCCAACGGCGTACCATTCAATGGCAACATTTCATTTAAACATCAGTTACCACAAACCAATGCCGGCTATTATCGTCTAAAAATTACTGACCAACAAGGTGTAATAACCTATTCGCAGGTTATACACTTAACACAAAACAACAGCAATAAATTACAGGTATTCCCAACCGTTTTACGGCAGCAAGCCATACAGGTAAAAACACAGCAACTTTACCAACAAGCAACAGCGCAACTATATAACGCACAAGGCATATTAGTATGGCAACAACCATTGGGCAACGTATTACCCAACAAGCAAATAGCCTTACCCATACAGCAAAAAAAACTAGCATCGGGCACTTATGTGTTAAGTATTTATAGCAGTAATCAACCCGTACAAAGTACCAAAATAGTTGTTCCGGCCTGGTAAGCAATAAGTGATAAGTACATTTGGGGCTGTCAGCAGTAGTAACTCCGGTCAGCTACAGTTCCCGCCTTCTGTAGTAGTGCGCTGCCCGGCTCAATGCCATGCTGCAAGCGCAGCTACTACTGCCAGTCGGGCAGCCATTCAGCAGTAGATTAACTTTCAGCTTGTTTAAATACACCATTTTGCTGCAAAAAATGAGTATAAATAAAATTTTCAAAAGGGTTAACGCTTGTTTGGAAAATGTAAAAACTTCTTATATTTACAACAAACCAACTCAACATGAAACTAACTCGTATAACTGCTTTTTCATTTATGCTTTTAGGAATGGGGCTATTTATTTCCTGTGAAAAACAAAAACAATTTGAAAGTTCTGACAAACCTTACATCCACGAAAAATCAGATATTGCTTTAACCGGAGCACAGGTTATACCAGCTTCAACTTCACCGGCAACCGGTACACTTTGGGTGTCATACAATGAAAAAAACCGTCTTTTAAATTATGAATTAAGCTGGGGCGGATTACGTGATACCATCAGAGAGATTAATATTTATGAAGCCCCTATAGGTTATACAACTATAGTACCTGCTGTACAAAAGTTACCGGCATTTAATGCGTCTAACCTTCGAGCCAATCAAACTACTTATCCATTTGCAGGGGGTAAGTACGTTGGAGCAGCTGTAATTGATAATGTTGTTTTTGCAAAAGAAAAGCTATTAAATCATCGTTATTACATTCAAATACACACAAAACAATTTCCTAACGGAGAAGTTCGTGCGCAAATAAAATTTAAGTAAGTACAAATTATTTGTAAAAAGCAAGAGGGCTGTTTCAATGAAACAGCCCTCTTGCTTTTATGTACATTTTTATAAGTTGCTTATTCACAACCCAACAACTCACATAATTTCATTTCCAAGTCAGGCCCACGAAGATTTTTGGCTAATATGGTACCATCAGGTCCTAATAAAAAATTCTGTGGTATTCCCTGCACTTTATATTGTTGTGCCACTACATTACCCCACCCTTGTAAGTCACTTACGTTTGTCCAGGTAAGGTTATCCTTTTTTATAGCATCCAGCCATCTTTCTTTTTGTCCGGGGTTATCCAGCGATACACCCAATACTGTAAAATTCTTGTCTTTAAACTTTTGAAAGTTTCTTACCACATTCGGGTTTTCCTGGCGGCAAGGCCCGCACCAACTGGCCCAAAAATCAAGTAAAACATATTTACCACGGAAAGAAGATAATGTGACCGGCTGCCCTAATGTATCAGCCTGTGTAAAATCTTTAGCAACAGAGCCAATAGCGGTTCCTTTTTCACCATCAACATATGATTGTAAATATTTACCATATGCATTGTTAACCGCATTGGGTTGTAATTGTTGTAAGCGCTGCTCTAGTACATTTACATCATTATTCAAGTTCATCACAATCAATAACAAAAACGGGCTAACTGCTGAGTAGGAATACTTTTTTATAAATGAATTTACCTGCTGATCAATTGAATCTGTTAACAATTGCAGGTTTATTCTTAAAGCTTCATCTTGCTCACCCGAACGCATGCGCATAGCATAACTATTCACCTTGTCAAACTTTGGCGGAAATTGTTTTTGAAAAGCCACAAAAGAATTTTGCGTAGCAGACCCACTATAACGCCAGTTATTTAAATTATTTAAACTGCCGGTTATCTTAAGTTTTTCGTTACCAATAAATATATTTTGCCTTTTGCCTCCCGGTAAGTTTATAGCTAATAAAGATGGCTCTTTTAGTTTGCCTTTTAGTACAAACCAATTATTAATAACCCGGGCTTTTGCCAAGGTATCATTTGGGTTATTTAAATCAGTAAGTGAAACTGTTGCATTAGGCTTTAATCCCTGAATGCTCCCGGATATTTGAAATTGTTGGGCTGCTGCAAAAATACTTATGCTACAAAGTAACAACAGGCCAAACAGCTTTTTTATTTGCATCATATTACAGGCTATTATTGTATAAATAAGCAACGGTAAAGATACAATTTGGCAACGAGAGTTTTACAAGCTAAAGTAATGATGAAAAGATATAGCCGACAACTTTAACTTTTTCCATTACCTGTTCATATATTCCTGTAACATAATGGTAGCGGCTATTTCATCCACCAATGCTTTGTTACGCCGCTGGTTTTTCTTTAGTCCCATTTCCAGCATAGCATCCTTGGCCATTTTAGAAGTATAACGTTCGTCCACCGTTTTAACCGGCAGGTTAGGAAAGTTTTTTTGTAGTTGTTTTATACAATTGGCTACTAATGGCGTAGCATGTGTATCACTATCATCCAGATTTTTAGGCTCTCCAATAATAATTAACTCTACCTGTTCCTGTGCAAAATACTTTTTCAAGTAAGTCATCAAGTCTTTCGTATCAACTGTGGTTAAACCGGTAGCTATTATTTGCATGGGATCGGTAACGGCAAGGCCGGTACGCTTTAAACCATAATCTATTGCCAGTATACGTGCCAAATGTTGGAGTATTAAAATTTAATAAATAAATCGGCTATTACAAAAACAGCAAACACTACCGAGGCGATACCATTGGCTGTCATAAAAGCTATATTAACACGACTTAGGTCATTGGGTTTTACTATAGTTTGCTGATACACTAACATACTAACAAACACAGCTACACCTATCCAGTATAACCAACCAAAGCCACCGTACCAACCAGCTATTATTACACAAGTTGCACTTAATACATGTAATGCCCTTGAAAAATATAAAGCCTTTGTTTTACCCAACCAGGATGGAATGGAATTTAAGTTTTGCGACTTATCAAAATCAACATCCTGTAAGGCATAAATAATATCGAACCCGCTTACCCAAAATAAAACAGCAAAGGAAAACAACAAAGGCAATAAAGTAAAATGACCCGTTACTGCCAAATAAGCACCAATAGGTGCCAATGCTAAACCAACACCTAATACTAAATGGCATAATGCTGTAAACCTTTTGGTATAACTATAACCTAACACTACAGCCAGCGCTACCGGCGATAAATAAAAACATATACGATTGATAAAAAATGTACACACCACAAATAACACACTACTAATAATTGTAAAAAACAATACATTATTAGCCTTTAATATTCCGGCAGGAATTTCACGAATAGCAGTACGAGGATTTTTTGCATCAAAATGCCTATCCAAATAACGGTTAAAAGCCATAGCAGCACTACGGGCAAAAATCATACATAATATTACCAGCGCAAAACGTATCAATAGTTGCCCCAAATCATCGGGATAATTATTTAAAACATCAGCATCTTCACTCGCTGAAAACATAAAAAATTCATAGTCGGCTGTGCCACTGAAATACATGGGCCATACCGGACGTATAGCAATAAAAAAACCAATTAATGCAAAGGGCATTGCAAAAATGGTATGCGAAAATTTTATGAGGCTAAGATATTTTTTTGTCGACATAGTTATAGTTCATAGTTAATAGTTCATAGACCCATTAACGACCTTTTATTCTTTTAATGAATTACGAAGACTCGTTAACATTTTACAGAGTACTTCATAATCCGTATAATATTTTTTATACTGTTCTTCGTTAACAAAACTTCTCTTGTTGGCCAAATGCAAACAAGCTACAACTTCTATTGCCGACCTTAAAGCTATGCTAATAAAACGGCTAAATTCTGCTTTTGACTGACCCGTACTCCCTCAGCTATATTCAATACCACAGAGTCTGCTGCTCTCTTTATTTGGCTGGCAAGACTAAATCGTTCAATTACAGGAAAGCTTTTAGCTAATAAATCAATTTTATTTGACAAATCGACTGCCATATGCCAAACTTTTAGTTCTTCAAAACGAAAAGCCATATTAAGTGGTGTTTAATGCAACTTTTGAAATAAATGCAACTAATGGGTGAGGGATAGAAGCGGAAAGCCCACAGCCACGAGGAACGAGTGGCGAGGACTTGCAGCGGATAGCCCGGCCCGAGGTACGAGGGGCACCCCCTAATTACATTTTTATTAGCAACAATAATTTTGTCTCACTATATACAACTGCACTATCAACTATGATCCATTATCTATGAACCATTACCTATCAATCTCTTCCGCACCAACTCCCACAACACCACACCTGCGGCGGTTGCAATGTTTAAAGAATGCTTCATTCCTAATTGCGGAATTTCTATACAACCATCACATGCTGCAATAGTTTCCTGCTCCACACCCGTTACTTCGTTACCTAAAATAACCGCTACTTTTTCGCCTTCTGCTTGTTTAATATTTTCAAGACTAATACTTCCTTCGGCTTGTTCCACCGCATACACGGTGTAACCATCGGCACGCAATTGTGCAATGGCTTCATCGGTTTTAGCAAAATGTTTCCAGGTTACTGATTCCTCGGCACCCAATGCCGTTTTTTTAATTTCTTTATGTGGCGGTACGGCTGAGTAGCCAATGATATAAACAGCCTCTAATAAAAAGGCATCACCCGTACGAAAAACACTACCCACATTGTATGCGCTGCGTATGTTTTCCAGCACTACAATAATGGGTAGTTTTTGCGACTGTTTAAATTCATCAACAGTCATACGGCCTAGTTCGTCCATGCTTAGTTTTCGCATGGCGCAAAAGTAAATGAAATGTGGCTATTTAAGGTTTACAATGCGTTTATCTTTGGGATATTTAACGGTATAACTAAAGCCGACTTTTTTACTTTCGCCTGGTTTTAAATCTATTTTCCAGGTAAGTACACCGGTTTCGTCGTTAACAGTGGCACCGCCATCTTCATCTAATTTCACTTCTACTTCTTTAATACCACTTAACGGAAACTGATCTTTCAACAACAGGTTTACATCGGTTAGTTTATTGTTTTTAATAATTACTTCGTAAGTAAACTGCTGACGGCTATCCTTACCACTGGTTTTAATACTGCTTAATTCTTTTATTAAGGAACGTTTAATGGCCACCCTTCTATCACGACCTAAGGATAAGTTCAACGTATCGGCAGTAGTGTTAGGGTCAATTTGCGATTTACCAATATAGGTATCGTCCATTATAATATTGGCTTCGCCGGGTAGCAAATCCAAGTTTTGCCAGTTGGCAATCTCGGCTAATAAATAAGCATCTTTATCAACACGTGGCACACCATAGTTTTTTAAAATGCTGTTTATTTCTTCATCTTTAATAGTTACGTTGTGTATTTGTCCATCGCTTTGAATATCGTAAGGCAAATCAATTTCAAAATTGGTGTTTAACTGGCCTTCGTTTAAGGTAGTGTATTGTTGTATAGAAGATGGCGAAATGGTATCATAGTTGTACTGTTTTTTAAATTCCAGTTCTTTGCTTTTTGTACCATATCCCGTTACCACTACTTCGCTTAAAGCTTCATCTTTAGCATAAGATTGCAACACATTCCTGTTCGAATTACCAATCATAGCCCTGCGTTGTAAATCGTTATACAAACCCGGTACATATAATTGTAAATGCCATGGCGATAAAACCGGTGCTACAACCCCAAAATTAGGAGTGCCGGTGCTTAAAGTAAGTTTGGTATTGCGCCAGTTAATACCGGTGCTTTGTGTTACCGATGCTTTGTACACCAGTTTCATTTTATTGGTTTTTGAGTTTACCCGTACATCGTAAACCGGCGTCCAGCCTGCATTAGCCGTGTAATAAGATAATGCCAAAGGAATTTCACCGCCACGTTTGTTCATGACCTGCAATACAAGCTGACCATAAGGTTGTGCATTATCAATATTTTGCTGTTGCATTTTAATAAGTGCAATGCGGGTATCGGCAATTTTTTTATTAATGGCAATAATGTTTTGCTCGTGGTTGTAAATAGCGGTTTTCGATTTTTCAATTTTTGCATTATGAAAATCAACCAGCTTTAACAACTCGGCACTGGTACTTACACGGGTACCATTGTTAGCAACGGCCTGTTCAATTATTTTGCCGGAGTAAGCCAGCGTTTCCTGCTCAATAGTAATGGTGTTTTTTATTTTGCCAATATTTGTTTGCATGCGGTTAATGCTATCCTCCAGTTGTGTTTGCCATTTAGGTATTTCCACCACCTGACTATTGGGATAAAAAACCGAAAATTTATGCGACAATAAAGCCACATCTTCCGGGCAACTTATTTGCAAGCTGCTTAAATCAATACTGGTGCTAAGTTTATTTATAACAATAAAACGGGTGGCCGTGCTTACCGGTACTTTTGCCTGATGCGTTAACTCGGCCCCATACCCAAAGTACACCGTTGCGGTTGATAATGATGCATCTATACGGGCTGTATCCTGCGCCATTGCTACTTGTGAAAAAGCCAGACCTACCCCTAATAATATTTTATACATACGCTGTTTTTTTACAGGATGCATTTTTAGTTACCGTTACACAAACCTTTTTTGCTTTTAGTTTTATTTAACATTGCGCCATTTTTTTTGGTTACCAGCTTCAGTAACACAGATGATCGTCCCTTGCGTCGCACACTTGTGCAGCATATCGCTAATCAGCAGAGGAAAGTCCGAGGAAAGTCGGGAAGTCCGTAAGACCGTAAGTCAGAAAGTAAATAAAGAATATCAAAATAATAGGCCATCTGGCTTTCAGCTTTATGCGTTAAGCGTTTAGCTTTCAACAGCACATTACCAAATTGTCTTACTATCTTTGCACATTGAACAAAAGTTGAAAAAATGACAATTCTTCCGATAGTAGCATACGGGCATCCGGTTTTAAGAGAAGTAGCAAAAGATATTGACGCAGACTACCCGGCTTTGGATAAACTGATTGAAGATATGTGGCAAACCATGTACTCCAGTAATGGCGTAGGCTTGGCTGCCCCGCAAATAAATCGCAGTATTCGTTTGTTTGTGGTTGATACCGCACAAATGTTTGAAAACATGGATGCGGGTGAAAAGAAAGAGTTTCCCGGTGATACTGGCATAAAAAAAGTATTTATTAATGCACATGTGGTAGAACTGGATGGCGAACCCTGGGCTTACAACGAAGGTTGTTTAAGCATACCTAAAATACGGGAAGATGTTAAACGTCCCGAAAGCGTTACGCTTGAATATGTAAACGAAAACTTTGAAGTATTTACCGAAACATTTGTTGGCTTAAGTGCCCGTGTTATTTTACACGAATACGACCACCTGGAAGGTAAATTGTTTATCGACTATATATCGCCATTGAAACGTAAATTAATGAAAGGCAAACTGGCTGATATTTCTAAAGGCAAAGTGAGAGTGGATTATAAGATGTCGTTTCCGGGATAGAGAGAGCAATTAGATAATTAGGTAATTAGATAATTTGGTAATTGATACATGCGATGGAAAAAGAAAAGTCGATTGAAAAAGATTTGAATTATCCGGTTGACTTATGGATTGCTACACTATTACTAGGCTCCTTATTCTGCGCTTTATCTGGTATATTTATTAATTTTAATAGAGACGCTATTCGTATTATTTCTGATACAATCGGAATGTTCTTATTTATATTGTCTTTTAGCTTCATATTCTCACTACCTGTGCTAATCCTTGTTTGGGGCATTTACAGAGGTCTTGTTGTATTCCTTAATAATATTTTCATTGTCAAATTAATTACCATCTTATTGTCTATTATAAGTGTCTATACTCTTCAGGTGGTATTATTATTTGATTGTTTTGATATAAAAGGGCTTTCCATACCGTTTACATTGGCCATTTTGACTTCAGGAATATTAATACAGATTAGAAAAAATAGAAGAGCAAAAAGAATAATAACAACTCAACCTGTCTAAAATAACCAAAAATAAATTAAACCGCTTGCACATTGCCCAATAGCATTACCGAACGTACAAGTGAGTGACACAACAGCCGATGATAGTAGCAATGCAGTTGATTACAAAAAAAATATTATCCCTTTTTTTTGCTATATGCTTATTTGGCGTAAACAGTTTTGCGCAGGAAATTGATTCTATTGAGAATGCAAGGTTAGCTCGAATGATTACACTGACCGATGTGGTGATGAGTAAGGAATTTAACGTACCCAATTTTATTAAACGCGTTAAGGAAGACACTACTTTTTACAAGGCTTTTAAAAATTTACGCATACTAAACTTTACATCGTTAAACAGCATTACCATGACCAATAAAAGTGGTAGTAAAGTTGAAGCGAGTTTAAACAGCCGTACCAAGCAGGTTATTACCAACCGTTGCCGTTTAACACAGGTGGAGGAAGAAAAAGTTACCGGTGATTTTTACGATAAAAAAGGTAATTATAATTATTACACAGCAGAATTATATGCCAGCTTATTTTTTGCTAAAACATCCATTTGCGGCGAGGATAATATTGTAAAAGGAAGTACCATTAACCCACGCAATAAAAGCGGCATGGATAAACGGAAGGAACAATTGAAAATGTTGTTTTTTAATCCGGGTAAAAAAATAACCGGCATTCCGTTTATGGGTGATAAGAGTAATATTTTTGATCCGGACATTGCTGCTTATTACGATATGCAAGTGGATGCGGGTACTTACGAAGGCAAAGACTGTTATATTTTTAGTATAAAAGCTAAGGAAGATTTAAGCAGCGGCCAACGTGATAAAATTGTTTTTGATAACATGACCACCTGGTTTGCGACTAATACCTACGAAATTTTAGCTCGTAATTATGCACTTAGTTATGGTGCCGGTGCTTATAGTTTTAATGTGGCGATGGAAGTAAAACTGGGTTGGTTTGGCAAACTACAAGTGCCTACCCTATTGCGTTACAATGGCAACTGGAATGTAATTTTAAAAGCAAAAGAAAGAGGCTTTTTTACTGCTACATTGTACGATTTTAAAAATTAAACATCCTTTGCCATTCTTCAAATAAAAAGGCTCTGTCAGGCTGAGGCTGACGAAGCCCGTGAAGAATTTTTATTATACTGCGTAGCCCTTCGTCAAGCTGTTAATGACAAGTGCCTAATTTGTTGAAAGTCAATGTCACCCTGAGCTTGACGAAGGGTGATGTAACACAATAAAAAGTCTCACCGGGTTTCGTCAGGCTCAACCTGACAAACTTCTTGTCATTTTAAAGAACATAATCGCTCTTTTATTTGTGCCTCAGGGTGACAAAGATTCCTCTCCAACTGAATTTGATCAAGTAAGAAAAAAGATTTACGCTTCTATCTCATGCCCTTTATGGCCAATATACTTACGCCATTTTTCAATTACCTGTGAAATATCAGATGGTAAATCAGTTTCAAAGAAAACTTGTTCGCCGGTTACCGGGTGTTGAAAACCTAATGTTTTTGCATGTAACGCCTGACGTGGGCAAATGGCAAAACAATTATCTACAAACTGTTTGTATTTAGTGTACACGGTGCCTTTTACAATTCTATCGCCGCCATAAAAATCATCGCTGAATAAAGGATGACCTAAATGTTTCATATGCACCCTTATTTGGTGCGTACGGCCGGTTTCTAAAATGCAACGCACTAAGGTTACATAATTAAAACGTTCTAACACTTCGTAATGGGTTGTAGCATCTTTACCAAAATCGCCATCAGGGTAAGCTGTAAATAATTTACGGAAACGTTGGTGGCGACCAACATGCGCAACAATAGTGCCTTTGTCTTCCGCTACATCGCCCCAAACAAGGGCTATATACTCCCGTTGTATAGTGTGATTAAAAAACTGTTTGGCTAGGTTACGCATGGCTACATCGGTTTTGGCTAATACCAATAAACCGCTGGTATTTTTATCAATACGATGTACCAGACCAAAACGTGGCAGGCTATCTTCTGTTACTTCAGGGTTTTGTTGTTGCAAATACCAGGCAACACCGTTTAATAAAGTGCCTGTATAATTACCACTACCCGGATGTACTACCATGCCTGCCGGTTTGTTGATGATCATGATATGTTCATCTTCAAACACAATATTCAAAGGCATTTCTTCCGGTAAAACATCTGACTTGTCGGGGCTATCATCGGAGAAAACTACAATTTCGTCATGCGGTCTTATTTTATAGTTGGCACTTACTTCCTTGCCATTTACTAATACCATCCCGTCTTTAATACCCTGCTGTAATTTATTACGGGTTGCATTTTCAATGCGCTGCATTAGAAATTTATCAATACGTAATGGTTCCTGGCCTTTATCAATGGTAAAGCTAAAGCGTTCGTATAGCTCTTCATTATGATTGTCGGCGCCTTGTTCGTTTTCGTGTATATCCTGTTCGTTATCCATGTAATCAGTTGTTTGCGGTTATATTGCTATAACACGGTTTGCATAAATGCTTTTACAGTCTGCTCAATGGGCTGTGTTTTATCAAACGACTTTATAAAAGCCGTTCCGATAATAGCGCCATTGGCATATTGACTGGCAGTTTGAAAACTTTGTTTGTCTTTAATGCCAAAACCAATCATAAATGGATTTTTCAGGTTGGCTTGTTGTAAAGATTTAAAATAAGTTTCCTGCAAATGTAAGGCAGCATTTTTACCTGTGGTGGCCGAAGATGAAACAGCGTATAAAAAACCGGATGTTAGTTCGTCTAATTTGTGTAATCTTTCGGTTGGGGTTTCCGGTGTAACCATAAAAGTAAAGTCCAGGCCGTATTGTTTAATAATAGCACCGTATTCGGTTTCAAACTCGTAAACCGGTAAATCCGGGATAATTAAACCATCAATACCAACGGCTGCTGCATCGGCACAAAATTGCTCAAAGCCATATTGTAATACCGGGTTCATGTATCCCATTAATAAAACAGGAACGGTTACTTCTTTTCTAAAATCTTTTAACTGCTCAAACAGTGTTTTTATGGTCATGCCGTTTGCAATAGCAACGGAACTGCTTTCCTGTATTACCGGACCATCGGCCAACGGATCGCTGTAAGGCATGCCCAGTTCAATAATATCGGCACCGTTTTGCTGTAATAATTTCATTACAGGTACGGTACTGTTTAGCTCAGGAAAACCAGCGGTACAATATATATTTAGTACGTTTTGCTTTTTTACAGCAAACAAATCTTTTGTTCTGCTCATGATTATTTATTTACAGGCCCAATATGATAGGTTTCACCCCCGATAGTGAAGGATGTGTACTTAGGATAACTTTTTACATCCAATATTAATTTATAGCCAACTGATCCGCTAACCGGATAATTTACAAAAGCCGAGTCACCGGTTTTAGTTACGGTTAACTGTTCCGCAGAAAAATTGGCCGGTAAACAGGCTTCAAATTCAAAACGTTCGCCGGCAATATTGGAAATCATTTTTACTCCGGTGTTAACATTGTCGCAATTATCCCCTATTTTTTCAAATGTAAGATCGTGTTTAATGTAAGGCTCGGTTTTGCAAGCAGCCAATAAAAAAAGTATTAAACAAAAGGAGATTATCTTATTCATTTTTACATTTTTATTTTTTATTGGCTAATGCAGTCATATACGTTTCCATGTCTTTATCGCCACGACCGCTTAAACAAACCACCACCACATCATCTTTACGCCATTGTTGTGTTTTTAATGCAGCCAACGCATGCGAACTTTCTAAAGCAGGAATAATGCCTTCCATTTTTGCCAGGTTAAAAGCGGCTTCCAAAGCTTCATCATCGGTTGCATTTAATACGGTTGCCCGTCCGGTTTCAAATAAATGCGCATGTAAGGGGCCAATACCCGGATAATCTAATCCCGCAGAAATACTATGAGGTTCTACCACCTGGCCATCATCGGTTTGCATTAATAAACTTTTGCTGCCATGCAAAATGCCGGGTTTGCCTAATACAGAGGTGGCCGCACTTTTACCACTATCAATGCCACAACCGGCGGCTTCTACGGCCAGCAATTTTACTTCGGCATCATCTAAAAAATGATAAAACGCACCGGCGGCATTACTACCACCGCCTACACAAGCAATCACATGTGTGGGCAATTCAGTACCTGTTTTTAGTTTCAGTTGTTCTTTTATTTCGGCACTAATAATACTTTGAAAACGAGCCACCATATCCGGATAAGGATGCGGCCCTACTACGCTACCAATAATATAATGTGTATCGTTAGGGTTATTAATCCAATCACGGATGGCTTCGTTGGTAGCATCTTTTAATGTTTTACTACCCGATGTTGCCGGAATAACGGTAGCTCCTAACATTTTCATGCGGGCTACATTGGGTGCCTGACGCTGAATATCTTTTTCGCCCATGTACACAATACACTCAATACCTTTTAATGCACATACTGTTGCTGTAGCTACTCCGTGCTGACCGGCACCAGTTTCGGCAATGATGCGTTTTTTACCTAAACGTTGGGCTAATAAAATTTGCCCAATGGTATTGTTTACTTTATGGGCACCGGTATGGCAAAGATCTTCCCTTTTTAAATAAACGGTTGTACCTACTTGTTGGCCTAACCTTTCGGCTAAATACAACGGTGTTGGCCTGCCGGCATAGTCATGTAATAATAAATCCAGTTCTTTCTGAAAACTTTCGTCCTGCATTATTGCTAAATAAGCAGCTTGTAACTCTGTTACATTTTTTTGTAACATTTCGGGAATATAGGCCCCGCCAAAGCGACCATAATAACCATGTGCATCGGGGTATTTATACGAAGACATTTAAGTGATAAGTTATAAGTTGTAAGTAATAAGTTTAAAGTTGGCAGCACAGCCACCGGGCAGCATATTTAGTATGCAGAGAAGATAATTATGGCTTACGCCAACAGAATGATATGTACACTTTTGTGTTCATGAGGTACAAATGTAAGGAATTTAGATTTGAGAATTGAGATTGCAGAATGGAGAAGGGATTTAATATTTTATATTGAAGATTGACTATTTAGTAATCGTACAACTATTCACTTCCGGTCTTTCGGACTCACGGACTTTCCGACTTCCCTCTGCTGATTAGCGATATGCTGTACAAGAGTGCGACGCAAGGGACGATCAATCAGGGAACTGCAGCTGGTAACATAAATAAAAAATTAAGCTTACACGAAATAATACAGACTTTAAGAAAATAGAAAACCTAAGCCCCTCCTTTGGAGGGGTTGGGGAGGCCGTTCATAGCGGCTTTTCGCATAGCCGCAGCCTGGTCGTGACCTAAATATTTATCAATAATAGTATGCCCCCAATAAATAACGGGTGTTAGCAAAACTGCCACGCAAAATTTGTAAATGTAGTTGCCAATGCAAATGGTCATTACCAAACCCAAACTCCAGGCCTGTCCTTGGTTTGACGATAAACGAGGCCCGATATAAAATGCAATGAAGAGCACCACAAAACTATCAACAAACTGCGACACAATGGTGGAGCCTGTTGCACGCAACCAAAGCTTTTTTTCGCCGGTTAGTTTTTTTATTTTATGAAAAACAAATACATCTAAAATTTGCCCCACTAAAAATGCTACCAGCGAGCCAATAATAATCCAGCTACCTTGTCCAAATATGGCACTAAAAGCTTTATCGGCATTGGGCACACCGGCCGCTTCATAATTACCCACCCAAAAACCGGCAGGTTGTAAATGTATAGCACCTTGAAACATGATAAACGCATACGCAATTAAACCCAGTGCCAGGTACGATAAAAATTTTACGCCACGCATACCGTAATATTCATTTATTATATCCGTCATAATAAATACAACCGGCCATAACAACACACCCGCAGTAAGATTAAACGAAAATTTATTGCCCAGTATATTCCATTCCAATGGCGCTATACCAAATGTGCCTTCCAGCGAAAAAAGTTTTACGCCAACGGTTTCGGCAATTAAGGCATTTGCAATAAAAAAGCCCGCTAAAATAATAAACAGGCGTGTGGGTTTGCTATTGATTATAGTATGGATCATTAAAGTAAAATATATGCAGCATTAATAAAAATAAAAACACCAGGTTAGCGGCCACCAACCAAACGGGTACATAATTATTTAACTTTCTTTTAATTACCAGTACCACCAGGTACACCAAACAGGTTAGCGGAATTAGTAACAAACCAAGCGTGTACCCCGCAAAAATGATGGACGAGATGATACTATTTTGCCCTTCCCAGTCCCAAATAAGTGTAGAAAAAGACAGTATTACAAAAATACCTGCCAGAAAAGCCACTCTTGATAAAAATAACAACCAGCGCATGGACATTTTTCGTGTAAAATAGTATTATTTTGTCAGCTTAAAACCAATAACAGCAAATCTTAGTTCTTTTTTAGTCGCCTTTTAAACAACCGGATTTTTTTATGTTGTCAGCTTTGGTAACACAGATGATCGTCCCTTGCGACGCTCCGTTCAACTGAAGTAACACAGATGAACATCGTGTTAACACATAAATGTCATCGTAAGCAATAATTGTCCGCAAACAAAAGCTAAGCCCAGGTTATTGAAACAAACATAGTATGAAGAATAATTTAGTAAAACAGATTTTGCCGCACTTAATTGCTGTGATTATTTTTTTAGTAGTGGCATTTATTTTTTGCAGCCCCATATTAGATGGTAATGTATTAAACCAACATGATATTGTAGGCTGGAAAGGTATGGCACAAAATGCTTTTGAATACAAGGAGAAACATGGTCATTTCCCATTATGGAATCCTAACCTTTTTAGCGGTATGCCCAATTACCAAACTGCTATGGAAGGCAAATCTGTTTTACCCGATTTAAATGCCGTGTTTACTTTAGGCTTACCCAAGCCGGTTAGCTTTTTCTTTTTAGCATCGGTTTGTTTTTACATACTATGTATATCATTAAGGTTAAAACCCATTATTGGTATTTTGGGTGCATTAACTTTTGCTTACTCCACCTACAATCCGGTAATTATTGGTGCAGGCCACGAAACAAAAATGATGGCCATTGCTTACATGCCATTACTGTTGGCAGGTATATTATTGGTGTATCATAAAAAATATTGGGCCGGCCTTGCACTTACTGCATTAGGCACCATGTTACAGTTAGCGGCCAATCATCCGCAAATAAGTTATTACTTTTTCCTTGTGGCTGCTGCTATTACCATTGGTTACTTAGTTATCTGGATAAAAAATAAAGATTATAAACATATTGGCATTTCGTTCGCAATTGTTATGGCAAGTGCAGCAGTGGGTTTATCGGTTAATACCTTACCTATTTTAACTGCTTCGGAATACGCCAAGGCTACTATGCGTGGCGGTAAATCGGTAGAAATTGTAGGTGACTCCGTAACCACGGCTAACACTACAGGTTTAGACCCTAGTTATGCGTTCCAGTATAGTATGTTTAAATCGGAACCATTGGTAATGATGATGCCCGGTGCATTTGGCAAAAGTTCAGGCACCCCATTAACCGAAGACTCTAAAGTAGTAGATAAATTAGTAAGCCAAGGAGTACCCGAAGCCAATGCTATACAGTTTGCTACCGGACTTCCTGCCTATTGGGGAGCCATGTCTGTTCAAGGGCAAAGCACCAGTGGCCCACCCTATATTGGTGCCATTGTATGTATATTGGCATTAATTGGTTTTGTTGTAGTGAGTCATCCTTTACGTTGGGGTTTGTTAGCCGCATCTGTATTGGGTATTATTATGGCATGGGGTATTCACTTTGCAGGTTTTAATTTATTCCTGTTGGAAAACCTGCCTTTGTATAACAAATTCAGAGCACCAAGTATGTCGCTTGTTATGTTACAATTTACCCTGCCCATTATGGCCGTATTGGTATTACAGTTTTTATTGTTTGATAAAAACAGCCGTGAATACTTACAAAAAAACTTAAAGAAAATATTATACACTTTAGGTGGCTTAACAGCATTATTGGCTATTCTTTACATATCCCTTGATTATGTATCGCCAAACGACGAATCGTTAAAACAAATGTTGATGCAAAGTGCAGGTATGAATGATGGCATGGCTGCATCGGTATTAAGTGGCATGAAAGAAGACCGCAGCAATATGTTTGGCGGACAAGTATTAAGAACTATTGGCTTTATGATATTGGTACTAGGGCTAATATGGTTGTATATTAAAAACAACATTAAGCCTATTGTAGTTGTTGCCATACTTAGCGTAGTAAGCATGATAGATTTGTTTGTTATTGATAAACAATATTTAGGCGAAGCACATTATATGCCTGCTGATGAATTGGATCAACAAAGCTTTACCAAAACAGCCATTGATGATGCAATTTTGAAAGACACTGACCCTAACTTCAGGGTATTTAATATGTCAGGTGATCGTTTTACGGAGTCTCGTACATCTTACTTCCATAAATCAATAGGTGGTTACCATCCGGCCAAACTGCGCCTTTACCAGGATGTGATTGAAATGTATTTATCCAACAATACTAATCCGGAAATATTAAACATGCTGAACACTAAGTATGTTGTTGCCAGTAACCCCGAAACAAGACAGCCGATACTAATGCCAAACCAGCAAGCGTACGGACATGCATGGTTGGTAAAAAACATTGTACAGGTAAAAGATGGTGTGGAAGAACTAAAAGCCATTGGTAATACCAACTTAAAAGAAACGGCTGTTATACAAGCAAGTTTTGCCCAACATGCCCCGCAACCGCAATGGGATTCTACCGCATCTATTAAACTAACCAAATTTGATAATGATGTAATGGAATATAGCTTTAATGCTACTACACCGCAGTTTGCGGTGTTTAGTGAAGTGTACTACTCCATGGGTTGGAACGCTTATATTGATGGCAAAAAAGTTGATTATGTGAAAGCTGATTATGTATTACGCGGCTTAAGCATTCCGGCTGGCAACCATGCAATTAAGTTTGTATTTGAGCCGGAGTCTTACAAAAAAGGCGTAGCTATTTCCTATGCAGGTTCCTTCCTTATTTACATTTTTGTAATAGGTGGGCTTTTTATGGCCTGGTGGCAAGGGAGGAAAAAATTAGCTAATTAGGTAATTTGCTAATTTGAAAATGTTAGTTCTATTACTATTGTGAAGGCTTGAATATAATATTCAGCAGCGTATTTTTTATAACTCAATGACAAAATGTCCTCGGTAAAAATAGCCTCGCTGGTACCATATAAAATAATGCCTGCCCGTATGGGCGGGCAAAAAGGTATTTATCTGTTTTTAAAATACGTTAGCAATAAATTACCGGTAATATGTTACGCCAGTAACGACAATGAGCCTAACGGCAATGAAAATTTTGCCACAAAAAAAATACTTGGCTCGGGCAGTAGCAGATATTATAATGTTTTCAACTTTTTTAAGCTAAAAAAAGAGTTTAAAAAAGAAGGTATTACCCATATAATTATAGAACACCCTTATTTAGGCTGGTTAGGCTTTTTGCTTAAACATTTTGCAGGTGTTAAACTAATTGTACACTCGCATAATATTGAAGCACTTCGTTTTAAAAGTACGGGTCGTTGGTGGTGGCGTATTTTATGGCAATACGAAAAATGGATACATCGTCAGGCGCACCACAGTTTTTTTATAACCGCCGAAGACAAAAATTATGCTATTGCAAATTATAAACTAAACCCATCGCTTGCTACGGTTATTACCTATGGTATAGAACAAGCCCAGGCCCCTGCATTAACCGAAAAAGAAATAGCCAAACAAAAAGTTATACAATTACATGGTTTACCTAACCCTGATTTTATTTTATTGTACAATGGTACGCTTGATTACGAGCCAAACTTAGATGGATTAAGAACGATTGTAAATAAAATAAATCCGGTATTATTAGCGCAACAGCAATTTACCTATACCATTATTGTTTGTGGTAACCGTTTATCGCCTGAAAATAAAACATGGCTACTGGAGCATAGTAATAAAAATATTTATTTCGCCGGCTTTGTAGATGATATCAATTTGTACTTTAATGCGGCCGATATGTTTTTAAACCCCATTACTGACGGTGGTGGTATAAAAACTAAATTGGTGGAAGCCTTAGCTGCTAATAATACCACTGTGTCTTACAGCAACGGTGCCATAGGCATACCTGATGGAATTGCCGGCAACAAATTAACGGTTGTAAAAGATGACGACGCCACTTCTTTTGCCAATGCTTTAGTACAGCAAGTACAACATACAAAAGACGTAATTCCTGATAGCTTTTTCCATCATTTTTACTGGGGCAATATTGCGGATAAAGTGCGGAGTATTTTACAATCAATAAAGTAATGATTAGTTTGCCAGCTGAATAGCCCTGATTGAACTTTACTTGCGACGCTCCGTTCAACTGTAGGAATACTAATCATCAGTTAGAGGTCAATCATAATGAAATCTACACTTTGCAATTAGAATTTGGTTTTCCTCGTACTTATAAATTAATCTATGCTCATCATCAATTCTACGAGACCAAAAACCAGCGTACTTATGCTTTAACGGCTCGGGTTTCCCTATGCCTTCAAACGGGTTTCTCGAAATATCTTTCAATAAATCATTAATCCTTTTAAGCTTCTTTTTATCGTTTTTTTGCCAATACAAGTAGTCTTCCCAAGATTCGTCTACAAAAACATATTTCACTTTATTTCTCTATTAATTTTTTCTCAAAAGAGTTACCACTTTTTAATTTTTCTATGGCCGCATCAAGACGCAATTCATTGGCCCTAGAAGACAGCTCATGACTTGTTGCCATTAGCGAATTATACTCTTCAAGCGACATTACTACAATGCCCGAATCTTTACCGCGGTTTATTATTAACGTTTCAAAATTTTTTGCAACCCTATCTAAATATGATTTTATATCTTTTCTAAAATCAGAAACACTTGTTATCTGCATTTTATGTATTAAATTTTGTACAAAAATATGTACAAAATTTGTAAAATACAAATTTGCACCAAATTCACTATAGGTAGCTGCGTTTAAAGCATCCAGCAAATTGAATTTTACCTATCTTTCTTTGTTTAATTATAACTGCAAACTTTGCAATTACTAGAGTAATTTATGCAGGAAGAAGAATGTTGAGTAGCGTTACTGCAGTTGAAGAGTGCGACGCAACGGAAGCCCAATCAGGGAACAAAAGCCGGGATCAGAAAAACTATCGCTAAAAAAATTATAACATTTTATAGAAATATGGCTTGTTGCTTATGATGGTTGGGGTTAAAGTCCACAACCTTGCTACATTTTTGATAAAGCCTGATAAAAAAGAAAAATGTTTAAAAGGATTATTTAGTGTAAAAATATTTTGCAACAATAAACCTATAAAAAAAACGGGGATAGTGGCAGTATATCCTGCCAGTTGAAACAAATACCAAGCAACGCCAAACTCTTTACGGATGCGCACAAAATTGGATACCATTATCTGCAATCCTTTTTTTGTATATAGATCAAAGTAACCTTTATCATCTGTACCAAAAGTTTCGTTAGCGGTTTTGCCTTGTAAATGAATAACCTTAAACTGACCAAATATGCATAAGGAGCCTTGCTTTTTTAAACGGCTACACCACTCGGCTTCTTCGGCATACAAGAAAAAATCTTCATCAAGCAAACCGGCTTTAGCAATAGCATCTTTTTTTACCATTAAAAAAGCGCCGTTTATCCAATCCACTTCTTCTTCTGTAGAAGCATCAGGAATATTAGGCTTTTTTACTTGTAATAATTGGGCAATAGCTTTTAAAAATTTACCGGTGTACGGTAACGGTAGCAAGTAGTTTAATCCACCTTTCATTACATAGTTACCGGATATTTGCGGGGTTTTGTCCTCGTATAATAACTGCACACCACATGCAATATGTTTGGATTTATGTAGTGCATGATATGCCTGTATAATTGCATTATCAACTATTAATGTATCGGGATTTAACAATAAAACAATACTGCCGGTTGCAGCTTTTATACCTGCATTATTTGCACGGGCAAAACCTGCATTGTAGCCCATATCAACCCAGCTAACATTTTTAAATTCAGTAGTTAATGTTTGTTGCTGTATGTTAGTATCCATATCATTATTTACAATAATTACTTCTACGTCTTCTGCCTGCACAGGCAAAAAACTGCTTAAACAATCATGTATAAGCCCGATAGATTTATAATTAATAATGATGACAGACAAAGACATACAACTAAATTATTTTAGCATTTTTTTATGCAATAAAAAATGTAAAAACATAAACATTTTTGAAAACACCCCAAGCCTTAACAAGGAAAAAGGAATTTTATTTTGCCATTTAATCATACTAAGATACAAGGGAATAATTTTTCCATTGTAACCATATTGATAAAAGAAATTAAAAGAGTTTACTTTAAAGTTTCTGATAAAACGCCAATGATAATCATACACTAAAATATTTTTTAACGATGCCAATGTTACTTTTTCAAGTAACATAAAATGCTCTGGTATTTCTACAGCCGGATCGCTTTTTACAGTAGCCGTTACTTGCGTTTCGCCTAGCTCAACATTAACTAAAGTAGATGGCAAATAAATCACCCGGGACGCCGCCATCCTTCTTATGTACATATCAATATCTACCAGCCACTTCATTCGTTTATCGTAAATAAAGTTACCGTCATTGGGATATAATACTACTGATGGTGGGCCAATAATATTTTGAGCCCACAGATTTACAGGATTGTTTATATTTTTTTTTAGCCGTGATGAAGATGGGTATACAGCAACTTTTTCGCCTTTAGCGTTTTCGTTATTGTATGCACTAAAAATAAATGCCCCGGGAGAAGCATTAGCAGCTTGTGCAAACTCGCCTAACGCCGTATCGGTGGCAAAGTAGTCATCATCGTGCATTATTTTAATCCATTGTCCTTTTGACCTCCTGACAGCCTCATTCCAATTTTCGGGAGTACCTAAGGCTGGTATATTTCTATTATAGATTATTGGCAAACTTTCTACATATTCTTTTGCTAATGATTCTACAACATTTGTACTGCTGTCGTCTGATATTATTACCTCAAAATTTTTATACTGTTGACTTACGATAGAATCTAAAAGACGTTTCAGTTTATCAGCCCTATTATAGGCAGGAATGCAGATTGATATGAGGGGGCTAAGAGACATATAATTACTTCGTTAAATTAATTATTTGATTGCTTTTTAGCAACCACTACATAATTTAATGTCAGTATATCATCATAATGTTTGCCATCTAGCCATATAGCTAGGCGATTAAATATTGAAGTGAATTTCAAATTCAAGAATAGAAATTTTAATCCTTTACGTAAAATTCCTTTTTTTCTAAATATGGTATATAACATATTAATGTTCATCTGAAAGATGGTAGCCCATTTACCTCCATTTGCCTTAATCTCAACAACCTCAAAACCAGCTTTTGTAAACAATTCTTTGACGCCATATTTAGAATACCTAAAAAAATCATAAGGTTCTTCATGCAGTTCCCAGCAAAATGGCATAGAAAAAATTGCATAACCACCATTTCTGAGTACACGAAAAGATTCATGTACCATCTTTTGAGGATCCCCAACATGTTCGATTACTTGTGTAGAAAATACAGTATCAATAGTACCATTTTCTAAATCTAAGTTAGTAGCCTCACAAATAACATCAACTTTATTTTCGCTACTCTGAACAACATCACACCCTATATTACTTTTGGTATGTTTTTTATACAAAAACTCGTACGGTTTATTACCACAACCTATGTCAACTAAATCACCTTTCGCATACTTATCAATTGCCGCTTTTAAATCCCGAATAAGATAATGCATCACAATGTAATGTTGATGATTCTTCGATTGTGGCAATGTTGATAAACGCTCTATACCGGTTTCACGCATTTTGTTATTTCTTTATCAGCTTTTTAAAAAACAGTTTTACAGGATACAACCTCCATCTTATATATCCGACTACTGTTCTTGTTTTGTTTAACTCAGAATGTTTATATAAATACAACCATGGATGAACCCTTAACAAAGACTCTTTACGATGAACGATGAACGGTTCTAGTACTGCATATTGACTTAAAGTTTCTTTCTTTATATAAAGTAAAATATTCTGCTGATACCACCATTGAACTTTATCATCCTTACCCCATACAAGTGGCCGCAAATAATCTACAGCTACATAACCCCTTTTTTCAAATTTTTTAGCCCAGTAATCAGGCATCTGTTCGTTTATATGGTATGTACCCTCTTGTCCAATTATAGCAGCCGAGAAAAAAATAACATCGCTTAAACTTGTAAGCTTTTCTACAAAATTATCAGAGTCGGTTTCAGGAAGATGCTCTGCCACTTCCAAAGACATGGCCAAGTCGAATTTCTGATTAATATTTAAAGGCAATTTTAAATCTTGTAAAATTACTTTTTCAACCGGCACCTCAATAACCTCTTTAGGAATATATGGCCCTTCAACACCTAAAATATCCTGAACACCTGTTATGTCTTTCCATACTTTCAACCAACTGCCCGTACCGCAACCAATATCAATTACGGATTTAGGAGAGAATAGTTTGTCGAGAATTGGAACTATTTCTTTTGCCGACGACTCCGCATCAACCTGTGCACTTGTAAAAAAGTCTTTATTGTAGTATTGAGTTTCTTTCATAAATCTAAAGGCCTGAAATTATTTTATTCTTTTTTAATAACTTTTTATAATACTTGGGGAAATAACTTATCAGAACTAGCTTTATAATGAATTTTAAAGGACCACCTTTAAACCGTTTTTTGGCATAATCTAAAATCCATTCAGCACCTAACAATGAAGGATATTTACTCTCAACATAATCAATATAGTAGTTTCTCCTACTATAGTTTTTCACAAATTGGCCTGACATAGAACTGGTGGCCACCCTATAATCAAATAACACTTCTGGCACATACACGAACTCTCCTCTTGAAAAAGCTATCCTAAGCCATAAGTCCCAATCTTCCAAGCCTCCAATACCTTTTTCATCATACATGCCTACATCTAACAATACAGGTTTACGAATAACAGCACATGCATCAATAAAATTAGCAATCATCAGTCGTTGAAGATTAAATTCTCCCACAACCCATCTATCATTTTTTTCTCCAAAATTCTGTGCATCGCCATATACAACAGCTACCTCTTTTCTAGCATCTAATATTTCTATAGACTTATTTATATAATCAGGTCGTATTTTATTATCTGCATCCAGAGGTAATATGTACTCACCTTTTGCTTGTAATATTCCAGCGTTTCTGGCAGCCGACAAACCTTTATTTTCCTGAAAAATTACATTCATTCCATTTTCAGACAATTTGTTTAGGACATTAATGGTATTAGCATCTGTTGAGCCGTCATTCACAATAATAATCTCATACAAATCTGTTCTGTTGTTTAAGTATATACTATCAAGTGCCTCTTGTATAAAATGGCCTTGGTTATAGCATGGAATAACGATACTTATCTTAACACTCATGAGAAATTATGATGATTAATAATACCAAAACAGATTTGCAAAAATAGGAGTTTATCTATCTACATTTAATAGCTTTCTTATGACAGCGTCATCAAGTAATATATATTAATAATTTTCGTTTATACTACAAGAGTCCGGCGAATAAATTATACTTACAATCATATCTTTTACAAGTATATTATCTATATTGCTGACATTAAAACCAAAATTGCACATTACTCTAACTAGCTTTTGCATTGATATCCAAGACTATGCGTAAATTATTTTTGTTTATTTCTCTTTTTTTTGTAGCCTTTTATTCCAGCGCACAATATGCTACACAAGGCTCAGGAGTATTACGCAACCAACTTTGGTGGTTTGACTGGACTGGAATTACACCTTCAAATGGTGCTAGTAAAAGCTTTACTACACATGACGGCTTAAATATTACTATACGATTTTCCAACGTTACGAATGGCAATCAACTTGTTCCGAGTCAAATGAATACTTGGTCAGGTGCTGTCCTACATTTATTGTACAACTTCTCTGATGGAAATATTAGACCTGCCTTATTTAGAAGTGATGCAGCGGGTGGAGTAAGTAATATCTCTTTTACTATGACTATTTCAGCAACGCGTAACGGAAGTCCCACTCCTTTTACTTTTTTTGCAGCTGACGCAGAAGCAAGTTCTGTAAACGAAGTAAGCACTTTTACGACCTCGGGCAGTAACTGGTCGGTTTTAGAGTTTTTTAAGAATTCCACCCAAACAGTTAACCCATTATCTGGATGTGGCACTAATACTGCAGTTCTAAAAAGCACTTATGGGAATGCACCTACAACCGGACAAAATCCTATTTTATCCACTAATTCATCTAACAACGGAACATTAACGGTTACTACAGCTTTAAGTAATACAGTTAATGGTGGTATGGCTGTTGCCTTTGGCATCTTTGCTCCAGTTGATCGTGGCGATTTACCAGCCTCTTACGGCTTTGCTCAACATAAATTGACATATACAAATCTCAATGGCTGTAACTATAACCCGCCATTACCAAGTATGGTGCAGGACATAAGATTAAAGATTGGTGCAGTTGCCGCTGACCCCGACAACGTACAAACACTCGACGATAATACTGAAGGTATGGATGAAGAAGCCATCTCTAGCTTTCCAGACTATGATGGAGGAGGCAACTACACATTAACATTGCCCATAGAAAATACAACAGGCAGTAACGCATACCTATCTGCTTGGTTTGACTATAATAGAGATGGAATATTTAGTGTCAATGAAAGATTAACAAGAACTATTCCTAATAATAGTAATTCCACCACTTTAACATGGACCAACCTACCGCAATATCTAATCAATAGCACTATTAACGAGTTTGGTTTTCGATTTAGAATTTCAACAGACCAAAATGCCATAAATAGTCCCACAGGTTTGGCTCCTGATGGCGAAGTAGAAGACTATCTAGCTTCTTTTAACTACCCTCTTCGTATAGTAACCCCAATTTTCACAGCCCCCGATACAGTATGCATCAACAACCCTATAAACATCCAAAACCTTTCAGTTAATGCTAGTTCTTATTACTGGAACTTCTGTGTTTCCGACATCACCAATACCATTCCCAATGCTGTAAACCTGGGTAACCCGGGTGGAGCGTTACAAATGCCGGTTTTTTCTGATTTTGTAGAATACAATGGCAATTATTATGTATTTGTAATTAATCATATACCCGGAGAGCTTATTCGTCTTGATTTTGGTAACAGTTTGCTAAATACACCTACAGCAAGAAACCTAGGCAACTTTAGCGGAATAATACAAAATAATGCAGAGGGTATACAAGTAGTAAAGGAGGCTAACCGATGGTACGCAATAATAGTAGGGGGCCATACCACATCTGGTACTACCCCCGGAATAATAAAACTGGAGTTTGGTACCGATCTCACTAACCTTACTCCTACAGCAACGGATTGGGGTAACCCCGGCAGCAACCTCTCTTACCCGGTAGATCTACATTTATTTAAAGAAGGTAATAACTGGTATGGCTTTGTTGTAAACGCTACCAACAATCGGCTTACCCGTATAAGCTTCGGAACCAATTTCAGTACAGTACCAACTACTTTTAATTTCACCGTTCCCGGACTTAGTTTTCCTACCGGTATTTTTCTAATAAATAATAATAACAACTGGCATGCTTTTGTTACCAACGAAACCAGCAGAACAATAACCCGTATAGACTTTGGAACATCTTTGTTAAATAACACTCCAACCTCAGTCAATCTTGGTAACCCCGGTAATACATTAGTAGCACCAAGAGACTTATATATACTTCGTTCATGCGAAACAGTAACTGGTTTTGTTGTAAATGCTAACAGCCATACATTAGTCAGGCTTAATTTTACCAACGGTTTAGACCAACCTCCAACAGGAACCTCACTTGGTAATTTAGGAAGTTTAAACTTCCCTCACTCTATTTCCAAACTTTTCAGGGTAGGTAACAGTTTGTATAGTTTCATTACCAATGTAAACAACAGCACCATTACCCGTTTACAATTTGCCGGTTGCGATAATGCCAGCATACCCAGTACCTCAGCAGAAAATCCACCACCTTTTACGTATAGTCAGCCGGGTACATACAATATTAGTTTAACAGTAGATGACGGCCTGCCCACTCAATCATCATACTGTAAGCCCGTGGTGGTAGTGGCCCCACCACCTAAAAACCCTATACAACGACGCACTATTTGTCCGGGGCAAACAATTACCCTCCAAAAAAACCTGCCGGGTAATATTACTTATGCTTGGAGTACCGGCCAAACTACAAATACAATTGATGTTACAGCAACAGGTATTTATTGGGTTGATATGACCTGGTATGGCTGCACCACCCGTGATACTTTTAACGTAGTTAATGAAACAGCCGATTTTAGTTTTATACAAGATGTATGTAACCCTTTACAAGTAACATTTACCAACGAAACACCACAAACCACTGACATTAACTGGGATTTTGGCAATGGCAGTACTAACACTACCAATAACACTGTTGCCGTATTGTATAATAGTTTAAATACTTATACCATACGCATGAACGTAACCACCGCCAACGGTTGTAATCTTAGTGTACAAAAAGAGTTAATCATTGATTTAACGGTTGATAGTTTAATCATTAACCGCGATACAACACTTTGCCAAAACAGCACTTTACAATTAAACAGTTTACCGGCAATAAGCTATTGCTGGTTCCCGTCAACAGGCTTATCAGCTACTAATATTGCCAATCCTGTTGCAGTAAATCCGGCAAGCCCAATTACCTATTATTTACACGCCCAAAGGCCGGATAACAACCTAATTGCAAATGGCGACTTTTCGCAAGGCAATACAGGCTTTACTTCAGCCTATACTCATAATGCAGGTTCCGGACTTGATGCAGGTGTTTACACCATACGGAATAATGTACGCCCATGGCATCCTAATTTTGCTACCTGCACCGACCATACCGGTAATAATGGCAACATGATGTTGGTAAACGGATCGGCAACACCCGGCACGGTTGTATGGTCACAAACTATTACCGTAAAGCCCAACACTAATTACGTCTTCTCATCCTGGTTGCAAAGTTTAATTGCCGATAATCCGGCAAGTTTACAGTTTTCTATAAACAGTATTCCACTAGGTAATGATTTAAATGCGCCTGGCACCACCTGTCAGTGGCAACAGTTTTACACCACATGGAATGCCGGCAATTACACATCTGCTACTATCGCCATTATTAATAAAAATATCGATGGTGGTGGTAACGATTTCGCCTTAGACGATCTTTCATTTGCCGAAGTAATTCTTTACCGTGACTCAATTACTTTACAAACAGAAATACCAACTGTAACGGCCAGCGTTGTAGATGCTACCATTTGCGAAAGCGATAGCACCCAATTAAACGCAACCGGTACATTAACCTATAGCTGGTCAAACCCAAGCAGTTTAAGTAATGCGCAAATATCCAATCCGTTGGCTTCTCCAACCACTACTACTACCTACACCGTAACGGGTACTACTATTTTTGGTTGTACGGCAACCGACCAGGTTACAGTAAATGTAAACCCCGCACCTGTTATCACTAGTATAACGCCTGATAGTGTTATTTGTCGCAGTACTTCATTGCCATTAGAAGTAATATCCAACGGAACAAATTTTCAATGGACTAATGCGGCAACTTTAAATAATCCCAATATTTTTAATCCGGTTGCAACACCTGTACAAAGCAGTACAAAATATATTGTAACCGTATCAGATGCTATTAACTGTAGCAGTAAAGATTCCGTTACACTTACCTGGCGGCCCGATCCTGTATTTACCATTAGTCCTAACGCAACCATTTGCGATAGAGATACCATTACACTTACAGCTTCGGGTGGAGAACGTTTTAACTGGCAACCTTCGGCAACGCTTAACAACAGTAGCATTGCTACGCCAAAGGCCTACCCCGGTAACACTACTACTTACACTGCCACTATTACTGATACCGTGTGTAGCAATGTAGCCACATTAAGTACAACTATTACCGTTAACCCTGTACCCAATATTACTGCTATCAAAGAAAATGATCTTGATTGTAGTTATGGCTCTTCTCAATTAACTGCGCAAGGTGGTATACGTTATAACTGGTCGCCGGCTACTGGTTTAAACCGCAATAATATTGCTAACCCCGTTGCCAGCCCTATTACTCCCATGCAATATGTGGTAACAGGTTACAACCGTTATGGCTGTGCTGATACTGATACGGTACAACTAAATATACTTACCACCAACAAAGGCGACAACTTTATGCCCAATGCTTTTACACCAAATGGCGATGGACATAACGATTGTTATGGCATTAAATATTGGGGCGTAATTGAAAGAGTAGAGTTTAGTGTGTACAACCGTTGGGGGCAAAGATTATTTTATACCAATCAGGTTGGTGCTTGCTGGGACGGAAATTTTAAAGGCGTACAACAAGCTGCCGGTGCTTATGTGTATATGGTTAATGCCGTTACCAACTGTGGCGTTATTAACCGAAAAGGAACTTTTGTTTTAATACGATAATTTTATTTTGGTTACCAGCAGCAGTAACACGGATGAACTTTCGTTGCGTCGCACTCTTGTACGTTCTGTTCGCTAATCATCATCGTATTATAATGAATGGTTAGTATTTAAAATAAAAAACACTATTGCAAAAAAAGTTCATAGGCAATAACGCTACTATTTTACATCAACCATAAATCGTTTAAACGATTACAATTCTGCTCATTTTTTCTAGCCCACGGTTTAAACCGTGGGCTATAAGTTTGCACCGGTTTTTTTTAGCCGAGTCACCCGCAAGGGACTCGGCGTAAATTAAAAACATTCAATCCAACGCAGCGTCCACAGCCTACACACAATGCTTTTATGAGACACGGCTGAGAAATAGACAACTCCTTTATATAGATTACCATGATAGCAGGAGACCTCTCCCTTTGGGTCGAGGTGACGGAGTCCTACAATAACACGACCGTCATTCCGAGCAAAGCGAGGAAACTCCTTGCGCTAATAAACATTCTTTCGTTTTATCAAAATAGACCGTCTATATGGAACTCGATTAAGAAAATATAACAACATTATCAATCAGCGTCGCACAACACGATGCTGATTAGCGAACAGAACGTACCGCCGATGAATCGGGGTGCACCTTGCACTACTTGTTCCGCTTTGCGGAAATGTTGAGTAAAGTTACAGCTCTCCGATTAAAATGCGGAGTACTGCAAAGTGGCCAATAGAATTGTTGCAGTACAAGAGTGCGACGCAACAGAAGTTGAGTAAAGAACGGGACGATGATAACAAAAAAAATTCTTACTCTGTACGTAAGTTTTTTACCGGACTGGCATTGGCAATTTTATAACATTGTAATACAATAAGCACAACGGCCAAGGCGGTAACAACCAGTGCTACCGCTGCATACGGAATTATATTTTGTTGTATGCGAAAAGCATATTGCTGTAACCATTTATTACTTGCCCAATAGGCAACGGGCCATGCAATAATATTGGCAATAGCAATTAACCAGGCATACTCTTTTACAAACAATACAATTATATTTCGGGTATTAGCACCTACAATTTTACGCAACGATATTTCTTTTAATCTACGGGCTAATGTAAACGACAACACACCAAAAATACCCAGCAATACAATAACCAGATTTAAAGCAGTAGCAATGGCAGATGCCTTTTTCAACTGCAACTCCGATTGGTAAATATTTTTAAACCGCTGATCCATGAACGTATATTCAAATGGTGTGTTAGGCGATAAATCCGTCCACTTTTTTTGCACAGCATTTATTGCAGCAGCCACATCGGTAGTACTTAGCTTAACGGTTATATAACGATAACCTGGATTGTCGTTTGTATGTATGAACGCCATGGGGCCAATGCCCTGCTGCATGGTAGAATAGTTGTAATTTTTTATAACACCGGCTACTGTAAAAGCAGAATCGCCCCAACCTGCTATGTTAAGTTTTTTACCCAATGGTTCAGTAAGGTTAAGTGCTTTTTGTGCTGCTTCGTTTATAACTATTTCTAAATTTTTTGTACCCGATTTATTAAAAAAATCGCCTTCTTTTAATTGCAATTCGTAGGTGGATGCAAAATTTTCATCGGCCAAAACAAAAGCCATTAATACGGGGTTTTGTGTGCTGGCACCTTGCATTGTTGCCGAAAGTGTATTAGGCGGCACTCTGTCCGGTACTTCAAAAGAAATAGTAGCATCTTTAACAACGGGCAATTGTTTTAACCCATTACGAATGGTTTGCATTTTTTGTACACCTTCGGGTGTCCACTGTTTAGGAAAAGCGGATATTACCATGAGGTGTTCTTTGTTATAACCCATATCACGCTTGAATACAAACGAAATCTGTTGTGCTACAACTATTGCACATATAAAAACAATTATAGCCAACGAAAACTGTGTAACCAATAATGACTGCCTGAAGAATGTGCCGCCTTTTGTCGAATCAATTTTTCCTTTAACTGCATGTGTAAGATTTTTTGCACTTAACACCAATGCCGGATACAAGCCTGCTACAATGCCTGTAAATAAAACCAATGCCACCACCCATATAATCATGGCTGGTGTAAACTGCCATATAGGTGTGAGGGCTGTATGCAAAACATTGTTAAATACTGGCAACAACATTTGATAACAAGCCATGGAAATGAGTGCCGCTAAAAAACTAATAACAACCGACTCAGCAACAAACTGAAAACATAATTGCCTGCGCTGGCTACCAAATACTTTGCGCAATCCTATTTCTTTTAACCGATAAGAAGATGTACCGATATTAATGTTGATGAAATTAATAATGGCCATTAATAAAATAAATGCTGCAATTATACTAAGCGTTTGCAACATTTTATTTACCGCCCCATCATTGGCATTCAAATGAAAAGTTTGTAAAGACTGTGGACTTACTGTTAGGTTGTTTTTTATATTGGGTGGTGCGTATTTGGCCAACAATTGCTGCATGGGACCTTTTAAATCGGCGGCGGTTTTACCCGGTTGCAACTCCAGCATTCCTACTATATAAATATTATTCCAGTCGTTTACATAGTCCTGCGTATCAAAAAATTTATTTCCTTCAAAAGAAACAAAAACAGAATACCCTTTTTCATCAATAAAATTATTAACGGAATTAAAAGGCATATCCTCTAACACTGCCGATACTATATACCCTTGTTTTTCGGCTGTTGTATTGGATATAGTAATGGTTTCGCCCAACACATTAGTACGGCCAAAAAGTTTTACCGCCATCGCACCTGTTATTACCGCCGATTTATTATTGGCAAATGCTTTTTCTTTATTGCCATGCAGTAAATGGAACCCATACATATTTACCAGCGTAGTATCGCATATAGCAATATTTTCCTGAAAATGTTTTTCGCCTGCCGATACTACATTTGTTACGGGATTAAAACGGTAATAATTTTTAACCAATTGCGGATATTCATCTTTTGCTGCTTTGGCTAATGGTGCAACGGTGGTAACATCCAGGCCCATATCTTTCTCTTTCCATACACTTTTTAACAGATACTGCTGGCTTACATTGGATAATTGTTTATTAACCCCATATTGTTGTAACACATATACACCTATAAGCATGGAGAATGTAAGCCCTGCCACCAAACACAAAATTGTTACAGCAGATAATAGCTTATGTTTTCTTAAATGCCTTAATGCAATTTTTATATAGTTACGCAACATGGGTTTACATTAATTGTCAATTAAAAAAAATGTTTACTCACTTCTTAAACTCTTAACCGGATTGGCCATGCTTGCTCTAATAGCATGATAACTAACCGTAGCAAAAGCAATGATTACGGCTAACAGACCCGCCACTGCAAATATCCACCAATTCAAGTCGGCACGGTAAGCAAAATTTTGCATCCAACTACTACCTGCCCACCAAGCCAATGGTATGGCTATTAAAATAGCAACGCCTACTAACGTTAAAAACTGTTTAGATACTAACAAGGTAATATTAGCCGCATTGGCACCTAAAATTTTTCTTATGCCAATTTCTTTGGTACGTTGTATGGTAGTAAAGGCGGCCAAAGCAAACAACCCTAAACACGCCAATGCTATAGCTAGTCCGGCAAATAAAGTAAATAATCTTGCAGTACGTTCTTCGGCTTTATACAAGGCGTTAAAATTTTCATCCATAAAATGATAATCAAATGGCCTATGCGTAACCCTTGTTTTCCAAATATTAGATAGTGCTGCAATAGTGGGTGCTGTATTTTCTGCTTGTATTTTTACAAACATCTGGCTCACTAAAGATGTGTCTAAGAAAATTAAAAGTGGTCCAATTGAAGTATGCAAGGATTCAAAATGAAAATCTTTTACCACTCCTACTACCGGCCCTGGTGCACTTTTTTCAATGGTCTTGCCAATCGCTTGCTCAGCTGTCCAGCCAAGATCAGCCGCGGCTTTTTCATTTAAAATATAAGTACCTCTATAGTTTGCGTAGTTGTTTGATGTATCCTGAGCCGTAAAATCATTTTGTTGAAAGTCGCGGCCGGCCGCCAGTTTCATGCCCATTGTTTGCAGGTAGCCTAAATCAACCGGTGTAGCATTTAACGACAACTCTTTTTTTCCGTTTCCATCATCAGCCGTAATGCCATCGCCCCAGCCAATAGAAGTAGGATCTTCATAAGCGCCGGATACACTTACCACATTCGGAATATTTTGTATAGCTGCTTTTAATTGCTCGTAGTTCGATTTAGTTTTATAATCAACCGGCAAAACCAAAACCTGGTTACGATTATAACCCAATTCTTTATGCTGAATATACGATACCTGTTTAATTACAATTAATGTAGCCGCCACTAAAAAAATAGCTATTACAAACTGAAATGTAATTAATGACTTACGCAACCCTCCACCTGAATTGGAAATACGCAGTCCGGATTTTAATATACTCACAAGTTTTGTATTACTTAACACAAATGCCGGATATGCACCTGCGGTTAAACTTATTATTAAACACAAAACAATTGCACCTAAAATAAACACTGGCGATAGAAATAGTGTAGCACTAAACTCCTTACCCGTAATTGCATTAAACATAGGCAACAACGCTACACTCACTATAATTGCCAGTACTAAACCAATAAATGTAATAACAAACGACTCGCCTAAAAATTGTTTTAGTAATTGGCTTTTACCGGCACCCATTACTTTACGAACACCAATTTCGGTACTACGACCAACCGATTGTGCCGTAGCTAAATTTGTATAATTAACACAAGCTATTAACAGTATTAACACTGCTACTATGCTTAATACATAGATGTAAGTAATATTACCACTCACCTCTAATCCACCGCCAATTTTAGAAAATAAATGAACCGATTTAAGTGGCTCTAAATGAAAAGTTTTATAATCACTACTACCATCGGGTATGCGCAATTCCTGCTTGCCAACTGTTTTCATAAAAGGCTGTATAGCGGCATCAAGTTCTTTTATTTGCTTGCTATTATTTAGTAACAGGTAGGTAACATAATTAGCCTCCGACCATTTTTCGGTTTTAAACGCATTGGTACTGGCAAAAGAAATAACAACATCATATTGTATCTGAGAGTTCAGCGGTACTTCTGCCGCTATGCCAGTAACCTCATACTCTTTAGTACCGCCATTTATACGTAATACTTTACCAATAGCATCATCATTTCCAAAATACCTTTTGGCGGCTTTTTGTGTAAGCACCACTTTTTGTGGACCATCAAGTACATTGGCTGCATTACCCCGTATTAAGGGAAAAGAAAAAATAGTAAAAAAATCAGCATCGGCATACAACACATTTTTCTCTTCAAAAGCTTTGTCGCCATTTGCTAACGACATGGAAGATTTCATTGTACGAACATAACTTTCCACCTGCGGAAAACTTCGTTTTAACTCGGGCCCAACTTTAGTACCCGTTACTGCCATATCCTGCACTTTCCCCGAATACTTATATTCCATCGTTACACGGGCAATACGATCGGCATTTTTATGAAACGTATCATAAGTCAACTCATTCCAAACAAAAATTCCAATCAATAAACATCCGGCAATACCAATGGTTAGTCCAACAATATTTACACTGCTGTACAATTTATTTTTCTTTAAACTGCGTAATGCAATTTTTAAATAACTTTTAAACATAGTTTTTATTATTTAGTCGGCTTCATAACCCTGTTCAACTTTGGTTGTGTCACTCACTTGTACTTCCTGTTCGCTATTCAGCATTACTACAACAACCAAACTCTTTTATTCTATTTTTAATCAGTTCTTAAATTTTTAACCGGATTAGATTTTGCCGCTCTAATTGTTTGTACACCTATAGTTAAAATGGCTACAAGCAAAACTGCAAAAATGGTCACCGCAAAAACAATCCAGTTAATATTAGTTCTATAAGCAAATGTTTCTAACCATTTTTGCGAAGCCCACCATCCAATAGGCAATGCAATAATCACAGCAATGCAAACAAGTTTTAAAAACCCTTTACTAACCAAAAAGGTTATATGTGACACGTCCGCCCCTAGTAGTTTTCTTATGCCTATTTCTCTTGTCTTTTCCTTTATTAAAAACGCGGTTAACGCAAAAAGTCCCATCGCTGCAATAATTACTGCCACCAATGAAAAAAACTCAATTACTTTTTGTATTCTACTGTAGCTTAAATATAATTTTTCAAAATTCTCATCCAGAAAAGAATAACGTATTGGCAAATCAGGCTCTATTCCTGCCCACATTTTTTCAATCGCTTGTATGGTGTTTCCTGTAGAGCCTCCATTTAATTTTACCAGCAATCCGCCACCCCACATATAACCACATGCATTATTACCAATTGAGTAAGCAACAGGCCTTATAGTTTCTGCAAAATTTTGTACGTTAAAGTTTTTCACCACACCAACCACCTTAGCGGCGAAAGTATCGCAAAACGGGTATGAGATATTTTTACCAATCGGTTCTTTCATTCCCAGAAAGTTAACCGCCGCTTCATTTAGTATTACACTTTGTGTATGGTTATCCGCATAACTATCATTAAAATCTCTTCCCTGCGCCATATTAACTGCCAGTGTTTTAAAATAGTCGGCACTTACTTTTACCGTTGTTAAACGGTAAGTTTTACCTTCAAACTTGTATTCACTTGCAGTTGTATCAACAAATTCATCGCCGGGTACAGTAGTAGATTTGGATACGTATTCAACACCGGGAATAGATAACAATTTATTACGTACCAAATCAAAGTCGGCTTCGCCGGTTTTTTGTTTAACATTTATACGCATCACTTGGTTGCTTACAAAACCTTTGTCCTGGCTTTGCATAAAATTCATTTGCTTTTTAACAACCACCACTGCAAAAATGAACAATGCCGATAGCGCAAACTGACTTACCAAAAGTGTGTTTCTTAATCCACCGCCTTTGCGTCCTTGCGAATAATCGCCTTTTAAAACTTTGGCGGTATTAAATCGTGATAAAAAAACCGAAGGATATAAACCTGACACCAGCACAACCACTACCATACAAGTAAGTAATTGTAAATAAACCTCTCCATTAGAAATATTAAACAACTGAAACTTTATTGCAAACTCCGTTTTAAAATATGGAATAACTATGATTAATAACAAGATGGCAATTATTAAACTAAGCAAACCTAACACGGCTGACTCACTCATAAACTGCCAAAAGATTTGACGCCTGCCCGAACCCAACACCTTCCTTACTCCCACTTCCCTTGCACGTTTTATGGATGTTGCTACAGATAGATTACTAAAGTTTATGGCTCCGGCCATTAATAATAAAAATGCCAGGCCTAATAAAATAGTTATTGTTTTAAAATTGCTACCGCCGCTTTTCGGAAAATTATGAATATCGCCAATAGCTTCTGCAAACAAACTGGTCTTTGCTTCGCTATTTTGATACTCCGCATAAGAAGCACTATCCTGCTTAATTCTTAAATCATAATAAACCTTATTAATATCGGCTTCTATAGTTTTTATTTTTGCAGCATTGTTCAGCTTTAGGTAAGTAACAAATGAATAATTATTCCAATGAAAGTTTGACTTGTAATAAGGCGACCTGAATAATATTTCCGTTTTTAAAGAAGTAGGTTGTTCTACCTTCTTCAATACTCCGGTAATTTTTACATTTATTACATTGTACAATTTTATTGTCTTTCCTATCGGGCTTTCGCCGCCAAATAACTTTGCACTAACTTCTTCGCTAATAACAGCAGCATCAGGCGCTTCCAGTACATTTTCTATATTACCCTGTACCAACTCATAAGGAAAAACTTTAAAAAACAATGAATCTACTTCTACAATACCACTTTGAAATATTTTTTTACCTTGTGCATCTACCGGTATTTCATAATTTCCTCCGCCGGATAGTGTTGTACTACTTTCCACCTTCGGATAATTGGTTTTTAAAAAATCTCCCAAAGGTGCCGGGGTAGCACCATCGTATAAAATACCAGTTTGATCTTCCATCCCCAGCCTGTACACTTTCTTCAATGAGCCATTCCACTTATCGTAGCTTAGTTCATAATTCATGTACAACAATATCAATACAAAGCTGGCAATGCCTATTGACAAGCCAATTATGTTTATACTACTGTACACTTTGTTTTTAAACAAACTACGCCAGGCTATTTTAAAATAACTCTTAAACATGATTCTGTTTTATTCTTTAGTAATCTAATAGTTTACTCCGTTCTTAAACTTTTTACAGGGTTGGCTAATGCAGCTCTTATTGCTTGATAACTCACCGTAATAACAGCAATTAAAACAGCCAGTAAACCGGCAATAGCAAATACCCACCATTCAATACCAATACGGTACGAGTAGTTATCCAACCATTTATTCATGGCATACCATGCAATAGGTGATGCAATTACAAAAGAAACGATTACCAATCTTAAAAATTCTTTAGACAACAACAGTGTAACATTAGCTACAGATGCACCCAATACTTTTCTTACACCAACTTCTTTGGTTCTGCTTTCGGCCATATAAGTAGCTAAGCCAAATAAACCCAGGCAGGAAATAAAGATGGTAAGGCCTGCAAACAATGCAGCTAATTTTCCCGTACGTTCAGAGTCTTCGAACTTTTTTGCATAAGACTCATCTGCAAAAACATAATCAACCGGGTATTGCGGATTATATTTCTTAAATATTTTTTCAATAGCTGCTATATTTTCACCCGTAGCATTTTTACTGTTTAGTTTAGCATGTATTATTTGGGCATAATCTTTATTAGGACCAAATATCATTAACGGACTAATACTTTGCTGATAAGGCGATTCTATCACAAAATCCTTAACTACACCTATTACATGCCATTGGCTCTCACTACCCACTTCTTTAATCACCATGCCAATCGGGTCTTTTACACGCATAGCTTTTACCGATGCCTCATTTAGTATAACCGCATTACTATCAGTAGGGTGAGCCATTACATCTATATCACGCCCTTGTAATAAGGTAACTCCAATTGTTTTTACAAAATCAGCATCGCTACCTAATCGCAAAAAGTCAATCTTCTCATCGCTTTTACTACTTCCCTCCCAATAAAAACCCCAGCTATCGCTCCATCGTTGTGTAATAGGATTAGCTGAACGAGTAATACTGGTGACTGCACCCGAGCTTAACAATTCATTTTTAACCGCCTGATAATGTTTATCAATATCGCCTTGTGTAAATAAATAAATTAAGTTTTCTCTATTATAACCCGACTGACGGTTTAAACCATATTGAATTTGCCTAACCACAATCACCGTACCTATAATAAGTATAATAGCAAAAGTAAATTGCACCGTTACCAATACTTTACGTGGCGCCACTAATGCTTTTGATTTTTTAAATGCACCTTTTAATACACCAATAGGATTAAATGAGGATAAATAAAATGCCGGATAACTACCTGCAATTACACCCGTAAACAATACAAAGCCTAAGGAGTATATCCAAAACATTGGATCGGCATAATTGATAAATAACTTTTTGCCTACCAGTAAATTAAAACCGCTTAATGATAGTTGCACAATAATAATGGCAAGTACAAAAGCTATCAGGCTTAAAAATATACTCTCTCCCAAAAATTGTAATATCAATAAACGTTTGCCGGCACCAGCTACTTTACGTATACCTACTTCTTTTGCACGTTTTTCGCTGCGAGCTGTACTTAAGTTCATGAAATTTATACAGGCAATCAATAAAATAAAAGCTGCAATTACAGCAAATAGTTTTACGGTCTCAATTTGCCCACCAACCATTTTACCGTTCTCCGATTTGCCATACAAATGCACTTCACTTAACGGATGCGTAAATACTTGTGTAGTGGCTGCGGTGGCTGTACCCTTTGTATGATCTACGGTAATGTTTTGCACTTTTTTATCAAATGCAGCTTGTGAAGTACCTTCCTTTAATAAGACATAAGTTCTTACAGAATTATTGTTCCATGAATCATCGCTCCAGCCAATTTTTTCCATGTAAGTCCAGGGCAGGATATATGCAAACTCAAATTTTGTATTATTGGGTAAGTCTTTTAAAATACCAGTTACGGTGCAATTATGTGTACTATCTACCCGTACTATTTTGCCCATAGCATCTTCATCGCCAAATAAAGCTTTGGCAAATTGTTGTGTAAGCACAATGCTATGCCCACTGTTTAATGCTGTTTGCGGATTACCTTTTACTAAAGGAAAACTAATTACATTTAAAAAAGTACTATCTGCAAATGACCCACGCTGGTTTATTTTTTTATCGCCAACTGTAAGCAGAAAAGTTACGTTGCGGTAACGAACTGCATCTTCTACTTCGGGATAATCTTTTTTCAAAGTAGGAGCCATTATCTTAGGCGTACTAGGCCATGCCCATATTTCTCCATCGGGTCTTTTATCCCGGTTATGCATCAGATAAGTTCTATCTACATTTTCGTAAAACCTATCAATGCTTAATTCATTCTGTATCCATAACAGAATAAGAATAGCCGCTGCCATACCAATGGCCAAGCCGGTAATATTTATCATAGAGTAGGTTTTACTCTTGATAATATTTCTGAACAAGGTTTTAAAATAACTTTTAAACATAAACTTATAATTTGTTACAACCCAGGGCTGTGGTTATTTTTGGCGTTTGGGTTAGCTGCTATTTATTTTGACACCTGCACAATGCCCAATAGAATTGTTGCAGTTGAAGAGTGCGACGCAACAGACGATGCTAGTAGCACTGCTGCCGGTAACACAATTAAAAAACTATTCGGTTCGCAGGCTTTTAACCGGATTAGTAGTGGCCGCTTTTATGGCCTGAAAACTTACCGTTAACAACGTAATAATAATGGCGCCTGCTACTGCCGCAACAAATACCCACCATGATATGCCAATACGATACTGAAATTGTTGCAACCATTGGTGCAAATAATAATAAGCTAACGGTATGGCTATAAGACAGGCAATACCTACCAGTATGATAAAATCTTTTGACAACAACTGCCATAAATTAAACACCGATGCACCAACAATTTTGCGTACGCCAATTTCCTTAGTACGTTGCTCGGCCACAAACGATGCCAGACCAAACAAACCTAAACAGCTAATAATAATGGCAAGGATGGTAAAGAAACCTGCAAGCTTACCCACACGCACTTCTTGTGTAAACTTTGTAGCATAGTCGGTATCGGCAAACTTATATTCGAAAGGTGCAGTGGGTATAGTTTTACGAAATACTTTTTCTATAATAGCCATTGATTCGCTGGTAGATTTATTGGGGTTTAACCTGATGTTATACCAGTTTTCGTTTTCTACATTTAATAAATACACCGCTTGTTTTACAGGCGTGTAAGGCGAGCTCATCACCATATCTTTTACCACACCAACAATGGCAAAAGTTCTAGCTCTTTCATCGCTACCCCAGCGCACGGTTTTACCAATGGGGTTTTGAATGTTCATAAATTTAATAGCAGCTTCGTTAATTAAAATTGAAGCGGTATCGCTACCAAAGTCACGGGAAAAATCACGGCCTTCTTTTATTTCAAAACCAACTGTTTTACCATAATCATGCGACACCCAAAATGTAGCAAAGTCAGTATCAAGGTTAGGATCTTTGCCTTCCCAATTAAAGCCACTGGTATTACTCCAAACGGCAGTGATTGGGCTGGATGATGCTGCCATTTCTTCAATGGCGTTTTCTCTTTTTAATTCACTGCGCAACACATCCAGCTTGCCATAAAAATCAGGCGACTGCATCATTACCATTATCAGTCCATCTTTTTTATAACCAACCGGTCTGTTTTTAGTATGCTGAATTTGTTGGTACACGATTATAGTACCAATAATTAATGCTACGGAAACCGTAAACTGTGTTACCACCAACACTTTGCGTGGCATAGAAGCTAAACGACCTACTTTAAAAGTACCTTTTAAAACTTTGATTGGTTTAAAAGATGAAAGGTATAATGCAGGATAACTACCGGCTATTAAACCAGTTAAAATAGTGAAGCCAATACCGGCTGTCCAAAACCAAATATTACTCCAAAGAATTGTCATTTTTTTATCGGACACCTGATTAAACCATGGCAATATTAATTGTGTTAACACAATGGCAAATACAAATGCTATTACAGCCACTAATACTGACTCACATAAAAATTGCCATATTAACTGACTACGCAAAGAGCCAACTGTTTTACGAATACCAACTTCTTTTGCTCTTCTTTCACTACGGGCTGTACTTAAATTCATAAAATTTATACATGCCAATAACAACACAAAAACACCAATGATAGCAAACATCCATACATATTCAATGGCACCACCCACTCTTACGCCTTCCTTAAATGACGAACGTAAATGCCATTCGCTCATAGGGTTTAAAAAAATTTGTGCATTATATTTTTTATCCTCTTCTGGCTGTTTATTAATTTTTGCATTAATGATTTTTTTATTTACTACAGCAAAATCTGCATTATCGTTTATTTGCACAAAACACTGAAACGAGTTATTACCCCATTGCGAAGCGGCCCGCTCTAACCATGGTTCAGCAATTTTATACAACTCCCATGGCGCAATAAATTTTACATCTTTAAACTTTGTATTGTAGGGCAAATCTTCATAAACACCGGTAACTTTTACATCCAGCTTGCTATCAATCTTCATTACCTGATTAATAGGATTGGTGTCACCAAAAAAAGCTTTTGCGGTTGATTCAGACAACAATACACTATTCGGGTTTTCTAAACCATTTATAGTGCCGTGTATCATAGTTAAATCAAAAATAGAAGGCCCCTGTTTATCAATATAAATTCCGCTTTTATTTATATGCTTATCACCAACGGTTAAAATATGATCGCCTTCCCAAGAGGCCATTGCAATATATTTAAAGTCGCTTCCGTAGCTGGTGCGCAACTCTTCGCCCAATGGAAAAGGCATTGCCTGTTGCGTAAATACGGTGTTGTTAAAAGTTTGATTTTGGTACACCTGAGCCACCTTATCATACTTTTTATTATACTTATCATAAGACAATTCGTCCCATATCCATAACCCAATTAACATAGCCACCGCCATACCAATGGCCAGTCCGGTAATATTTATAAACGACGATTTTTTATTCTTTAATAAATTACGCCAGGCTATTTTAAAATAATTCTTTATCATTAATTCGTTTTTTTATTTTTTTTATCGGCTGTATTGCTACTAGCATCGTCTGTTGTGTCACTCACTTGTGCTGCAACAATTCTATTGGGCATTTTGCAAGTGTCCTACATCATCGTAAAATCTAATTACCAAATTTTCAAATCAACTAATTTTCAAATTGTTCTCTACTCGCTTTTTAAACTTTTTACCGGGTTAATTAATGCCGCTTTTATGGCATGAAAAGCCACCGTTAATAAAGTAATCATTAACACAATAATGGCAGAGCTTATAAATGGCAACACGGTTAAACCGGTATTATACGGAAACACATCTAACCATTTTTTCATAAAATACCAGGCTACCGGAAAAGCAATAAAGCAGGATACAAAAACCAATACCACAAAGTTTTTAGTTAGTAATGGTACAATCTGATTTATCCCTGCGCCTAACACTTTACGTATGCCAATTTCCTTTTGACGCTGCTCTGTGGTAAACGCAATTAAACCCAACAGACCTAAACAGGTAACTAAAATGGTAAGTATAGCAAAGGCTGTAAAAATTTTACCGCGTTTTTGATCGGCAGCATATTGCGAGTTAAAATCCTGATCTAAAAAAGTATATTCAAAAGGAAGATTAGGGAACTGTGTTTGCCAAACTTTTTCAAGCGAAGTGATGGTACTTGCGATATTACCACTGGCTAATTTTAATTGTAATACATTATTGTTATGCGAATAAAAAAGTATTAATGGCGTAATACGGTTGTACAATGATTTTTGGTTAAAATCTTTTACCACACCAATTACTTCTAAATAATTGCCGGTTGTATCACCCGGGAAACGCACTTTACGGCCTAACACATTATCGCCCCAGGCAAATTCTTTCACCATGCTTTCGTTCACAATTATTCTGCGTAATGTATCGGCAATGCTATTAAAGTTGCGGCCTTTCACAATCTTCATACCCAGCGTAGGAAAATAATGTTCATCTATTCCGTAAACATCCACACCTTTATCTATTGTGCCTTTATCTGTTTCAATAGTAAACAAATTAAAACTTACACCGTTACCCGGTACTGCTTGTGCAGTGCTTGCTGCTATTACATTGGGATTTTTACGGGCTTCATTAATAAAAGAAGTGATGTTACTGCGAATATCAGCCGAAGAATTTGCGGCTACATTTAATACTTGCTCTTTATTAAAACCTAAATCTTTATTACGCAGGTAATTTAACTGGCTATACACTACCCATGTACAAATAAGCATAATAATAGAAACGGAGAACTGTGTAACCACCAATACCCTGCGTAATGCTATATTACTGGAACCTTTTGACAAACTACCCTTCAACACTTTTACGGGATTAAACTTAGCCAGATAAAATGCGGGATAACTACCACCTACTAAACCCACAAAAGCAACAACACCTAATAACAATAATAAAGTTTGCGGTTGAAATAAGTTTTGAAAAGAAAGGCTTTTGCCCGCCAAATCGTTAAAGCTGGGTAATAGCAATGCTACTAAACCAATACTTAGTAATAAAGCAAATAATGCAGTTACCGTTGACTCCATTAAAAACTGAACGACTAACTGTGCTTTACTAGAGCCGGTAACTTTACGTATACCAATTTCCTTTGCCCTGCGTGCAGATCTTGCAGTTGTAAGGTTCATGTAGTTAATACAAGCAATTAACAACATAAAAAAAGCAACAGCAGAAAATATATAGATATAAGACATGCTGCCTAACTCTTCGGGTTCGTTAGCCATGTCTGAATGTAAGTGTATTCGTTTTATAGGTTGTGCACCAAAGCGTATAGTAATATTGTATTGTTTAAAAATGGCAGCCAGGTACTTATCAAACATTGGTGCTAACTTTTTTTCGAAAGCTGTACCGCTGGTATTAGGCTTTAACAACACATAACAAAAGAAACTAAAATTGCCCCAACTACTGGCATAATCGGCCGGTAAAGTGTTGCGGGAAATAAGCATATTGTAAATTAGGTGCGAATTAGCCGGAACATCTTTGGTTACACCGGTTACATTATACACCGTACCATTTGTACTCTCCAGTGTTTTACCAACATAACTTTGCCCTTTGCCAAAATATTTTATCGCCATTGATTGTGTTAACACAATGGAATTTGGCGCTACCAAAGCTGTTTGTGGATTACCTTCTAAAAACGGATAAGTAAATACCCGAAACACATTACTATCGGCATAAAATGTTTTTAATTCATAAAACCTTTTATCGCCGTTTTTAAACATGGTTCTGTCGTTACCAACAAATCTTACGGCTTCTTCAACTTCGGGATAATCATTTTTTAATGCCGGTGCCATAGGAAAAGGCGTGATAGCCCATTTCATGGTATCCTTATCAGCTTCTTTTATATAGGAGTTTACACGAAAAATGCGATCGCCTTTTTCGTGATAGTTATCGTAGCTTAATTCATCTTTTATGTAAAAAATTATGAGCAGGCTAAAGGTTATACCTATGGTTAAACCAAGAATGTTTAACAGGCTATAGCCTTTATCTCTTTTAAAATTGCGAATAGTAACCAGCAAAAGGTTTTTAAACATGAGTTGTTGGTTTAATTGACGTTTTAAATTAACATTGAATAAATAGTAATTAACCTGCCTCGTTTAATTATAAAACAGACATACCTTAATTATTTATTTCTCGTGTGTTAATAAATACAACCTGCACAATGCCCAATAGGACCTCACCCCAACCCTCTCCTAAAGGAGAGGGAGTAGTACTCCAATAAAACACAGAGGCCTACATAATGGTGAATAGCATTACTGCAGTACAAGAGTGCGACGCAACAGACGATGCTAGTAGCAATGCCGCCGGTTACACAATAAAAAACTATTCGCTTCGTAGGCTTTTTACCGGATTAGCCATAGCCGCTTTTACCGACTTATACCCTACCGTTAACCAGGCCAACAAAACTGTTATTAAAATGGCTGCAGCAAAAATGCCTACACCAATATTAATACGATATGCAAAATTGCTTAACCAATTACTCATTACATACCATGCTAAAGGAGCCGCAATTACAAAAGCAATCACGATAAGTATGGTAAATTCTTTAGAAAATAAATACACAATATTGCCAACAGATGCACCTAATACTTTACGTACACCCACTTCTTTTTTACGCTGTGCAGCCATAAACGAAACCAGACCATACAAACCTAAACAGGATATAAAAATGGCAATGCCTGCAAAAATTTTATACAATAAAGAAAGCTGTGTTTCCTGACGGTAAAATCTTTCAATGCTTTCATCTACATAAAAACTTGTATTGGCATACTCAGGTAAATGTTTATCCCAAACTTTTTGTACCGCTTCTTTAGTAGCAGCCAGGTTGTTGCTTTTTATTTTAATAGCCGTATTATTATATACTGCTTTACGAGCACCAATAAGCATTGGCTTCACTTCTTCCCTTAAAGAGTTTGTTTTAAAATCTTTTACTACACCTACAATTCTACGCCATGGCTGGCGACCCATACGAATATCTTTTCCAATGGCATCTTGCGCAGAAGCTAATCCTAATTTTTTACTGAGTGTTTCGTTTATCACTACATCCCTCACAGTATCAGAAGCTGCATAACCAGTGCCTGCTGCAAATTGCACATTGAATGTTTTAAAATAATCAGCATCAGCAAATTTTAAAAACAAAGCGTAGTCTTTATCATCCTGATGATCGAAAGCAAAGTTGGTTGCCCAGTTGTTGTCAGAAGAAGGAACGTCTGCATTGTAACTTACAAGCTCTACACCGTTCAAGGCCAGTAAATCTTGTTTCATTGCTGGTTGCCTTGTACGGATAATACTATCGGAAGAAGCGGTTAAAACCAATACTGCTTCTTTATTAAAACCTAAATCAGCTTTATGTACAAAACTCATTTGTGTTACAGCTACTATAGTACCGATTATTAAAGCCTGCGAAATAGCAAACTGTAAAACCACCAATGCACGGCGTAATGAAATACCACCAACAGTTGCTGAAGTAATTTTATTTTTTAATGCCAGTATAGGTTTAAAACCGGATACTATTAATGCAGGATAACTACCGGATAAAAATGTAATAATGATGGCTACACCTAATGCAAATAAAATTACAATAGGTGTAAATAAAGTTAGGTTTTCCTGTATGGATGCTACATGACTGATAAAAGGTAAACAGGCCGCAGCAAGACCAATGGCTATAACAAAAGCAATTCCAACGATCATGGCGGTTTCGCCCATTACCTGCCAAAATAAACTGCTGCGCTGCCCACCTAAAACTTTACGTATACCAATTTCTTTAGAACGATTGATGGCTTGCGCTGTAGATAAATTAATAAAGTTAATACAAGCCATTACCAGAATAAACACACCAATTAAAGCCAATGTCCAAATGGTTGACATGCTAATAGTATGATCGCCAAAATTGCCCAACCTTGCATCATAGTGTACTTCGGCAAGTGGTTGTAACATAATAGTACGTTCGGTATTGGTATTGGCCTCATATCTTTTGCGGGTAAAATCAACCAATTGTTTGGCCATTGTTTTTTCTTTGCCGGCAGGCAATGACATAAACAACTGAAAATCGCTACCTAAATTACCCCAGTCATCAAAAAGATCATATTTTTCTAAATGATTTTTTAAGGTAGCAAAAGAAGCAACAACCGATAAAGTATAATCGGTATTTGCCGGTACATCTTCTAAAATACCGGCCACTTTAAAGGTGATGGAATTATCAAACTGCAATAATTTACCAATAGCCGATTGCCAATTGCCAAAATATTTTTCGGCAACTTTTTTTGTAAGTGCAACCGTATTGGGAGCAGCCAATACATCACCATTACCCGATAACCATTTATATTGTAATACCTGAAAAAACTGCGGATCGGCAAAAAAAGTTCCTGTTTCTTCAATAAACTTTCTGTTGGCTATTGCGGAACTATCGTTTGCCAATAAAGTTATCTGGCTACCTGATGCAGAAACAAGTGCCCCAACAGTTACATCACTAAAATCGTTACGTAAATGTTGCAAGGCAGGGTAAGGCACACCCGGATTATAACCTATACCTTCTGAATGTTTTTCGTGAGTATATAAATGATAAGCCTGTTTGTAATTAGGGAAAAACTTATTATAACTTAATTCATACTTAATAACTACAAATAACAACATGGCAGCAGCAATGCCGGTAGCCAATCCAAAAATATTTAAAGCAGCAAATGCCTTGTTGCGAGTTATATTTCTCCAGGCAGTTTTTATGTAGGTAGTAAACATGATTTTTATAAACTATAATTAGTTATTGTTTGCAGCTGATTTAGTAACAGTTCTTTTATACCAATATATTCTCCGTAACAGTTTGTCCGTCTAACATGCGAATAATACGGTGACTGTAACGGGCATCATGCTCGCTATGCGTAACCATAATAATGGTAGTACCTTGCTCATTTAAGTCAGTCAGCATTTCCATTACTTCGTTACCGTTAGATGAGTCAAGGTTACCGGTAGGCTCATCCGCTAAAATTAATTTTGGTTTGTTTACTACTGCACGGGCAACGGCTACACGTTGTTGCTGACCACCCGACAACTGTTGTGGATAGTGATTACGACGGTGCATGATTTGTACTTTTTCCAATACTTCATCTACACGTTTTTTTCTATCAGCAGCTTTAACACCTGTATAGATTAACGGTAATTCTACATTTTCAAAAACGGTTAGTTCGTCTATCAGGTTAAAACTCTGAAATACAAAACCAATATTGTGTTTACGTAAATCGGCACGTTTACGCTCGTTAAACTGCGCTACTTCAATACCATTAAAAATAAAACTGCCTGCATCGGGATCATCTAACAAACCCAGTATATTTAATAAGGTAGATTTACCGCAGCCGGAAGGTCCCATCACGGCTACAAACTCACCTTCCTTTACAGAAAAAGTTAGTTTATTTAAGGCCACTGTTTCTACCTCTTCGGTTCGGTAGATTTTTTCAAGATTGGTAATATTGATCATGAGTTGAGGTTTGTAATTTTTTGTTGTTATATGGCAGTATTAAATACCGGAAAAATGTAAAGGACTAATATATGTTACGGATGTAGCCTGTTTTTTGTTACTGTCTTTTTGCTTTTTTGTTACTTTTTTTTGAAATAAAGGTTTTAACAAAGTATCGCAACCCGGCAGGTTAAACATGGCTACGCTAAACGCAGCGGTTATAATGAAAAATGTTTTATAAAGCATAGTTGACAGATTTGAGAATTGAGATTTGAGAATTGAGATTGTTTTTTATAAAAAATCAGATATTTAATTATGCTAAACTTTCAGAAACTCACCATTTGGCAAAAAGCACATGCTTTAACATTAGAGGTATATGCGCTTACTGCCCTATTTCCTAAAGACGAACTTTTTGGTCTTACCTCACAAATGCGTCGCTCCGCTTCATCCGTACCTACTAACATTGCTGAAGGTTGCGGAAGAAATACCAAACCCGACTTAAAAAGATTCTTAACTATTAGCATTGGTTCTGTTTCTGAATTAGAGTATCAATTTATTTTAGCAAAAGACTTACATTATTGTAGCGATGAACAGTTTCTTATTTTTAGTTCAAAAGTTATTGAGTTAAGAAAAATGATATACGCTTACCACAGCAAAATCTAAATCTCATATCTCAATTCTGACATCTCAACTCTCATCACTTTTTCAAAATAAGCTCTTGCATATTGCCATAGTTTTCATAGCTACTGGTAACCACTTTATCGCCGGGTTGTAAACCATTTACTACTTCGTAATAATCTTTGTTTTGGTTACCCAGTTGTATATCCACTTTATAAGCTGTGCTACCGTTTTCTTTTACTTTAAATATCCAGTTACCACCGGTTTGTTGGTAAAAGCCACCTTTAGGTAATAGTAACGCTTGTCTTTCATCGCTTAGTGCTAATACAATTTGTAAAGTTTGTCCGCGACGTATGCCTTGTGGCACATCACCTAAAAACTCCATGTCCACTTGGAACCTGCCACCGGTAACCTGTGTGTACACTTTTTTAATTTCTAATTTATATTCTTTGCCGGCAAAAGTAAATGTGCCTTTTAGTCCGTTGTAAATGCGTGAAATGTAGTGTTCATCCACATCAACACGTACTTTATAACCAGACGATACATCAATTTGTCCTAAACGTTCGCCTTTGTTTTTGCTTTGTCCAATCTCTGCATCTAACGATGTTAACTGTCCGTCAATTGGAGCACGAACAATTAAGTCGCCTACTTTTTTACGCATTACATTTAATGCATTTTGCGAACCTTGGTATGATTGTGTGGCCTGATCCACCTGTTGTGCAGTAGCTACTTTATCTTGATCAATAGTTTGATTAGATAATTTTTTCTTCTCCATTTGGTAATTGTAGGTATTCTCGCTTTGCTTAAATTCCTGCAAGCCAATTGCTTTTTGATCGTATAATTTTTTATTCAAATTATAAATACGTTCCGCTTCTTTCAATTGGTTATCAACATCCGTTTGTTGATTTAAATTGGTAATGGTATTTTGACGAGCCGCATTTTTCGCAATCTGCATTTGTGTAAGCAGGTTATACACTTGTGTTTCCTGATTTACTAAACTTAATTGTAAGTCGGTGTTAGACAATCTAAGTATCGGCTCACCCTTTTTCATCATGGCGCCATCTTCCACATATTTTTCTTCCACACGGCCACCTTCCTGTGCATCCATGTAAATAGTTGTTAGCGGCAATACTATACCGTTAACCGGAATATTTTCCTGAAAAACACCTTGTTTTACTTCGCTAATGGTAATGCGTTCAGCATCCACATTCAGTTTGCTTTTACCCGATGTAAAATAAATACTACCCGCAATTAATGCCACCACAGCTAATACGCCGCCAATGGTAAAAATGCGTTTTTTACTCCATTTCTTTTTTTCAATAACTCTGTCCATAATCGCTAAGTTGCTTGCTATTTTTATTGCGGTGTTACTCAAATAAGCAGTTAGTTCTGCAACACCGTACAATTGTTCTAGTAACATCGTGCCAGAAAGTTGCACATTGAAAATCAACAACTTAAAAAGAAATAAATCTACGAAGACGTTCGTTAGCGTACAAAAACTGTCCGCTTTTGATACACCGTACAAGCGGACAGTTTTTATTTTTTAGTAAGATTTTTTTTATGTTACCAGCAGTAGTAATTCTAATCAGCTTTTGTTGTGTCACTCACTGCATCGTCCCTATCGCTAATCAACAGAAGAAGTCCGAAAGACGGCAAGTCCGAAAGACCGGAAGTCGGTACAGCTTATAAAAATAATAGGCCATTAGCATTATGCTTTCAGCTTTCAGCTTTAAGCATTACTTATACACAAAAAAAAGGTTGTTACTTACGCAACAACCCTTCCTTTATAATGTATGTAATACTTTTATCTTACCTGTCCCTTGCCTTCAATAATCCATTTCTCCGTAACCAATTTTTCCAATGCAAACGGGCCACGGGCATGTAGTTTTTGGGTAGATATGCCTACTTCTGCTCCCAGTCCAAACTCTTCGCCATCGGTAAACCTTGTAGAAGCATTGTGATACACTGCCGCTGCATCAACAGTGGTCAAAAATTGTTGCGCAAGTTTTTTATTACTGGTAACAATTGCTTCGGAATGTTTGGTGGAATAAGTTTGTATATGTTGTAATGCCTCCTCTATACCACTAACCGTTTTTATGGCACATTGTAGTGATAAAAACTCCGTTGCAAAATGTTTGTTAGTAGCTTTATAAACTTTGAGTTTATCTTTTAATAATAGATAAGCTAAATTATCCGCATAAACTGTTACCTCTTTCTCCGTTAACAAAGGGGTCAGGATTTTAAAAAAAGATTTTGCAATTGATTTATCTACAATTATAGTATCCATAGCATTACAAACAGATGGCCGGGATGTTTTTGCATTTACCACAATAGCAGCCGCCATTTGTAAATCAGCAGATTTTTCAACATATACATGGCAAACACCGGCACCAGTTTCAATAACCGGCACTAAACTGTTTTTGCGTACGTATTCTATTAATCCATTAGATCCTCTTGGAATAATTACATCAATATATTTTGTAGCGGTAAATAAATGGTTTACGGTTTCTCTATCAGATGGTAATAGGTTTACGGCATCAACCGGTAATCCATTATCGGCCAATACTTGTTTTATTATTTTAATAGCGGCTTTATTACTATTATCGGCTTCGCTGCTGCCTTTTAATAAACAAGCGTTTCCACTACGCAAACAAAGTGAAGCAATGTCGAAGGTAACATTAGGTCTTGATTCGTAAATGGCAGCCACAACACCTAACGGAGTAGCAATGCGTTGTAACCGTAAACCATTTTTCAGCACACGTTTATCCAATATTTTACCACCAGGCATGGGTAACTTAGCTACATTTTTAATGCTATCGCTGATTGCTTTTATGCGGGCAGTGTTTAACAATAATCTGTCGGTACGTGGATTAGCAGCATCTTGCTTTGCTACATCTTTGGCATTGGCAACCAAGATTGTTGCACTATGTTGTAACAATGCTTTAGACAGATCGTTTAATGTTTTTTTTATTTGTTTATCGGTTGCAGCTTGCAAAGCAATGGATGCCTGCTTTGTTTTGATGATTGTTTGGGTGATGCTTGACATGGATTAAAGATAAATGTTGATTAATTAAAAATTAATAATTAGCAATTAATAATATTTACAATAACAAAGCGGCCGTAGCATTACACGATGATGCACAAAGAACAGAAAGATGAACGGAGCGTCGCAAGGGACGATGCTAGTAGCAATGCAGTCGGTAAACAAAAATCATTACTGGTTAGTTTGAGTAAGTTTCACAAATTATAGAATAAACTAAGCCCCTCCTTCGGAGGGGTTTGGGGAGGCCTACTGTACGATATCGGACAGTTGTTGTTCATATTTGCTACAAAAGTTTTCGTACTTCATTGTAAACAATTGAATATCATTGCTATAATTATCTGGCACAGCTATTGAAAACAACATAACATTTTAAATACAAGTACACCAATGATTGAATTAAAACATATTTATAAATGGGTAAACAGCGGCAATAACCGCACATTTTTACTCAAAGACATTAACCTGACTATTAACGAAGGCGATTTTGTTTCCATCATGGGGCCGTCGGGTTCGGGCAAAAGTACCTTGCTAAACGTAATTGGTATGCTGGATGGTTTTGATGAAGGCGAGTATTTGTTTTTACACGAACAGGTGCATAAGTTAAAAGAAAAACAACGATCGGCTTTGTACAAACAATACATTGGTTTTGTGTTTCAGGCTTATCATTTAATTGATGAATTAACGGTGTATGAAAATATTGAAACGCCATTATTGTATCAGGATGTAAAATCATCGGAACGTAAAGCCATGGTGGCCGATATGTTGGACCGTTTTAATATTGTGGGTAAAAAAGATTTATTTCCTACGCAATTATCAGGCGGGCAACAACAGTTAGTGGGCATTGCCCGTGCATTAATTGCCAAACCAAAATTATTACTGGCCGATGAACCAACCGGCAACTTAAACTCCAAACAAGGCGAAGAAATAATGGAATTATTTACGCAATTAAACAACGAAGGCGTAACCATTATACAGGTAACACACTCCGAAAAAAATGCCGAATACGGCAAACGAATTATTAACCTGCTGGATGGCATGGTTGAAAAAAAGTGATAAGTTTTAAGCAATAAGTTATACCTAATAATGAAACATAAATTAATTTTTGCAGTAGCTGTAATGCTTGTGTGTAAAGGCTTACAAGCGCAAACTACTATGAGTTTACGCACCTGTGTAGAGACTGCACTTAGCAATAATTTTGATGTACAGCAACGTGCATTACAAGCACAAAGCGATGAAGCTAACTGGAAACAATCTAAACTAAATCGCTTTCCGGATTTAAACGCCACACTTGGTCACGACTTTAACCAGGGTCGTAATATTGATCCGTTTACCAACCAACCGGTAACACAATCTTTTAACTCAGCCGGTTATGGTATTGGCAGTAATATTGTTTTGTTTAATGGCTTGGCCATACACAATAACATTAAACAAAATGCCTACACATTTAAAGCTGCACAAATGGATTTGCAGCAGGAGAAAGATAATTTAACCGTAAATGTAATACTGGCTTACCTGAATGTATTAAGCACAACCGATCAATTAACGCAAGCGCAAAACCAGGTACAACTTACCTTAAAACAAGTAGAACGTTTGCAGGTGTTAGATGGTCAGGGTGCTATAAAACCATCGGACTTAACTGATTTAAAAGGACAATACGCCAATGATCAGTTAGCCATTATATCGGCACAAAATGCATTGGTAACGGCTAAAGTTACCCTTAGCAAATTAATGAATGTGCTATACAACAAAGACTTAGCGGTTGAGCCTCTGGATCCATTACAATTTGCCGATGTTTATGAAACTACTGTTGATAGCATTTACAGCACGGCCTTAAGACAATTGGCTTTAGTAAAAGCTGCTGATTATAGAATTAAGAGTGCGGCAAAAGGAGTAAAAGTTGCTAAGGGGCAACTTTATCCAACTTTAAGTTTTGGTGGTAGTGCATCTACCCGTTACTCCAGCGTAGCCATGATTAATAACGATAAAATTAATTATACCGATCAGCTTAACAATAACCTGTATTACACGTATGGTTTTAGCATGCGCATTCCTATTTTTAATGCCTTGTTACAACGCAACCGTGTTAAACAAGCACAGATACAATTAAAGTCACGTGAGTTGTCGTCGGTTAACATACAAACCCAGTTAAATCAGGATATTAATCAGGCTTACGAAAATATGAGTGCCGCATCGGACAGGTATAAAACTACATTAGAACAAGTAAATGCGTATGACCAATCGTTTAAAGCGGCCAATGCCCGTTTTCAGGAAGGTGTAGGCACACCCATTGATTACCTGACAGCAAAAAACAATTTAGACCGTAGTAATATTAATTTAATTATTGCCCGATACGATTATATTTTGCGCAGTAAAATTTTAGATTATTATCAAGGGAATGTTTTGTGGTAGAACAGATGTCTGATGTAGGATTTTACGATGTAGGATTTTTAGTAGCTACAATTTTTTGTTTACCGGCTGCATTACTACTATCATCGTCCCTTGCGTCGCACTCTTGTACTGCAACAATTCTATTGGGCATTCTGTTAGTTTCCTACTAATATCGGAAACGCTCATTGGCAAATTTTCAAATTAACTAATTGTCAAATTATTTTCGCATTATCTTTGATAATCATGACACTAAAAAACGCTTCCATACTAGTAGTAGATGACGATGTGGATATGCTCACCGCCATTCACATGTTGTTAAAAACCGAAGTGAAACAAATTGTCACGGAAAAAAATCCTGAAAACATACGTTCGCTGTTATCGCAATACCATTTTGATATTGTTTTGCTGGATATGAATTTTACCAGCGCCATTAACACCGGTAACGAGGGCATATTCTGGCTACGTACCATTAAAGAACTAAAGCCGGAAACAGATGTAATTATGATTACAGCCTATGGCGCCATTGACTTAGCGGTACGTACTTTAAAAGAAGGTGCATCCGATTTTATAGTAAAACCCTGGCATAACGAAAGGCTGCTAACTACCATTAAAGAAATGGCCCGCAAAAAGGGTTCGCAGGATTATAAAAGCAGCATCAACCCCGACTCTACCATTATTGGAAAAGAACTGTTAGGTGAATCGGACATAATGCGGGACATGTTTTTTAAAGTAGAAAAAATTGCCCCAACCGATGCAAACATTTTAATACTAGGGGAAAACGGTACCGGTAAAGATGGTATTGCAAGAGCCATACACCAACACTCACGCCGTAATAATAAACCCTATGTAAAAGTTGATGTTGGCGCCCTAACCGAAACATTATTTGAAAGCGAATTATTCGGACATAAAAAAGGTTCCTTTACCGATGCAAGAGAAGATCGTGTAGGCCGTTTTGAATCTGCCGATAATGGCACTTTATTTTTAGATGAGATTGGCAATATATCGCTGCAACAACAAGCTAAATTATTAACGGTATTACAGAACCGCCAGGTAACACGTTTAGGTAGTAACGAAGCCATACCGGTTGATATACGTTTAATATGTGCCACCAATGTTCCGTTGGCAGATTTAGCGAATGAAAATAAGTTTCGTAAAGATTTAATCTACCGCATTAACACAGTAGAAATAGTAATACCGCCATTGCGTAAACGCGGCAACGATATTATTTTACTGGCAGAACATTACCGCAATATTTACAGTAATAAATATATGAAAAATATTGACGGTTTTAAAAGCGATGCCAAGGATAAATTGCTGAGTTATAATTTTCCGGGTAATGTACGTGAACTACAATACACTATTGAACGAGCGGTAATTATGTCGGACAATGATTTATTACAGGCTAGTGATTTAATATTTTCACCCATTGAGAGTAATTTAGTAGAAGCAGCAGAACCTGTTGATACCAACCTAAGTAAAATGGAAAAACATACCATTTTAAAAGTAATTGAAAAACACCAGGGCAATATTACCCGTGCAGCAAAAGAGCTGGGACTTACCCGCACTGCACTTTACCGTCGCATAAGTAAATACGATATATAACCCGCATAAACAGTTGTAATTTGAGAAACTATCAATGGCGCATACTTATACGGGTTTTATTATTAACCATTACTATTACCGCTGCCTGTTATTTGGCATTACAACAACAATCAGTTTATCTGCTAATAGTTGCGCCACTTATTATATTTCAGATTATCGAGTTTTATCGTTCTCAAGCTAAAGTGCATAACGAGTTAGACCAGTTTGTGGAGTCCATTCACTACCGAGATTTCTCTCGTCATTTTAATGTAAAACAAGCCTCAACTGATATACAACCTTTGCGTAAAGGGTTTAATGAAATTAACTCAGCCTTTAAGGTAATTAGCCGTGAAAAAGAAACGCAATATCAGTACTTACAAAATATTCTGGAGTTGGTTGATACGGGCATTATTTCCTACGAAGCCGCTACGGGTGATATTTTATGGATGAATGAATCTTTAAAAAAAATGTTAGCCCTGCCCTACTTACGCAATATTGATTCTTTGCAAAAACGTAACGATGCTTTGTATAAAGTAGTGTACAATTTGAATGTTGGCGATTCTATCGTAACCAATATTACTACCGATAAATTTTCATATAAAGTATTATTGTCTGCAACCGCTTTTCAAACCGATGATAAAAAATATAAACTGATTGCTTTTCAGAATATTGAAGAAGCCCTAGACGAAAACGAAGCCCAAGCCTGGCAAAAACTACTGAGTGTAATGACACACGAAATCATGAACTCGGTAGCGCCTATTTCTTCACTTGCCGAAACACTGGGTTATCGTTTACAAGCTTACATTAATAAAGAATCAGACTCGCTGGATGATTTAGAACTAGGCATTGACACCATTAAACGCCGTAGCGAAGGTTTATTAAAATTTGCCTCTACTTATCGCAGTTTAAATAAAATTACCACGCTTAGTTTAAGCGAAGTTTATGCTGCCGATATTTTTGAAAACCTGCTGCAACTAATGCAGCCTACGATGGAGCAAAAAAACATTGAGGTTAATACTATACTAAAAGATTTTGATCTAAAGCTAATGGCCGATACTAGTTTACTAGAGCAAGTTTTAATAAACTTACTGGTCAATGCCATTGAAGCAGTGAAAGAAAGTCCTGACCCTAAAATAACCTTAAGTGCTTACACAGCACCTAACAATAAAGCCGTAATTAAAGTAGCAGATAACGGCCCCGGTATTCCCGATGAATTGCTGGATAAAATTTTTATTCCGTTTTTTAGTACCAAGAAAAGCGGTAGCGGTATTGGCTTGAGCTTGTGTAAACAAATTATGTTATTGCATAAAGGCAATATTCATGTGCAATCTATACCGGGTGAGGGCACAGCATTTTTATTGGTGTTTTAGATATCTTTTGCTGTTTCATAAAGTTCAACCTTACCAGCTTCTTCCCGTCCCTTTGTTTCATCCATCAATTTAAAGTTTATCCTTGGCTCATTAACCAAACCAGAAAACGAAGCTTTTATAAAATAAGTTTTACCAAATTTTATATCCAATGTTAAAGGCCTCGTATCATCTACATTATCTAAAAACTCAAACGTTCCTTCTTTCTGCATTTTGTAAACGAAAGTATAACCGGTAACCATATAGCCAAAAGGAATACCTTTAGTAAAAAAATCTTTTACTACTGTTCTGTAACTGTCATCGTAAGGCATATAAAAATACAGTAGTGAAAAGTTTGTTGTTTTACTTTTTTCCAGTTCTTTTAACTCTGTTTTATTAGCTACTAAAGTATACAATGGTTCTTTTAACGGCGTATATGGCTTTTGTTTAAACCATACAGTATCCCTCATTACAATTCGCTTTAATGCTTCATTTTCGTATCTATTGTATACGTAATAATCTTTTGTAAGTTTAGTAATACCGTAATAACCGGTAACTTCTTTTAGCTGCGCTTTTTCTTCTTCACCATAAGCGCCACCTTTTATATAGCGGAGAGAGTAAAGACTATCGTTTACCCATGTAATATTCCATTCTGTAGAATCATTCGTCAGGGTCTTGTACTCCTTTTGAGTATTACCGTTTCTTACTAACTTGAAGGAACTTATAAAGTATTCTGGGTAAATATAAAAAGTCCCTTCTTTAAGGTTAATAGACTTATTTCCAGATACATTTTGCGCTGACAAAGCGCCATAAATCACAAATCCAATTATTAGCAAAATAAACTTCATAGACTGGTTATTGGGACTAAACTAATAAAACAATTACACTCTCCCAATAAATACAATTAAAAAAAAAGGAGTTGATAGATTACGAAAGAAAACCAGCCCATTGCCCAATAGAATTACCGAACGATGCAGTGAGTGACACAACAGACGATGCTAGTAGCAATGCAGTTGATTAAATAAAAGCAAAACTACCCCTTCAACAACGCTTCCAACCGTTGCTTAACCTTTTCCGCATTAGGCAACATGGCTTTTTCTAAATTCATGTTCATGGGAACGGCGGGAGTATTTAACGCACCTATTACATCCACGGGTGCATCTAAAAATTTAAAACAGGCTTTGGATATACGGCCTGCCAATGCTTCGGCAAAGGAATTATTTTGTTGCTCCTCGGTAACAATTAAACATTTACCATGTTGTTCCACCCGTTCAAAAATCAAAGTTTCATCTAAGGGATATAAACTGCGGAGGTCAACAATTTCAACGGCACCATGTAATTGTTTGGCGGCGGCTTTGGCCCAGTACATACCCATGCCGTAGGTGATAACCACACAGCTTTCGCCATTATCTTTTTTATCGTCACTGGCATGTGTTACAATATTAGCCTTGCCAATCGGCAATATATAATCGGCCGAAGGCTCTGCTGTACGGGCATCTTCGGTTCCGGGCACTTTACTCCAATACAAACCTTTATGTTCCAGCATTACCACGGGGTTAGGGTCGTAGTAAGCCGCTTTCATTAACCCTTTCATATCCGCAGCGTTGGAAGGGTACACCACTTTAATACCTTTGATAGATAACAAAGTAGTTTCTATACTACCGCTATGGTACGGACCACCACCACCATATGCACCGGTTGGTACACGCAACACCATACTCACCGGAAATTTACCACAGGTTAAATAAGATGATTTTGAAATCTCGGTTACCAATTGGTTAAGGCCCGGATAAATATAATCAGCAAACTGTACCTCCACAATTGGTTTTAAACCAATGGCACTCATACCCACCGTAGAACCTATAATATATGCTTCCTGTATAGCGGTGTTAAAAACCCGATGCTCGCCAAACTGCTCCGCTAAAGTAGCGGCTTCTCTAAATACACCGCCGAGACGTTTGCCTACATCTTGTCCGTATAACAATGCTTCGGGGTGTTGTTGCATAATTTCACGTACGGCAAATAATGCCGCATCCACCATCATTATTTTTTCTTTGCCTGCAGGTGTTCTGGTACCTTTTTCTTCGGTAACAGGTGTAGGTACAAATACATGATCTGCTACGGTTGTTACATCCGGTTCCGGTGCAGCAACGGCTTTATTAAAATCGGCTTGTATTAATGTGGCGGCAGTGTTATCCCAATCAGCTAACGTATTATCATTGGCTAAACCAGCTTGTGTTAATTTGTTGCGTAGCAAAACAACCGGATCTTTTTGCTCATGTTCTTTCCAATCTTCTTCGGTGCGGTAAAACTCCTTATGTACACCACTGGTATGGTGGCCTAACAAAGGCACTGATGCATGTACCAAATACGCACCTGCACCATTACGCACCTGCACACATACATCCTGCATGCAATTGTACGATGCTTCAAAATCGCTTCCATCTACCTGTACACGTTGCAAGCCTTTAAAACCTGCAGCGTATTCGTAAGCATTCATGGTACGGGCTTCGGCGGCCGTTACACTAATACCCCAGTTATTATCCTGTATTAAATAAATTATCGGCAGTTTTTTTAGTACCGCAAATTGTAATGCCTCACTCACTTCGCCTTCGGTTACACTGGCATCACCTAACGAACAAACAACAATAGGATTTTCTCCATTGCTGCCTTTTTGTAATTGTTGCCACTGTATTTGTTGTGCATATTGTATGCCTTGCGCCAAACCCGTGGTAGGTATTACCTGCATACCGGTAGCACTGCTCTGGTGTATAATAGTTGGTTTATCGCTGCCCTTGTAATTAGGGTGTGCATAATATTCACGACCACCTGTAAATATATCGTTGCCCTTGGCCAGTAATTGCAACATTAATTCGTAAGGCGTAAAACCTAAGCCCAGCAACATGCTTTCGTCGCGGTAATACGGACTCACAAAATCCTGTGCTTGCAAATTAAAAGCGGTGGCTAGTTGTATGGCTTCGTGCCCACGTGAGGTAGAGTGTACATACTTACATATTGGCCGGTTAGCCTCGTAAGTTAGTGCCATGTGTTTGGCGTATAACATTAATTGGTATGCACGTATCAGTAAAGCCGAATCCATGAAAAGCAAACAATATTTATTTTAATACAATTATTGGGTTACCAGCTGCATTACTACTAGCATCGTCTCTTGCGTCGCACTCTTGTGCACCTGTAACTTTACTCACCATTGTGCAAGGTGCACCCCGACTCATCGGCGGTACTGTAGTAATTCTATTGGACAAAATCGTAGCCTCTGCTCAAATTGCTGGTGTCGTTTTAGCAAAAAAGCCAGATTACTTACTTCAAACCAATATAAGCTACAAATGTACAAAAACAAACGTGTGTTAGCTAGTTATTTTAACATCTCTTTTCGTACCTTTTATAAACTTAACACATCAGTTAATACGTTAAAAGTGGGGTGAATCTAATGCAGCGCATGGAAAAAAGATGTTGTCCGAAGTAAAAACAACGAAAATGAAACCTTTAATCTTACTTTTCTCGATTTATAGTTTGATTTGCTTTTCCTGCTCAAAGAAAGATGACATAAACCCTATTGCACCAGCCTTAGTGGGAAAGTGGCGAATGATTCAAGTTGAAGAAAATGCGACGAATTTATCATTAACCAAACCGACGAATATAAGTGGCGAAGTGGAGTTTATATTTTCTTTTACAGCCGAAAGTTTAGGAGTAATAAACGGCAATACACCGTCAAATATATTTGGGGCAACATTTACTATTGGACGAAACAGGAGCATTCAAATACAAAAAACAGGTATTACTGATGCGATGGAAACAAGTTGGGGTAATGAGTTTTTGAATAATATAGCTAACTCACAAGATTACTTTTTTGAAACAGATAATAAACTAATTATTCGAACAACAAATAAAGTACTGACCTTTCTGAAGCTATAAATTTAATATGACAAATAATAAGGAGCAAAGCAATGCCCTAAATACAATAAATATGAATAAGCTGGTTTTTCTTTTTTTAAGTATCCTAAGTATTTCCACATCCGTTTTTGCACAGGAAAATACCGACAACCTTATTGGTTGGGACAATAAACGTAAACTTACCTGGAAGGATTTTAAAGCTCCCATTCCGGCAGCTACTCGTGGTGCCTCCGCATCTACTGCTACCAGCTTACATTTTAGCTATAGCGTAAGAGCAGGCAATATAACCTATGAGCTAAACTCATTTTTTAATCCCGAAAAATCGTGGGTAAAAGATAAAACCGATTTAATACTGGGCCACGAACAAGGCCATTTTGATATTGCCGAAATTTATATTCGTAAACTATACAAAGCTTTACAAGAATATACCTTTGACAAAAAAAACTATAAAAAAGACTTACAAGATATATACCGACAGGTGGCAAAGGATAAAGATGCTTTTCAAAACGAGTATGACGCTGAAACCAACCACAGTATTAATGTGGCCAAACAAAAAGAATGGGAAGAGAAGATAAAAGGTATTTTGAAGGAGTTGGAACCTTATGCGAAGTATAAATGAGTGTAGAGAGTTACTTTTTTCTCTGATTAGTAAAAAACATGTATTGGGCTAATAAATAAAAACTAATTAATTACTTTTATCTTTTGAAACTGGCAGTACGGTTATCAAAATATGCCCGCTAAAATTTTATACCATGTCAACAACAACAAATATATACCTGCCTTTACAGTTTAACCAACTGGTAGAACTTATTAAAAATCTGCCTAAAAAAGAAAAACAGCAATTAGCTGACTTACTATTAAACGACAATCAGGCAATTGATGTACCCGAAGCCCAAAAAGCTTTTGTACGTAGCAGTATAAAAAAACACAAAAAAAATCCCGAGTTGCTTATCAATGAAAAACAGGCCTGGAAGCTAATTGACGAACAATGAAGCCCGCCTACAAAATTGTTTATACACAAGCAGCTGTTCAGCATATTAAATATATTGCAAACTGGTACAACCAACAACAAAAAGGTTTAGGTACAAGATTTAAAACAAACCTAAAGGCCGAGCTAAAAGCTGTACAAAAAATCCCTTAACAAGATCCTTCCGTTACGATGATGTACGGTTTGCCGTTGTTAACAAGTTCCCATACGCCGCACATTACACGTTACAAGACAACTTTATTGTTATACATGCGGTATTCGGCTTTAGCGAAAATCCTGAGAAATGGACGGGATAAAAAAAGCATATGTTTATAACATATGCCAAACGGTTTCACCGGCCTTTGCAAATACTATACTTTGTTACACCTGTCCCGCACACTTTTGGGAAACAAAGCGAAACCGTGTCTGTTTTTTTTTTAATTTACTGCTTGTTGTCTACACTCACGACAACCGGAAAAAATTTCTTACTAACTACTTTGTTCAGTAATTTTGAGATATTCAGGTAAAATCAGGAATTTGAGTTTTAAAATAATTTAGGGTTTCTTCGTTACATAAAAACAAGCTTAAGCTTCCTAAAAAATTAATTTATGAGCAACATTAATCCACAATATACTTTTGACAATACAGGCAACCCTATTGGCGTATTCCTGCCCATTGAAGACTGGAACGAGATTTCAAAAGAACTCAACTTGGACTTACCACAATGGCAAAAAGATATGATTGATACAAGGCTTACCGAATATAAAAATAACCCCGATAGCCTTACAGACTGGGAAACCATTGCAAAACAATTTGATCAGGAAGATGAAGCAATATAAAATTAAAATTATTCCCGCTGCTTATGAAGATATGAAAGAAGCAAGGGCATGGTATAAAACAAAAAGCAACGCACTACCCAAACGTTTTACCCAACAGGTAAAAATAACCATGCAGCATCTTAAAGCCTTACCCACAACACATGCCGTCCGGTACAAAAACGTACGCATTGCCAATATAGCTGTGTTCCCTTATGCTGTACACTTTATTATCGACAACCACGACGATACCGTTATCGTTTTAGCCGTTCACCACACTGCTATCAACCCTAAAAAATGGACTAACAGACCTTAACGTAAAAATGGCGTATGCTTATAACATACACCAAACACTGCCGCTAACGGCATTAATTTTACATTTATACCTTACAAATTAGATTTTGTTTGCCTCTTTTTAACCGGCTTTTATAAAGCTGATGCTTTGTTACAAACAAAGCATAACCGTGTCTGTTTTCTTTTAATTTACTGCTTGTTGTCAACACTCCTAACAACGGGGACCCACCTGTGAAAAAAGCTTTTATTTGTTGTTTATTTTGTTCTGTCAACATATTCTAATGCTCCGCCCCAACAACTACTTTCTCCTGTCAAATAACCGTTGTTAAAAAGAATGTGGGCAAATGATTTCATTTCGTTGTCAGAAAGTCGGACTGAAAAATCTTTGTCCTTTTTTATGATTTCAATAGTCTTACCGAAATTATATTTAGTTTGAATTTCGTCAACAAGTTTAGTCTTATAATCAAAGAATGAAATATTCTCAAGAGCTTCTTTGTTTTTAAATTCAAAGTATCTGTCTTTTTTTGATTTTGCGAAATCAAAAACTTTTTGTTGTCCCTTAGTATCGTAGCCAGCATTTAACTCCCTATGCAAAGCGCCAGCAACAAATTTACCTTTTGTACAAATTTCCTTAGTTACACCTGTATTGAGGTTCTTTACTGTAATAACTGTGAAATAGCTAAATGTCGAACTGTTTTGAATTGCTGCAATGAAATTCAAATACTTTTCATTCTCAAGGTCATAAGTTTTTTCAACCTTATATTGATAGCTCAAAAAAGGGAGTGTTAAAATAAATGTCACTATAAAAATTAGTACTCTCATAAAGTTTCATAAAACAGGTAAAGGGATGATTTCATCAGGATTACTTATCTCAATAACTATGAAGAAGTAAACAAATTCGTTATAAAAAGCATACTTTGTTAAAATATCTTTTTCAACCAAAACTGATTTAGGAACTTTAAATTTAAGACAACGGAAAATACAATCTCTTGTTTTATACTGATACATTTTATCATCCCTAAATTTCAGTTTAGATTTTTTTGGAGTTTTATTAAACATTTCTTGAGGCCGAGCATTACATTCATGTGAAAGTGAGTTTCCTAAAATTTCATTATTAAATTCAGTAAGTTCTTTATCATTGCATAAAAATTTTAGCGAATCGTTTTGAACTCGATATTGATTTAAAAGATATCGACTTGTCATATCTTTTTTAGACATACTTGAATCAAATACTACATAATAAACAGGATTATCAATGTACAATCGCTTCTGTTTTTTTGCATTCATAATATATTTTGAGAATCGACTTTCTATTAATGCGCCACGAATTAATACAGTATCTACTAGATATCTTTCGTTTATTTGACCACTAGAGGATTTGTAAATAGTAAAAAAAAATATTACAAGAAGGTATTTCATTTTATTCTTTTTGCTGCTGGATTTGATAATTTTTCTCTCCACTTCCCGATGCTTTGTTATATACAAAACGTAACCCTTGCCTATTTTTTTTAGTTTACTACTTGTTGGCAACACTCCTAACAACGGCGCATTACGCACTTGCTGGAAAAAAATAAATATTAAAAAGCTGTAACGCCATAAATAAAATAAAGTATAAAGATATTTTTACCTTCCAATTATCTGTGATGTTATTAATCAAAATAATAAATATTAAACATCCAATAATTGAAACTGGCACTTCGATATATGTATACCCAAAAACTAATTCGTTATCTACATTCTTATAGTTCCGTATTATAGTTAAAGAGATAACATCAAGTATTATAAAAAATATCCATAAAGCAATAGTAATTATAAATTTTTTCATTTTTTTTATTTACTACCTAATGCTGTTGTTATTCCTTGTACACCCCCGTTCTCCGTAATCTTGTTACTATAAAACTATAAAAAAGTTAGGAAAGCTGTCATTAGTTTGTAACGAATGACAATATATAAGAAATCCATTCAACAAAAAAACTGTTGTCACAAAACAACAGTTCTCATATAAAATTAGAAATATTTATCTCTCTTTAATTCTTAGTAAAACTCAGTATTTGTCTACGGCCTAATTTACGTGGTTTGCCGTTTGGCCCCAGTACAGGATGCATGGGTGGTACTTCAAACATCATTTGTTTGTTCACTATATCTTCCAAAGCAGAAAGCTTGGGATCGGAGGTGATTTTGTTGGTAGAAACAGTACCGTCTTCTTCAATATCATACTCAATTAAAACAGAGTAAATACCTTTTTTTATACGGTTAGATTCTGCAACTTCTTTATCTAAAATAGGTTTGTACTGATCAATAAATTTTTTCCAGATAGCGTTATTATCCAAATTAGGATCGGCTACTTTATTGGCAATGGTAATGGGGGTTGAAATAATGGTATCTACTTTACCATCATTACCAATTACAGTGGTTACAATGCTACTACCAACAATAGTTTCTAATGAGTCGGCTTTTTTAGCTTCGGCAATAGCTACTTGCTGCATAGAATCTTTAAATACACGGGCTTCGGCAGTACTGCGTAGTTGTAAGGTATCACCTTTTTTTACAACGCCGTTACTGTCGCTTTTTAAGCGTCCGCTAAAAAGTGCGTCTTTCAGGCTTTGGGCCTGCAAAATGGTTGCGGTTAATACCAGCAACGTTACTGTTATGTATTTAAAATAAGCCATATAATTCTGCATCTATCTTAGCAATTATTTCGCCAAAATCTTCTTCCCTCTCAGCAAATTTATTCTTATCTACATCAATTACCAACAATGCACCCTCTTTATACCCGTCAATCCACTTATTATAGTATTCATTTAACTTTTTAAGGTAGTCTAAACGGATGTTTTCCTCATATTCCCTGCCCCTTTTCTGTATTTGGCCTACCAAAGTGGGTACCGATGCGTTTAGATAAATTAACAAATCAGGCGGTTGCACCAGGGTTTTAAGTGTTTGAAAGAAGTTGTAATAGTTATCAAAATCACGTTTGCTCATTAACCCCATTTCATGCAGGTTGGGTGCAAAAATATTGGCATCTTCAAAAATGGTTCTATCCTGTATAATAGTTTCGGTACCACGTTGTATATCTACCAGTTGTTGTAAACGGCTATTTAAAAAATATATCTGCAAGTTAAAACTCCAGCGAGGCATATCCTCGTAAAAGTCCATCAGGTAAGGGTTATGGTCTACATCTTCAAAATTGGGTATCCACTTGTAGTGTTTACTCAACATTTCGGTTAAGGTAGTTTTGCCGGCACCAATATTTCCGGCTATTGCAATATGTTTAGGTTTTGACTTAGCTTTTGCCATAATCTTAAATGAAAAAAAATAATCCGATTTAAATTAAAATGATAAGGTTTGTGTGGCTTACTAAAAGCTTGTTTTACTTGTCCAAGATATACAAATCTTTCGGGCCTAAGGTAAAACGGCTTTGTTTTTATTAATTAATTTATTTGTGCCAAAAGTTGTGTTTTGCAACAATCGGGTGAGGGATAGCAGCGGCATCCTTTTGCGAAGCATCGGCAATGGCAGCGCAGGGCAAAAGATACAGCGGATAGCCCGACCCGAGGAACGAGGGGCACCTCCTAATAAAAATTAATAATAGTTCAGTCCCATTGCATTACGTACCAACTCGATAGTGGATTTGGCACTTTTAGTTGCTTTTGCGGCGCCTTTTTCCATTATTTCTTTCAGGTACTTTTCGTCGGTTCTTATGCTCTCTGCCTTTTCACGAATAGGTGCTATAAAGTTTACCATATCCTCGGCCAGTTGTTTTTTCATATCGCCATAACGAATGGTACAACCGTTAAAATCGGCAGTAAATTTATCAATCACATCCTGACTGCTAACCAGTCGCATTAACTGAAAAATATTTTCTATGTAGTCGGGCATTACACTGTTGGGCTCTGTAGGGCCACCATCGGTTTTAGCCTTCATTACTTTTTTGCGTAGCAAATCATCCGTATCGGCAAGGTATAAAGTGGCATATTGGTTTTCGCTCTTGCTCATTTTACCGGTACCATCTAAACTTGGTATTTTAACCAACTCACCGCCATAGTTAAAGGCATGAGGCTCGGGGAAAACATCGCCATAGCGGTGGTTAAAACGGTTGGCAAAATTGCGGGCCATTTCCAAATGCTGTTCCTGGTCTTTACCTACCGGCACATAAGAGGCACGGTGTAAAATAATATCAGCGGCCTGCAATACCGGGTAAGTTAATAAACCGGCATTTACATTTTCGGGATGTTGACGTACTTTATCTTTAAACGTAACTGTTTTTTCCAATTCGCCTTTGTATGCCAACATGTTTAAGTACAGGTATAATTCTGCTGTTTCGTACACATGGCTTTGGCAATATAAAGCTGCTTTATCGGGGTCTAAACCGCAGGCAATATTTTCGGCCAGTACACGGTGTACATTGCCTTTAAGTTCTTTAGTATCGGGGTGTGTAGTAAGCGAATGTAAATCGGCCACCATAAAATAACACTCAAACTCGTCCTGCATACGCACATAATTACGCAAGGCACCAAAGTAGTTACCCAGGTGTAAAAATCCGGTGGGGCGTATGCCACTCATCACTATCTGTTTGTTCTTTTCCATAAGGGTGCGAAGATAAACAGATTTGAGCTTTGAGAATTGAGAATTCAGACACAGATTTTATACTTTCATATTCATGCTTTTTGCTTTCAGCTTTTAACTTTATGCCTTAAGCCTTACCGCTGCTCCAACTTACCACTTACAACTTAAAACTTACAACTTATATTTGTACCTATGGAAGTAAATGATGCCATGGTTACCAAGCTGGCGCACCTTGCCCGGTTAGAATATAACGGTGCCGAAAAAGAAGAGATTAAACAGGACCTGCAACGCATGATTGCGTTTGTAGAAAAATTGAACGAGCTGGATCTTGACGGTGTAGAACCTTTGTTGCACATGAGCGACGAAACCAATGTTTTGCGTGAAGATGTTATTAAAGGATCGGTTAGTCGCCAGGATGCTATGTTAAACGCACCCGAAACGGATGGACAGTTTTTTAAAGTACCCAAAGTAATTAAAAAAGATTAACGCCGCATGAACCCTATTATCCATATTGAAGATATTCGTAAGAGTTATTTTATGGGCAAAAACGAATTGCAGGTGCTTAAAGGCGTATCGTTAAACATTCAAAGAAACGAATACGTTGCACTAATGGGACCATCCGGTTCCGGCAAAAGTACCCTCATGAATATTTTATGCGCATTGGATACGCCAACATCGGGCAAGTACATTTTAAATGGCCACGATGTTAGCCGCATGGAAGATAATGCCCTGGCCGATGTGCGCAATCAGGAAATAGGATTTGTGTTTCAACAATTTAATTTATTACCCCGCCTTACTGCATTAGAAAACGTTGCCCTGCCATTGGTATATGCAGGCATAAGCAAAAAAATACGCACCCAAAAAGCCGAGCATGTAATGGAAATGGTAAACCTTACCGAGCGTATGGACCATAAGCCCAACGAGCTTTCCGGCGGACAGTGCCAGCGTGTTGCCATTGCCCGTGCATTAGTTAACGACCCCTCTTTAATTTTAGCCGATGAACCTACCGGCAACCTTGACACCAAAACATCCTACGAGATTATGGATATTTTTGGCGACATACAAAGCCGCGGCAACACTGTAGTATTGGTTACCCACGAAGAAGATATTGCCAACCATGCCCACCGCATTATTCGCCTGCGTGATGGGGTGATAGAAACGGATGTGAGGAAGGCCGTGAATGTTAATAGTTAATGGTTCATGGTTAATTGGGGTATTCCTTACCTTCTCCCCTACACCTTTCACCTTCTACCTTTTATTTGGGGCTGTGGGCAGTAGTAACTCCGGTCAGCTACAGTACCGGCTTTCCGCTATACCTACGCTACGCTTCGGTGCCGCTGCAATCCGGCAGCCTTTCAGCTTTAGTAATGCTATCATCTGCAAATTCGCTACTATAATTGTTGTACTTTTAAAGTCCCAGCAATAAGGCTAAAATATGAAAATCGTAGTTAACTATTATTATACTTTATACTATTTTGCAACTTTCACATTGATTGGTATTGTGGCTTGTACAAACTCCAATAGCAACTCCCACCTAAGCAAGCCTAATCACATCAATCTAATACAATCAGTTAATGAGTTGGATACCCCTAAGTTTTCTAATATCAAAGACATTATTCTGTATATCAACTTAGAACGAAAAAAATTAAACACCGAAAAAGAAAAATACAAAGCTGATAAAAATGCTCACGCTTTAAGTTATACAATCGCCAATAAAGAGCTTGAACTACAGGATGAAATTGCTGTATTAACATATAACTTTCTATTAATGGCGCCAAAGAATAAAGAGAACTTTGAAGGCTTAAAATATTTGACTACACTAAATAGGAAGATTACCGCCACTCAAGCTTTTACATTATTACAAATGTATCCCGAATCAATCCAAAAAAGCCCTGACGGTATATTCTTAAAAAAGAAATTCGAGGAACGAAGTTTAAAAGAAAGCCAAAAAACATATCATACTTCTATATTAGAACTTGTATTGTATGATACAGCTAATCATGCTACAACTTTGGCGAATATAGAAAGTGAATATATACTGCTTGACTTTTGGTCATCTTGGTGTGCTCCTTGCCGCATTTACAATAAAGAACTTATTTCAAAAAAAGGTAAAATTGAACAAAATGCTAACATTAAAATTGTAGCAATATCATTAGATACGGATAAGAAAAAATGGAAAAAAGCGGTAATCGATGATAATCTTACCGTATTAACCGTCTCAGATTTTCAAGAGTTCAACTCACCTTTAAGTAAACAATTTCAAATAACCAGTATTCCTCAAAACGCACTCATCAATAAAAAAGGCGACATTATTGCACGTAATTTATGGGGCGATAGTTTGTTGCATTTTATAAAGACTTTACATTAAGAATCCAATTTTAACTTTCTCATCCAAAAAACAATCGCCTCTTACATCACTAATACTACCTTTGTAGCCTATACTAAATCTCACAAAATGGCCATGAAAATCTATACAAAAACAGGCGACAAAGGCACTACCAGTTTAATTGGTGGCACCAAAGTATCTAAAGCGCATCTGCGTATTGAAGCCTATGGCACCGTGGATGAATTAAACTCTTATATAGGTTTGTGCAGAGATCATATAACAGATGAAGATAGTCGTGCTGTTTTATTAGAAACACAGGACAGGCTTTTCACCGTAGGCTCCGCACTTGCCTGCGACCCCGAAAAAGAAACCAAACTAAAAATACCCGACCTGCATGAAGAAGATATTAGTCTTTTAGAAAAAGCTATTGATAAAATGCATGAAGTATCACCAACTATGAAAAGTTTTATTTTACCGGGTGGATTAATTGCAGCCTCGCACCTACATGTAGCCCGTTGTGTTTGCCGCCGCGCCGAAAGACAAGTGGTAAGATTAAGTGAAGAAAGCCACGAAGTTGAAATAATTGTACAGAAATACTTAAACCGTTTAAGCGATTATCTTTTTGTATTAGCACGTTATGTAGCCTTTCTGGAAAAAGCGGAAGAAATTCCTTGGAAACCGAGAGTGTGAGAACAAATTAGACAATTAGATAATGAGGTAATTAGGCAATTGCAAAGCCTGAAAATATTAGCACATTAACTAATCATCTAATTAACACATTATCTAATTATCCACTATCTCTCCATCCCTCATATGCAATACCCTGTCGCTTTGTTTTGCCAGTTCTTCGTTATGGGTAACAATTAAAAAAGTCTGGTTAAACTTTTTACGCAAGTCAAAAAATAGTTCGTGTAAGTCCTGTGCATTGGCGGAGTCTAAATTGCCCGTTGGTTCGTCGGCAAAAACAATATCAGGGTTGTTAATTAAAGCACGGGCAACCGCTACCCGTTGTTGCTCGCCACCGGATAATTGGTTGGGTTTGTTTTCTAATCTATGCGACAAACCTAACATGGCTAATAATTCTTTTGCCCTTGTTTCCACTTCGGCTTTTTTTGTTCCGGCTAACCAACCGGGTATGCAAACATTTTCCAAAGCCGAAAACTCGGGCAATAAATGGTGAAACTGAAAAACAAAGCCAATATGTTTATTTCGAAACTGTGCTAGTTTTTTAGGTGTTAGTCCGGTAAGAAGGGTTTGGTTCATTTCTACGCTGCCGCTATCTGGTTTATCCAATGTACCCAGTATATGTAACAAAGTGCTTTTACCCGATCCGGAGGGGCCTACAATAGCCACTACCTCACCTTTACGTATGGTAATGTCAACTTTTTTTAATACCTGAACGGTTCCAAATCGCTTTTGAATATTTTTTCCGGTTATCATGCAGCCAAAAGTAAATTTTATCAATCAAATAAACGTAAAACAAATTGTTACTTTAAATGTTAATGATTTATCATTTTTTAAAAAACCCGCTTAAAACGGGCTTGAAAAATGATTGATTTGGTAAATTCGTTAATAAAGTTACTTTTGCAAAAATTTGGGTTGCTGTAATGCATCCCGGACCGTTAAAATTATAGTGCTCATGTTTTGGACTTTAGAACTAGCCTCTTATTTAGAAGATGCGCCTTGGCCGGCCACTAAGGATGAATTAATTGACTATTCAATCCGTAGCGGTGCCCCTATTGAAGTAGTGGAAAACCTACAGGAATTAGAAGATGAAGGCGACGTTTACGAAACGATCGAGGACATCTGGCCTGACTACCCTACCCAAGAAGACTTTCTATTTAACGAGGACGAATATTAAAATTATTCTTGCATTTCGCATAGCGACATGCATCCACATTATTTATTGGCTTACAGAAAAGCCATCCTTAGCGGGATGGCTTTTTTATTGCATTGATGTTTATTGCCAAAGGCAATAGAATAAACCTTCGGGACTACAAGTCCCGAAGAGCATAAAAAAAACTCCGAAGCCAACCTACGTTAACTTCGGAGTTATATGATCAAAAGCAAGCTGCTTTTTAATTTTTCATTTTACCTTTTTAATTCCCTTATTCTATCCCCAATTTAGTCATTACTTCCATGCTTACACCGGTTGTAGAGTAACCACCATCGTGGAAAAGATTTTGCATGGTAACCATTTTGGTTAAATCGCTGAACAAGGTAATACAATAATTAGCGCAATCATCGGCTGTTGCGTTACCTAATGGTGCAATGGCATTGGCATAGTCGAAAAAGTCGCCAAAACCTTTAATACCGCTACCGGCTGTTGTACGTGTAGGCGATTGTGAAACGGTGTTGATACGTACTTTTTTGTTTAAACCGTAATGGTAACCAAAGCTACGGGCTATAGACTCTAACATAGCTTTAATATCGGCCATATCGGTGTAAAAAGGATAGGTACGTTGCGCTGCCATGTAAGTAAGTGCTACTACACTACCCCATTCGCTGATGGCATCCATTTTATACGCTACCGATAACATTTTATGAAATGACATTGCCGATACATCTATACCTTTTTGAAAAAAGTCGTAGTTAGAATCAACATAAGGAATGTTTTTACGAATGTTTACACTCATACCAATAGAGTGTAATACAAAATCAATTTTACCGCCTAGTACTTCCTGAGATTTGGTAAACAGATTGGTTAAATCATCTACGCTTGTTGCATCGGCCGGTATAATTTCAGAGCCGGTTTTTTCGGCTAGTTTTTTTATTTCGCCCATACGCATGGCAATGGGTGCATTGGTTAATACAAAAGTTGCACCTTGCTCATGTGCTTTTTCGGCCACTTTCCAGGCAATAGAATTTTCATCTAAAGCACCGGTTATAATTCCTCTTTTTCCTTTCAATAAGTTATACGACATAACAGTTGGTTTATATATTTCGAAGTGAAAATTAAAAAGTAAAAATAATGTTTGTTACATTTCCTGATTTCTTCCCTTACAAATAAATTCCGATTTAAACACCTGTTACTGCACAATGCTGAATAGAATTAATGTAGTACAAGAGTGCGACGCAAGGGACGATTCATCAGGGCTATACAGCCGGTAACATAAAAATCATCTTCCGCATTATTAATAATGCGCTCAAAAATAGTGATTATTGATTATTTGGCACTCACCATAAAATTATAGCCGTAGATAAGCAGGTAAATCCCCCCGAAAAACAAGGCCGCACAGGCGGTAAATAGCAATAAAGAGTAGCCAATTATCTGGCCCCAGGTATCGCTGTTTTGTATTTTTTTATTAAGCCGCTTAAACAACAAATAGCCCAGCCACACCATGCCAACAATGGTTAAAAACACAAGGGCCGCTTTTAAAAATATGGACATATTTGTTGTTTTATACCTAACTACCTTCTACCATTTCGCGGGCATTTTCCAATGCAGCCGCACTTGGCTTTTCGCCACCAATCATTTGCGCAATGGCTTTTACTCTTTCGCTATTTTCTAATTGCTTAATGCCGGTGTTTACTTTATTGCCTACGGGTTGCTTGTACACAAAATAATGTGCATTGGCTTTACCGGCAATCTGCGGCTGGTGGGTAATGCAAATTACCTGCATGTTTTGCGCCAGCTTTTTCATAATTAGTCCTACCTGCAAGGCGGCCTCGCCGGAAATACCGGTATCAATTTCGTCAAAAATAAGGGTAGGTAAATCAATATGTTGTGCCACCAAGGATTTTACCGAAAGCATAATACGGCTTAACTCGCCACCACTGGCAACTTTAGCAAGCGGTAAAAAACGGTCGCTTTTATTGGCGTCGAATAAAAAGGCTATATGGTCGTTACCGCTGGCATTTAAATCCTTGCCGGTTGTAACCTGTACCTGCATGCGGGCATTAGGCATGCCTACTTGTTTAAGCAGTTTATTTATATTATCCTGCAAAGGTTTTACCTGCGCTTGCCTGCTGGCAGATATTTCGGCAGCCAGGGTTACGGCATGTTGCAAATTATCGTTTGCAGTTTTTTGTTTATCGGCTATGGCTGTGTCTATATTTAAAACGGCCTGTAGTTTTTCTTCCAGTTGTTGTTGAATTTGCAACAACTCATTGGTGCTGCTTACGCCATGTTTCTTTTGTAATTTATAACCTAGTGATAAACGATTGTTTAACTCATCTGCCTTGCCCGGATCGAACTGAAACTGACTACTGATGCTGTTAATTTCACCGGCTATATCTTTTAGTTCAATTTGTGTTTCTAACAATCGTTTTTGTAAGGATGCTAAATCGGGATGCAAAGAAGCGTAATTACCTATTACTGCTTGCAGCGATTTTAATTGCTGCACAATAGGATCATCACTTTCCTCTAATGCGTAATATACTTTTTCAACAGCAGCTTTTATATCGCCTGCATTGTTTAATAATTGCAGCTCTTCGTCAATATTTTCCAGTTCACTTTCTTTAAAACCGGCATCTTCTAACTCTTGGTATTGAAAGCGGTTATAGTCTGCTTCTTTTTCAAATTGCGCTTTTTGTTCCAGCAGTTCATCCAGTTCTTTTTTTGCCTGGTTCCACTGGCGGTAATACTGCGTATATTTTTTTAGCAGCTCGGCATTGCCGGCTAAGGCATCTATTACCTGTTGCTGAAAATCGCTTTCGCCTATTTCCTGTGTATCAAACTGCTGGTGCATATCTACCAGTAAAGCACTCAGGCTGTTTAACTGCTGCAAGGTTACCGGCGTATCGTTAATAAAAGCCCGGCTTTTACCGGCGGCGCTTATTTCGCGGCGAATAACCAGTTCGTCTTCCAAGTCAAGATCATTTTGTTGCAACCAACCTGTTACAGCAGCTTTGTTATTGGCTTTAAAAAAACCTTCCACTATACATTTCTTTTCCTTGTCTACCAAGGCAGATGTATCGGCCCGCTGCCCAAGTATTAAACCCAGCGCACCTACAATAATAGATTTACCTGCACCTGTTTCGCCGGTTATAGCATTAAGTTGTTGCGAAAAGCTAATTTCCAACTCGTCTATAATGGCGTAATTCTGTATGTGAATTTTATGCAACATATTGGGCTTGCAATTTAGGCAAAGAAAAAATGAAAAAGTAAAAATGAAAAATAAACTGTTTGTTAACTGCCTCCATAAAAAAACCTCTCAATTGCTTGAGAGGTTTTTAATTATTTATAGTAAACCTTATTTTACTTCAGTGTTTACGTTCAACTCATCATCCACCAAAATACGGCCGCAGTTTTCGCAAACCATTACTTTTTTGTGCTGACGGATTTCGCTTTGTTTTTGCGGAGGAATAGAGTAAAAACAACCGCCACAAGCATCACGCTGTACAGGTACAACGGCTAAACCGTTACGGTAGTTTTTTCTAATTTTATCGTAGCTGGCTAACAAACGTGGATCAACAGCTGTTTTAGCTTCGTTGGCCAGTTTGTTAAATTCAGTTTCCTCTTTTTCGTTGGCTGCAATAATTTTTTCTAATTCGCCTTTTTTATTAGCCAATACAGATTCTTTAGCGCTAATGTTTTTATTAGCTTTTTCTAATAAAACTGCTTTTTCTGCAATTTCTTCGTTAGCGTCTTTAATATGCTTTTCGGCCAATTTAACTTCCAGTTGCTGCATTTCAATTTCTTTATTGATTGCATCAAACTCGCGGCTGTTTTTTACGTTGTCGCTTTGCTTTTCGTATTTTTTAACTAAGGCTTCCGCTTCTACAATGGCTGCTTTGCGTTGCTCAATAAACTCGGTAACGCCGTTTATTTCCTCTTCAACACGAGTTTTACGGGCATGTAAACCTTGAATTTCATCTTCCAAATCAGCCACTTCCATTGGCAATTCGCCTTTTAAAATACGAATTTCATCCAGCTTGCTGTCAATTTTTTGCAAATGGATTAAAGATGCCAATTTTTCTTCAACTGAAAAATCTTTAACGGTTGCCATGTATATTATTGTTTTGAGTTTTTTACTATACTAAACTTAGCTCCTGCCGGTAAATGATTAATAAAAATACCTGACAGGGTTGGTATTAGCTTTTGTTTTAAGGACGGCAAAGGTAGTAAATTTTTTGGCTAAACTGTCAGCCAGCAAGTTTATGGTAAACTGTTCGCTTTCATAATGGCCAATATCGGCAATAATCAGGCGGTTATCGGCATCAAAAAACTCGTGGTATTTCATGTCGCCGGTAATAAAAATGTCGGCTTTATTTCGTAAAGCGTTGTTAATCAAAAAACTACCTGCGCCACCGCAAAGCGCTACCCTTTGAATATTTTTTTGTAAAAGTGCGGTGTGCTTAATTACCGGCACCTGAAATACTTTCTTTAAAATTTGTAAAAATTCGGTTTCGGGTACCGGCTGGGGCAAATTTCCTACTAAACCGGCGCCGGTTTGGTTGTGCTCGTTTAATAGCGGAATAATGTCGTAAGCCACTTCTTCGTACGGATGAGCGGCCTTCATAGCCCCGATTATTGTATGTTGTAAATGAGCGGCAAAAATTATTTCCACCCGGGTTTCGGGCTCCTGATGTTGCTGGCCAATATTACCCACAAACGGATCAGCCCCTTCGCCGGCTTTAAAAGTACCCACGCCATCCGTATTAAAACTGCACTCACTGTAATTACTAATTTGGCCGCCGCCTGCATTAAAAACAGCTTGTCTAACTTGAGCGGCTTGTTGCAACGGAACAAAAACTACCAACTTTTGCAACTGGCTTGGCTTGGGCTGTAACACTTGCACATTTTGCAAGCCCATCAACTCCGCTATTTTACCATTAACACCATGTATCACATTATCTAAATTGGTATGTATAGCATAAATAGCAATATCATTTTTTATGGCAGCAATTACAATTCTTTCCACATAGTTTTTGCCCGTAATTTTTTTAAGTCCGCCAAACACAATGGGGTGATGTGCTACAATTAAATTGCATTTATTATCAATAGCCTCTTGTATTACGTCTTCTGTTACATCTAAAGAGCAAATTACACCACTACATTCCCAGGTAGCATTGCCGGTAATTAATCCCGCATTATCATAACCTTCCTGCAATGTAGGCGACGCCAGTGTTTCTAAATGATGAACAATATCTGCAATTAACATTTGTTACCCTTTGTTTAAACCCAAAAATAAGATAGTAAAAGCATAATCTTAGTTTAAAAAGTTCCAGAAGTTCAACGTTCAAAAGTTCAAGGTTGTCGTGAATACGCTGGCTGTTTTCTAAATATTATATACTCCATACTGCATACTTTTTTTATGTTACCAACTGCATTACTACTATCATCGTCTGTTGCGTCGCACTCTTATACTGTTGTAATTCTATTCAGCTTTGTGCAAATGCCCTGTATTATGGTAAAACTTCATTGGCAAATTGTTTTGTTACTAATGCTACAAATAGCGTAGCTTTAAAGAACCATCCTGTTAATATCTGTACACCTTTTATTAATGATTGATTAAATTTATTGGTGCTGTATGTTAAGAAGAAAAAAAGGATATATACTTTTAGCCATGTTGGTACTAACCGGTTTAGCCGGCACAGTAAAACCTACGGCAACAACTGTAAAAGAAAGAAAAACAGTTGTAACCGGCTTAAAGGAAAGCCGTGATAATTTATTTTCGCAAGTAAGTAAATTAAGCCTGGCGCAACTTACATTTAAGCCCAGCCTTCAACAACCATCCATAGCCGAATTATTACAAATACAATTGGAGTTGGAAAAAAACACCTGGCAGATTTTTAAAAACACCATGGCCGACAATACAAATGCTTGCAATAAATACGAGCCGGTAGCGGATAATAATAACCAAACAACTGTGGAAACAATAGCTAACCATAAAGTAGTAAAAGCAATGGATTTGCCACAGTACACTACACCACATGCCAGCTTACTAGCCAACAATTTTAAAACCTTACGAAAGGAAGTAATTACTTATGCCCGCACTACTACCGAAGATTTGAAGAATAACTACATAGCCACCGGCGATGGTGATATTAGCGCCTATAATTGCTTTTTATTATTAAGCAGACAAACCGATATTATTACTGCACATATTACGGCTATAAAAAAACAGCCTTTATTTCCTAAGGAATAATTTTTATAAAGGGATTGGAGTGTAAGTGCCGGGCTATATTCTACTGTTGCCAATAGCCCCGATTGCAGCGAAAGGATGGCATATAAGGCCCATATTTTTCGCTTACATTCTGTAGGATTTGTAATACTATTTTAAGCCGCCTTATATGACGGCTTGTAGCGGAAAGCGGGATACTGCAGTTGGGCTTTGTACTACAGCCAATGCTGCTAAAAAAATCAACTTATAATTTTACAAACTGCAACTCTACCCGACGGTTTAATGCTTGCCCTGTTTTTGTATTATTTTCCGCAATGGGTTCGTTTGGACCATGATTGTTTAATTGCAATTTAGTAGCCGGTACATTTTTATTTAGCAAATATCTTTTTACATTCTCGGCCCTTTGTTTTGATAATTTTTCGTTTACGGAAACAGAACCTGTTTTATCGGTATACCCATCAATTTTTAAAGCCAGTGTTGGATACTTGTTCAAATTTTCGGCTATAAAATTTAAAGTAGCATAATAAGCCGGCCTAACTGTTATTTCGTTTACGTTAAACAAAATTTTTTCCAATTGTAAATTCAACAGATTATCAACGGTATTATCAATTACCGTGGGTGCCACTTTTTCTTCCACCACTTTTGTTTGGGTTACTAGTTTTTGCACCGTGTCAATAACACGTACCGTATCTATACGAGTTGTTTCCTTAATGCGAATGGTATCGCTTATATAAACCGTATCTCTAATAATTTGTTGCGCCACTACCGGCTGCGTTGGTGTTGTTATTACCGGACTAACGTACACAGGAGTTGTATTTGTATTGCTTTTGTAAATGTTTAAATCGCTGCGCAGGCGACTTATTTCGTCTTCTAATCTTTGGTTACTACGCTTGTTATTATCGGTAGGCGTAATTACGGTTACGGGTTGAATCCGGTTATTGTTAATGGAGTTTCTCAGCGATTCAATTTCTCTACGCAACGCATCGTTTTGACTTTGTGAATTTGTAGCTACGGATTGGCTACGATTATTGTTAATGGTATTTCTTAATGCTTCTACTTCTCTGCGCAACGCATCGTTTTGGCTTTGCGCAATAGAGGCATCAGTAACCGTATTATTTGTTGGCGCAATAGGTGTTTGGTAGGTGTTTATGGATTGGCGCAATGCGGCAATTTCACGTTGTAAAGCATTATATGCACTATCAGATTTTGTATCAGGAGAAACAGTTGCCCCCGCTATTGCAGGAGCTACTGTTTTAATTTGTTGAACACTATCAACCGACTGGTTATTTATCTTTTTTTTTTCGTTTTTACGAAAAATATTAAAGAGCCCTTTCTTTTTTTGTTTAGGTTCTTTGGTATTTTTATCCGCTTTCAATTCTTCTACAATTACTGCTTTACCTGTCACCGTATCGGTAGTAATGATAACGGTGTCTACCGTTTGTAATTGAGCTGCTTCTAACTCTTTTAATCTTAATTCTTTTTCGGCCAGCAAACGCAATAAGGTATCTGTTTGCGCATCTTTTTGTGCTTGTAGTTTTTGATACTCAATTTGAGCAGGAACCGTGGTTGTGGATATTGGTTTTATTAAAATGGTATCGTTAATTTTTCTGCCATTAATTTTTACGGTGTCTAAAATATTACGTTTAAATAAAGTATCCATTACCACCGTTGATTTTTCGGGATTGCCACTGTAATTATTAATGGTAATATTTACAGGTGGTGTAGGTGTTGTAATTTGCGGCTGTTGCAAATAAGACAGGCGAACGGAATCTATTAAACGTTGTCGCTCTAAATTATACAATACTAATTTTAGCGAATCCAACTGCTTTTCTCTGGCAATAATAATAGAATCTTTTGCAAGTGTTACGGGCACAACTACTATTTCTTTAGCCGCAGGCTTTTCGCTTAACCTATCAAATAACTTAGCCACTTTTGTAGGGCTGCCATAAGCAATTGGAATTCTTAAACCGGCATGAATATCTGCAGTAGGTACTTTTTTATTAAACACTAAGGAACCTAAATTGGCCGAACCAATATATAAAGGTCCTAAACGCAATGTGGCACCAACATTCCAGTTATCGAACTTATTGTATGAAACAGGTAAATAAAAACCAAACACCCTTGACTCGAACCTTGGCGTAATTGCATACGCAGGCTCTACCCTTACTTTGCGGTCGGTTTCGGCCAGCTTCATGGGTTGGTAAGTCATAGCGTTTACATAAAACCCTCTGCCCACATGTACATCTAGCTGTGCGCTATATGCAGTAGGTAATGCCACGGTGTATGAACCCTCAGCTAATGTATTAAATGCAGCTTGCTCAGCTATTAATGTATCAATACTATTAATATCTTTAATTACACGGTTGTTTAAATTCCAGTTAACGGCATTCATAGCAAAGTCGTTATTAAAACCGCCTTTGTTAAAGGTTAACTTACCTGCATCCATAATAGCAAAGCCAATTCTGAATGCATACTTATTGTAATCACGTCTTGTTTTTTCTTCGTATTCGGGAGTCAGGTATTTAAACTTATCAATTTTACCACGGTACTCATACATTAAACCGGCATTCCACCCAAAACCTTCGGCTTCCGGACGAAGTGATTTTAAGGAAAGCGATTTGTACATATCCAGACTTAACTTATTACCATGGCCATATTGCATATTAGGTGTAGTAACATTTACTTCATTACTATTATTAAAATTTACATTCAGCTCATCTGCATGAAAATACCCGGAAGCTATGCCGCCAATATATTTTGCGGTGAAGGCACCTTTAAGAAAATGATTGCCATTGTCTATTAACACCGTACCGTAAGTAAGGCCCACATCTAACCAGTTAAGTGTATTGCTGCTTACACCGTTCATATTCATGCTACGTCCAAAAAAACTATTATCATCAAAACTGCTGTAGGCAAAACGGGCAAAATCCTGGTTTACATTATCAACATACATACCTGTACGGTTGCTAATATTTAATGCAATAGCCGATCTTTTACCGGCTGAAAGCATAAAAGAAATAGGTGCAATTACACGGGTATTTAAACGCAGGTTTACTCTTTCGTTTGCTTTTAAAGTATTCTCTTCCAGTAAATCTCTGCGTACCATTGCCCAGTCGTTGTATTTATCTTTAAAAAAAGATCCATCCAATAAGGCAGTGCGTTTTACCGATAAATAATTGTTGGAAAAATAAGTGCTAACGCCAATCAGGTTTAAGTCAAACTTTAAACGGCTATCCACAATGCTGGCCGGATTTAAATTCATGCCGGTTACGCCAGTATAGTTACCTGTACTAAGGCCTAATAAATCCTGACTATATGCATTAAATGTAAAGGATAGAATGGCAATTAATCCAAGTAGATGTTTTCTCATAAAATTCATTTAGGGTAGTTCATAAATTGGGTAGATGCTGGTATCTACCAACCAATACTTTTACCCTAATGAAAAAACTGTACCAAAATGATGATATGTGATTAATTATCAGGCTTTAATGATGAATACACAAAAAATGCCGACTATACATATTTTCAAATTATATGTATAAATAACTATTTGTTATGCAATTGACGGTCAAAATACTTTTAGAAAGGCTTCTTATCTAATTCCACTATTTTTTCCATAAATACTAATTTACCATCTTGCGAAACACCTTCTACCACTATTTTAAATCGTTTTGTTTTATCGTTATTAAAAAACACAACAGGCACTTTATTTTCTTTACTATCAACAGGTATTCCTGCGTTCCAGTATAATGTTATTCTGTTATCTGGTTTATTATCTTCCTTTTTAACCTTTGCATAATCCGGTGAATAAAAATCTTTTATTACGGTGTAACCGGTGTACATCATTTCGTCTCCTAACATTCTCATATCGGCCAATGCATCTTCGCCTTTTTTAGTATATAATGCTAATACGCCATTACCTCCAGCACCTGCAGCGCCAACAAAAGTTGAAAAAAGTTTTGCGTAAGCAATTTGAGAAGGATGAATTCGCCCCAACACATTAGGATCTGTTTCTATTTCATCTAAAAAAATAGTCATTGGTTGGCTTCCCATGGAACTTACCGATTGATTTTGATTATGACGGTAATACAACATATGTTCATTCTCATTATCATTCCAGATAGACGCTACTCCCGGAACCCTGAATTGTATATAATCAAAAATATTATTGTACCCATACATGGTTTCATCTAAAAGGTTAATGCGCCTCACAGCATCGCCTGCGAATAAACCACTTACGTAACGTTCTTCAATTTCTTCTATGGTAGCTTTTCTCTTTGCTTTTACTGTCACTTCCCCCAATGTTTTACCTAATTCCTGCTGATGGTTTTTTAAAAAATCATTTATCCACTGGCTATTATTCCATTTAGTTGGTGTTATGAGTTTTTCGCCGGGCAGGTTAAAAAAACGTAATAAAGAATCGCCTGCCAAAGTAACTTTTATGTCATTGTTGCGAACGCCTCTTACATCGGTAAACAAAAACTTAGACTGACCAAAAAAGAACATTGAATCTATTTCAAACTCACCTTTTTTGTTTGTTTTCAACATTTGCATATTGTCCGATTTGTCGGCTGTAGTTAGCTTTAACAATAAGTCTTTATCAGCAAATGCTTTTTTGCTATTTGCCAAATTAACGGTTCCTTTTACTTTAATAAACCCGGGATCTATAAATTGTTTTTTTGTTAAACTTGCTGACAACTCTTCCCACCTAAAACGTCTCCATCCATTTGTCATCATCACAAGATCAAGCGCATTATCAACTGCTTCGCCTTCATTAATAAAATAGTAAGATGGCTTATGTATATACCCTCTTACATCTGAGCTTAATAAAAAGCCGGTTAAAATATTATGGTTTCTATTTGCTGTGGTATCAAAATCGGCATCGGTAATGGAGACAGATACATTACCTTTAAAAGCATCCGGAAATTTAATTGCCCAATTATTCTTTTCCCTGCTTCTTATATTAATTGTTTCTGTTTGAAGTGTTGCATCAGTTTTATACTCTTTGTTATTTACAAAAGTGAGTCGTTCCGCAATAGGTTGATGATTATCATTGAATACTGTTATTTGCATTATTCCGGAAGGCAAATTTGCTGTTTGTAATAAGCCGTTGTGTTCATTTAAATCTTTAGACAATTTTTTGGTAAATACGGTATGGTGCTGAATTTGCCCTACAATATATGCGGCTTTAAAATTTGCATCGCTACCGGTTTGTTGAATTTCAAACTGCTTGCTATTACCTACATTAAATACTCGTAACACAATGCCTTTTTGTGTTTGCAAAGGCAGTTTGTATTTTGTTTGTTGGTCATCAATCATGGCAGAGTATTCTTGTCCTGCTTCGGCCAACAAATCAAAATACCCCATACCGTCGTGGTAAGTTGTAAACAATGCAACTTCCTTATTATTACTGTTAAAAATTTTTCCTTTTGCAGTTAACGGTTCACCCTGTTTATTATTTATTTTAAAAGCAATGGTATTATTTAAACCAGTAACCAAGTTGCCGCCTTCAGGAAAAAAATTAAACTGTAAGTCATCCATGTTATTGCCATTAACATTTACCAACGTTTTACTACCGGTGATACTAATTTGTTTGCGGTATAAAAAATCGGGCTGATGGTTTAACATTTGTAAAGTATATGCTCGTAACGTGTAAACACCAGTAGTGAGTGTATCGGGTATATCTATTTGCCCGCGACTAAGTCCGTTAATTACAGGAAAAACTTCCCGCTTAATTATAACATCATTATTCAATAACTCAACATACATAGTTGATGTGTTGATGGAAGGAATGAAGTTTGTTAGCAGGTAACCTTTAACCCATATTTGCTGACCGGGAAAATAAATTTCTCTGTCTGTATGCAAGTATAGTTTTTCAATGGGGTTATTCTCTCGCCATTTATTTAAGTTTGCTACAGGTTCTTGTGAGAACATGCAAAGGGAGCAGGAGAAAAATAGGATTGAAAAGAATACAGCATATTTCATGTATAAAATATACGTACAAAAAGAAATATAAAAAATTAAGGGAAACAGTTTTTAAAATCCCTATCTTTTTTTACCCCTCTTTTACAAACTTTTGAATAAAAAAAGCATTATGTTAGTAATACGATGATGCCCAATTAACCGAACGACCCGATTAAAATACGGAGTGCGGCACAAATGACCAATAGAATTGTTGCAGCACAAGTGAGTGACACAACAAAAGCTCAATCAAGGGAGGGACGCTGGTTAACAAAAAAAAGTATTAAAAATGAAGGCAAACTTATAAGAATAGATTTTAATAAATCTGCACCAATAGATATACTTTTACATTGTATTGCGAATAGTACCTTATTGCAAATACATATTATTTTTATTCTTAATAGTAAGTAGTATTAACTACTTGCTTTTTCTTAAAATGCTGCTATAAATAAATATGCAGTTGTTGATACAATAAGGGAATAGTTTTTGCAGTTATAAACACCGTATATCATTTGAATAAAGAAAATTTCTGATGCCCTACGCCAAACTAACATTTTTTTGGACTCGCCGTATATTGTTGTGCGTATTCATACTATGCCCGTTTTGGCTTTTTGCACAGATGCCATCTGCGAATTTTACGGCAAATATTACGTCGGGTTGTTCTCCACTTGTTGTAAATTTTCAGGATCAATCATTAGGCTCGCCAACATCGTGGAGTTGGAATTTTGGAAATGGCAATACATCTACCGTACAAAACCCCACGGCATCTTACTTTACACCCGGCACTTATACTGTTACCCTTACCGCAACTAACGGAACAGGTAGTAATACCCTTACCAGAACAGCCTACATTGTAGTAAATGAGGGGCCAACCGTAAATTTTCAATCAAATATTACCCGCGGCTGTTTTCCTTTAAGGGTAAATTTTTCCGATTTAAGTACTCCGGGAGTTAACAATAGTAATACTTCCTGGCAATGGGATTTTGGCAATGGCACTACTTCAACGCTACAAAACCCATCAGTAACCTATACAACAGCCGGTACATTTACCATTACATTAAGGGTTACAAATGATAAAGGGTGTAGCCGTGTAGTTAGTCGCCCTGCTTATATTAACGTAACGCCTGGCGTTACGGCTGGTTTTACAAACACCCAACCAACAGTATGTCAACCACCGGCTAGTGTAAGTTTTACCAATACTTCTACCGGGCCCGGCACCCTGACTTACCTGTGGCTTTTTGGTGATGGGAGTGGTCCTGTTTTAGCTACTTCTCCTACTCACACTTATGCTACAACTGGTAACTATACGGCTACAATGGTTGCTATTAGTAGTAATGGTTGCCAGGATACAGCCCGTAATACAACCCCAATACAAATTGGTGGATACAATACATCATTTACGGCGCCTGCTAGTATATGTGCTAACCAACCGGTAAACTTTACTAATACATCTACACCTACCCCGGTTTCGGTATTGTGGAATTTTGGCGATGGTAATACGTCAACAGCAGTAAACCCTACACATAGTTATGCGGCCGCCAATAGTTATACTGTTACTTTAACGGCTAATTATGGTAATTGTAGCGAAACATTTACTTCGCAAATTAGGGTAAATGCATTACCTGTTACAGCATTTACGGCTACACCACGTGTTAGCTGCACACCACCATTAGCAGTAACTTTTCGGGATGTTACTCCAGGTGCTGTTTCATGGCAATGGAGCTTTGGTGATGGAGGATCATCAACGCAACAGAACCCGACACATACTTATGCCGATTATGGTAATTACTCTGTACAGTTAATTACTACAAACGCCAATGGCTGCCGTGATACTTTATTTCACAATAATTATATCCGTATTCAACAACCTGTAATACGAATACCATCTTTGCCGATTGCTGGATGTATACCTTTTACTATACGGCCTGTGGCTGACATTAATACGCTTGATGCAGTAACATCTTACCAATGGGATTTTGGTGATGGTGGCACTTCTACCACAAGAAATCCGTCTCATACATATACTGCGCAAGGTACATATACAGTAACTTTAACCATTACTACAAGTACGGGGTGTACCGAAACACTAACCATACCCGATGCTGTGCGTGTAGGCACCATACCAGTACCTGATTTTACGGTTAACCCTACAGTTAGTTGCGCTTTTCAACCAGTGCAGTTTACAGATTTATCAGTTCCCGCCGATACATGGTTATGGAATTTTGGCGACGGTACTACATCAACAGAACAAAACCCAACTCACTCGTATCAAGAAACCGGCTTCTTTAATGTTAGTTTAACAGTTACTAATAATGGATGTGAAAGAACAATAACCAGAAATAATGTTGTTGAAATACTCCCGCCTATAGCTAGATTTAGTTATGCTGCCAATTGTGATAATAGAAGAGAATTCACCTTTACAGACCAATCTGTAGGTCCTGTAACATGGTCTTGGGATTTTGGTGATGGCAGTCCGACAGTTGTTAGCCAAAATCCTACACATGTGTTTCCTGCATTAGGGCGGTATACCGTTGCATTAACAGTAACTAACGGAAGTTGTTCTCATACCGTTACGCAAGTAATTAATACAATAGATCAAAGCCCCGACTTTATTGCTGCTGCTACTAGCATTTGCAGGAGAGACCCTATCCTCTTTTCTCCTTTAAACATATCTCCTGCATTAACACCCACATTAATCTGGGACTTTGGAAACGGAGAAACCAGAACAATAAATTACGGACGAATTAATTATCGCTATCCCAATAGTGGTACTTACAACGTTATGCTTATTGCGATTGATATAAATGGTTGCAGGGACACGATTGTAAAAAATAATTATATAAGAGTAAACGGCCCAAGAGCAAGATTTAGAGCTACCAACGTCAGAGGTTGTGTAGGTTTAACTACTAACTTTATAGATCAAAGCGCAACTGATGGCATAAATACATTGCGTTCATGGACTTTTGACTTTGGTGACGGTACTACACAAACATTTACGGCACCTCCTTTTCAACATACCTATACACAACCAGGTACTTTTAATGTAAAAATGATTGTGACAGATGCTGCGGGATGTAGGGATAGTGTTATCAGAAACAATATTGTTACTACTACACGCCCCACACCAAATTTCACCTCTGTTGATTTATTAACCTGTCCTAATGGTGCTGTTCGCTTTGTAAACAGAACTACCCCTACAGGATTTACCAGCCTATGGGACTTTGGCAATGGCGTTACATCAACAGCTACTTCACCAACTTACCGTTATCCTGTTGCGGGAGTATATACTGTTAAACTGGTTATTACTGATAACAATGGATGTAGAGACTCTATTATACGCCCCAACTATATTGTAGTTAGAGAACCGCAAGCCAGTTTTACAGTAAGCGACTCTATTGGTTCTTGTACACCATTAGAAGTCCAGTTTACTAACACCTCTACACACTTTAGATCCCTGTTATGGGATTTTGGACCAGGCAGAGGTACTTCTACCCGAGCCAACCCCGTGCATTATTATAACACACCCGGCACCTACAGGGTTAAACTTACTATCACAAGCCCCGGAGGTTGTCTTGATAGTGCTTTTGTAAATATTCATGTAGAAGATACTGCCGGCACCAGACTTAATTACACGCCAATAAGTGGCTGCAACCCTTTAACGAGTAACCTAACACTCGCTACTACCTCAACTGTAGAAAGTTATTTTTGGGATTTTGGGGATGGCTACACTACCACTACCACAGTACCACAAACTTCACATATTTTTCAATCGCATGGTAATTATTTACCAAAAGTAATTATGCAAGACCCTTCTGGCTGTTTAATTCCAGTTACAGGATTAGATACTGTGAGAGTAGTTGGGGCTAATGTAAATTTTGGCTTTACGCCGGCATTATTATGCGACAGTGGGCAGGTTACTTTTACCGACTCTACTACATCCAGCGACCCCATCCGTTCTTATCAGTGGAACTTTGGAGATGGTGGTACATCCGATTTACAAAACCCTACTCACAACTATACTAACCCGGGTAATTATGATGTTACATTAACGGTTCAAACCACTAGTAATTGTACCAACTCGTTTACGATACCTAATGCAATTAAAGTAGTACAAAGCCCTATTATTGAAATAGGCGGCGATACAGCAACCTGTATTCATGAAACTTTATTACATACAGGCGTGTTTTTAGTGGCCGATACATCGCTGGTTAACTGGCAATGGACTTTCCCTAATGGTAATACAGCTGCGGTACAAAACCCTCCTATACAAACTTATAATACTGCGGGCAACTTTAATGTACAGGCCACGGCCACTAATAGCAGCGGTTGCGCTACTACCGTGCAACAACCCATTATTATACATGCATTGCCTACCGTAACCATGCCCGGACAAATTACGGTACAGGCAGGAAGCTCTGTACTCATACCTGCTACCTATTCCAGCGGTGTAAATAACTGGGCCTGGACACCTGTTACCGGACTTAGCTGTACTAACTGCGCTACTCCCGAGGCAGCACCACAGTTTAATACAAACTATACTGTAAACTTTAGCGACTCCAACGGTTGTCGCAACAACGCCAGCATTGATGTAAGGGTAGTTTGTTTAAATGGCAACCTATTTATCCCTAACACTTTTTCGCCAAATGGCGATGGCAGCAACGATGTGTTTTACCCAAGAGGAACCGGGTTGTACTTAATAAAATCCTTACGCATATTTAACCGTTGGGGTGAGTTGGTTTTTGACAAAAGAGATTTTCCACCAAACAATGCTGTATATGGGTGGAACGGTAGTTACAAAAATAAACCACCGGTAGCCGATGTATATGTGTACCAGGTAGAAGTACAGTGCAGTAATGGAGAGATGATTAGATTAGACGGTAATATTGCTTTAATTCAGTAACCTTATGTTTTTAAATAAACCTGTTATAAAAAATATACTATTGCTGTTGCTATTAGCAACAGCTAGTCCTTGTTTTGCGCAGGATTTACATTTTTCGCAATTTTTTGAAACACCACTTCTACGCAATCCGAGCCTGGCCGGATTATATAATGGTGACACAAGAGTACAAGGTGTTTACCGTGATCAATGGAATAGTGTGGCTAATGCTTACAGAACCGGATCGGTAAACGGGGAAATGAAATTTGCCGTGGGCCGTGGTAATGATTTTGTAACACCATCGGTACAAATTTTATACGATAGAGCAGGAACAATTGGCTGGACATCCACACATATTTTACCGGGTGTAAACTATCATAAATCATTAAGCGATGAAAAGAATAGCTATTTATCGCTGGGTGTAATGGGTGGTGTTATTCAACGCAGGTTTGACCCCTCTAAAATGACCACCAATTCGCAATTTGAGAATGGAGGTATTGGCGAAAACCTGGCCCAACCACAATACACTTATTTTGATGGCAGCGTGGGTATGAGTTATAATGCCGGACTAAACGATAATCAGGATAATAACTATTACCTGGGTGCAGCTTATCATCATTTTAACCGACCTAAACAATCTTTTTACCGCAATCCCAATATTGAGCTAAACGGCAAATGGGTATTCTCCGGCGGCCTGCGATTAGCAGTTGGCGACTATGCCCGGGCTACTTTTATGGCCGACCACAGTTTTCAGGGTGCTTTTACCGAAACAGTTTTTGGCGGCTCGTACGGTGTAAAAATTGGCGGCTACCCCGATGATTATGATTACTTTTTGGAAGCCGGTGCTTTTATACGTTGGAACGACGCATTTATTCCGGTAATAAAACTGGAGTACAAACCATTTACGGTTTCTTTCAGTTACGATGTAAATATTTCACAACTACGTACTTCCAGTTACGGCCGTGGTGGTTTTGAAATTGGCGTTACTTACACAGCATTCAGGCTTAAAAACAGTACAGCGGAATATTTACGGTGTCCGAGATTTTAGTTGTTAATAGAGAAAATTCCGAATGTCCGAAAGACCGAAAGACGGAAAGACCGAAAGTGGAAACGCAGATTAGAACATAATAACTCACCGGCTATTAATTCAAGTATATTATTTTTTTTGTTACCACCGTCACACGTGGCTATGCGAAACTTGTAGTTTCGCATTTTTATGCTATTGCCTTTGGCAATTGTACCATTGAATTTCTTGGTTACAGAACAGCAATTTGCTTTATTTTTTTGTTAGTCGGCAGTAGTAATTCTAATCATCGTCCCTTGCACTCTTCAACTGCAACAATTCTATTGGGCAATATGCAGCATCCCGAATTTATTTTGAGAAACCATATTGCTAATAAACAGAGAGAAGTCGGAAGTCTGAGAGACGGAAAGACCGAAAGTAGATTGGCCCTATTAACTATTAACGATGAACTATGAACCACCGCTGACGGGCTGCCCGACTGGCAGTAGTAGCTGCAATGGTGTGTTGGTCAAGCAGCGTGGGCATTGCACTACTACAGAAGGCGGGAACCGAAGCTGACCGGAGTTACTACTGCTGACAGCCCCAAAATAAAAAGTCTGAAAGACGGGAAGTCGGAAAGTCAGTAAGTTAGTTGGTGTCTTTCTATAAATCCTATATGAATAAATGAACCATCGTAGATTTCCCCCTCGCTGACTTGCCGCATAAAAAAAATCCGCTGAGTAAACCCAACGGACTTTTTAAAGCTATTTTATAATGACAGAAACTATGCTTCTGTTTCTTTTTTTGTTTTTGTACCAACAGCCATACGTTTTTCCTGGATACGTGCGCTTTTACCGCTACGACCACGTTGGTAAAACAATTTGGCACGACGTACCTGACCAACTTTGTTTACAACGATTGACTCAACGTTTGGAGAGAAAAAAGGAAACACCCTTTCTACACCAACGCTGTCAGAAATTTTACGAACAGTGAAGCTGGCAGTTGCACCAGTTCCTTGTTTTTTAATCACATCACCTCTAAACGACTGGATACGTTCTTTGCTACCTTCAATAATTTTATAGTTAACGGTAACATTGTCACCAGCTTTAAAGCGTGGGAATTCTTTTTTACCAGTCAATTGCTCGTGTATAAATGCTACTGCGCTCATGATTGCTTATTTTTAAGGACGGCAAAGGTAGGGATTTAATAATAACAACCCAACCAATACCGCTATTATTTTTAATTTTTTAAGGTCTGTGGCTTATCTGGCCACGTTTACAGCTCTTTTTTCTCTAATTACGGTTACTTTAATCTGTCCCGGAAAGGTCATTTCTGTCTGAATTTTTTGTGCAATTTCAAAAGACAGTTTGTCCGACTCCTGGTCTGTAACTTTCTCAGACTCAACAATTACCCTTAACTCACGACCGGCTTGAATAGCGTAGGCTTTCTCTACACCATTGTAGCTCATAGCCAGTTGCTCCAGGTCTTTAATGCGTTGCAGGTATTGTTGCATTATTTCTCTTCTTGCTCCAGGGCGGGCACCGCTTATGGCGTCGCAAGCCTGAATAATGGGAGAAATAACGTATTGCATTTCCATTTCGTCGTGGTGAGCACCAATGGCGTTTACTACCGCCGGGTTTTCGCCATATTTTTCGGCCAGTTTAGCACCAATTAATGCGTGGCTTAATTCGCTTTCTTCGTCGGGCACTTTACCAATATCGTGTAACAAACCGGCACGTTTAGCCAGTTTTACGTTAAGGCCAAGTTCAGCAGCCATAATAGCGCAAAGGTTAGCCGTTTCGCGGCTGTGCATCAACAGGTTTTGTCCGTAAGATGAACGGAAACGCATCCTACCTACCATACGCACCAGTTCCTTATGCATACCGTGAATACCTAATTCAATTACAGTACGTTCGCCAATTTCCATTACCTGCTCTTCAATTTGTTTGCGGGTTTTTTCCACCACTTCCTCAATACGGGCCGGGTGAATACGACCATCGGTAACCAAACGCTGTAAACTTAAACGGGCAATTTCTCTACGCAATGGATCAAAGCAAGATAACAGGATGGCTTCAGGTGTATCATCAACAATTAAGTCAACCCCGGTAGCGGCTTCTAAGGCACGAATATTACGACCTTCACGACCAATAATTTGCCCTTTTACCTCATCGCTTTCCAGGTTAAATACGGTAATTGAGTTTTCAATTGCCTGCTCTGCAGCGGTACGCTGTATGGTTTGTATAATAATTTTACGGGCTTCCTTGTTGGCTTTTTGTTTAGCCTCGTCAATAATTTCTTGCTGAATGCCAATAGCTTGTGTATGCGCTTCGCCTTTCAGGCTTTCAATAATCTGTGTTTTAGCTTCTTCGGCAGTAAGTCCGGCTATTTTTTCCAAGCGGCGTATATGCTCTTCCTGGTGTTTTTCCAGCTCGGTTCTTTTATTGTTCACCACCTCAATCTGGCGGTTCAGGTTTTCTTTAATGGTTTCGTTTTCCTTAACCTGTTTGTCTAAATTTGTTTCCTTTTGGTTTACCGATTGTTCTTTCTGGCGTATCTTATTCTCAATATCGTTAATCTTTCTGTTACGCTCATTTACCTCTTTATCGTGGTTAGCTTTTAACTGTACAAACTTTTCTTTTGCCTCCAGTTCCTTTTCTTTCCTAATGTTTTCGGCCTTTAATTCAGCTTCTCTGGTAATACCGGCAGCTTGTTGTTCGGCATCGGCAATTCGTTGTTGTGTGTTTTTAGCAAAAATTAATTTACCCGCTACTATGCCCACCACAAGGGCCAGTACGCCAACAATTAAATAAATTATATTGGGCTCCATGAATGTGTTGTTTTGTTAGTTCCGAAATAATATGGTGTTTGTTATTAACCATTTGTTTGTTTAAAATATGCACTTACCCCGAAAATAAGGCATAGGGGCGAAGATAGATACTAATTTGTAATTTTTTTGCCATTACCCCCTTATTTGTTTGTGAGTTAGCATATTAGTAAGCATAATGAAGATGTGAGACCTGAAAATTTGTCCCTTGTACAATTGTCCTTATGTCAATTGTTTTGGGGCTGTCAGCAGTAGTAACTCCGGTCAGCTGCAGTTCCGGCTGCTACGGGCTCCGCTATCGCTCCGGTGCTTCACTTCATTACGCACTAAACCCTGCGCATCCGGCAGCCTTTGTACTTTTAATCATTAATCATCTAATATAGTGCTGCCAAAAATTTTACTATTCTTACCTAAAACCAATCTCCCCAAATAACAATTTTTGTATGCTTTAGCAATACACTCAATATTACTTGGCATACATACGTATGCGTATCAACTAATATAAAACACTTAAAAAAAACCTTTACTCTCAGAATAAAATGGCAAAAAAACAAATCAAAGTTGTTTAATAAATAATATATATGCTACGTACTAGCTACTCTATTATTTTTATAAACTTATATATTACAGTTAATTACAAAAAGCAGAAAACATTACTACATGAAACAGTAATAATTTATATAATACATTGTTATATTTGCATAAGCTTTTTTGTATAGCTCCCGCCCCTCCAAACAATGACATACTTACCATTTTAGTAAGAAAAGTTCAGTATATATCAGATAATACATTTTTCTAGCAACTTATTTATTGCATTAGAAATAATCTATAAAAATCAATATATAATCTTAAAGGACTTGAACTTATTTTTTTGATATAAATCAAACAAATAAGTTCAAGTAATGTCAAATATTTACCCCAACCACCAATAAAACTTACAATGAAGGAAACATTTTCGTCTACGATGCACAAAAGAAACTTTACTTTTTTAAAAACATGTATACTTCTTTTTCTTGTAACATTATTGCCCTTATTGGCACTACACTCCCAAACAACCATTAATAGAGCCATTACCCTCAGCACCGACGATGCCGAAGAACAACTTTCAAATGGCGGCATAGACCGCTCAAGTGATGATTTGGAATTTGCTTACGATGAGGGTTATAGTCGTTTTCAAAAAGTGGGCATGCGTTTTACCGCCCTAAACATACCCCAAGGTGCTGTTATAACCAACGCCTATATAAGGTTTCAGGCTCGTTTTAATGGTTCAGGCGCCGTTACTATCCAACTAAATGCACAAGCGGCAGATAATCCTACCACTTTTACCAGTGGTGCTTACAATATTTCAGACAGGCCTCTAACAACATCTACTGTAAATTGGAGCCCGGCTAACTGGGCTTCTAGTAGTTATTATAACACTGTTAATATATCCTCACTGGTACAGGAAGTGGTAAACCGTCCGGGATGGACAAGTGGAAATGCAATGGTATTTGTAGCACAACGAACCACAACTACTCAAAACACCCGTGCAGCTTATTCCTTTGATGGTAATGGAGCTGCGCCTACTCTCTATATTACTTACACATTATGCTCTCCGGCAGTAGCTAATCCAATTTTCACTTTGGGAACAACCTCAACAAGGTGCCAGGGGTCAGGACCCAGAACTTATACAGCAACTGCTGCTAATGCTACCGGTATCACATATAGCCTTAATGCAGCCGCATTAAGTGCCGGCAATACTATTAATGCATCAAACGGAACAGTTAACTATGTTGCTAACTGGACAGGTACTACCATTATAACTGCTTCGGCACAGGGTTGCCAGGGAGCAAAAACAGCAACACATACTGTCACTACAACACCCAATGTAGGAACACCGGTATTCAGTGGTTCCCCTGCTACTGTTAGATGTTTAGCAACCGCTACGGTTACATATACTGCTACTGCATTAAATAATACGGGTATTGCTTATAGCATATCCAACACGGGAACAGGTACCTTACCCACAATTAATAGTACTACGGGCCAGGTAAGCTACGCTTCCAATTGGGTAGGCTCATCTACCATTACTGCAACAGCATCCGGATGTGGAACACAAACTACCGCTTCCATAACAGTATCAAGTATTGCTGTACGGGCCATAGCCGATGCTGCTACTGGTACAATTGGGCAACCTGTAACACTTAATCTTACTACAAACGATTTATGTGGCTATAACAATGCGTCACTAAGCATAATAACCCAACCGACTAATGGAACCGTTCAGGTTGGTACAGCAGGTAATGTAACTTATTTACCTAATGGTAACTTCACCGGCACCGATCAATTTGTTTACCAAATATGTACCGGCAGTACGGCTGGCTCAGGCACTTGCTCACAAGCAACAGCTACTATAACCATTACTGATGATGGTAGCAATATATGCGCTACCGTTAACAATCCACATACCTACTATCTGCCTTTCCCTGAAAATACTTTGCTAACAAAAAAAGCATTACAAAGTGCTTCTAGTAGTAATGCTCACACAACAACTACCAGAAGCTTGGTTAGTATTAGAACAAACTATCCTAATACTATCATTTATTACGATCATTGGGAAGATGGTTATGAGGCCACTCCCGGCACAAAAACCCAAACCAGTACACTTATCTGGGGAGATGGCAATCTTTCAAATGGCGTTGCACCAGGTTTTGCTAATGATATTTTACCGGAAGGGGCTGTAATAACACTGGACAATACATTTACAGATAGATCGGGAGATGGTAGAACATTAAGTAATGCAAACCGATATTATGATGGTAGAGATAAAATTTATTCGGGAAAAGCATTGAATGTAGTAAAAGTAACAGGAGATGGCGGACTTAGTGGCACAAATGCATTGTTTGACATACAGAACTTTAAAACCAATGTAACGGATGTATCTCGTTTTGGCAACTTGTTTGTTTTGCCATTTGGAGAAAACATCAACAACCTATATAATAATACAAACCCAACGTCTATTTATACAACTGTTTTTAACTATGTGGGAGTATTTGTTAGGGCATCAAAAAATAATACGGTTGCAAAATTAGATTATAATGGTGACGGACTTGTAGATATAGAGTCGCCTGTTTTACAAGAAGGACAGGTTTGGTTCTATGATGGCACTGAAACAGCACCCGGAACACCGCCTGCAAGTTCAGATCAAACAGGGGCAAATCATCCCCCAAATAAAAACAGACCTAACGATATAAAATCAGGCGCCATTATTACTGCTAACAATCCGGTAGGCGTGGATTTGGTATTTGGTGATTTATTCAACTTCGGTACTCGTAATATTCCGGTATTACCCGGTAAATATTATGGCAGCACCTATTACTCACCTGTACATACCGCACCTCATGCTGTGGGTGATGCAGTAGATGGCGTACCAACCTATGCAGTGTTTACCAATAGCTTAAATGAACCAATCACTATTAATTGGAACAGTGGTGCCGGCAGTAGTGGTAGTTTTGTTCTTCCAGCAAAAGGTTATAATTCTTTGAAACTAAGCAATACAGCAGGATATAAATTTCAAAGTACTAACGGTAAAAGCTTTACCGCTGTTACAATTATCGATGTTGCAGAATCCTCGGTTACAAACGGTAGCGGCTCTCATGCAGGCGGATTTGACTGGGCCTTCAGTATGATTCCAGACCATCAATTAAGTAATATGGTAGGTACAGCCTGGGCACCGGGTAGAAATGGCTCGGCAGATCCTAGTCAAAACTATCATCCCGTATGGATTACTGCTCCTAATGCTACTACAGTATATGTAAAGTACAATGGTAGGATTACTGATGTTGCGGGTCTTACAAGCCCCTGTGGTTTAAAATACGATGTAGCCCACTCCATCAATGCTTTACAATCTCTTAAAATTTTTAACCCTTCAGGCAATCAAACGGGCATGACCATTTACACCTGTGACGGAACAAAAATAGCAGGTGTATGGGGCCAGCATGCAACTAATGCTCCTGCCGGTAGCCCGGCTATGGATGTAGGTTATGTGTTAGACCCGTTGTGTATGAACCAGATAATTGTGGCTAATGATGATGTAGACAGAACCTTCCCTAATGTACCTGTAACTATACCTATATTAAACAATGACGTGGGTGAATTAAACCCGGGTAGTGTAGTTATTACTACACCGCCTGCTAATGGAACAGTACAAGTACACCCAGACGGAACAGTAACTTATACACCTAATACCAATTATACCGGGACAGATGAATTCTATTATCAGGTATGTAACACTAGTACACCGGCATTATGTGATATTGCTAAAGTTACAATAACCATTGATTGTGCAACCGTAACCGGCAAAAATTACATCAGTGGTAAAATATTTGATGATGCTAATGCTAATGGCACACTAAATACCAATGAATTGGGAATTGAACACAGTGTAAACCTGTACAATGATGCCAACGGTAATGGCCTTGTGGATGCCGGTGAAGCTTTATTGCAAACTGTTCAAACTACCAATAATGGAGCCTATACCATTGAAATTAACGCTACTTCAGTTACCAGACGTTATGTTGTTAGACCTGCCTTACCATTGCCAGTTGGTAAGTTTATTACCACGCCTCAGCCAGCTGGCCTCTATGCTGTTACCTTCACAGGTGCGGGTAGTCAATGTAATAAAGACTTTGGTATAGCCAATGAAGTAACTATTTCCGGCAATGTATTCAATGACATCAATGGTCTTAAAGATGCCATCGTTAATGGCAGTGCTTATACAGCACCCATCTATGTAACATTGGTAGATGCCGTTACCGGTAGGGTATTGGCTAATAAATTAGCAAACAATACCACCGGCGGATATACATTTTCTAACGCAGACGGAGTATTACCGAATAGTAATTACATTTTATACCTTAACGAAGGGCCTGTTGCAATAAACTCAATTGTGGGTACAACTCCTGTAGCTGATTTACCTGCTGATTGGGTAAGTACAGGTGAGCACATTGGCCCTGGCATTGGTAACGATGGACTACCGGCCAATAGCCGCATTAATGTTACCACGGCTATGACACCGGTAGAAAATGTAAACTTTGGTATACAGCAACCCCCATATGCCGGAGAAGGAAGATCAAGTGACATAAATCCTGGCGGTACTATACAAGTACCTGTGCCACCAACAGCATTCTCGTCAACAGAGCCAAGTAGCGACCCATCTCCCGGAACTGTTACAGCTATACGGTTAACAGGATTTCCTACTGGAGCAACAACAATTGTTATTAATAGCATAACTTATAACTCAACTGTTACTGCAGATGTTTTAGCTTTAACGGCCTTGATTATTCCAACAAACGAAGACGGCGAACCTCAGTGGGCAATAACTGCTGACCCTACCGCAAATGGTAATACTGAAGTAGTGTTTAATTTTAAAGCAATAGATAATGCAGGTATGGAAAGTGCTAATACGGGTATTGCTATTTTGAGCTTAACAACACCTGGTATTTCCGGAACTGTATTTGAAGACAATGACGGCCCTGCAAATATTGACGGTATCCCCACTAATGGTAATGGCTTGTATGTAAATGTACTAGACCAAAATAACATTGTAGTGTTTGTAGCCGAAGTAGGTATAAACTGCGACAATGTAGAGAGTGCTGGTGAATTTTGTATACCGGCGGGCATGCTTGGATTAGGTAATTATACCTTACAGTTATCTAACACACCTGGTGAACCAGGAGAAACGGCACCTGCTAAAAACCTGAACACGGGTTGGTTTACAGTAGGTGAAAGTCTTGGTAGTACAGGAAATGACTTACTACATAACGGGTTATTAGATGTGCAATTAGGTAGTGTTAATGTTGAGGGAGTACGTTTTGGTATAAAGCAGTCAACATTACCTGTTACATTTTTATCATTTATTGCACAAAAAAACTATAGCCAAGTTGTACTAAAATGGTCAACTGCTAATGAAAAAAACAATCAAGGTTTTAATATTGAAAGAAGTAGTGATGGACGAAATTGGAGTAAGATTGGCAGTGTCAATTCAAAAGCTATTAATGGCAATAGCAATACCGACTTGTCCTATGTGTATAATGATTTACAACCTTTAGCAGGTCAAAATTATTACCGCTTAAAACAAATTGATTTAAATGGAATAGTAGACTATAGTGCCATACGATCTGTAAAATTTGACGTGGCAACTAAAGTTATACTTACCCCTAATCCTACTAACAGTAATATTACCATCGCCGGATTAAGTGGTTATGAAAATATTGCACTCTTTGATATAACCGGTAAAAAAATTAACCAGATACGAAACACCAATAACGCTCAAATTACCATAGCAGTACACAACCTTAGCGAAGGAACATATATGGTTCAAATTATTGGAAAAGGTGGCAAGATTGTGACAGAGAAATTTATAAAAACAAGATGATAACATTCGCCATCTCTAATAAATTTTATTAGTAAAAAAACTCCTTGTATTTACACAAGGAGTTTTTTTTATTACTAAATATTTAGTTTATTTTTTACACTACAACACAAATATATTTTTTATATACCCTGGAATTCCTATGTGGACAATCAATTTAAAGGCATACGTTACCAAGCTTTTTATGACTTGGTTAATTTAATTTCCGGAGAGGATATTAAAAAGCAATTGATATTAGTTGTGGTACCGGCAAACAAACATATACTCTCTCAAAAAATTAAAAGTGTCAATTTCTTAAGCATTGATGCTTCTACACAAATGCTGGCAAAACCAACGGATTATCGGTGCAACAGCAAGAAGATTTTTATCAGCACATTTTACTAAACTGCCTGCCATTTATGCGTTTAAACGTTTATTGTTTTATGCTAAAAAACGGAAACTGTAAATAGTAGTTTAATGTTCCAAGGTCAGCTTTCAAGTAAAAACCCTGTGAAAATTACGTTAAAACATAATAAAATATCAATAATAAATAAATAAAAATCAATTACTTAAACATAGTTGTTACGAAAAAACACGTCATCTTATAAAACCGCTTTTATTTCTAAAAAATAAAACTAACTTTGTTTCGTTGAATAAATTTTTACTTATAATCATTTTACTGGTGACAACTTCTTTGGGCTTACAAGCCCAAGGTTCACGCAATGTACCTTCTAACGATGAAGGTAAAACAATGGTATTTTACCCCAACCCTGCTACAACCCTTATTAATATTGATATTAAAGGCGGCGTAAAAAAAGGTTCTTCTATTCAAATACATAATTTTTTGGGTAAAAAAGTAAAAGACATTCAAAACCCCTCTGAAAAAAATTCACTTAACCTTTCCGACTATCCACGTGGTGTTTATATTATTCGCCTTGTAGATGCTACCGGCAAAGTTTTGGAAACGAGCAAGTTTCAGGTAGCTAAATAATCTCCATCTCCTCTTTGTTATATTTGATAACTGTTACTAAAAATAACAGCAATTTCTTATGTCATTTTACGAGCTAACAAAAACACAACGAGAGCAACTGGTTGCCACTATTCACCAACATATATTATTGGACATACAAAAAGGCACTTACAAAAAAACGCTATCCTATTTTGCTGATGAGGACACCTACATTAGAAAAACGGCTTACACGGCTATTGGTAAAATTTATACGCAACATAAACCACTTAGCACCAATATCATTCATCTGTTAAATAGCTTACTGCCACATACCGATTTTAAAGTGCGACAAACCGTTATTAATGCAGCCGGAGAAATTGGTAAAAAAGATTTTGCCTTGGTAGAATCTTTTTTTGATACGGGCTTGTTTGATGCACATCACTCGCCCCGCAACGCTGTTATTGGTTCTATTAAAAAAATGGGTGAAGTAAATCCTACACCGGTTTTACAATGGGCTAAAAAATATTTGCATCATCCCGATAAAGAAATACGCCGCGAAATATGCCACGGCATTGAGTTACGTGGCCGCAAATACCCCCAGGACATTTTACCTATGTTGCAGGAATTACAATTTGATACTACTGCCCGTGTACGCAACACCCTGGTACATGTAATAGGACAAATAGCTTATAAAAAAGATTGCCTGGCTACCGTTATTGCCCATTTAAAAACCTGGGAAAATAAACAACTGGTTACGGATGCTATTGCAGAAATTATAGATGTACACGAACGCTATAAAGGTTTTGCTGTACTGACACAAGAGCAAGCTACTCAGTATATTGACGCTAATATATAGGTATAAGGATTAAGGTTAAAGGTTTAGGGGGACAATTTGGCAATTTGGTAATTTGAAAATATGCCAATGAGGTTTTCTGATAAAATAAAAAACTTACAGATTGCCCAATAGCATTACTACAGCACCGCCGATGAATCGGGGTGCACCTTGCACAATGCTGAGTAATGTTACAGGTGCACAAGAGTGCGACGCAAGGGACGATGATAGTAGTACTGCTGCTGACTAACAAAAAAATAGTATACAGTATTAAGTATTTAGTATAGAGAAAACAGCCAGCGTATTCACGACAACCTTAAACCTTATACCTTCAACCTCCGCACCTTCCTAGCATACCTGCACTATTAAAAACTTCAAATAATGCGTATTATCCATCCCTCTTATAATCGGGTGATCGGCGGCTTGCGTTTGAAAACTTACCTGACGAATTTTACGGCGCACATCTTTAGCAGCCATTTCAATAGTCTGCATAAACATATCGGCATTCACCAAATTAGTACAGCTAGATGTTACTAAAAATCCACCGGGCTTAACCAGTTTCATGCCACGCAAATTAATTTCTTTATAACCGGTTATAGCTTTTTGTATGGTTTCGCGGCTCTTAGTAAACGCAGGCGGATCCAACATTACCACATCGTACTTACGGCCGTCTTTACCCCATTGTTTTAACACATCAAAGGCATTGGCTGTTTCAAATTTTACAATGTGTTGCAGGTTGTTTAACTCCGCATTACGGTTAGCTTGTTTAACCGCATTGTCCGATATATCTAAACCCAACACCGATTTTGCACCATAATGTGCTGCATGAATTTCAAAGGTTCCGGTATAAGTAAACGCACCCAATACATCAGCGCCTTTTACTATGTTTTGTATAGCACGGCGGTTATCTTGTTGGTCTAAAAAATAGCCGGTTTTTTGGCCGTTTTCTATATCAACATAAAACTGTAAACCGTTTTCGTTAATCACAATATTGGTATCAAAAGGTGCTGATAAAAACCCTTTTTGTTGTGCCAATCCTTCCAGTTCACGCACAGGTACATCGTTACGTTCGTATATACCTTTGGGCGAAAAAATTTTATTCAACGCATCAATAATCGCCGGTTTCCATTTATCAATACCCAAGGCCAGGGTTTGTATAACAAAGTAATCGTTAAACTTATCTATCACCAATTGCGGCATGCTATCAGCCTCGCCAAAAACCAGTCGGCAGTTTTCGGTATAGCCCAATTGTTTGCGGTAAGCCCAACATTCGTTTATGGCTTTGTAAAAATATTCCTCGTTAATTTCGTCGGCTTTGTTACGGGTTAACAGGCGCACAATTATTTGCGACTGTGGGTTTATATAACCCTTGCCCACAAACTTCTGGTCGTGAAAATACACATCCACAATATCGCCGGGTTGCGGGGTGCCGTCAATTTTTTCTACTTCGTTGTTAAATATCCACGGGTGGCCGTTGGCAATACGCGGCGCTATCTTACGTTTTAAATATACTTTAGTACTCATGCGGCCGCAAAGATAACACGGCTAACTGGCAATAGAAAAAGCAAATTATCAGTCGTAAATTAACCAAAACCGTGTACCGTTATGATTTATTAAAATATAGTAGTATGTTAGTGCTGCCTTCCAAACCTGCGATCAGCTATAGTTATTTATAAATGATGAAAATTGTTTGGGGGTGCCCCCGTGTTACGGGGTCGGCTAACTGCGTTAGCAACCTTCGCATAAAGCAATCTATATTGCTTTATTACTCGGTTGTGCTATATTTTTGCCCTGCGCTGCTTAGGCCACGCTGCGCAAAAGGATGCCGCTGCAATGCCTCACCCACTACAGCCAAAAACATCATTTTTATAAAAACACCTAATTATTAACGGCTTTAATTTATAGTTTTTGAAACTTGCCCTAACCATACTACTTTTTTTAGGTTTGTCGTTTACCGGTAACGCACAATCGCATTACCTGCGTGGCGATGTAAAGGATGAAAACGGTAAACCACTGCAAAATGTAAACATAACCAACAAGCGTACCGGCTACTCCTATAAATCCGGTGTTGGCGGTACATTTGGCATTATACAAACCCAGTTAAAAGACAGCTTTTTATTTGCTGCATCGGGTTTTTTAGATGCGGTTTTATATTTAGATGCAGGACAATATGCCAATGTAAAATTAAAACCGTCCACCGGAAAATTTAGTAATACCAATGTGCCCAAGCTGGCTTCCTTTACATCGGGGCTTGCTCGCCGCGACCAAAAAAGGTGGTTTACCGGTGAGGAAACTTATGCCAGCCTGATTGAAAACGGATTTGTAAATACACAGGCTTACCCAAGTACCGGTATTGCCCTGCATGTTGATAAAGCATCTTACAGTAATATTCGGCGGTTTGTAAACAACCGCAGTACGGTACCGCCTGATGCTGTACGTACCGAAGAATTACTAAACTATTTTAACCTAAACAACACCGATAGTACACAAACTGAAACCCTGACCGTTGCTACCCGCTTAACCGATTGCCCCTGGAACAAAAGCAACCAGCTTTGTTTTGTTAACCTAAAAGCTAAAAAATTAAACGTTGCGCACCTGCCACCAACGCAGTTGGTTTTTCTAATTGACATATCAGCATCAATGGATATGGCCAACAGGTTGCCCTTATTACAATCTGCCTTTAAGTTGTTAACCAGTAACCTGCGTTCGCAGGATTCTGTAACCATTGTAGTTTACGGTGGTGTAACCGGTATTATGTTACAAACTACCAGTGGCGATGAAAAGGATAAAATATATAAAGCCATTGATGAGTTAACACCCGGTGGTTATACACCCGGACAATCGGGCATACAACTGGCCTACAATGTAGCCAAACAACATTTTATACCCGGCGGTAATAACCGTGTGATATTGGCTACCGATGGCGATTTTAATGTTGGCTTACGTACCGAGGAAGATTTAGAATCGTTGATTACACAAAACAAACAAGCCGGTATTTACCTTACTTGTTTGGGTGTAGGTATGGGCAATTATAAAGACTCAAAAATACAATTACTGGCACGTATGGGTAATGGCAACTTTGCTTATTTAGATAGCTACCAGGAAGCAGAAAAAGTATTACTTACTGAGTTTACACAAACATTGTACTCTGTTGCTGACAATGCTTATTTAAACCTGGCCTTTGATCCTGAATATGTGCAGGAATATAAACTACTGGGCTTTGATAATAAATTGGGGGCAATAAGTGATACCTTATCTGTGGTTGATGGTGGAGAAATAGGTTCTGGCCATTCGTTAATTGCTGCTATTGAGTTTGTACCTACAAAGGCTTATACTACATTAATTAACAGTAAGAGTAATAAAAATATTGGCACCATTAAATTAAGTTATCGTACCGGTAGCGATACTATTACTAATAATACTACCTCTACTATTGTAAATAATTACCAATCGTTTGATAAGGTAGATAGTTTTTACCGCATGGCATCATCGTTAATGATGTATGCCGGTTTATTAAAACAATCATTGCCATTTAAACATATTAAATGGGACGATATTATAAAGATTGCTACCGAATCGGTTGATGCAAATAATTATATACAAAAGGAATACTTAACCTTACTAACCAGCACTAAAGCTATTTACACCAAACAAAAGAAAAAGAAGAAGAAAGCTGACAATTAGAAAATTAGATGATGAGATAATTTGCTATGAAGCGGAAATGAGCATAATGCTGAATAGCATTACAGAACGTACAAGAGTGCGACGCAAGGGACGGTGATAGTAGCACTGAAGCTGACTTCATAAAAAAGCCCCTCCAAACGGAAGGGCCTTTAATAAAATTTCAGGTGCTGAATTAATAATTTAATTTCAATTCAACTCTTCTGTTTTTTTGACGACCGGCTGCGGTTTTGTTGTCAGCTATTGGTTGATCCTGACCATGACCTGCAGCTGTTAATCTTTTTTCAGCAATACCTTTTTTAAGGAAGTATTCTTTTACAGCATTTGCACGGTTGTCGCTTAAAATTTGGTTTTTGTCTGCCTTACCGGTGTTATCAGTATGACCATCGATATTTAATTTTAAATCCGGGGTTTCGTTTAAAATTTTTACTACTTCATCCAATCCTTTATTTGAAGATGGTAATAATTTGTAGCTACCTGTTGCAAATAAAATTTTAGTAGCAGCAAAATCAACTTTTTTAATTACTTCTTCTTTAATGGCAGGGCAACCATTATTTTCTCTTACACCAGGAATAGTTGGGCATTTATCTTCTTCGTCGTTAATACCATCTTTATCGGTATCAGGTATATGACAACCTTTGTATTTAGCAATACCAGGTACAGTTGGGCAAGCATCTTCCTCGTCATTAATACCATCTTTGTCGGTATCAGGTATAGGGCAACCGCCATATTTAGCCAAACCTTTTACATCAGGACATTTGTCATCTTTATCAGCAATGCCATCACCATCTTTATCAGGGCAACCTTTTAAAGAAGCTAAACCAGCTACAGTAGGACAAGCATCTAAGCTATCTACTACACCATCGCCATCAGTATCTAATACAACCGGAGCCGGTGGTACAGGAATTACTTTAGGTTCTTTTTTAGTAGTTAATGATTGAGCAACACCTAAAGAATAAAATAAGTTGTTGGGTACTTTGTTTTTATCAAAGCTAGCACGGTAGTTAGCTTGTAAAAAAACATAGGCTTCGTCTAACAAATTAAATTGTAAACCAACGCCTAAAGGTGCATAACCTTTAAAGTCTTTATTCCAGTAATTACCAACACCAACACCGGCAGTAATAAACGGATTAACAATGCTGCTTGGTTTTAATAAATAAGCATGTAATGATGCTTCCAACTCGTTAGAGTAATCGTTTTTTTCTTTGGTACTTGTAGAAGCAAAATCGGAATTGAATAATCCGTTGTAACGTACCGAGAAGTCTAATTGTTTAGTAATACCTTTCCAATAGTAAAGAGAAAAACCGTAGTCTTTGTTGTTTAACTTGTACCAATCTTTACCTTTTAATACATCACTGAAAGATGTGTTTTTAATAGCAGCAGGTGTTTCAAAATCTACTACATTAAAACTAAATCCTATCGCTGACTTTTTTTGCGCTTGTACGGCAACTGTAAATGCCAACAATGCTACTAACAGAAAACTGTTTCTCATCTGTTTATTTTTAAATTAATAAATAGTATATATACATTTATAACATTGCTGTTATAACATTACATATTAAATGATAATACGGTAAAGGGCGACTTTTCTAATAACTAAGAAATCGTTGTTGGCAGGGCCAATGAAAGGTTAAGAGAGGGCTTAGCAGTCATTAATTATTTATTCTTAATTAAGGAACAAGTAATAAATCTGCCAAATAAACGAGGTTTAGATAGACACTTAAAAGTATTGGTTGCATACTGCTAAAAATAATACCTGAAAGTGTTTTCCGTTATCACTTTTTGATTAACGGAGTGCAAAGGTAAATGTACATAGGTTGATTTACAAATACATTGAAGTAAATTTTGATACACGTATAGATGTTAAGTACATACCATTATGATTATCAAACAATAAGCATGATAATTTTATTTATAGTTTTTACATTTTGTTAATACAATCACTACTACAGCCTACAAACAACCGTTTGCACCGTATAGAAAAGGAAGGTTAAATAAACACAAACCTTTATCTTTAAGCGCCTTCTAATTTATAGGTACAACAAAGCAATTATTCTTTATTATAAACAAACATCAATGAGTTTATTTAATTTATCCGGAAAAACAGCACTGGTTACCGGTTGCGATACCGGCTTAGGTATGGGTATGGCCATCGGACTTGCAGAAGCAGGTGCTGATATTATTGGCGCATCCATTGTAGATGATTACAGTGCCGTGAAAGAAGCGGTGGAAGGTACAGGTAGAAAATTTACTTATCATAAAGTGGATATTGGCAACCGTGAAGAACTGTATGCCTTTATTAACAGAGTTAAAGCAGAAAATGAACGTATTGATATATTGGTAAACAACGCCGGTATAATTATGCGTAAACCAGCCGCAGAACATCCGGATGAGTACTGGGACAAAGTGGTTGATATTAACTTGAACGCACAGTTTATTATTGGCCGTGAGTTTGGTAACCACATGATTGAAAAAGGTGGCGGCAAAATTATTTTTACCTGCTCACTATTAAGCTTTCAAGGTGGTATTAATGTACCGGGTTATACCGCTACTAAATCGGCAGTTGCCGGATTGGTACGTGCCTTTGCCAACGAGTGGGGCAGTAAAGGTATTTGTGTAAATGGTATTGCACCTGGTTATATTGCTACCAATAATACAAAGGCTTTACGTGAAGATGCAGAACGCAGTAAGTCGATATTAGATCGTATTCCTATTGGTCGTTGGGGTATACCTGAGGACTTTAAAGGCCCGGTTACTTTCCTTGCATCGGATGCAGCTAACTATGTAAACGGTACCGTTTTATTTGTTGACGGTGGCTGGATGGCCAGATAAAAAAAGTAATAGCACTATAAAAGAGAAAGCCCCTTTTGCAAGGGGCTTTCTCTTTTAATATAGTTAAGCGAACATATCTCTTATCTTATCAAAAAAACCTTTCTCGTTTTTATCCGGTTGGGGTTTTAAGTTAGGCGACTGGCTTAATTTTTCCAGCATCGCTTTTTCTTCGTTGTTTAATTCTTGTGGCGTCCACACACTTACATGTATTAACTGGTCGCCTTTTTCGTAAGCCTGCACCGCCGGAAAACCTTTACCTTTTAAGCGTAAAATTTTACCGCTTTGTGTACCTGCCGGAATTTTAATCTTTGCTCTGCCGTCAATCGTTGGCACTTCTACTTGTATACCAAATACAGCATCGGTGAATGATATATGTAAATCGTAAGCAACATTCAATCCATCACGTTGTAACTCCTTATGTGCTTCTTCTTCAATTAAAATAATTAAATCGCCTGCACTACCGCCACGTTCGCCTGCATTACCTCTGCCGCTTACACTTAGTTGCATACCATCCTGTACACCTGCAGGAACATCAATACTGATTGTTTCCTCACCATATACCCTGCCCTCGCCTTTACATGCGCCACATTTTGCTGTAATAGTACTACCCTCACCATTACAGGTAGGGCAAGTAGTTACAGTTTGCATTTGGCCTAAAAAAGTATTTTGTACTTTACGCACCTGACCGCTGCCACCGCAACCGCTACAGGTTTGTACACTGTTTTTATCTTTTGCGCCACTGCCGCCACAGGTATTACAACCAATGTATTTTTTTACTTTAATATTTTTAGTTACACCCTTCGCAATCTCCTCGTAAGTAAGTTTTAATTTTACACGCAGGTTGCTGCCTCTTGTACCTCTGGTTCTTTGTCCGCCACCACGGCGTTGCCCGCCACCAAAAAAGTTACCAAACAAATCGTCGCCAAATACATCGCCAAACTGACTAAAAATATCATCCATGTTCATGCCGGCACCGCCACCATAACCACCACGGCCTGCACTACCCACACCTGCATGACCAAACCTGTCGTACTGCGCTTTTTTATCCGCATCGCTTAACACTTCGTAAGCTTCAGCAGCTTCTTTAAATTTTTCTTCCGCAGCTTTATCGCCGGGGTTACGGTCCGGGTGAAACTGCATAGCTACCTTGCGATATGCTTTTTTTATTTCATCGGCACTCGCAGTTTTGCTAACACCCAATATTTCGTAGTAATCTCTTTTTGACATATATTTTTTATGACGGCCTTTTGGCTTTTACAAAAAAACAGGCAGTACATGGTACGGCCTGTTAACTTTTTATTTGGCTACAACAACTTTAGCGTGCCTTATAATTTTATCATTCAGGTAATAACCTTTGGTAATTTGGTCAGCTATTTTACCTTTTGCGTCATCATTAGCAGCCGGTATTTCGGTAATAGCTTCGTGCAAATCAACATCAAAATCTTTACCCACCACATCCATTGGCTTTAACCCTTTTGATGCCAATACGTTTTTAAACTTATTAAATATCAACGCAACACCTTGTTTCAATTGGTCAACATCTGTAGCTGCTTCCAATTGTTTTTCGCCACGTTCTATATCGTCCACAACATCCAACAGATCAATAATAATATCCTTACCTGCTGTTTGTATTAATTCCAATCTTTCTTTAGCCGTACGACGTCTAAAGTTGTCAAACTCAGCAGCCAAACGCAAATGTTTATCTTTTGCGTCTTCCAACTCAGCCTTCACTTTATCCAGCTCGGTTTCATTTTCTACCGGATCATTTAAGTGTGTAGTACCTGCAATATTTTCATCGGCATTAATACCCATGTCCACATTATTATCTATTGGTTCCTGTTGTTCTTGCATGTCTTTTTCTGCCATAATTTCAAAATTGTTTGCAAAGGTACGATTGTCAATAATACTGCCAATGCCACAAATGGGACAATTTGACCGCATTTGCCCATATTACGGGCCTTTTAGGCAGTTTTTTACTGATAAAATTTACCTGTATAAACAGTTTTTTTATTTGGTTACGGGCAGTGGTGCCTTGAGCATCGTCTGTTGTGTCACTCACTTGTGCGTTCTGTTCTTTATTCAACAACCCACCCCAAATTCTTATTCTATATATTTTCCTTAAATCGCCCCTCCAAGGAGCTATCCCTTACCCAAATTTTAAGGGATGGATAAAAAGTAAGTTCTTTGATATAAACACTTGAGATGCATAAGATTAATCTAAGAGATTTTCCTAGTCTTGATTTAGGTGATATACGTCG
>PJTT01000141.1_pt1 | contig 116705 bp, 94 predicted proteins | sample 1512261 | NCBI WGS metagenome assembly PJTT01 (sample SAMN08177685, study PRJNA422409) | Soil metagenome, whole genome shotgun sequencing project. | isolation source: Soil (2) enriched on wood chips | place: USA: Madison | collected 2015-01-15 | reverse complement strand
TTTTGAAACACATAGAAACATAGGCTTTTATTTTTTTAGCAAGGCTTTCATTAGTGTCTCAATAGTTTTCATCAAAGATGAAAATACTTTGGTTGTCTAAGATTGGCTATTTTAAATCTACTGTTGCTATGTATATATGTGGTTATTAAAAAGAAAAGTCCGCATCTGTAACAATACAGTGCGGACTTTTATTGAAGAAAAAATATGAGTGATTATAAAATAACTGCCAGACTTTTAATTACTGCCGTCAGGCGAATAGCATCGTAGATTCTTGCTTCAGATGCGCCATGTTGTTTTACTGAATTTTCGTGAGAAGTAACGCAAAGCTCGCAGCCATTAAGCGCAGAAACCGCAAGACTTACCAATTCAAAGAACTCTTTGCCCAAAATAGGGTTCATCATAATACTCATGCGCAAGCCGGCAGGTGTATTGTTGTAATATTGGTTTTGTGGAAGATAGTGGCGGAAACGGTAGAAAATATTATTGGTATTCATCAACGAAGTGCAGGCGTGTATTTCTGCAATCTCTGCATCAGTAGCCTCTTCTTTTTTAGCCATAGCTTCGAATGCACTGATTAATACCGTAGATTTTTCATTGGCCGCAACCGAAAGCGCTAATAATGCTGCTTCTTTTTTAGAAATGTTATTGCTCTTTAAAGCCGCGCCCACATTCAGTTTCAGGTCTTTCAAAAAGCGGTTGTCAGCAGCGGCTAATTTATTCAGGCTTTCAGATTGGAAGCCATTTTCTATCTGTAAATCTGTAAATAGATTTTGAATTGTTTCGTTCATTTTTAAGAGGTATTATTCGTTAGATTTTAGATGTCAGATAAATAGCATAGTGCTATTTATAGATGAAAATCAAAACTTTATTGTATGAAAAAGGAGATGTGAATTGCACGCAATGCAGTTCTTCACATCTCCCATATTATTTTGCTATAATTATGCTTCCTGTAATTGCTGAGTCAAGGTAGTTTCACCTTTTTTCCAGTTACAAGGACACAGTTCATCTGTTTGCAAAGCATCCAGTACACGCAATACTTCATCAACATTACGGCCTACGCTCAGGTCATTCACATTTACCCAACGGATGATACCTTGTGGGTCTACGATGAAAGTAGCGCGGTATGCAATTTTTTCTTCTGCCTGCAAAATGCCTAATTCTTCAGCCAATGATTTAGAAGTATCAGCCAGCATCGGGAATCTCAAATCACGCAGGTCGCTATTTTCTCTTCTCCAGGCAAGGTGTACAAATTCTGAATCGGTAGAAGCACCAATCAATACAGTGTCGCGGTCGTCAAATTCGCCGAAAGCATTGTTGAAAGCTGCGATTTCAGTAGGACATACAAATGTGAAATCTTTAGGCCACCAGAACATTACCATCCATTTGTCGGTATCCGTGTGAACGCCATTAGTGATTTCTGCAAATTCCTGTCCCGGTGCATCTGCGTTTAACGCTGAAGCTACTACTGCCTTTTTCTTAAACTCTGGAAATTTGCTGCCAACTGAAGCTGTCTTGTTACTCATTTTTCTCTTCTTTAATTTTTATGTTATAAAATATGTTGCTGATTTTTATCGGGTGCAAAGGTCGCCAACCAAAGTTGAAAAGCACAATAGTTTTGATTATTAAAAAATAGGGATAATCAATAACTTTTCAATCACATAACACAGATATTCTAAGACGATGGATAAATTGTGGCGATACAACTATTCAATTAAATATTTGTTGTGCATTTGTGCAAAGATAAATTAGAACTTACTTTTGCTTTCTGATAATAGTCAGTAATTCAACTGATTTTACTCATAACTTTTAAAAAATAAATACTAAAAATTATGGCACACACACTTCCTGCACTGCCTTACGCAACCAATGCACTTGAGCCACATATCGATGCGCAAACAATGGAAATCCACCATGGCAAACACCATCAGGCGTATGTAGATAATCTGAATAAAGCATTGGAAGGTACAGATGCGGCTGATGCTCCGTTGGAAGATATCATCAAAAATATTTCTAAATACCCTGCTGCTGTACGCAACAATGGTGGCGGTCACTATAATCACTCGCTTTTCTGGACTGTATTAGGCGCAGCAGGTCAAAATCCTGAAGGTAAATTGGCAGACGCTATTAATGAAACATTTGGCAGCCTTGAAGCATTGAAAGAAAAAATGAATACAGCAGGTGCAACCCGCTTTGGTAGTGGTTGGGCTTGGTTGATTGTAAAAGATGGCAAACTAGAGGTAACTTCTACGCCAAATCAAGATAATCCATTGATGGATGTTGCTGAAGTAAAAGGCACACCTGTTTTTGGTATTGACGTGTGGGAACATGCTTACTACTTAAAATACCAAAACAAACGCCCCGACTATTTGAAAGCTGTTTGGAGCGTAGTAAACTGGGCTGAAGTAGCTAAACGCTACGAGAGTGCTATTTAATTAACACTTGTTTTTATATATAAAAGCTGCGAAAAATAGTTTCGCAGCTTTTTAGCTTTTTGAAAGTTGACGAAATATTAATATTCGACCCAACTGTCGTAACTTTGCCGCTGTCTTATATAGCACGAACAACCACCTTTTTTATCATTTTGGAAGTATGATAATGGCGCTCGACCAAATAGCCACCTATACTTTCTAAAATAGACGAAACCATCTGCGGCTGTGTAATTTTTAACTTAAAAATTATGATGAGCAAAAAAGTAATATTATTTTTAGTTAGTGCATTGCTAACCACTGGCGCATTTGCGCAAACCTCCTACGATCCACCATTGGTAACAAATCCGGCTGGCGATACCTCTATTTGTCAAGGAAATTCATTGAATCTTCATGCTGAAATTTCCCCATCAAATCCGATAGGTATCGATCCGGGCGAAGGCGAAGGTGGCGGTAAAATAGAAGACTTAACGGATGACAGCTATTCCGGCCTTATCGATATCGGTTTTACATTTAATTTTTATGGTGCTGATTACACGCAATGTGTAGTAAGTTCCAACAATTACATCACGTTTGACGAATCTTTGGCTGGCGGCTACAGCTCATGGGTTATATCTGAAGAAGCTCCGGGAGCTACTACCCCTAAAAAGTCCATCATGTGCCCATGGCAGGATATTAATCCTGGTGCGGGAGGTTTAATACAATATCAGACTATTGGCGAAGCACCTAATCGTGTTTTTATTCTGGAGTATTGCAATATTCCAATGTTTAGTTGCACGGATATTGTATTCTCTGATCAGATAAAGTTATTTGAAGGAAGCAATATTATTGAAACACATATTATTGAGAAGCCACTGTGTGAAACATGGAATGATGGATTGGCAATACATGGTTTGTGCAAAGATATTTCTACAGCCCACATAGTTACAGGACGAAATTATCCAGACGTCTGGACCGCATTTGAAGATGGATACAGGTTTACACCGGATTCCGACGATCCTGATAACTACTTGATGGAGCCTATTCCCTATTCTCCTTTCATGATGAATGTTACGAACGATGATATTCAGTGGTTTGAAGAAGGTAACCCAACGCCAATTGCAACCGGTACTGATGTTACTGTTACTCCTACATCGAGCCCTACCTATTATGTCGCAAGCATTACGTCTGGTGGTGATTGTAATGGGGTAACTTACACCGATACTATTTATGTTGACTTTAATGCGATTTTCTATGATACAGTAGCAGTTTCAATTTGTCAAGGTGAAACGTATCCATTTTATGGTGTGCCGGTTTACGAAACAGGTTCTTACACAACTACTATTACATCTCCCGAAGGTTGTGATACCACCATCACGCTTCATCTAACTAATAATCCATTGCCTGATGTAACAGTAGCTGCTTCTCAAACGGATATTTGCGAGGGTGAATCTTCTCTTCTTCGCTTAACCAGTCCATCGTCTAATGCTAACTATCAATGGATGAGAAATGGGACAGGCTTATCCGGAGAAACGAACCATACTTATACAGCTACCACATCTGGCGACTACAGGGTATCTGGTGTAACAACTAAGGGCTGCGTAGATACATCTAAGAGAATAACATTGGTGGTAAATCCAGCGGCTGTTGCCGAAATAGTCAGCATTAGCGAGCAGGATGTGTGTATAGGCGATACGGTGCGTGTAAAGGCAAATGATGGAGAAGGCTATACTTATAATTGGGCTCCCGAATCTTTGTTCCGCTATACCACAGGCTCTTTGCAGCAGGAAGTGGATGCAGTAGTGCCGGAGACAGGTCAGATTTACTTAACGACGATGAATGCATTTGGATGTAGAGCTTATGATACTGCTACCTTGGTTTCTCATCCTTGTTGCGATATTTATATTCCTACAGCGTTTACGCCTAATAACGATGGGTTGAACGATTTCTTCGCACCTATGTTGCGTCCCGGACAACGCATAATAGCGTTACAAATTTTTGATAGAAGAGGTGCATTGGTGTATGATAATACCAATCCGACTAAAGGTTGGGATGGCCTTTATCCTAACGGACAGGATGCACCACAAGCGGTATACATGTACCGGTTTATGTACACTTGTACCGATGGTGAAGTATTTGAAACAAAAGGCGACCTTACGGTTGTGCGATAATAAAAAGATAAGTAAATGATTAACTTTGCCGGCTTTGTAAAAGGCCGGCATTTTTATTTGAAGCCATTATTGCAAAGCCAAAATATAGCATCTGTTTTATGAAAAATACATCCCTTATCCATCCAATTGCACTTACCGTGCAGCACATTTTGAAAGATGAACAATTGCTGGACAAGAAAGTAATCGTGGCTGTAAGTGGGGGATTGGATAGCATGGTATTGGCTGCCATTTTGCTGGAGCTGAATGTGGAATTTGCTTTGGCTCATTGCAATTTTCATTTGCGGGCAGATGAAAGTAATGCTGATGAAGCATTTGTTGCTGATTGGGCTAAAGACAATAGTATACCGCTATTTATACAGCATTTCGACACCAATAAAATACTGGAGGAAGAGGGTGGTAACTTACAGGAAGTAGCGAGAAATCTGCGCTATAATTGGTTTGAGCAATTGCGTATTGACAATGCCTACGATTATATAGCCACCGCCCACCACGCAGATGATTCGGTAGAAACCATGCTGATGAATTTCTTTAAAGGGACTGGTATTAAAGGCTTACATGGTATTTTACTAAAGCAGGGCAATATCATTCGCCCGTTGCTGAAACTTACACGGGATGAGATTAAGCGCTATGCATCTGAAAAAAATATTAGCTGGCGCGAAGATAGCAGCAACCGTAAGCTTGACTATACTCGCAATAAAATACGCCACCAATTGATGCCGGTACTGAAAGATATTTTTCCGAATGTTGCAGCTAATTTGCAAGGCAATATAGAGCGATTGAAAGATGCAGGGACTATCTACGATGTGCAGATTGAAAAGCTTACAAAAAAGCTGATGGAGCAGCGAGGTAGCGAATATTACATTCCCGGTCGTAAACTAAAAAATATACAACCACTATCTACAATTATTTACGAAATACTGAAGCCATTCAATTTTCTTCCATCACAAACGCAGCAAGTGCTGCAATTGTTACAGGCTGAAACAGGTAAGTATGTGAGCTCTTCCACACACCGCATTATTCGCAACCGTGAGTTGCTGATAATAGCCGCGCAGCGAACCGAAGAAGCCTCTTTTGTGTTGGTTGAAGAACAGGAAATAGAAGCGGGCAACGAGAAAAATATAGGCCATTTCAAATTAAAATTTGAAGCGCAAACGTTCGACGGCGATATTATTAATTTGCCGCAGGCAAATACAATAGCTGCTATCGACTACACTGAACTGACCTTTCCGCTCATCATCCGACCATGGAAACAAGGCGACTATTTTTACCCTTTAGGCATGAAGAAAAAGAAAAAGATAGCTCGTTTCCTAATAGACCAAAAGATTCCGTTGCACGAAAAAGAACGTATTTGGGTAGTGGAAAGTGATAAGCGAGTTGTATGGGTTATCGGACAACGATTGGACGATCGGTTCAAGATTAAGCCGCATACTAAAAGGCTTTTGAAAATAGCCGTGATATAGAACAGTAAAGGGTTTCAGCGAATAACTGAAACCCTTTTATTATAACGAAACTGTAAGCAAATTTAGATGTCTATTTTTGCGTATTTAGCATTTTTCTCAATGAAATCGCGGCGTGGAGCAACTTCTTCGCCCATCAACATCGCAAATACCATATCCGCCTCAGCAGCACTTTCGATAGTTACTTTTTTCAATGTGCGCGTGCCAGGGTTCATAGTAGTGTCCCACAATTGCTCTGCGTTCATCTCTCCAAGACCTTTATAGCGCTGAATGTTTACGCTGTCTTCTTTGCCGGTAGCGCCTGCAAGTCTTGTTACTGCTGCTTTACGCTCATCTTCGGTCCAGGCATATTCCGAGTCTTTTCCTTTCTTAACCAAGTACAATGGTGGTTGTGCCAGATAAACGTGGCCTTGCTCTACCAATGTAGTCATATAACGGAAGAAGAATGTAAGAATAAGCGTGGCGATATGCGAACCGTCCACGTCGGCATCCGTCATGATGATAATCTTGTGATAACGAAGCTTGGTAAGGTTTAGTGCTTTTGGATCTTCAGGCGTACCAACGGTTACACCCAAAGCCGTGTACATATTTTTAATCTCTTCGTTTTCGTAAATTTTGTGCTCTTGCGCTTTTTCTACGTTCAGAATTTTACCACGTAATGGCAAAATAGCCTGATACGAACGGTCGCGGCCTTGCTTGGCCGTACCACCCGCCGAATCTCCTTCGACAAGGTATAACTCGCAACGCTCAGGGTCTTTTTCTGAACAGTCCGCCAGTTTACCAGGTAAGCCACCACCGGTCAGTACGCTTTTGCGCTGTACCATCTGGCGTGCCTTTGCTGCTGCGGCTCTCGCTTGCGCTGCTAATATTACTTTGTCGATAATAACTTTGGCAGCCTTAGGGTGCTCTTCCAGATAAGCTTCTAATACGCGGCTTACGCTCACGTCTACCACACCGCTTACTTCGTTGTTACCGAGCTTGGTTTTTGTCTGGCCTTCAAATTGTGGTTCAGGAACCTTAACCGAAATAATAGCAGTCAAGCCTTCACGAAAATCGTCGCCGGTAATTTCTACTTTGGCTTTTTCAAACAGTTTGTTTTTATCGCCATAAGCCTTGAACACACGCGTAATAGCACGACGGAAGCCCGCTACGTGTGTACCGCCTTCAATCGTATTGATATTATTTACGTAAGAGAAAATATGCTCGGCAAATGAAGTGTTGTAAGCAAGTGCCACATCTACCGCCACATTGCTGCCTGCATCGTGCGCCTCTACATAAATAGGCTCGGGTAGCAGTGCATCTCTTTTGCCATTGGCATCCAGCATTTGCACAAACTCAACTATACCACCCTCGCTGAAAAATTCTTCGCGTGCTATATCGCCATTTTCAACATCGGCACGATCATCTACCAATATAATTCTGATGCCTTTGTTCAGGAAAGAAAGCTCTCTGAGACGACCAGCCAAAATATCGCGGTGGTAAACCGTGTCTTTAAAAATAGTACCATCCGGCTTGAAGTGAACGATTGTTCCGGTTCTATCCGTAGTGCCTATTTCGCGCACCTGATACTCGGGAACACCTTCACGGTAAGATTGCTCAAATATTTTGCCCTCGCGATGTACGGTTACATGCAATGGATTACTCAATGCATTTACGCAACTTACACCCACACCGTGCAAACCACCGGAAACTTTATAGGTATTTTTATCAAATTTACCACCTGCATGTAGCATGGTCATTACCATTTCAAGTGCCGACTTACCCTCTTTGGTATTGATGCCGGTAGGGATACCCCTTCCATCGTCTTCTACACGAATGGAATTGTCTGTATTAATCGTTACAGTAATGTTCTTACAATATCCGGCCAGCGCTTCATCTATAGAGTTATCTACCACCTCATACACCAGGTGGTGTAAACCTTTCATGCCTATATCGCCGATGTACATCGAAGGGCGCTTGCGCACTGCCTCTAAGCCTTCTAATACCTGAATACTGTCTGCGCCGTAGCCAGGAGTGGCCGGTGCTAAAACTTCCTGATTTTCTGTACTCATTCTTATATTTTGAGTGATAATTTTTGATTAAAACTATTGTGCGGGAATCCTGTTGTAATTGATGCGCACAACCTGACAAAATTACGAAAAAATAACGGTATTTTATGTGTTTTATCCCCTTATTATGGGGGTTTGGCTGGTATTATATTATGGTAATTTTGAATCGAATATAACCTGTGTTTGAAATGGCGATTTTTATATTGAAAAGTGCATAATGATGTGAGTGAAAAGAATTTTGAAAGAATTTTTTGAGTTTTGTTTTTTTTAAATATACATTGTGTAAGTTTAATTTAAGCGGAGCAAATAACCAAGCCAAACCAAAACCAACTATGCATAAGATGAACCGAAAAAGCCGTTCGCTTTGGACTGCTTTGATTGTGATGGCCGTGGCCTGGATAGCTGTGGCGCCGCAGCAAGTTGTAGCCCAGTCGCGCACTAAAAAAGTGCAGATTAAAAAGCCGGATGACCACATCAGGCTTAAGAATTACCGTATCACCAATGTGGTAGATGCCCGGGGTAAATCTTCTATCGGATACATGACCACCTATTCCACCAATAAATTTTTGGCGGCAAGTTTAGAGAAATCTGTTCAAGAAGAAGTATCGGACTATATTGCCGAAAATGTTGAGGGCGCTGCCAGTGGTGAAGAAGTAGCGCTGCACGTGAAGCAATTTTTTATTTCAGAAGAAATGCCGGCGGGCTCGATGGCCAAAATCCGTTTCAGGATGCAGCTCGCTTTGTTTAATAAAAAGCAGGAGCGGCTATTGGACGCAAGTTTCATAGGCGAAAAATTTACCGGGCCTACGCGTAGCGCATTTATAGGGCAGTTGATGGGCAATGGACTGGAAGACCTGTTGAAAGAACTCGATGGCAATTTGCCGAAGGCGCTCACACGCTATAAAGACCCTGCGCCGCTGCCGGTATGGATTGTACTCAACAACGCACCGGAGGATAAAAACCTGCTTCCTTATAGTACAAAAAAGCCTATTAACCTTGCTAATTTTGCCGGAAAGCCCCCAGCCGCCGCAACAAATATAGCAGGCACCAATTGTGGTTTTGTACTTGATTACCAAATCAGGGATATGGGTGGTGTGCTGAAAGCCGTTATAGAAATAGTGCCGTATTTTAAGCAGTCTGACGCCTGGATTAAAAGCGGGGTAGACATAAGGCAGGCCGGAGCCTACGGACAAAATCATTTTGATATTGCGGCGGTAATTACCTGCGACCTTGTTGATGCCATTGACAAAAAGAAATTTACCTTTGCAACGCTGAAGAACGAACTCGAAGCACTACGTACGGAATATGAGCAAAAGCTCAAAGCCGAAATAGACAAGCAAATAGCCGAAACCGGCGGCGGACATAAGGTAGACCCACTTGAAGATTGGATAGAGAAGATAGAGTATGAGATGAAGAGTGTGGATTGCTATTAGCCGTGTTGGTTACGCAGCAATAATAAAATGAATAATTCAACAGAAATATTGACAGAACAGGCCGGTGCTCCAAAGCAGTCCGGCCCTCTTTTTGCAAAGATTATAAGCTATGTGTTTCATCCGGTGTTTATGCCGTTCCTGATGACGCTGGTGCTGTACTATACCAATAAGCCATCGTTCATCACGCTGGCTAATATGCAGCCATTCTGGATGGGAGCTATTGCATTAAACACTATTTTCTTTCCGCTGGTAGCAACATTGCTGATGAAGAAATTAGGCTTTATCCACAGCATTTTTATGGAGGAGCCCAAAGACCGTATAATCCCGTTGTTGGCAACAATGATATTCTACTTTTGGGCGTATCAGGTGGTAAAAGTAGGCGCAGCTCCATTTGAATTGAAAGTACTTTTTCTCGGAAGCTTCTATGGTATAATAGCCACTTTCATGATTAATATTTTTTACAAAGTAAGCATGCACGCAGTGGCTGCGGGTGGTGCTTTAGGCATATTAGGCGTGCAAATGATAACCGGCTCCATCAATATGCTGTTGCCTTTTCTTGCAGCGTTAATAATAGCAGGACTGGTAGGCACTTCGCGCTTACTACTAAAAGCGCATCAACCTTTTGAAATTTGGATGGGCTATATAGCGGGCGTATTGGTGCAATTAGCTGCTATGTGGTATTTGATGTAATAAATGTATTCTATAGCAGCTTGAATAGCAAAGGCGGTCGATTATCGACCGCCTTTGCTATTATCCAAATTGAAATTTAATTCAACCTTGTTGCACTGATTAATGCTCAATCACAACCTTTTCTATTTTACGTTGATTACCTGAGTTGTAGACCAGCGAATATATACCTGAGGGCAAATGCTCCGTATTTATTTTTATCTGTTGCTTACTCGTCGTTTCGCTGTATACTATTTGCCCAAGAATATTCACGAGTTGTATTTCTGCCTGTGTCTTCAAAGTTCCAACTACGTCAACAGATAGTATATTGCTAACTGGATTAGGATACACATCCAGGCTATATGAAGACGCTTTGATATCATCATTGCTTGTTACTGAATTTTCAACACGGAAATAATGCACAAATCCATTGCCGAAGTTTCCTTCCAGACCCGCAGATCCTAAATCGGTATCAGGTATAGGCAAGCGGCTTCCTGTAGCCATATCGTACATACGAATAAAACCGGCCGAAAAAGAGCCAAAAAAGCTAAGACCATAGCCTCTCATGTTTTCAACTTCCAGCTTATAACAACCATCCTCCAGATGAACTGTATCATGATATTGAGCATTACTTGAAGTACCGTTACGGGAGAAAACTGTCGCACCTGTAGCTACGTCTATTATCTTCCAGTCGGTCCTGTTCACGCCGCCAGGAACAGCTCCCGACATTCTGAAATGGACACGCAAATTACCACCTTCCCAAACCGGTGCGCCGGCAAACGATGATTTTAATTCATCATTAAAAGGCTCGTCATCAGCAGCTCCGTTTACTTCTGCAATTTTTACAACAAAGCTATTGTCGGTGCCGGTTATGGTGTTCAATGCATCCATTAATGGCAAGGTAACTTCGGCATCCTGCAAGGAAGCCATCGATGTGGTGTAAGTATACTCGCTTAGTTCCGAGCCTTCAATACCATACTGAAACTTAATACTGGTAATGGTGTCGCTACCATAATTTTTTACCTTGACAACAGGGCTACCGCAGATAGGATTGAGTTTGCTGTAATCTATTTTGTTAGACGGACTAACAATCTCTTCTAATGCCGCATCTACCTCGTGGTTAAAAGCACCATAGTAGAACATGGTGCCCGATAGTTTGTAAGACGCCGGATTGGTGCTGCCTGTAGTGTAATTCTGGAAGTCTAAATCAACATCAAATTCGCTACCAGCAGTAATTGTACCGGGCACATTTTCTATAATAGGCTCTACCATATTTCCCGGGCACCAATTGGCACGATTGTATATCCAAGTGCCTGATTGCGGAGACATAAAATTGCTACCACAATCATCTCTCCAAATGTTGTGCTCGTTTACCATTTCGCCATCTACCATAAAGCGGTACCATTTGCTACAAAACTCAGCACAATTTTCTACAGTATCTCCACCATGGCCCGATATCAAAAGGCGCATGGATGCACTAACAGCATCCGCCGGCATAGTTTCTGTCTGAACAGTGATATTGTCGTCAATTGGATTGGAAGTGACACCATAAGGGAAGCCTCCATGCCAAAGTTTGCTATAACCTACTACATTGCGTGCAGGTGTTCCTTCGATAAAATGAAACTTGACTGTGCCGGTAAAACCGCCAGAATAACCAGAGTAGAAAATGCGAATCGTCACATCGTCTTTCAGTACTGGGTAGAAATCAGTTACGTCAAAGAAGTAGCTGTGTTTCCAGTCCCATGGGAAAAGAGGGAAGTTTGAATTGGCGTAAGGAGTAATAAACTCGCCCAATTCCAAGGTGTCACCAGTAGGAGTACAGGCTATTACATGTACATCATAATCCCAGTCTCCACACCATCCAGTTTGTAAAGAATCTTCACCGGGGTTGCTGGGGTCGTATCCCTCGCACATGTATTTTCCCAATTCAAATTCCATCATAACCTTGCGGTAGCTAAGGCTACCGTCTGGGAAAGTTACAGTAGTGTCGTAATTGTTGTACCAAGGGAGCTGGCGCTCATGATGCGATACAACTACGGTAGTGTCGCCCTCATCGGCATGTGCTACAAGCGAACAACTGATAAGGGATAAAATAGCTAAGTATATTTTTTTCATAGACAAAAATTGATTGCTTCAAAAATAATAATAAAAAATGGTAATAAATGCTCCATGTAGATGTAGCGGATTGATGGGATAATGTAAAAGTCTGTCTGATGATGTTTTATTTTGGCTATTTACTCTGTTCAAATCAGACTTAAAGACAACAGTGTTGTTACCAGGAAATTTGTAAAAAAGTAAAGTTTATTATCAAAGCAAAAGGGATGATTTCGGCTGAAATCATCCCGTTTTAAATTTACCTTCTGTAACAATTCAGATTATCTGCCGGCAGTTGTCTGTTTTACCATTTTAGCGGTTTCCTGCTTGCCATGCCTGTTCAGGATAATGTAGTAGTTACCATCTGCCAGTTGCGCGATGTCGATATTAGTTACCTCTGAATTTACCTTTGTGGTGTATAGCTGACGACCTTGTATGTCTACTAGCCTAACCTCCGTAGTACCCGCAATGACCGAAGCGCGATCAACTGCTACATGTACCACACTGTTAGCCGGATTTGGGTAAACTTTGAAAAGGTTGTCTCCATCGGTTGGCAGGTTATTGATACCTGCATCACTTAATGTTTGTTCGGAGTTTAAAGCATCGCTGCTATCTGCAGGTGCACCAGGTCTGCCTAATAGAGAAACAATTTCCCGTTTTATGCGGCTGCCATTGGCATCATAAGTGATTTTTACTTTGGTTTGAGCGAACAATTGCAATGATGAAATTGTAAACAAGCTCAAAAAAATAAGTGATTTCATACTAATTGTGTTTTAGTTGTCAATTTTGTGTAGTTTCTTGAATTTTTCTAATTCCTTTAAAAACTGCGCGGGCTCAAGATATAAGTATTTCGAAAACTCAGCTTGGTCTTTTACAGCTACATTATTTAAAGGTACTCGATCCATGATGACCCTATTTTTAAGATACCATATATCTTCAATACTACATTCGGAGCATTTTTTCATAATCGCGAATACGCTGAAATCACAATTTTCTTTATTTAATAATATTTTTTTTCCTTTTTTTCCTTTTGTCTTTAATATAAAGCAAGTGCTCTCATAAACGATTCCCGTGTTTTTTATTAGAGTGTCAGTCTTGATTTGTGATGTAAACCCTCCCATTTCACGAAATTGGTTTACAATTGCAGTATGTTTCGAATTTCGACAAAGAATTGATCTCGATATAGTATTCCTTCTCCCAGTCCCTTATACCATAAACGATCTGAGTTTTGTGCTGTTGAAATCATAGACACAAAAGACAACAACAGGGTTAGTTTAATAAATGTATTCATAATGTGCTAGTTATTGGTTAAGATTCCACTACTGTAAATTGCTTGTTGCCTTAACCATAGTTGTGAAGTAAGAATATATGGGTGAAAGTTTATTGGGAGCGTGGGTATTCCCACTGCCCAGAGCGATCGACCTACATGTGATTGGCAGCCATTTAAAAAGCCATATAACAAATCTCCACCAGATACAGGGTCTTGGCCATGCATAATCCTTTGAGTCATATTTTGAAGGATACTTTTGTTGACATTGTGCAGATCAATCTCTATTCCTTTTCCTTGATAGTTATCATAAGTGCCCATGTATCTCCCCTTGTGAGGTACAAATTTTTGTAATAGATATCTTCCTTCGTAATCCAATGTTCCTTCTACCTTTTGTCCATGATTCCAATCAGTTGAAGAAGCGACTGATATATCAATGTTATCATCAACTTTTTTTGAATACCCATAAGAATGACCTGTTTTGTCTTTACGTTTGGTTTTTGCCCCCGCGGTGAAGGTCGTACCGCCACCGAACGCAGCTACAACATCTTGTATATTTGCCAAAGCGCCAAAGGTAAATCCAATTTTTCCAGCAAGTTCTAAGTCATTCCAATTCCAAATTCCGTTAAAAGTGCCTTTGTCAAGATTAAAGTTTCCGATGCCAAAACTCACGCTGACATCTGTTTGTCCTCCCGTATATATGGCAGTGCCAACACTGTTGACGAATGAGCTTGCAGCAATACCAGCAGTATTTGCGAATGGCATCCCGGAGGCGGCAACGCCTGCTCCTGCCCATCCAGCAACCCCACCAGCAATTGCTCCTCCTATCATCCACCCCCATGTTTTTCCTGAATTAAAATTCCAGCCGCCATTCCAAGGAGTAAAGTCTCCTCCGTTTGCCATAGCGCCTCCCATATAAGCTCCTACTACTGCCCCTATAATAATTGGAGCCCACACTATATTTCCACTTGGATCTGTATAGGCTAATGGGTTACCTAAGGCATAAGTATAGCGATTGAATCCCTGCGAGTTACTCACACCCATTATATAAGGATCTGCGCTGAACATTCTGCCCATAACAGGATCGTAGAGACGACCATTCATATTGATGATACCAAATTTAGGCAAGTATTCGTGCCCAGTGTAGCCGCGGTCAAAATTACTGACAACATCGGTAGGTGCAATAGGCACCCACGTCGTTGGGTTACGGTATCTTCCCCAAGCATCATAGCTTCGCTCCTCTACCACTACACCATTATGCATGATATGCGTGATGCTACCTAAATAATCGGTCAATGTGTAATAGGTTTTCTCTACCCCGTCTTTTTTCTCAATGATGGCGATATAGTGGCCATCCGGACCTGTGACATAACATAGTTCACGTACACTGCCTGTTGCAGCGTCTATTTCTTTCTCGTAGTCAACTCCATAGTATTTTGTTTTCTTCAAAACACCACCTTCTTTCAGCAACATTTTATTACGCTCGCCGGAAGGGCCATAAGTAAATTCAGCTTTCCAGGTTCCTTCTGCAATATCAGCCACTTTATTAAAAGGCTTATAGGTTACCAATTGCGTGGCTGCAGGGATGTTTGAATAGGGTTGTATTTCGCTTACACGATTGGCAATATCATAGCTAAATGTACCGGCGTCTGATTTCGATTCAATATTACCGTTAGCAGCGTAAGTGATGGCATTACCCATCATCATCGCCGGTGGGGATATAATCTCTGGTTGGCTTAATGTTAATCTGTTTAAATCATCAAATGTAAAACGCTCTATTCTGCTATTTTTTACATTGGTGCGACTACGTAAATTGCCGGTAGCCGGATTGAAATCGTATTGGTGATGACTTATCAAAGATGAGGTTGAACTGCCAAATGTTTCCACCACACTCTTTTGTTCGAGAAGTAGACCAGAACTGGTATAAAGTCGAGTTGTGGCTGGAGAGAAATTATATATTTCACCAAAAGCGAGCGTAATTCCTTGTGCAAATTGTGAAATCTGACCTAACGCATTTTTGCCGTAAGTTCCGTACAAAGTAGATTCTACACCTCCCGAAGTATTCAGTTTGCTGATTCCCGTCAAACTGCCATCTATCGCGTGATAGCCCATGCGGGTTCTTATCCCGTTGGGATACTTAATAGTACTTGCTCTTCCAAAAGGGTCATAAGTAAACTCGGTAGTCAATACTTCTGTACCAATGGTTGATTTTTGCCAGGTTACTTTATCTCCCATACCAAAGCTGGTTTCTTCCGTGCTCTCCGGGCCTACAATCTTGGTTAACTTTCCGCAGTTAGTGCCGGCAATGGTGTTGTAGGTATATGTGTAAGTGCCCTCTGGTCCTGTTTTTACCCCGAGTACACCCAGCACATTGTAAGAATAGTTGTAGGTCTGTGCTTTTGGGTCTTTCATAGTCGTTGTTTCTCCATAAGCATTATAGGTATATTCGTAACTGCCATAGTTAGGATCAGTTTCTTTAGTTTTTTGCCCCCAGTTATCATACTCGGTTGTTTGAACTGTTAACGTGCCTAATTTAGCTTCCTTTATACCTCCATTGCTGTGATAGATGTAAGTAATAATACCCCCCTCATCTTCGCTTTTAATTACCTTTCCAGCACGATCAGAGGTGGTTTTCTTTACCTGACCTGCTGCATTCGTCGCCATAACTTCGTAGCCTGTTGATAATGTGCTATAGGCATAAGTAGTATTGTTTCCTCCCACACGATTTTCGTTAATTGTTCTGCCGTAAGCATCATAGCCAAAGGTATTGTTAGATAAAGTACTGCCTTGGAAATAAGGGTTAGAACGTCTTACTAATTGCCCTTTACTGTCATATCGATCGTCAACGAAAATCATTGTTCCATTGAAGCCTTTCGTCGCATTACGTGTCACACGGCCGAGACGATCGTAGAAAGTATAAGCGCTATCCTGCGTATTGGATTTGGTTATCACCATAAACTTAGAACTGGCTGCAGTAGTAGTAAAAGCATGCCCGTCAGACCAGCCATATCGGGTAAGTACGTTGCCGCCGTTATTGTCTGTTACTAGTTTTGGGCGGCCAAAGCCATCGTAGATATAGTTTGTTGTGAATCCGTCAGCCTGAACTGTCTTTGTAAGCCAGCCCGTAATGACATCGTACGTTTTGGTCGTTTTAACTGCCGGGAAAGAACTGTTATAAGAACTGGCAACAAACCTGTTAGTAGGGTCATATTGATAGATTTCAGTGCGGGTAGAAAGTCCAGGCGAACTGGTTGCTTTTTGGGTGAGGTTACCAAAGCTGTTGTAAGTAAAGGTGTTGGTCACCGCATTTGTCGTACCTGGATCGGACACCGCAGTGGCCACCAGTCCATTTGAAGTATTATAGGTAAAACTTTGTTTTCTGGAATATACAGGCTGACCAGAGCGGGTTATAGCTGTTGTTACAGACAGCGGTTTAGACCTTAGGTGAAATGCCGCAGAGGAGGCAGGAAAAACATTGGTTTTTACCGTTTTTTCCAGCGCAGAGGGTGTGGTAATGTAGGGTGTATTAAAACCCTTATAAGTCGTAATAATGCGTGGCTTGCCTATCAGAAGCGGGTTAATTTCACCTGCTCCAACTGTATAAATAAACTCCTGCAATATATTTTGCTGTTTGATAAAGTCTGTTGACGTGGTTGAAGATATATATGGGAAAATGCGTTTGCTGCCGTAGTGATATACTTCGTAGTTATTATAGCTGGAATTAAGGGTGGTCGTCCCTTGCTTGGTGATAACAGAACGAAGGTAGGGGAATGCATATGTGGTATTCAGCAAGTAATTGGATTCTGTTGTTATAGATCTAGCCACGTCGGTCTTCGTAATTTTATCAAAACCCATAACACCTCTCCCCTGAGTATTTAGTTTTAAACCAGAATACAAGAAAGTTACATCGTTTTCTGTAGCCGTGTTATTATCAAAACTAGTTTTAGATACGACCTTAAGTGGTAACACACGTTTGGCAAAAGGGTAGGAATAGGAACTGGTTCCCCATTCAAACACAGCTGGTTTAGTTAACCAGTTGTAGTCAACTCGTGTTACAGCACCCAAACCATTAACAATAGTATGAATTTGCTTCCTTTTGTTGAAAGGGTACAAAGAGAAAATTGAAATTGGCTGATGCATGCCGAACTGGCTAAGTATATCACTTTGCCCATCACCATTGAAATCGCCTATGCAGTAATTGAGAATTGATGGGGAAACTTTATAGTACATAGGATCTAGCCCCGTTGTGACATGAGAAAACTGATTGTTACCTTTGGAAAAATGTACTCCATGTGTAAAAGTAGGAGGGAGAGGATAAGTCATAGTATTGGTAAATATATCAGCTTTACCATCGCCATCGTAGTCGGCAATAATTATTGGGGTAGTTTCGGTAACACTACTTGGCAATCCGGATGGGGCTGGTAGTATGTCATTAAATAGCCCATTTCCTTTACCGTAGCCAATCTCCCATAAACCTGCTGTTGTTCTTGTCAAAACATCAGTAATGCCATCGCCATTGAAGTCTCCTGGATAGCATTTATGCCAAGCAGTGGGGTATCCGGTACTCCCTACGACCTTGAATGAGGGGCTGCCTATTACTGGGTTCCCAGATGCATCAAATGAAACATTTAGTTCGTACACAGAGGCTTCGCTGCCGATTATGCTAAGAATTTAGTTTTTTCCGTCACCATCATAGTCAATCACAAAGTTTTGTGGTTGGGGGGTAGACCCTGTATATGCGAACCCAGCAGCTCCGTTACGACTGTAAAATGGTACCGAAACAATTGAACCAACCCAAATATTAGATGCGCAAGTATATCCACCGGTGCAATCCTTTACATATTTTTCTCCAAGAATGTAATTTTTTGTATAGCCTGTGTCGTTCCGGAAAGTTCTTGAAACTATTATTTCCGTTCTTCCATCTCCATCGAAATCCCCAATGTATGGCGTTGTATTTGTAAAATCGGTGTGGTAACCAAGAGTTGCTCCTGAATAATCAGAAGGGAGGAACTTTTTTGCAGGCTCTAGCGATGTTCCTGTAGATAATAATAAATTGTAAGTATTACCTTCATAAGTTCCTGGTGGATAACCTTCTGAAGGGTCTACCAGAGTTTTGTAAATGAAGTCTTCTTTTCCGTCTGCATTCCAGTCAAAGAATGAAGCGGTATAATTACGTTCTAATTCGTCATTAATCATATCTTCGTCGACAGACATAAGAGGCCCTTCATCAGCTGGAGAAAAAGTACTGCCGTTTCCAATGTAAAGCCGCCAATGGTTATCAGACGCGGTATAGTTTCTAGAGTAAGTTATCAAATCAGAATATCCATCACCATTGTAATCACCAGAAACAAAGTTTAACATATAATCGGGTTCATCTTCATCATCAGGAGCGTCTAAATAGCTGATGTCGGTTGTAGTTATGGTGGAGGATGGCATTCCTGTGGAAAAGCGTGTGGGGTTAAAAGTCTCACTCCCAGTTTCAATACCCTTTTCTGTAACTGTGCTCAAGGTTGAGATACCGTCGATCATATAATATCCCATTGTGTAACTTCTAATTCCATTCAGTTCTCCAGAAGCGTCACGGCCTTTAACTGCCAAGCTTGTCAAGCGGTATTTTTGGGTCAATTTACCTCCACCTACATAGGAGAAATTTATATCCGGTCGTATTTCGTAGTTGAACGTTACGACCGTATTAGGAAAGGATGAGCTTGTGCCTGTATAACCGACTGAAGTAATTCTCGGTTCTTCCCCAGGAGTAACGTCATAAGAATACCCAATCGTATTCGCATTTTTGTCTTCGACCTGATATAATAACCACATTAAGGGTTTTGTAGTACCTGGTATCACAACAGTAGCAACAGCTGGTGCTCCATAGGTATATTTCCATCCATTTTCGTCTTCTACAATAAATGTGGACGCCGGGCTAGTCGAAAGGCCAGATGCCGTAACCTTTCTGAAGGACTCAATATCTGTGGCATAGATAGTTCCATCTGAGCCATAGCTCCCAGAAGTTGCAATAAGTCGCGAGCCATCTAAAAAAAATCGGTCTTCTGAAGACCCCTTGGTACCAGATGCTTTTCCATCAAAGTGAACATTCGTTCCGCCTCGTGTTATCATCGAGGCTGCAGAGATAGCCCATCCCATGCCCATTATGCCGTTGCTGCCTTGACTATTGTAATTTAAGGAAATGTTGGGGTTTAGGCCTGCTACCCCCGAAGGTAATTTAATGGGTATAGAATATGCAGCCGCCCCCAAATTGGAAACGTCAAAGACCCCATCTGTACTTCCTACAGATGCGACTTGTGCCAGAGCGCAGCTATAGTACGCACCAGTAATTAGTGATAGGAATAGTTTTTTCATTGATTGTTAGTTGTTGAAGTAACAAATTTATACATTTTTGTTAAAAAGTAGTGGTTGATTGAAATAAATATAATTTATGTTCTAGAGTTAAATTGCAAGCAAAAAAAGCGGCTTACCTAAATGGCAAGCCGCTTTGTAAAACGTAATACGTACTAAGTTTAGTGTTTCACTATTTTAGATGAAAGACGAATATCCTTACCCGAAATAGTAACCAGATAAATACCTGAAGCAAATTTGTCCAGGTCTATTTTCATGCCTTTATTTAATCCGTTTGCAGGCACAGTATAGGCAGCGAGGTGGCGGCCATTAATGTCTGTAACTACAATTGATAAATCGGGATGATTGCTGGTCATAGCAAGGTTCACAGCGTTGTTGGTCGGATTAGGATGGATGCTGAAACCTAAAGATTTTATCAACTCATCCAATCCCGTTTCCTGATTGGTAATGGTTATCATGAGTGAGTCGGTAAGTGTTCCGTCAGACGCAACTACGGCCTTCGCCCACACGGTACCGTTACCACCGGCAGTTACAAGACCCGCAGCAGAAATAGTTGCTTCGCCTGTTCCTTCAACTATACTCCAGTTTACATCTTGATCAGCAGTAGATGGTAGTACTGTCGCTGCCATTTGTAATGTGCCACCGGCAGTGTTAATAATAGCTGCTGCGCCACTTTCCACAGTCACATCAACGCTTGTAGCTGCTATTTCCTGATTGCTGATCGTAATGAGCATTGAATCTTTGTAAGAGGCATCTGCAACAGATGTCGCTTTTGCATACACAATGCCGTTTGCAACTGCTGTAACCACGCCTGTAGTTGATATAGTAGCGGTACCACCTGCAGATACAATACTCCAGTTTACACTTTGGTCAGCCGTTACAGGGGTGATGCTGGAAGCCATAGCGAGCGTGCCGCCATCCACATTAATGATAGCAGGAACAAAATCTACAGTAGTTACATCAATGCCCGTTACCGCTACCACATTCTCCGTAATGTTGAAAGTGTATGCAGTGCTAATAGGATCTGCCCATGTGCTGATAACGAAATAGTAAGTTTCTCCTGCAGTCACAACAAAGTCATCGATATTAATTGGGTCAAATGATTCTTCGTTAACACCTCCTGCTTCACAGGCAACGCCTATGTCATCACAGCTTGTATAAATAAACAGGCCGGCATAGATATCCTCAGGAATCAACTCAGCATTGATACTACCTGAAGCAGAAGGGGTATAGCTGTATACTACATCGTAACCACTTAAATAGCTGAATGTGCTGCCGCAGCCGGTTGCGCCCGGAGAACCTGTGAATGCATCTCCGTAGTTGGCCGTATTGTCGTCTGTAGTATAAGGAAGGTCTGTAACTTCTAACGGGTTTTCACAAGTCCAGCCTGGTCCCGGTACGGTAAATGTAAACGGTCCTGCCCACGTGCTTTCATCAGTTGCACTGCAAATTGTTTTCACATAAAACGAATAAGATGTAGATTCAGACAAGCCATCTATTGTGTAAAATGTTGTAGAAATACCTGTTTCTGTAGTACCACTACCTGGTGTAAATCCTTCTTCGCCCCATTCCAGATCAAAGTCCGTACCGGTTGATGACCATGCTACGGTCGCAGTAGAAGTAGTAAATCCTGTAGCTTCAAGGCTCGTAGGTGCTGCGCAGGTTGACCCATTCGTGATATTAAAGGTGTAATTTATGGTAGAAGGATCAGCCCAGGTGCTAATTACAAAATAGTAAGTCTCGCCTGCTGTCACAGCGAAATCATTGACAGTTATAGGGTCTGTAGAATCTTCGTTCACGCCACCGTCTGCGCAATCCAATCCAATATTGTCACAACTTGTATAGATAAAAACACCAGCATAAAAATCGTCTGGGATGAGTTCTACATTTATGTTTCCAGACGTGGCAGCTGTATAGCTATATACTACATCGTATCCACTTAGGTAATTGTTTTCTGAGCAGGAGAAACCTGGGCCTCCTTCGTAAAAGTTCGAATAATCACCGGTATTGCCGTCATCTGTATACGGTATGGTTGTAACGTCCAGCGCCTCCTCACAAAAAGAGCCTTCAGGAAGGGTGTGAACACAAATGTCGAAATCCGCATAAGCATCTTCATCATAAGTGTATACCCTTAAATAATAGGTCGTGCCTATTTCAAAGTCGGTAATCGTTTGCACTTCGGGATCGATGCAGAGTAAAATGGAGCCATCACAGACGTCTAAAAATTCAAACATCATATCACTTGTGCTCCCTCCGGTAGGTGTAATAGCTACATTCAATACTGATGCAGTTGCTTCAAATGAATACCATACATCGTCATCAGCACCTGCACAAGCTTCGAGCGTCGTGCCGGTAGCTGCAACAGTCGTGCCTGAAACTGCATCTGCGCATCCCGGGCCTTCACTTACAGTTAAAACCGTAGCTGATGAGCATTCATCATTTAGTGGAGGGCAGCTATACGTTACATCTTCGGCTATTAAAGAGCAATCCTCACTTCCGCTATGCACAAAGGTATAAGTGTGCATAGTGCCGCTAGCAAACGGACCAACACCAAATGTGCCAATTCCCGTAAAAGTATGGACGCTTGTAGTTCCTTCCATCATTTCAATACTTGTTGCATCGCCCATGTCGGCAACGTCAAATGATATGCTGAACTCATTTTCATCGCAATCAGGCGTGACAGTGTATGTAATTTCAGGAAATTCGCAGTCAAGTTCAAGTACTTCTACCGAATAGTCTTCAGCCTGTCCAAAAGAAAACGGGCTGCTACATGCGCCAGGATCGGTCATAGGCTCGTCTGAGTATACCTTCAGTACACGCATACGTGTTATGCCGGGTAATGCTGAGGTAGGGACAGGGATGTATGACGTAGCAGGAGCACTTCCATCTCCTTCACTCCAAAATATTGTTCCTGCGGAATTAGCCTCATACTCATCTTCGAAATCACCGTCTTGATTCCAGTCTGCATAAACGAAAAAATAATTATCATATTCGCCGCCAGTATTTCCGTCGAGTATCATTTCAAACGCAAATCCAGGTAAGACAGTAGCGGTCATATCGGTAAAGTCTTCGAGCGCAGGCGTTCCATCTATTTCGGCATCGGTTATGTTCTCAATGCCTGCAAATTCCACTATTGTTATAGGTTCGACATTGAAAACGAAAGTTACGTCGCAATAAGGATCAGGGAAATCTTGCGCCTGCACAAGTGTGGGAGTGGTGGTAATCAAACCAGCGAGAGCAAGGCTACTTAGCCATCTTCGCGGATGGGTAAAAAATTTTTTCATGTAAATTGATATTAGGTAAGCCTTTCAATTGTTACTTATGTTTCTTTAAGGCGAAAGGATAACTTAAAGAACATAACCTTTATCTAAGCGCATGCTATAAAATTAATTCTATTTTGTTAAATAAAATATTTGAAAGCTGTTTTTAACAAAATAAAATTATTCATATTGTTTTTAAGTTGAAAATGCCCTGATTATCAGTCAGAGCATTTCTTAAATATCAATATTATTTACTCAAATCCTCTTTTAGTTCCCGCGATTTCTGTTCGGTTTTCTCTGCTGCTTTTGCGCCTGCCTCTTTGGTTTTATCGCGTGTGGTTTGGGCTGCCTCTTTTACATCACGACCGGCCTCTTTCACGCCTGCTTTTGTTTTGTCGTATGCGTTTTCAAAGGTCTCTTTAGTTTTTTGACCCGCCTCTTTTAAGTCTTGCTTTGTTTCGGCCGCGCCCTCTTTCATGTTTTGGTTCAATTGCGCTGCCCCGGCTTCGGTATTTTCAATAGCCGCATCCAGTTGCTGCCCCGGTGTGGTAGTAGCAGCCGGTTCGGTGGCGAAAGTATCGTTCGCGACTGTATCTTGTTGCGTTTCAGTTTCGTTGCTGCATGCTGTAAATAGCGTGCCGGTAGCTGCTATTGCTAATATAAGTGCTGTGCGTTTCATAGCTATCATAATTTGTTGTATTGTTTAATACTAATCGGCAACAAAAAAGTTCAAAAAAAGTCCTGATATATCAGGACTTAATAAAGTTTTCTATAATGCTTTTTATCTCTTCGACCGCTCGATCTAGTTGATCATTCACAACTATCCGGTCAAACTTAGGTGCGTAAGTCAATTCATCCGCAGCCTTATCCAGTCGCTCTTTCAGCGTGTGTTCATTTTCTGTTCCGCGATTAACCAACCTGCGTTCCAGTTCTTCCATCGATGGTGCCTGAATGAATAACGAAATAGAATCATCAGGGTATTTTTGTTTGATATTTAGTGCGCCTTGCACATCTATATCTACAAGCGGATACCTGCCTTCATCCCAAATGCGTTGCAATTCAGATTTGAGCGTGCCATAATACTTGCCCGTGTACACCATTTCCCATTCGATAAAGGCATCTTCCTTTACCTGCTGCACAAAATCTTCTTCCTTTAAGAAATAATAGTCTTTGCCATGCTGCTCTCCTGCGCGTGGGTTACGGGTGCAGGCCGAAATGGAAAACGCCAGCTTAGGATAGCTTTCCAGCAGGCGTTTCACAATAGTTGTTTTGCCGGAGCCCGAGGGCGCCGTGATAATGATAATCTTACTCAACTTTTTCTCTACTTTATTTATTTAACAATGAAGCGTTCCATGTCGCCAGCGGCTTCTTCAGCAGTCATATAGGTGCCTATTACTTTGCCATCAGGGCCTATTAAAAATGCCTGCGGAATAAAGTTAACGCCATAAGTGGCAGCAGCTTCCGACTTCCAGGCCTTTAGATCGCTTACATGGTAAGGCCATGCGAGCTTATCGTCTTTAATCGCTTTTTCCCAGGCTTCTTTTTTGCCATCAAGCGATACGCTAAAAATAGTAAAGCCTTTCTTCGCGCCTTTCATTTTAGCATCTTTGTACTTGTTGTAAAATGCTACTAACCCTGGATTAGTGCGACGACAAGGACCGCACCAGCTTGCCCAAAAATCAATCAATACATAGCGGTCTTTTGCTTCTTTTGTAAGAGAAATAGTTTTTCCTTCCGGATTAGCGTACGATAATTCAGGCGCTTGCATGCCCACTTTTATCTTTTGATTTTGATGTGACTGGGCTACTGCCACGGTGCCAAGGCTTAAAGCAATTGCCAGCACGCTTAATATTTTTTTCATAAAATGGTTTTCTTTTTAAGAAAATTTAAAATTCAGTAAAATGATGTTATTCGACATTCATTGTACTCAAAGGTTTAAGCCAAAAGTAAGCAGGAATCAGGCAATATTCAAAATACAGTTTTTTACGCCTGTGCAAATTAATCAGGGCTGATATTCGTAGCAACCAATAGCCGGAGTGCCTGAGCGCATCACGCCATCCAAATCGGTAGGCAAGCTGCCGGCTGCCGTACCTGCGCCAATCGCAGGCGAACCATCCATTAATCTATAGTCTGACGAATCAACACCGCGAAAGATAGGGTCTATATTACTGATATTATTGAGCTGGTTCACATAACCTGGTAATGCACCATCTGTTTTGATAATGCTATGGCTCAAAGAGATATTACTGTCAAAATCATCTTTCTTATCGATGTACAAAATGTCGTCGGTACTATTTCCAAAGAAAATGCAATTTTTAATATCAGCATCGAGATTGCCTCCGTCGTAGGTCGTTTGCGAGGTCGCAAAATAGTTTTGTACAACCGCGGTTACATGGCCGCGGGCACGTGCAAAATACCTTGAAAATAGTCCGTAAGTAGCGATGGTACAGTCATACACTTTGTAGTCGCCACCACGTAGTAAAGCCAGGTTTTCAAATTGGCAATCTGCAATCAAGCAGTTCTCTGCCAATAACGAACTACTAAAAGAAAGTAAGCCGAACTGGCTGGAGTTTTTAATGACTGAATTCGTAATCTTCAACATAGGATTCACGCCTGGTGCGGCTTCCGGGCTTAATTGAATCAATGCACCTGTTGTTTGAGCATCGCCCACGGGCGTTGGTCGGCCACCATTTTTGATTACCGCATAGTTGATTTCATTGTTCTTACTTCCTGTGTCAAAATAGATGCCACCCCATTCGCCGGGTATTTCTTCGTAGCTGCCTACCAATACTTTTCTGTCTATTCTATCGCCTTGAAAAACTACACTATCCGATTTCGTACCGTTTATTTTCAACGTGCCTTGCACAAATAGGGTAGAATTAGCATGCATGTAAACACGCACACCAGCGGGTATGGTCAGCGTTTGGTTTTCTGCCACCAGTGCACTACTGATGATGATGTAAGGCTTGTCTTTATTCCAGGTTTGCGTTTGCAATACAGAGTCAACAATGTAATTCGCATTTTGTCCGAAGCCTATAACCGGTACTTTAAATTCATTGCCATTTACTGTCACGATTAAATCATCGTCCACTACGAAAGGAGTGTTAGCATCGGTAGGGTCGATGGTAACTGCTGCAAATACATACAAACTGTCATTCGCTGCCAGCTCCATATCTCTTACTTCTTTTCCTGCTACGCCATTTACATTAATACGATAAGGAGACTCTTCGCCTTTAGCCAATCGAATGCTGGAAATATTGAGTTTTTGCTTCTCATTATTATAAATCATGATGCTGCGCGTAGCACTACCTTGCGCTGTAAATACAGTGTCAAATAACAAAGTGTCTGCAGAGAAGGTAACCGCGCCGCCCTCGGTCAGGAACTTCTCTTTCTTACAAGAGCTGCTGCCTATAACAACAGCCGCCGCAATAATCAGGGTATAAATAAAAGTGGAAATAGTATTGTTGCGCATTATAAAATTGAATAAAAGCGGGTAAAGATACTAAAACGCCGCTGCAAGCCTAAAAATTGTGGCGGCAATTAATAGTATATTTGAAGCCTATTTTATTTATTTGAAAATTCTAAATTCCATTTATGAAAAAATATCTTGGTGTATTATTGGCTGTTGCAGTTCTATTTTTATCGGCTTGTGGCGGTAGCTATGATGCCAATAAGCAAGGCTTCGAAAAGTTGAACAACGACTTGAAGGATAAATTTGGCGCCGATACCTGGTATACGAGTATTTCGCTTTCGAAAGGTGGCGAGGGGAATGCCGGCTATATTGTAGCGGTAGACAAAACAGATAAACCAGAGTCGATGCGCCAGGAAAAATGGGTGAAGATGGGCGATATGTGGGAGCAGGCTGCTAATGTAACGCTGGATATTAAAAATGGCAAGCCTGTCGATTTTATGTTTCAACTGGATAAGGAAATTAGCCTGCCTACGCTTGGTGGCTTGATTGAACAATCTCAGCAAAAGCTGAAAGACGAAAAGAAAATCTGGAATACCAAACTCAAACTGGCTATTGTGAGCACCAATAATACCATCCTCAGTAAAGAAGAAAAAATCAATTACACGGTTATTTTAGAAGATAAAGAAGCAACCAATAGTTACAGTTTTACCTATAATTTGAAAGGCAAATTGGTTAACTCAAGTTATTGATTATTATCACAATAGCGGGTTTTCCGATTTTCTTTTCCGTTTTTGGCATGTATTTTGTTATACAAAGGATAATAAAATATGCCAGATATGAAAAAAATTATCGCATCCGTTGCAATATTATGCGCTGCTTTCAGCTTCAACGCTCAGGCGCAAAATGCGTATGAAACGCAGGTTAAATACAACAAGAATAACCAAAACGCTGTAGTGGCAGAGTACGAACTTCCGAAAGATGTGGTGGAAGCTGCACTCAAAGAAAGGTTTGAAAAAGCTGGTTTGGGCAAGGCAAAAAGCTCGAAAGGCTATCTTACTTATCCGGGTAAACTTTGGAATGAAGTAACAACTGCAAAAGTGGATGTATTTGCAAAAGTGGAAGAGAAAAAAGGTAAATCTACGGTGCAGATATTAGTGTCAACTGGCAATGATAACTTCATCACTTCTGGCTCTGATGCAAATGCTATTCAAAATGTAAAAACATTCATGAACTCTTTCCTGAAAGATGTTACAGCTTATCAATTAAAGCTGGATATCGAAAAGCAAGAAGAGTTGCTGAAAAAGGCAGAGAAAGAATTTAATAACTCTGTAAGCTCGGGCAAAGACCTCTCAAAAGAGAAAGAGAAATTAGAAAAGAAAATTACTGAAAATACAAATGAGCAAACATTGAAGCAACGCGCATTCGACGACGAAAAAATTAAACTGGAAACGCTGAAAGGTCGTAAGTCTTAATTGTAGATTCAATAAATATTGTGAGAGCTGCCCTCGGGCGGCTCTTTTTTTTATGGACTAAAATTGCTGAAGTTTCGTGTGGAAATTATGCTTTGCTGTGTCATTAATTATATCAAAATCTTAAAGACATGGCAGCTATATCCCCCAACGGCAAAAGTGCGAAAGCACATATCGACCTCACTCCAATGGTTGATTTAAATTTTCTGCTGATTACCTTTTTCATGTTTACCACCAGCATGAACAAGCCAAAGGCGCTCAAATTGCAAATGCCTTTCAAGCCATCGACAGAGCAATCAAAATTCTACGAATCATCCGCTGTAACCATCATTCCCGCTGATAGCCACAAAGTCTATTACTACGAGGGTTTGCTGGATAATGCTCCGAAGATGCAGCTTACATCCTATACGCAAAAGGGATTGCGGACTTTATTGCAGGCAAAACAAAAAGCTATTGCTAATCGTGAAAATCCGCTGGAAAGGAAAGTGCAGGTATTGATAAAACCTACTGCAGGAGCAACGTTGAACGATGTAGTGAACGTGCTGGACGAGATGAAAATACTGCGTATCGAAACCTTTGCCATTGTTGACGTTGACGAAACAGAACGCAGTGCAATGAAGTAAAATATGAATATAGCAAGCAGCCGGTTATAAAACTCTGGCTGCTTACTATTTTCAGATAAACTATCGTACAAAGATTGTTTTGATATTTACAAATTCACGCAAGCCATACACGCCTAATTCCCTGCCATAGCCACTTTGCTTAATTCCGCCAAAAGGCAAACGGGCATCGGAGCGTACAAAGTCATTCACAAAAATACTGCCTGCCTGCAACCTTTCTTCCGCTATTTGCTCTGCTTTTTTTACATCGCGCGAGAATATAGCGCCACCTAAACCAAATATAGAATCGTTGGCTATCCTGATGGCATCTTCTTCATCTTTAGCCTCTATTATAGCCGCTACCGGACCAAACAATTCATCATCGTAAGCGGGCATACCTTTTTTTACATTCTTTAAAATTGTAGGTGGATAAAATGCACCTTCCATTTCAGGAATGAAGCCACCACAAACGATTTCAGCGCCTTGCGCTACGCTTTGCATCACTTGCTCATGCAACTGGTCGCGCAGGTCAATGCGCGCCATCGGACCCATTTGCATAGATGCATTCATCGGGTCGCCATACTTGCGCTCTTGCATGTGTGCGGCCATTTGCTCAGTAAATGTTTTAATCACTTTGCTATCTACTACAAATCGTTTTGCAGCTATGCAGCTTTGGCCCGTATTGTTGAGTCGTGATTGCACGCATATTTCCACAGTACTTTTTAGGTCGGCATCAGCAAGCACTACATAAGCATCGCTGCCACCAAGTTCCAATACCTGCTTTTTGATATGCGAAGCCGCTGTAGCAGCCACTTTCGCGCCTGCATTGGTGCTGCCGGTAAACGTAACGGCATGTACAAATTTGCTGGCTATTACAGGCTCTATTTCGGAAGAGGGCAAAATTAATGTTTGAAATAAACCTTCAGGTAGACCGGCAGCAACCACGGCTTTTTCTATTTCCACAGCACAGCCGGTTACATTCGATGCATGTTTCAACAACATAGAGTTTCCACCAAGTAAAATAGGCCCCATTGCGCGAAATACCTGCCAGTAAGGAAAGTTCCAGGGCATGATGGCGAGCACCGTACCTAATGGCTGAAAAGAAACATAACTCTTTTGTGCTTCTGTTGCTACTATTTCAGGTTCCAAAAATTGAGCGGAGTTGTCGGCATAATATTCCAAAGTTCTGGCGCTCTTTTCAATCTCTGTAATGCTTTGTACCAAAGGCTTTCCCATTTCTGCCGTAGCTATTTCCGCCATGCGGTGCTTGTTCTTTTGCAGATAATCTGCCAGCATTTTTAAATAGGCTGCCCGTTGCCTGATGGATACTTGCGCCCACCTTGCTGCAGCATCGCAACTACGGTCGAGTTTATGTTTTACTACAGAGCTTGTATCTATGGTAAATCTTGCTATTTCTTTGCCATTAAAAGGATTAATGGAAGTGAGTTGGTCTGTCATTTCTTAAATAGTGTTACGGAGCAAATTGCTTTGCCTGATTTAATAATACTATGTGTATGTTGGTGTACTAACAACAAATGGCTGCACATTTGTTTGTACAGCCATTTGTTATCTTATTTTTTATCCAGATATAGGTCGAAAGTGTCGCCTCGCAAACCTATACGCATTGCTTCCAGCGGAATGATTTCGTTAGGCGCTATATTGCCAAGGTTTACATTGCAGCCTAATAGTTGCAGGAAGTAAAGCTGTTGCGCTTTTTGCGGTGCTTCCCATATTATTTTTTCGGCAGGGATTTTAGTCAGTATTTCCTGTACCAATCCTTCGCGTACCTCGCCCGTGCCACGGTAGATGCCTATATTTCCGGCCTCGCGAGCTTCGGCTATTACGTAAGTCGAGCCTGCATTTAATTCGGCCGACATTTGCTCAATCCATTTATACGGTGGCATTACATGCGATGCATCTTTAGAGCCTACTTCTGATAATACAGTGAAACCTTCTTTAACCAAGCGCTCAATGTATTTACATTTTTCTTCGTGCGGTATAGAAATAGAGCCATCAGAAACTTCTACCAATTGCACGCCGAACTCACGGGCAGAATTGATATAGTCTTCGAACTGACCGCGCACCAAAAAAGCTTCAAACAAGGTGCCGCCAAAATAAACAGGTATATTGTGCTCTTTGTAAATACGCAGTTTCTCCTGCAGGTTATTGGTAACATAAGCAGTACCAAAACCAAGTTTTACGATATCGGTGTAAGGTGCGGCTACTGAAAGGAAATTGTGTACATCTGCGATGCCCATTCCTTTATCCATAACCATAGTCAGCCCATGTGAACGCGGCGCTTGCGTGCGTTCAGGAATTTGTTGTAATGGAAAATTCATAAAATTTTGAAGATTGTTTATGTAACCGGCCGTTGGCTAACACGTTTAGTTTGGCTGCAAAAATAAGGTATAATCGTTTTATTAAGCGCCTTCCCTTAATTTCGCAGCTATGATTAACAGGACGATAGCGCCAACAATAAAAGATGCGGTTGATTTTGATTTTCAGCTTCAGCCTTGTAATAAAATAACTTTCAATAACAATATTCCGCTACATTGGTTGAATGCCGGCTCGCAGGAAGTGGTGCAGATAGATTGGACATTCAACGCCGGTTTGTGGCAAGAGCCGCAAACAGCGGTAGCACAGGCTACAGCAGCGTTGTTGAAGAACGGAACTTCGCAACAAAATTCGTTACAAATAAATGAGGCATTGGAGTTTTATGGTGCTTCGCTAAAAGTTGCCGTTAATAACGACTATGCTTTTGTAACGCTTCACACACTTACCAAGCATTTACCAAAATTGCTTCCAGTAGTGAGAGCGGTTATTACAGATGCTATTTTTCCTGAAGAAGAATTATCTGTTTATAAGCAAAATGCTTTGCAACGATTGAGTGTAAACCTGCGCCAGTGTGACTTTGTAGCAAATAGGCACATTGATGCTTTTGTGTTTGGTCGCCAACATCCTTACGGAAGATTTACCGAACAGGAAGATATTTTAGCCTTAAGTACGGATGTATTGCGCGCTTATCATAAAGCCCGATATGCATCTGCCAACTGTAAAATATTTATGGCTGGTAATATAGGCGAGCAGGAAGTAAAGCTGCTGGACCAATATTTTGGCGCAGAAAGCTGGAACGGTGCTGCCTCGGCTCAAATGCCGGCTATAGTTACTACGCCGGCGATTGAAAAGAAATACAGGATCATCAATGACGAGCAAGGGGTGCAGGGTGCCGTGCGTATTGCAAGAGACTTTGTAACCCGCCAGCATCCTGACTTTGCGCCAATGATTGTGGTTAATACACTATTTGGCGGCTATTTCGGCTCAAGGCTGATGGCCAATATCAGGGAAGAAAAAGGCTTTACTTATGGTATTTATTCGCACCTCTACAACTACAAGCAAGAGGGCGCATTATTAATTGCAACTGAAGCTGGTCGCGACGTGTGCGAGCAGACGGTTGATGAGGTATTTAAAGAAATGAAAATACTGCGTGAAGAAATGGTGGACGAAGAAGAATTATTGCTTGTGAAAAACTATTTATTAGGTAATCTCTTGGGCGATTTAGATGGTCCTTTTTCAATAATGCAGCGTTGGAAAAATTTAATACTGAATGATATGCCCGAACAGCATTTTCATAATAATATAGCCATCTACAAGGCTATTACTACGCAAGATGTACACCGCCTGGCAAATGAATATTTCCGTCAGGAAGATTTTTATGATTTGGTGGTTATATAACTACTGCCTTATCAAAACAAAATGCCGTTTCTTACAATGAGAAACGGCATTTTTACTTTCAGCATTTTTAACCTTAAGACAAATCAATACAAACATTTTTAGGCTCGGTAAAGAAGCGCATCGCTTCCCATCCTCCTTCTCGACCAACACCTGAATTTTTAAATCCGCCAAAAGGTGTACGCAGGTCACGCAGCAACCAGCAGTTAATCCAGATGATACCGCTGTGCACTTTAGCTGCTATGCGGTTGGCTCTTGTTACATTTTCTGTCCAGATGGTGGCTGCTAATCCGTAGTCGCTGCAATTAGCCAACTGTAATGCTTCTTCTTCTGTTTTGAAAGATTGCAAGGTTACAACCGGTCCAAATATTTCTTCCATATTCGTGCGGCAATCCGGGCCAAGACCCTCTATAATCGTGGGTTCTATGAAATAGCCATCTGCGCAGCGACCTTCGGGCTTCACAGCATTTCCGCCGAGTAATATAGTGCCGCCTTCTTGTTTTGCAAGCTCTATACAGCTCATTACTTTGTCGAAGTGCAACTTGCTTACCACAGCACCTTGTTTGGATGTTGCATCGAGCGGGTCGCCTATTTTCAAGGCTTTCACGCGCGCAATAAATTCAGTTTTGAATTTTTCGTAAATACTTTCTTCGACTAAAATTCTGCTGCCGCAAAGACATATCTGGCCTTGATTGGCAAAGGATGATTGTACAGTAGTTGCAATCATTTTATCCCAATTGCAATCAGCAAAAATGATATTTGGATTTTTGCCGCCTAATTCCAATGATAATTTCTTGAACATAGGCGCTGCAATAGCTGCAATGTCTTTGCCGGCGCGCGTACTTCCGGTAAAGGAAATAGCCTTTATTTTAGGATGCTTTACAATAGCACTGCCGCAATCAGGACCACCACCATGCACTATATTCAGCACACCATCGGGCAAGCCCGCTTCTTTAGCCACAACCGATAATAAATAGCCGGTCATGGGCGTAACTTCAGATGGCTTGGCAATCACGCAATTGCCCATCGCCAATGCCGGCGCTATTTTCCATGTAAATAGATACAGTGGCAGGTTCCAGGGAGAAATACAGCCCACAACGCCAATAGGGTTGCGCAATGTGTAATTAACCGCACGGCCTTCCATACCATGACTTTCAGATGCGAAGTGCATTAAGCCGGTCGCAAAAAAACGAAAGTTGTCCGACGCACGGGGAATATCCACTTTCTTACTCAACCAAAGCGGTTTGCCGTTATCATTGGTTTCTGCAAGGGCAAATGCTTCTATATTTTCTTCTATTAATTCAGCTATCCGATTCAGCACTTTGAATCGTTGCTCGGGTGGGGTGGTGCTCCACGATGGAAACGCTTGTTCTGCCGCTTTCACAGCAAGTTCTACATCTTGCTCATTGCTGTCGGGTGTTAAGCTGTAAGTCTTTCCTGTAGCGGGATTTACGTTGTCGATATATCTGCCGGATACAGGTTCGCTAAACTGTCCGTTGATATAGTTGAGTATTTTATCTGGAGCTTGAAGATTCATACCGCAAAGATAAATGAAACGGCGGGTAATCTTCCATGTCTTGGCTTATGGCTTCAATAGCTTAAACCACGCTCTTCTTCGCTCTTTGCGCATAATATTTTCTGGCACTTCGGGCAAGGTGCCATTATAGGCAGAGCCGCGTTTGATAAGGTATTTGTTGAGCGTACTTTGGTTGATGCCCCATTTCATCCTGAATTGTTTGCGGCCATCATTTTTGACAATGCGCTGTGTAGATTTAGCTTGAAAATGATAAACAAGGCTATCGCCAATTCCGAAGAAATAACGGCAACCTATATGCCACATTTTCATGGCAAAGTCGTCGTCGCTGCTATACCCGGGGCTATATTCCACACTATAGCCGCCCACCATATCCCAGTATTTTTTGGATACAATAGTCGGTGGCCAGGCCGAGCCATTCCAATCGGCACAATATAATCTTTCTAAATTTTCAATCAATTCTTTCTCGCGAAAAGATGCAAGGTCTTTTCCATAATCTGCATGAACAACACAGGCATTTCCGGTATCCGTTGGCTCTACCATCGTTGCCGATATCAGAAATAAGTCTGTGCCTAATTCGTTGATTCGTTCGATGATTTTTTTATCCCAGCCGGGGCAGGTGTACATATCATCATTCATGTAAACAATATAGGGCATAGTGGCTTTAGCAGCCGCTATATTTACCGCTTTGCAAATACCAATATTGTCGGGCGAATGTGTGTAATCCAGTTTGTTTGCTATGACCCAGTCAAGTGTACCATCGCTGCCATCATTCACATGCACTATTATTTGGTGCGCGTGCGCAGAGTTTTTCGCGATGCTTGCCACGCACAACTTCAAATAGTCGATGTTATTCCAGGTAGGTATTATTATTGAAAACATGGATTGGTTTTTGCCCTAGGCGAAGATATAATTTACTACGCACTAACTGATTTTATTCCATTGCTGCGCAGTATTGTTTTTTCCTTGTCTTAGCAAATGTTTCAAGCCTTGGTGCTCATACATTATTAAATCCGGGTCTGCGCTCAAAATAGCCATGGCAGCGGGTTTTGTCTCTTCCATAATAGCTACATCCTGCACAATATCGGCTATTTTAAAGTTAAGTGCACCACTTTGACGCGTGCCATAGATATCGCCGGGGCCGCGCATTTTCAGGTCTTCTTCTGCTATTACAAATCCATCAGTTGTGCGCACCATAATGTCCATACGCTGCCGGCTTTCTTTAGAAATTTCTCGCCCTGTAAGTAGCACACAGTAACTTTTTTCGGCACCGCGTCCCACGCGTCCACGCAATTGATGGAGTTGCGAAAGACCAAAGCGCTCCGCACTTTCAATTACCATTACCGAAGCGTTGGGTACATTTACACCTACCTCTATTACCGTAGTTGCAAAGAGTATATGTGCATCGCCACCTACAAATCTTTCCATGTTTCTCTGGCGCTCATCAGCAGGCTGTTTTCCGTGCACCATCGCCACCCTGAATTTAGGGTCAGGAAACCAGGCCTTTACCTGCAAATAGCCTGCCAGCAAGCTCTCGTAGTCTAGTTTCTCCGATTCTTCAATCAGCGGATAAACGATATAAATCTGTCGGCCTTTGTCTATTTCGCTGCGCAAAAATTCCATAATCTTTGGCCTGAAATTTTCGGCACGATGTATGGTATTAATAGGTTTTCGACCCGGCGGCAATTCATCAATTACTGATATGTCAAGGTCGCCATACACCGTCATCGCCAGTGTGCGCGGAATAGGCGTAGCTGTCATAACTAATATATGTGGGGGCAATTGATTTTTTTGCCAGAGGCGTGCGCGCTGCATCACACCAAAGCGATGCTGCTCATCAATAATGGCCAGCCCTATATTTTTGAATTTGACGGTCTCTTCTGCTAAAGCATGAGTGCCTATTACAATTGGTATGCTTCCGTCTGCAAGTCCCGCCAGTATTGGTTTTCGTTCTTTTCCTTTTACAGAACCTGTAAGTAATGCTACGGGTATTTGCATCGGCTCCAGCAATGCTTTAATGCCTTGATAGTGTTGCTGGGCAAGGATTTCGGTAGGCGCCATCAGGCAAGCCTGAAAACCATTGTCCATCGCCAATAGCATGCTCATGAGCGCAACTATTGTTTTACCACTGCCTACATCGCCTTGCACAAGCCTGTTCATTTGCTTGCCGCTATAAGTGTCTTGCCTAATCTCGCGCAGCACTCTTTTCTGCGCATTCGTAAGCGAGAATGGTAAGTGCTTTTCAAAAAAAGTATTGAAGTTATCGCCAACTGTGTCAAATCTCCAGCCCGCTTGCAGGTGGTGGTTTACCTTAAGTTTGGCTATGCGCAGTTGCGTTATCAGCAGTTCTTCCCACTTCAGTCGCCTTTCGGCTATTTGCCTGCTGGCTTCATCTTTCGGGAAGTGTATTTGCTTGTATGCATCGTACCTGCTGCAAAGTTTGTATTGCCGCAAAAGTTCTTTGGGTATTACTTCAGCTACATCTGTAACAGTTATTTTATCCAGCACAGCCTGTGTCAGCTTTGCAATGGAGCGATTGGTAATGCCTTTTGCACGCAGTTTTTCGGTAGTAGGATAGGCAGGTTGCATACTATTTTGCTCCGTTGCCTGCGCATGGTTGTATACCTCCATTTCGGGATGCGAAATAGTGGGTAAACCGTTGAAATAAGATAGCTTGCCAAATACCGTATAGGCCGTATTGGGTTGCAAAGTTTTTTGCAGCGCATTAATACCTTGAAACCATACCAGCTCTATATTTCCGCTCTTGTCATAAAGCGTGGCGGTCAGCCTTTTTTTGAACGATTGTCCCTCTTCGCTCATGTTGACCAGAATGCCGCGCAGTTGCACGTATTCCATATCAGGCGATAGCTGATTAATAGCTTGCACATGCCCGCTATCAATATATCGGTAAGGAAAATGATTGAGTAAATCTCCAAACGTAAAAATCTCCAGTTCCTTGCGCATCAATTCGCCCCGAAGCGGTCCTACGCCTTTCAGGTATTCAATGGGAGTTTCTAAGTACGGATAATTGCTCAGGCTGCTATTTTTTTCGGAACGGCAAAAATAAAGCAAAATAGGTAGCTGGCTTATCTTCCCTTGTCAAAGTATTTCTATTTTATAGGATGATAAACCCTGTTTTCTTTACAATGCCGCTCTTCGTTTATACTTTTCTTTAAATTATCTTCGCCCTCTAAATAAATACACCCCGCTACAATGAAAAAAATACTGGTTGCATTAGCATTGCTGCAAAGCCTTGCGGGCACTGCACAAATACAAATTGGCTCCAGCGAAAACCCCGCTATGAACCGCGCCGGTAAAATCTCTTCCCAAAATTTGGCAAGATTAAAAAAGACGACCACCTTATTCACATTGCCTTACAGCGATTACGATAAAGTTGCCGATTTTGAAAAGGCTATAAGATCAGTTTGGACCATTACCCCGTTTAAGATTATCAAGCCCGATGAGATGAATGGCTATTTGGGTAAATCCGGTTATAGTATTTTCTCGTTTGGAGGCTATATGCGCCAGCAACAAGGCGGCACCGCCAATGCTACCAACATGCATCTTGTCTACGATTTGTACATGACAGAAGAAAAGAAAAATGGCAAGCTCAATACCGACTATTTTGCGCGCATCGGTGTATTTCCTGATACGAAAACGTTCTTGACCGCCATGAGAAATTCCACGCGCAGAAACGATGATTTTAGCAGCCGCATGTTGAATTACATTTACAATGATGCTGTTATTTACAACTGGAATCCCGGTTTTTTACAAGGCTATTTGAAACTTGTAAACGATGGATTGATAGCTAATGATGAGCGTGGTCAGTTTAGCGAGCATGAAGATGTTAAAGCTTTGGCATCGCTGCAAAACGATACACTTTACGTGCCCGATTATGTCAATATAAAAGTGAATGCTATGACCGGTGTTGAAGAAAAAGATGACGATGATGATGGACTGAAAGAGTCTTACCCTTATCCTGTAAAAGTATTGCCAGCAGCGGATTTGAGCAAAATGATACTTGAATCTTCTAAGCCTATTAAATACCTGGTTTATACCAAAAGTAGTACCGATAAATTTATCAATGTATACGAAAGTGGCACCGGCAAAATGCTGTATGCGCGCTATGCTAAATTGGCCTATAATTTCAAGAACAAAGACCTGTCCAAACTGGCAAAATCAATCAAATAATATTCTTGCCCAAACGAACATAATATGAAATCATTTGCATTAGTTACCGGAGGCTCGCGCGGAATAGGCCGTGCTATCAGTGCACGACTTGCCGAAATGGGTTATCCGGTTATCATCAATTATAGAGGTAATACAGAAGCCGCCGAAGAGACTGCCGCGCTGGTGCGTGCACACGGTCAAGAGGCTATTTTAATGCCATTTGACGTTGCAGATAGAACTGCTGTGAGAGCGGCTTTGACGGAATGGCAACAGCAAAACGAGGGCTCGGTAATTGAGGTGTTGGTAAACAATGCGGGCGTGCGTCAGGATGCTTTGCTGGCATTTATGAAAGACGATCAGTGGGACGGTGTAATAGGCACGAGCTTGCAGGGAATGTACAATGTGACGCAGCACATCATGAGCGCTATGCTCATGAACCGCTATGGCCGCATCATCAATGTAGTATCGTTGAGCGGTATTAAAGGCTTGCCCGGTCAGGTAAATTATTCTGCCGCAAAAGCCGGTATGATAGGCGCTACCAAGGCTTTGGCGCAAGAGGTAGCTAAGCGCAATATTACCGTCAATGCCATCGCTCCCGGATTTATTAAAACCGACATGACCGAAGACCTGAATGAAAAAGAACTTACCGGAATGATACCGATGAAGCGTTTCGGCGAGGCAGAAGAAGTAGCGTCGCTGGCGGGTTATCTTGCATCCAAAGAGGCCGGTTATATTACGGGTCAGGTTATTTCTATCAACGGTGGGCTTTATACTTAATATTTTTTTGAGGGGGTAACCCGCTAAGGCGGGTCGGGCTATCCACTACAAGTCCTCGCGGCTGCGTGCCTTGCCGCTGTGGGCTTTTCGTTACTATCCCTTACCCAAAAATAATCACTATTCAAACGGCAAAGCTTATCTTTGCACCCATCTATGGAATCGCTTAAAGCGCGCATCGACGCTCACACGGAAGAAATAAAAAGCATCGTTCCTGCTAATGCAGACGAGCTTGAAAATTATCGTATAAAATATTTAGGTACCAAAGGCATTCTCAAGGATGTATTTGCTGCTATGAAAGATGTGCCTGGTCCGCAAAAAAAAGAGGCAGGCCTGATGCTCAATGCTTTCAAGCAATTTGCCGAGGGGCATTACGAGCAGTTTGCGCATCTTCAAAAAGGCAATGCAAAAGCTGCGCAAGCAGTAGATTATAGCCTGCCTGGTGCCGATGTGCCTGTTGGTACGCGCCATCCTTTGCGTATTGTAGAAAATAAAATTGTTGAGATATTCGAACGCCTTGGTTTTAGTGTAGCTGAGGGTCCGGAAATAGAAGACGACTGGCATAATTTCACATCGTTGAATATGCCCGAAGACCATACTGCGCGCGACATGCAGGATACTTTTTATGTTGCGCAAAATCCTGATTGGTTATTGCGCACGCATACGTCCTCTACGCAGGCGCGTGTGTTGGAAGAGGGTAATTTACCGGTTCGCGTTATTTGTCCGGGGCGCGTATACCGCAATGAAACTATCAGTGCAAGAGCGCATTGCTTTTTCCATCAGTGCGAGGGTTTATATGTAGATGAAAATGTATCATTTGCCGACCTGAAACAAACGCTCTACTATTTCGTAACAGAAATGTTTGGCGAAAATACCAAAGTACGTTTCCGTCCATCCTATTTTCCATTTACCGAGCCAAGTGCCGAGATGGATATTAGCTGTACAGTATGCGGCGGTAGCGGTTGCAGCCTTTGCAAGCATACCGGTTGGGTAGAGATACTCGGTTGCGGCATGGTGCATCCCGATTTGCTGCGCAACTTCGGCATCGACCCTGAGAAATATAGCGGCTTCGCATTTGGTATGGGCGTAGAGCGCATTACGCAAATACGCTATCAGGTAAATGACTTGCGTCTGTATTCTCAAAATGATGTGCGCTTTTTGAAACAATTTATTTCAGGATAGCTATTTTCTGAATAATCATTATCATTCATCATCTCAATAAAAGTTCCCGCTATTGATTCTCGTAACCGGCGCAAGCGGATTTTTAGGCAAACATCTTTTACAGGCACTGGCACAACAGCCATTGCCTGTAAAAGCTTTGTACAATAGCCGTAAGCCCGACTACACACTACTGAATGTTACCTGGCATGCTTGCGATTTGCTGGATATATTTTCGGTAGAAGAGGTATTGCAGGATGTAACTCAGGTGTATCATTGCGCAGCCATCGTTTCTTTCGACCCGCGCGACCATCAACGAATGATTGATGCCAATACCCAAGCAACTGCAAATATCGTAGATGCCTTGCTGGATAAAGGTTCGGGACGAATGATACACGTGAGCTCTATTGCTGCATTAGGCAGGGCCGTAGCGATGGAGGGCAACGAGCAGGCTATAATTTCGGAAGAAACACATTGGGAGGATAGCAAGAACAATAGCGCTTATGCCATCAGTAAATATAATTCCGAAATGGAAGTGTGGCGTGGCATAGCAGAAGGGCTGGATGCCGCTATTGTCAATCCCTCCGTGATATTGGGCGAGGGAGACTGGAGTCGTGGTTCCGCTCATTTAATGGAAATAGTCTATGATGAGTTTGCCTGGTATACTGATGGTATCAATGGCTGGGTAGATGTGCGGGATGTAGCGAAAGCCATGGTATTATTGATGCAGAGCGAAATAACCGAACAGCGATTTATCTTGAACGCAGGTAATTTTGGTTTTAAAGAGGTATTTACCAAAATGGCGATTGCGCTCAAACGCAAGCCTCCGCACAAAAAGGCGAGCAAATGGATGACGGAGGTTTTATGGCGCATGATGCTTTTAAAAAGCAGAATCAAGAACACAGAAAGCACCATTACCAAAGAAACTGCACGCACCGCACAAACAAAGAGCTATTATGAAAATAGTAAGTTTCTAAATGAGTTTAGTGGGTTTAAATATACCGATATGGATGCGACTATTGAAAGAATGGCGCAAGCATTTTTGAAAGACAAAGGATTGTAAATAGGACAATAGCAGCTTGATCTCCAAAAGCGCCTTCAGAATAATCGCGAATACCCGAGATCCTTCATTTCGCTGCGCTACATTCAGGATGACAAAGTGTGTGAATGGATATGAACAATTAATAGCGAAGACATTTCTTTTCTGAATGAAAATACTCAGCACAAAAAATACCCGGCACAACATATCGTGCCGGGTATTTTTATATAGGTTGGTTAAGGCTATCTTAGTACCAGTTTATTTTCATTAATCATTCTGCGCAGATTGATAAGCGCATAACGCATACGACCAAGTGCAGTATTGATGCTCACACCCGTGATGTCTGATATTTCTTTGAAACTCATATCGCCGTAAATACGCATTACCACTACTTCGCGCTGTTCTTCAGGAAGCTCATCCACCAGATGCTGCATGCAACTTTCTGTTTCACGCTTTATCATTTTATATTCGGCATGCTCATCTGTACCTAAAGGTAGAATATCGAAAATATCTGTACCATCAGGGAGCGTAACCTTTACCTGCTGCTTTGCTTTTCTAAAATAGTCGATACACAGGTTGTGCGCGATGCGCAGTGCCCAAGGCAAAAATTTACCCTGCTCTGCATAACGGTTAGCGCGTATATTGTTGACCACCTTCAGGAAAGTATCCTGAAATAAATCTTCAGCGATATACTTGTCTTTTACCAGCAGGTAAATAGCGGTATATACATTGCTTTTGTAGCGGTAAATCAACTCGGCTATTGCTGAATCGTTTCCCGTTTGGAATAAATGTACTAAGGCTTGATCTGAATGCTGCTTCAGGCTATGTGTCATAATTTTTCTACAATAAAAGTTAAACAACAATACTTCTTGTGCTTGGCTGGAGCAGCCACCGTGTTGTGCTTGAACTAATTTGATTAATGTAGATTATAGACCTATAAGCGATTCTTTTTTAAGATTTGAGAGGGGCAAAGATAATGTCTTAGACTTAAGAAAAATCAAAAAGAAAAACTTTTTGTTAATTTATTTTTCAAGACAATAACTGCTCCTTATAAACAAGACGACAAGCAATTGGCTTTCGTTGGGTTTTTGTGAAAAAAAATAAAATAGCAACTAACCGACTTCATCGCGATGATTTGCTTTTTCGCTACATTTATGGTTTCACAATAACCACTGTATTGAAAATGAAGAAAATAGTATTGCTTGCAGCCCTTGCCGGTATTGCTTTTGCTGCCAAAGCGCAAGAAAATGTTTATGTAGATTTTAAGGCTGTTAAGACAGAAATAGAAAATAAACAATCGCCTTTTTACTACGAAAAATTAGAGCAACGATTAGCCTCATTAGATTCGACATTGACCGAGAAAGAGCTGTACCATTTGTACTATGGTTCTTCTTTGGTTAAGAAGAACGCAGCGCAAACCGAGATGCCCGAGCGCATTAAAACCCTGCTGAATACAGAAGAAAGAAGTGCCGCCGAAAAGCTGGAACTGCTTGGCTATTATGAGCAACAATTTGCCGATAATCCTATGGCGAGTGTAGCAGGCTTGAGAAGTCTGGTGATATGGTATGGCGAAAACGGCTACGAAGCCAATGGGGAAAAGGCCGGCATGATTTATCAGAAGCTATTGCAGACTATTCTTACTACAGGCTCAGGTACCGATATTGAAAGTGCCATTGATGTGGTTAGTGTTGACGATGAGTACACATTCATCAGGATTTTCAGGATGGAATCGAAGGGGCAAGCCTTGCTACACGAAAAAGAGAGGAGCTACGATGTACTGTCTTGCGAAGACGAAAGTGGCAATAAATACTCAGTCTATTTTGACGTTACCAGGGTATTTGAGATGTATGAAGAGGCTTTTAAAGAGAAAGAGTAATAACCTGCACTTGCTAAGTATGATTGAAAAAAATAGGTTGTTATCAATCTTACATGAAATGAAAAGTTGGATTTAAAAGCTATCTATGAAAATCTACCTCTTACTATTTTTGTTTCTTCTCACTGAAATAGGTTGTGTTAATCAACCTGCTGCAAAACGACAGGCTGTTGCAAAATATTTGCCTGACGATAAAGAGTGTGTAATCGCGCTTACCTTCCAACTAGGGCTTAATTCCGACCATATTTTAGTTGGGTCGGACATTCGGATTATTTATCAAACGTCCAGGATGGACAAGGGTTTCAGTGGTGCCATTGACAGGGATGGAATGGAAGATATATTGCTCGATCCGATATGTGTAAAGCGTCTGTACGAGTATGTTGTCAGGCACAGCGATACAACGAGCCCTGCAATCAGAAAAAAAAGACCTCTTTTGAAAATCGACATGTTCTCATTTGAAAATAGTGATTTTAGAAAATGTTACTACTATGAAATAGATGATGTGCGGAAATTTCTTTCCGATGTCGCTTTGATTTCAGAAAATGTTGATGGCTGTTCGGTTCTTGCTGAGCGAATGAGGTTTATTGAAAGGATATACAAATAATGATGTCGAAGGAGATGAATTACAGATTGAATTATCGTATATGTTTACCAAGTCTATTATAATTAAGTTTTTACGTAGTCAATGTTATGGTGAAAAATGTACTTATAACTGTTGTATTTGTTCTTGTTTCCCTTGAATCAATTGCTCAAAAAGATTTTTTAGGATTGAGATATGGTATGAAGCGGGAGAAATGTCTCAAAATCTTGAAACAGGAAAGTAATCTCAGTCCTCATGATACCACTCCTTTTGATGTTGTATTTACCAATATGATTTGGGAAGGATTAGATGTAGCAGAATTGAAATTGTCATTCGACCAGAATCAAAAACTAAATACCGGCACATTTACATTAAAAGCAGATTTTCCAGAGGATGATATTATTTCTGTCCACAGTAGAGTTGTAAATATTCTTCGCCGGCGGCATGGTGATCCGTATATGTATTTTGAGCAGTATGATCCTCCGTTTGATACAGTTGGTTCAGATAAAATTTCTGCTATAAAGCTATCCAAAGCACGAATCATCGCGTTTTGGTTTATGAAGATTGGGAGTATAAACGAGACGCCAACTTCCCTTTTTTGCAAGGTGGTCACATGCGACGACGGTAAACCATTCGTTATAATCATCTACACGAATCTTAAAGCTAATCCTAACTAGTTGTTGTTACGCTCTCTAAATCTGCTCCTAACTTAAGCTTTTCCTGCAGCCAAAGGCCTGATATAGAGCTGTTGTTTGATGGGAAAGCATTGAAAGGATGTAAAAATAGTTGCGCGACTAATTGGCGCAGAAACCTATTTCTTCTCCGCAAATGAAAAATCTGCAATAACGGGAAGATGGTCGCTGAGCGATACATCGGCGCGCTTATAGCTTTCAGCTTTGAGAAAGTCGCTATCGTAAAAGATGTGGTCGATGCGCAGGGTAGGTACTATAAATCGGTAGGTGCGTCCCAGGCCCAAACCCTTTGCTACAAAAGGGTCGCTCAGGTTGCCTAATACCTTGCGATAAGCATAAGAACCGGGCACATCATTGAAATCGCCGCAAATAACACGTGGCAAATCGGTTTCTGCTTTAAGCGAATCAATCATATTGGCCTGTTGCGCGCGCGCTGCAAAGGCATCGCGCAACTTGAAGAGCAATAGCTTTGACTTCTGTTTTTCTTCGGCAGCAGTACCTTGCTTTTTTACCGATTCAATATAGTTCATATCATCTGCCTGAAAGCGCACAGATTGTAAGTGAACAACATTCAGGTTGAATGACCGCACACTATCAACCGCTACATCAACACTCAGCATATTGTACGACGGGCTATTGAGCTCATAGCGCTGCGCATTGGAAAGTGGGTATTTTGAAAATACAGCATGGCCTATTTCAATCACTTCGCCTTTAGCGGCAGAAATAGTCATCGTGCGCTTAGCGGTCTGGCTTTCTTTCGAAAATTCAAAATAGGGGTAACCGAGTTGCCTTATTTGTGAAGTGTAAGGTTCGGCATTGCTATTTCTATCCATGTAAAACTCTTGCAGACAAAGGATATCAGGGTTTTCATTTTTGATGAGTTCCAATATTTTGGCTTGCGAAGTTTTATCACGGGTCCATTCGCCCAGGTCGAATAGATGCACATTCCAGGTCATAATTTTGATACCCGGTACATCGTCCGGCAATTTATTGCTGCCAAAAAGATGGACGCCCACGAGCGGTTTTACAATAGGCCAGCAAACAATCAATGTGATGAGAGAAATCAATGCACGCCATTTGCGCTTGCGCACAATAATCCAAAGGAATATAAACAGCACATTGAAAAAAGCAGCGAAAATAGTGCTGAAACTAAGTATGCTCCATATAGAGCCCGATGCAGCAACATCGCGCACCGATACCCAGTAGCAAAGCAGCAACCATACTACGCAAAGCAGGTTGAGGATCAAATACAGGCTTCTTAAAATTCTTGCAAATATGGACGCCTTAGCCAATGGAGATTAAATAATTGATTAACAACGAAGGTAATAAAATCAGGAGTCTTTACTAGCTTTCATCAGCGCCTCTTTCTCTTCGGTAGAGAGCGAACCATAGCCTTTCAGGTTTATTTTGTCGAGGATAGCATCTATATATTCTTCCGAAAACTGATCCTTTTTTGCTTTCAATACCTGCTTGTTTTGTTCCTTGATTCTATTGGGCCAGGGGCGCTCTTCTTTTGGTGTAAAAGCATAAGTCATTTTGCCGCCTATATTGTACATCCAGGCGCCCGGCCTGAATCCTGCCTGCAACATCTTGATATAGCCAAAGCCACAAAGCCCGGCGGCAGCAAGCAATACAAGCATTGCGTTATTGCCTTGCATCAAAGAAAGACAACTCAACAAAATATACACAGCTAATAATACCCAAAGAGGAATGGCCAATCTTTCTCCCAGATAATATCGATAACCGGGCGACAAAGTAATAGCGCCAATAGCAAATGCAATAATGCCGGGTTGTGCTGTGAGTACCATCGTTTGCGCACCGGATATTTGCGGCCAGAATGTAGTAACAGCGATATAAGCTGCGCCTGCAATCAAAGAGCTCATAACAAAGAGCGGTATAATTTCTTTGTGACCTAATAAAGCCTGAATTACCGAACCGAAGCAATATAGCCACAGCATATTGCTGAGGAGTGTCCAGAATGAAGCATGTAAGATAAAATAGGTAAGCAAGCTCCATGGTTTACTCAAAAATGCATCGCCGCCTTGCAGCGCAACTACAGGTAGTACTTTCGATACAAAAACATTCTTTTGCGCCAATATCATAAATACAGCACTCAGCATGTGTAGTAGTATAAAACTAACTGCGCAGATAATTACCAAATGTAATACAGCATTGTTTCTATAATTGGGTGCCAGCGGCGAGTATGATCTTGTTGTAAATGCGGTCTTCATCTGGAACAAACTGATTATACAGGAAAATTAAATAAAATAACTCAATAAAATAACGGCATCGTTGGGCTATTGTTTTAAAATAACCCTTTACTAACAAGGTTTTAGTAGTAGTTAGTGGGTTTGCGCCGTGTCCATATTTTCAAAAGAATAAACGCAAACAGCATGCCACCCAGATGCGCGAAATGCGCGACGTTATCTCCCGGACGGTTAGCAATACCAGTTAAGAGTTCAATCGCAGCATAGATAGCCACAAAGTATTTGGCCTTGATGGGAAAGAGTAAATTGAAATAAATAGTCACATTTGGATACAAATAGCCAAAGGCGAAGAGTAAACCAAATATAGCTCCGGATGCGCCTACCATTGGCACATTTAATGCAGGGCTATCATTAAGCGACAAAACGCCCAAATAGCAAAGCGATGCGCCGATGCCACACACAAGATAAAATAGGATGAAACGCTTGGAAGATAATTCGTTCTCTATTTCTTTACCAAACATCCATAAAGCAAGCATGTTAAAAAGCAGGTGCATAAAATCGCCGTGCATAAACATATGGGTAAATAACTGCCAAGGTTTAAACAGTGGAGATTGCCAATGAAACAAAGCGAAATTCACATACATGAATTCTTCTACTCTTGGTCCGGCAAGGTTAGTTATAGCAAAGACCAATACATTAATGATTAAAAGATTTTTTATAACAGGTGGCAGTATTTGAAATCCTCCGGGACGGTATGTACTCATGTTTTATCTGTGTTTTAATTATAATCGCTAAGGCTTCGAAATTACGAAAACTAAGGCTTTGCGCTGTGTAATAAAATAAGCCGGCATCATGCGCCGGCTTAAAAATTGTTGAAACTATTGATGTTAATTAAGCTTTGCCGGAGCTATTAATTGAAATTCGGGTATGAGTACGGTAAACGTTTTTTTGTTACCCAGATTTTCCATGGTATAATGGCCATGCATCTTACCCATGTCGCTGCGCAAATTAGCAGCAGAAACATATTGATAAGATTCGCCTGGCGCCATAATAGGCTGGCGACCTACTACACCTTCTCCCTCAACTTCTCTGTAAGTACCGTTTGAATCAATTATATGCCAGTGGCGGCGCATCAGGCGCACCGGCACTGATGATAAGTTTTCTATTGTGATGCGATACGCGAATAAATAGTCTGAACTAAGCGGATTGCTCTGCTCAGGCTGGTAAAATGATTCTACCGTTATACTCACGCCCTCTGTTACTTGCTGTACCATGTCCCTGAAAAAATTTAAATGTAAATAATCTTTTCGCTCATAATCTACCTCACGTAATTTTTATTTTTTCAAATATAGTTGTTGTCAATTTGCTTGTGCTATGATATTGTTTATGGCATCATTGCCAAGGTCATATTCGTAGCCCTTTTGAAGAAGATAACGCAAAACCTTTTGTTTTCGTATCGCTTTGCTGCGCTCGCTTTTTAGCTCTGTCCACTTCTTTTTTGCCAAATGCAGGATGGTGGCTGCATACTCCTCTTCATCAATCTGCCGAAGCCCCATTTTTATGCAGTACTCCGATACTTGTTTTTGCTTGAGCGACTGCACTATTTTCTTTCTGCCCCATTGGTTGATTCTAAACTTTCCTCTTACATAAGACTGTGCAAATCGTTCTTCGTTTAGCAGGCCGGCCTGAATCAGGTCTGTTAAATATTGTTCCAGCTCTTCCCCTCTCGCACCAAGCTCTACCAATTTATAGCGCACCTCGTGGTGGCACCTTTCCTGATAATGACAATACCTGTTTATTGCTTCGGCAATATCCATGCTTATTCCTATAATTATGCTTGTAAATAACTAAGCCACCGTATGCTCCAAAAAAGCCAGAATTTCTTCCAGATAAGTACGCTCATTGCTCAGGCGCGGAACCTTGTGTTGCCCGCCCAGCTTGCCTTTGCTCTTAAGCCAGCTATTAAATCCGCCGGCTTGCATCTGATGCACGATAGGCATACGCAACGCTATATCTTTGTGTCTTTTGGCTTCGTAGTCGGAGTTGACAGCTTGCAAAGCCTTATCCATCTCTTCTGTAAAAACAGACAACGGTACCGGTAGCCGTTCAAATTCTATAATCCATTCATGTGCGCCATTATCGGCTTCACTCATATATACGGGAGCGGCGGTATAGTCGTTCACTATTGCGCCGGTAATACGGCAGGCTTCGGCTATTGCATGGTCGCTATTATCTATTATCACCTCTTCGCCAAAGGCATTAATAAAATGCTTTAACCGGCCACTCACTTTTATCCTGAAAGGACGCAGGGATGTGAACTGAATCGTATCGCCTACCAGATAGCGCCATAAGCCCGCATTGGTACTGATGATGAGGGCATAGTTTTTTCCTGCTTCAACTTCTTCCAATTGCAATGTGCGTGGCTGCTCTTTTCCATATTCCTCCATCGGCATAAATTCGTAGAAAATACCGTGGTTAAGAAATAGCAACATACCCTCTTCATTAATGTCATCTTGCGCAGCAAAAAAGCCTTCTGAAGCATTATACGTTTCCATGTAATTCATCGAAGCAGATGGAATCAATTGCTGAAACTGCTTGCGATAAGGCGTAAAGCTTACACCGCCGTGAATGTACAATTCGAGATTAGGCCATATTTTGTGCAGGTCGCTCTCGCCTGATATTTCAAGTATGCGCTTAATCAACACCATTGTCCAGGTAGGCACGCCGGCAATATAGGTAATATTTTCGTTGAATACACTGTAAATAATAGCCTCTATTTTAGCCTCCCATTCTTCCATCAACGCCACCGAAAGCTCGGGAGCACGCATTACCTGTCCCATCAATGGCATGTTTTGCAACATAACCGCCGACAAATCGCCAAAATAGCTTTCAGCATTTAGCTGATTGATTTGATGGCTGCCGCCAATGGTAAGGCATTTTCCGCTTACAATATCACTTTGCGGAAACTGGCGCAGGTAAAGAGATAGCACATCTTTGCCTGATTTGAAATGGGTATCGTCGAGGGCATCTTTACTTACCGGAATGAATTTGCTTTTATCGCTGGTGGTACCACTGCTTTTGGCAAACCAGTTAATAGGCTCTGCCCATAGAATATTTTGTTGTCCCTCGAGTATTTTCTGGATATATGGTTTGAGCGCGTCGTAATCGTTTACTGGTACGTTTTCTTTAAAATCTTTAATTGAATTGATGTGTTCAAAATTGTGTTGCTTACCATACTCGGTAAACTGTGCGCTGCCTACAAGGTCGTTGAATACCTGTTTTTGGGTATCTATAGGGTTGAGCACAAAATTATCAATTGCGCTCATGCGCAATTTTATGAATCGCTTAATAGCCGGGCTTAGTATGCTCATTTATTGGTAAAGTATATCTCGAAATATTAAACGCTGTTTGTATTGATTAGTTTGATTGTGCTATTGCGAGCTGGCGCGGGTCGCACGTCTCTGCAAATTTATTGTTTTTATATGAGGTTGAACCCGTGGTAATATACAATTAAAAAAAGAGCGCATCATGCGCTCTTTTCCCTCGTTATGGTCACTCTTGTTGTTATGCTTTTTAATTTACTTGATGGATGATTTAATGTGGTTTCTTATTTTTCTTACATAGTCAAAATAGCCTGTTTCCATACGCAGCCAGAATACGATGAAAACAAATAGACCTGTAATCATCATTGCAAGCGGTTGCCAGATGCTTTCATTTTCATTTACCAGATAAAGTATGGTGCCACCTGCAATTGCAAACAAGCAAAATATCACGATGAGGTATGGACCTCCGATATCAATTCTACGTGGCTTTGATGAGATAACAACTTTGGTATTATTGCCGGCGCCATTAAATTCTACGTGCGTTATTGGCAATGTTTTTACGCCATTGGCCTCTTCAGCATGAGGAATAATACGCAGCATATTTTCTTTTTCAAGCACCTCAAAATCCATGTGATGAACTTGAAGATGAGAACCAACTAACCGGCTTTTTATCGCTTCTGCTGTGAGTGCTGAGGAGTAGCGATATGTACGATTGAAAATCATAAAAATTTATTTTTTTGTGAGAGATGAGAAAAAATTAATTTGATACAAGATACGCACATTAATAATATTTTCAAATAATCATCCAAAATAAAGTAAGTACTTACACATCTGAATAAATAGATGTTAATTAAGACCTTGACTATTGGTTTAAGCTACATAGGCATGTGTAATTCATGCAATCGTAATCTTGGTAACGTTTTTAATTGTAGTTTTATTTCTTACGATAAAATACCCTTGTTTTAGATTAAACTAATTTTTCGTTGTATGAAAATATATCTACGGCTCATTTTTTTATTGACTTTGCTTTCGTCATTACAAAGCCATGCTCAAGTACAGAAAGGCAATAATTCCTGGAGGTTGGGTAACAGAATTGTAAATTTTACAGCTGATACTGCAATGTTGCATGAACATGTTAATAGTGATGTTGAAAAGCTAATCTATATCTGGCTGGATGCTAACACTGATAAGGCTAAACTTGCCGCGAATGACTTGTACTTGCAAGACTATTTGGGTGATGGTATTTTCAGTGTTATAGTTTCGCAAAAAAGCAAGTTATCGTCTCTTGAGTATTTTCAATGGGCAGAAGTAAATTATACCGACAAGCTTTCATCCGGGTTGTCACTTGCACCGCAAATCGACGGAAAAATTGACGTAATAATAGCTGTAAAAAAAGGTTTGAATCAGCAACTGCTGGAAACCTATATCGAAAGAATAGGCGGTACGTTAGCCAAAGAGCAAAAGTGGCAGCAACAGGACGTTTGGGAGATTTCGTTGCCTGAAGAAAAATTGATGCAACTGGCATCTTCAAATTGGGTAAGGTATATCAACCCAAAACTGACCGATGCTACAATGAATGATCAGGCTATGGGCTACACCAACGCGGCCGCAGCCCGCAGCCCTATTGCAATAGGCGGACATAACCTGCGTGGTACGGGTGTTACAGTGGGAGTGGGCGACAACAGCGATCCACATCATGTCGATTATGAAGACCGCTTGTTGAGTTTTAATCCACGGCTGCAAACCAATCACGGTGTTCACACTACAGGCACAGTTGGTGGCGCCGGTTTGAAAGATCAGCGCTACACAGGTTTTGCGCCAGATGCATCTTTAATCAGCCACTATTTTAGCGGCATTTTTGCCTATGCGCCTACGCTACATCGCGATTATGGAATGGTTGTTACCAACAATTCCTATGGTGCTATTTTAGGCAACTGTGCGTATGCAGGTACATATGATGTATACGCTCAGTTCCTCGATCAGCAAGCACGGGAATATCCTGAACTACTCAACATATTTGCGGCGGGTAATGACGGTGAAAAACTTTGTACGCCTTATGCTTTGGGCTACGCGACCGTAGCAGGTGCCTATCAATCTTCAAAAAATGTGTTGACTGTTGGTAGCGTTAGTAAGTCGATTTTAATTAGCAGCGCTTTTAGTTCTAAAGGACCTGTTAAAGACGGCAGACTAAAACCGGAAATTAGTGCGGTGGGCAGGAGCATAGTATCTACCGACTTTAACAATAATTATTTCGCAGAGACCGGTACCAGCATGGCTTGTCCGAATGTGGCCGGTGCAGCAACACTATTGTATCAGCGGTACAACCAAATGCATACCGCTAACCCAGAGGCCGCTCTGGTAAAGCTTTTGCTGATGAACGGTGCTACAGATATTTACAATCCGGGTCCTGATTATATAGGTGGCTTTGGTATGATGAATATAGGTCATTCGCTTACGATGATGGATAGCAACCGCTATTTCAGAAATACGATTAATACCGGCGGTGAGCAGACTTTCACATTCACAATACCAGCCAATATAGCTCAGGCAAAAGTGATGCTTTACTGGAACGATGCAGATGCATCGCCGGCTGCAAGTGCTGCGCTGGTAAACGATTTGGACCTTACGGTTACTAAACCTGATGCTTCCATTACACGTCCTCTAATCTTAAACAGCGATATCGCTTCTGTAGCCTTACCGGCAATCGAGGGCGAAGATCATTTGAATAATGTCGAGCAGGTTACACTTAACAATCCTGCGGCAGGCAGCTATACAATTACAGTCAAAGGAAATACAGTGCCTATTGCTGATCAGAAGTATTACGTAGCTTATGACTTTGTTCCTGTAGGTGTGCAAATGCATTATCCATTTGGCGGAGAGACTTTGGCAGCAGGCGATTCAACCTATATCTACTGGGAGGCTTCAGCCGCCACTAATACTTTTACTGCTTCGTATTCTATTGACAACGGTACATCCTGGACTATTATCAATAATAATATTCCTGATTCAATCAGAGAAATTATGTGGAATATTCCGGCAGACATTTCTTCTGCTCAGTGTCTTGTACGTGTGCAAAGGAATAGTACCACACAGCAATCAGGTAGTAGTGTATTTACCATCAATGCAAGACCTGTTGCCACACTCGCACCGACGGCAGAGCAATGTCCTGGCTCGGTAAAAATGAACTGGACTTCTGTTGCCGGAGCTACATCTTATAAGGTATTTTTAAAGGAAAGTGGTGCGATGGTAGAAAAGGCTACACTGCCCGCCAGTCAAACATCTTATCAGTTTCATGGATTATCAACTACTGATGAGGCATGGGTGAGTGTAGCGCCGATTATAGGCGGCAAAACAGGTATGCGCGCAGTGGCTGTAACACGAATACCTAACGACGGTAATTGTGTGGGAATAGACATCGCAGGAGATATAGCGCTCGATAAAATTATAGCGCCTGTTTCGGGTCGTCAACTCACAAGTACCCAATTATCAGCCGCTGAACAGATAATAGTTCGGTTGCGAAATGGCGACGATGATGCAGCCACTAATTACAGTATTGCCTATCAGCTAAATGATGGTGCGTGGACTACACAAACTTTCACTGCCGCTATTCCTGCTGCAGGCACTACAACGCTTACACTCGGTACGCCTGTTGACTTATCGGCGGCTGGTGTCTATAACCTGAAAGTAGCTGTCACAAATATTTCCACGGTAGATGGTGTATCTGCGAATGATACTTTAACTACAATCATTAAGAGTATCGATAATAGCGCCATTGATTTGACAGAGGACTATCTGGAAACCTTTGAGCAGACAACGGCACTTAACAAAATAGCCAACGATTTCGGTATTGATAGTGCGCATGCATGGGACTTTACACAGAGCGGTATTTACGGGCGCATAAAAGGTTTCGTAATGTCGGATGTAACGATTGAGGGGAATGGCTCTATCAGTATGGACAATGCACGCAACCAGCGCTATAATTTAGCTGCAAGTAGCCAGAACACATTGACCGGAACTTTCAATCTTTCTGAATATGATATTGCCGATATTGAAACCCGCTGTGAGTTTGATTATCGATTGCATGGCGTACCTAAATTTTTGTCGAATAATGAAGTGTGGATAAGAGGCAGCGATGCTGATGCATGGATTCCGGCATTTACATTCGACACTACCGAAATAGGTTCAGTTAAGCATACTGCTTCAATTTCTTTCAATGATTTTTTCCTGGCAAATAGCCAAACATTCAGCACGAGCACACAGGTACAAATCAGGCAGCGCGATACTTCCCTTATTGCTGCAAGCGACTATGGTAACGGGCTTACTATGGATAACTTTAGAATTTATCGGGTAACGAACGATGTCGAGTTATTGGCTGTAGATTCTATTTATAAACAAAGTTGTGCGCTAAGCGCAGAGACGCCGTTGCAGATAAAAGTGAGGAACACAGTCTTCTATCCTTTGTATAATATAGCCGTCTATTATCAGTTGGATGACGCACCAGTTGTGGCGGGAGTGATTGACTCTATTGCTGGCAAAGACACATTCGAATACAGGTTTGATGTGCCTATGGATTTGTCTGCTTTGGGCGACCACAATCTGAGCGTTTGGATTAATTTGCCCGATGATAGCTATTTTAGAAACGATAGTATCTTAAACACCAATATCTATAACCAGCCCATAATTTCAAGCTTCCCTTATCTCGAAAATTTCGAAACATCAGATGGCTATTTCTATACGAGAGGTAACAACACAAGTTGGGAATATGGTACACCGTCGTCGCCCGCTATTGGTTATGCTGCAAGTGGTACAAAAGCATGGAAAACCAATCTGGACGGCAATTACAATGGTTCTGAGGGTTCGTTTCTATATAGCCCCTGCTTTGACATAAGCACCTTAGCGAATCCTATGTTGAGTTTCAGTCTTGCGACTGATATCGAGCCTTTAGATAGTACAACTGTATTTGATCGAGCCTGGGTTGAGTATTCCAATGATGGTAATAACTGGCGCAAATTAGGCTCGCATAGCACCGGCTATAATTGGTACAATGACACTATAAATGTATGGGCCGGCCGGGATGGACAATACTGGCATGTGGCTACTACGGCTATTCCTAAAGACGACGCTATTGTTATGTTTCGCATCGTGCTGAACTCAGATACAGGCGCGGAGTTTGAGGGTGTTGCTGTCGATGATATTCATATTTATGACAGGGTTTATCCACTGTTGAATGAAACAGAAAGTTCTGCTATTGTAACCTCAAATATTTCTGCTGCCGATAGCGCTTCGTTTATTGATGATGGTAATATACTTGCAGCAATCAATAATCCTGGTGCAGCCCTTTCTGGCGTTAGTGTTCAGGCTTTTCATCAGGATAAATTAACTACATACGATGAGCTGCAATATTTGCTGCCTTATAGCTTTGCAGTTAAATCTACCACGACACCACAAAATGTTACATTGAAACTATATGTGCCGGATACTGCTATTAAAGCAGTGCGCGATGATATGACTTGTATGTCCTGTCCCGATACACGCTCTGTATACAGGTTAGGTATTACGCAGTATTCGAATGCTGACAAGGATTTAGAAAACGGTTCGCTGGCCGATAATGCAGGTGGCGTTTACGCGTTCATCAAGCCAACTGATGTTACCTGGGTTCCTTACGATATAGGCTATTATGCGATGATAAATGTTAGTTCGTTCTCTGAGTTTTGGTTTAATGATGGCGGACCTACGGGCACTCAGGCTTTGAACCAATCATCACTTGATTTTACTGCAACACACGCCGGTGCTCGTTCTGCTCAGATTAACTGGACCAGCTATATAGATACTGGTGTGGTAAAATACGAATTAGAGCGCGCAGCAGATGATAGAGTTTTCACTAAGCTTAATGAATTTGCAAGCCTGGGAGCTGTCGGTAGTAGCTATTCCTATCTTGATTATCCGCCTATTACAGGTCCTTTGAATTATTACCGCTTACACTATCAATTGAAAGATGGAAGATGGCTATATAGCCCTACTCGCATTGTAAATTGGGAGGGTGTAGCAGGCGATGTTAAGGTTTATCCTAATCCTGTACGTAACGGCATCGTAACACTGGATTGGTTTAAAGGCAATGATAAGCCGCTATTTTGGGTGCTCACAGATATTAGCGGAAGAGCTATGAGAAATGGTGAAATAGCTGACAATCCATACGCAGGCACGCATACCTTTAACATAGGTGAGATGGGCTTTGCAGCAGGCATCTATATCCTTAAGGTTATAAGCGATGGCGAAACCTGGGAGTTCAAAATAGTTTATCAATAATAAAACTCACTAAAAGCTATCTCGCAGCTAATTTCAGCTTTTTTGTTTTTTGGGAAAATGCCGTACAACACAGCACCGGTACCGCTCATAGAAGCGTAAATAGCGCCACCGGCATATAATTGCTGTTTGATATCAGCTAAAGCAGGATGTGCTTTGAATACTGTTTTTTCAAAGTTGTTGAAGATATATTGTTGCCATTCTTCTATTGGAAGAGTGGCAATTTTATTTAAGTCAAATGCAGCAGTGGCGGGCTGTATGTCAGCAAAGGCCTGCGCCGTACTTACATGAATTTGAGGACAGATAATCTGAAAACTATAAGCTGATAAATCGAGCGCAATCGGCTGTAACAGTTCGCCTCTGCCCTTTGCAAAAGCAGGTTTATTGATGATGAAAAAAGGACAATCGCTGCCTAAATCAAGGGCATATTGAATGAGCTGTTCGCTTGATAAATTAAGTGAAAAATAGTCGTTTAGTAAAGACAGCATAAATGCTCCATCAGCAGAGCCACCACCCATTCCCGCACCCATCGGGATAACTTTGTGTAAGTAAATAGAAAGCGGTTCTAAGTGGTCAGGAAAATCACGAAGTAATAGTTGGTACGCTTTCCACACAAGATTATTTTCCTGGTTACCCGCAACCGCTAAACCACTAACCTGCATGGTTACATCGCCGGCATTGATAATCTCTAATGCATCGCGAACCTGCGTTGGGTAAAAAATAGTTTCAAGATTATGATAGCCGTCTTCACGACGTTCGGTTACAAATAGACCGATGTTTATTTTGGCATTAGGAAAAACAATCATTACTCGTGAGTGGCTATTTATTAATTAATATATTCCAGTAGAAAGATGGCTTGCGTAGCAAGGCCCTTACATCTAAATCGGCAAACATACTGCTCATCGTTTTTTGCAGCGATGGACTTTTATTAGCCTTATTTACAACAAGGTTAAATAGCCAGGGATATTGTACCAATCGCTGCATGGTATGGCTCAGTTGCAATTCGCTGCCTATTCTTTTAAACAATACATCATCATACTTTTCCTGCAAAAATTCGCTCTTGTAGTTTTGTGTTTCGAGCGAAGAAATAGCAGCCTCTGCGGCCAACATTCCGCTGTAAAGCGCATTGCCGATGCCCTCGCCGGTAAATGGGTCTATAAGAGCAGCAGCATCGCCGGTAAGCATGAAATTGTCGCCGGAAAGTTTGGTCTTTTTAGTGCCGGTAGGCAAGCCCCAGCCATATATTTTATCCAGCGGCTTTGCATTTGTAAACCGATGTTTTATGTTGGGATTATTGGCAATCGCCGATAGCATTTTCTCCCGCAGATTTATCTTTTTTGCACGCACCACTGCCGAGTCGATACCTATGCCCACATTGGCTTGTCCATTTGGCAATGGAAATATCCAGAAATAGCCCGGCAGTGTGTCTTTAAGAAAATGTAATTCAATAAAGTTGTCTTCATGCATCTCGGTAACGCCCTCGTAATAGGCACGCAAACCAACCATGGAAGTTTTGCTCACTTCGTTGCCTTGCATCAGCACTTTTCTTGATAAACCTTTATCGCCATCGGCACCTATTAATAACTTACAATTGATAGTCTGGAGTTCGCTGTGGTCAGGATGTTTATAGCTTATTTTGTAGCCGTTTTTATCATGCTCCAGTTGTGTTACGGTTGCTTGTTGAACAATAGTATTGCAGGTAGATTGAACTTTACTAAATAGAAAATTATCGAAGTTTAATCGCTTGGAAGTAAAGCCCGGAGGCCGCTCCAGTTCTTGCTTTCCGCCGCCAAATGGTATATCAAGCGCTTTGCCGTTGGGCGCAACAAACTTCACACCATAGCTTGGTAGAAAAGTATCTTCTTGCGCAAAAATCTCGTCAAGAAATAGTGGATTAGCCTTGCGCAATACAAAAGCCGTTTTGCCGCTACATCCATCGCCACATATTTTGTCGCGCGGAAACAAATCTTTGTCAAGTATGATATGCTCAATATTTTGCTTCGATAAAAATAGCGAAGCCGCGACACCGGCTGGACCACAGCCAATGATAGCAACAGGATACACTTTATTATTCATGGTTGAAGGGTGGGGTGTGCTATTATTCGTTATCGGCTATTATTTTTCGGATATCCTGCAAAACGTCTACTGTAACGGATTCTGTAATTCTTCCGGCTTCTTTACCATCTTTGAAAAAGATAAATGTTGGCACATTCGTCACACTATATTTTTGTTCTTCTTGCAGTGCACCTTTCTTTTCTCTATCCAAGGCTATTAATTGCAGGCGTTCTAAAGGGAACGATGTTTTACGAATAACTTCGTAAAAAGGCGGCAGCAAATGTTGAGAATCTTCGCACCAGGTGCCGAGTAGCACAGCAATGCTATAATCAGGTAGATGCTGGCTTAAGTACTCGATTGCAGCATCATCATTGAAGAATGCGGAGGCGTCGCTAATCTCAGAAAATTCATTGATTTTCCCGAGGTCTTCGAATGTGCATTGACCTTGGTAAATAGTCGCATTTTCCTCTGTAGTATCGGCTATAATTTTAAAATCGCTTTTCATTTGAGCAGTAGCATTCATGCAAAATACAGACAATAAAAGCGTCAGTATTTTAAAAGGGTTTTTCATAGAATTTATAGTTGATTTTTCATCTCTGTAAGCATTTCTTTCAATTTCAATAGCGACTCAGAAAGGTCAAGATTTACCTCCACTGTTTCTTTCTGTTTCATCTTTTCTTTTGCACCTTTTATTGTATGGCCTTTTTCTTTTACCAAATGATGAATCAGCCTTAAAGTAGCTATATCTTCTGCGTTGTAGAGTCGGTCGCCCTTGCGCGTAGTACGCGGTTTCAGTTTAAACTCATTGGTCCAAAAGCGGATGTGAGAATTGTTAACCTGAAATAGCTTCGCCACTTCTCCGATTGAATAATAGCGGCTTTCCAGCTCAAATTCCGGTAAGGGTTCAACAACTGCCATCACTTCCTCTTCAACCTCTTCTTCCACTGGTTGTGGCTCCTCTTTTGCGGCAACTGGTTCTGTATTTTTTTTAGGCGTAACTACACCCTCAAAGACAATCGAAGATTTGTTACCAGCAGCCGTTGGACTGGCTGGTTTCTCACTGTGAAAATAGCTTGCGTAATCATTTTGCAAAAGGGCAATACGCATTTCTGTATCCAATGCATTAGCATCTTCAACCTGTGTAGTTTCTTTATTATGCTCCTGCGCCACTATATCTGTAGGTAGTGTATTGCTCGCTGGTTGCGGGTTTTCAGCTTCATCGACAAGGTGCTCCTCATCATCGGCTATAACGGCTTTTTCTTCATGAGCAACTTCTTCTTCTTTAATATCTTCAACTATTTCATTCGTATTTGTTGTTTCTACTATCTCTGTATCATCAGTAGTAACAGGCTCGACATAAGAATTGCCAATTACAAATTCACGTTTTTTATCTGAAACAGACGGCGCATCATAACTGAGTGAGCTATTTGTTTTAGTAGCTACAGTAGGTAAGGGCACAGGTTTTTCTTCCTCTATTTTTTCTTCTGCTATTTTTTCTTCCGGCTGCTCATTTTTACCTGGCTTTTTTGACGGCGGCGGTGCTTGAAAATCTTCGTCTCCGAATAGCGTCAGTATTTGCGTATCCATGTATGATGTATTTGTACTACTTTAATGTAATTAATCCGGCTACAAATGTAAACGATAATCACTTGCATCAGATGTGTGATATAGCGGCAGATAACAATAGTTTTTGTAAAATTGCGTTTTAAAAGGTGCTTGTGGTGTTGCTTATGCGTTAAAAGATGTGGCAATTAACGCCCGATTAACCCATGCAGCCTTTGCAAGCCTTATTTTTGTAATGATTAAATTTTTGGTTTCTACATATCTGCCATGATTCGAAAAGGAATAGCGGGAAGTATTTTGTTGGTATTAGCAACTATCATTTCATTTGCCCAGGAAACATTTACAGCCACCGCCAGCAGCAAAAAAATAGGCGCACGGGATCAGGTAAAAGTTACTTACACCATTAACGGTAGTGGAAGTCTTGAGGGCTTTAACCGTCCTGATTTCACAGGTTTTGAAATAGCCGGAACACAGCAGTCTTTCAATATGGGGCGTTCTTTCAGTGTTAGCTTTATACTACAACCAACCAGAAAAGGTACGTTTAGTATTTCGCCGGCTACAGCCCAATTGAATGGTAAGGAAATAAGGTCGAACGGAGTATCTATAGAGGTAGTTGATGGCTCGCTGGCGCCGCGTGCCAGTCAGCAAAATCCACGCCAGCGCAGGTCTGCATTTGATGATGAAGATGATCCATTTGAGCACGCACGCCGCATGATGGCGCAGATGATGGATGAGAATGACCGCGCGATGGAAGAAATGATGCGCAGGCGGCAGCAAATGATTGAAGAATATATGCGCCGTGGTGGCAACAATAGCCCATACGGGCAAATGACAGAGCAGGATATAGCTAAGAATTTGTTTGTACGTGTAGAAGTCGATAAGACCAACCCGTATGTAGGCGAGCAAATCAACGCCAGCTACAAGCTGTGCACGCGCATTGGCTTTGAATCGGCAACGCTTGCCAAGCTGCCGTTGTTGTCAGGTTTTTGGGCGCAGGATTATAGCTTGCCGCAACAAACCACGCCGCATGTAGAATACATCAACGGTGTGCCTTTTCATGTTTTTCTGATAAAGAAAACAGCATTGTTTGCTACGCAAAGTGGTACGCTGGAACTGGATGAAGCTAAAATAGATGCCGTAACTGCAATGGGTATGCGCCACTTAAGCAGCCCCGTGATAAAAATAAATGTAAAGCCTCTGCCGCTGGGTAATCAGCCTACTGATTTTGGTGGCGCCGTTGGCAAATTCAATGCCACAGCGCAATTGAGCCAAACGGAATGTACGACAGATGATGTAACCACGCTTACATTTACCATCACAGGTAGCGGCAACCTTAAACTGATAGAGCAGCCAAATATTGAATTTGCGCCGGAATTAGGCGCGCTGGAACCTCAGGTTGCAGACACGATTACCGGTCGCAATCCAGCTATTACGGGTCGCAAAGTATTTACCTACAACCTAAGCCCACAGCACCCAGGCACGTACAAAATTCCAGCCATCAGCTTTAGCTATTTTGATGCTGCGAGTGCTTCTTACAAAACAATTAATACCGAGAGTTTTACCCTAAATGTAAAAGAGGGTCAATCATATAAAGACGGTTTGGTAGCGGATAAAAAGTTGCCGCGCGATATACATAACATAGTTTCCAAAGCACCGCAAGTTGCTGCTGCTAAAGAACCTTTGGTTAAGAAAGCATGGTATTGGTCGGCGTATGGCGTGCCGTTATTGAGTTTTATCGGTTTATTGGCATGGCGCAAAAGACAAGACCATTGGCAGGAAAATGAATCTCTTTTCCGTAATAAAAAGGCTAATAAAGTTGCCTGGAAAAGGCTTGCAACTGCACGCAAATTATTGCCGGAGCAACAACATACCGCTTTTTACGAAGAGATATCAAAAGCAGTATGGCTGTACCTCAGCGATAAATTATCCATACCTATTTCGGCTCTTTCGAAAGAAAATATAGCATTTGAAATGGCGAAGAAAAATGTAGATGAGGCGCGAATAGCAGCCACCAATAATTTGATAACAGAATGCGAGATGGCACTGTATAGCCCTGCCGGCGGACAGCAGCAAAAGTTGCAAACGCTTAATGAAGCAACAGCTATTATATCAGCGCTTGAAAATACTTTTAAGCAATCATAAATACAATGCTTGCGATCAATAATGAAACAGTTTAAAAAGATATCGATACTACTGACATTGCTATTTGTCGCTTTCGGAACGGTAATAGCTGGCGATGTCAATCAGGAAGCGTGGACGCGTGCAAACCAACACTACACTGCAAAACAGTATGATAGTGCGCTCAAATATTATCAGCAAATAGAGCAATCAGGACAGTGGAGCAGCGAGCTCTATTACAACCTGGGCAATACCTATTTTAGATTGAATGATATAGGCCGTTCGGTGCTCTTATTCGAAAAATCATTGAAGCTTGTTCCCGATAACAAGCAGGCTAAAGACAACCTTGCGCTTGCTAAAATGCGTATCAATAAACCTGTACCTGTGGCAGAGCCAGTATTCTTTCAAAGATGGTGGAGCGGACTGCTGCAAGCCTTTGGTGCCAACGGTTGGGCAGTCGTGTCGTTGATTTTGTTTTGTGCCGTATTGGTAATCGCATATTTAACTGCAAGAAAGAAAATAGCCTATTCAGGACGCTGGATGGCGGCGTCGGTCGCGCTTTTTGTTGTCGTTTTGGTTATCGCTTTTTTCAGTTTTAATGCTGAATACAATAATGAAAGGGCGGTGGTATTGCAAGAGCAAACGCCTATACTCGACCAGCCTAAATCAGGTGGCAGAATATCGGGGAATGTATCGGAGGGTACAACTGTGCATCTCATAGAAAGTAAAGCTGGATATGAGCATATAGAATTGCCGAATGGCCGTCGTGGATGGGTGTCAAAGGCGAGTGTAGAAAAAATCTGATTCAAGGCTTCAATAGTTTTCATAGTTTTGTAATGCTGCAATTATCCAATGGAATTGCAGCATTATTTTTTATTGGCGGAGCAAGTATTTTCATGAAAGTATGCGCTCCATGTTTTCAACAACTTCCTTGGCATTAAACAAACACGATGAGTAAAGAACAGCAATTAAGACAATTATTAAGCCATCGCATTGCGATAATAGATGGTGCTATGGGTACCATGATTCAAAGACATAAACCCACAGAGGCGGACTATAGGGGTGAGCGATTTAAAGACTGGCATCTTGATGTAAAAGGCAACAACGATTTGCTGTCGCTTACGCAACCCGATATTATTAAAGGCATCCATCTCGAATATTTATTGGCTGGTGCCGACATTATAGAGACCAATACCTTTAGCGCGCAACGTATATCCATGGCGGATTACGAGATGCAGGAGCTATCTTATGAGCTCAATGTAGCGTCAGCAAAAATAGCGCGTGAAGCGATTGTTGCATTCAACGAAATGCCCGAGGGCAAAGGAAAGCAATGTTTTGTAGCAGGTGCAATTGGCCCCATGAACAGAACATTGTCTCTCTCGCCGGATGTTAATAATCCGGGCTACCGCGCAGTAACTTTCGACCAGGTAAGCGATGCCTATTTTGAGCAAATAAAAGGGCTTGTTGATGGTGGTGCCGATATACTTTTGGTAGAAACTATTTTCGATACATTAAATGCAAAGGCTGCACTTTTTGCTATTCAAAAATACTTTGACGAATATAAAGTGCAACTACCTATTATGATTTCCGGTACGATTACCGATGCGTCGGGGAGAACGTTGAGCGGTCAAACGCTTGAGGCATTTTATATTTCAATAGCGCATGCTAACCCTGTAAGCATAGGCCTTAACTGTGCACTTGGTGGTGAAGAAATGCGACCGCATGTGGAGGAACTCGCGCAAATAGCCGCTTGCCATGTAAGCGCCTATCCCAATGCAGGCTTGCCAAATGCGATGGGCGAATATGATGAAACACCAGAGCAAACTGCGGCTATTATAGCCGACTTTGCAAGCAATGGCTGGATAAATGTGGTAGGCGGTTGCTGCGGTACCACACCTGACCATATTCGCGCGATTGCGGATGCAGTGAACGATATTGCGCCGAGACCTTTACCGGTAATGGATGTAGCGATATAGGTTGAAAATAATTTCAAAGTAAAATGGTCGAATTTCTTAAGAAATTCGACCATTTTTATATCGTTTGTTTTGAAGTATTATTTGTGAAGTTGGAAACGTAATGATGTAAATACGGTACGACCCACAGATAGGTTCATGCCGCTGCCGCCTCCATGGCCGCCAGAACCAGAGCTGGTACCGGTGCCGAGATAGCTGATAACTGTATTGTTCGTTAGGTTACGTACGCCTACTGTTAATTGAATCCTGTCTTTCCAAAATGATTTATCTAAAGAAAGGTCTATGTTGTGAAATTCCCGTGTCTTTGAACCTCCAAATATACTCCCACCGTCAATCATACCAACGATAGGTTGTGCGCCGGTGAATTTGTAAAACCCTGATAAGCCTATTTTCCATTGTGGTACATAATAGCGAATGGACCCATTTAATTCAAAGTAATGGAAGTTAGGGGTCGCATACAGCAGGTTGGCATCGCCACCACCATAGGACTCAGTAGCAAAGCTTTTGGTATAGCTAGCCCCGAAAGTAAGTCTGAATTGCTCGTAAGCAAATTCATTGGATAACTGCAGTGCTAATATACGTGTTCTGCCAATGTTTGAATAAATAGATGGATTTTTCTTTCTTATTTCTTCGGGAATTAAAGGGTTGTTTTTAGTTATGAAAGTATCGCCGCTTAATGCAATCTGGTCTTTTACATCATCATAAAATGCAGTGATGGATGAAGTGAGGTAGGTATTTTTCTTTTCGAAAAAAGTGTAGCCTGTAGAGAACTGATAGTGGTTGCTGTACTCAGCTTTCAATTCGGGATTACCTACTAAAGCATGATTTGCATCTACAAAATTTAAGTAAAGCTCTTTAAGTGTAGGAGCCCTGAAGCCACGGCTATAAGAAGCTCTTACTTTCAGTTTCTCTGCGACTTTATACATCATGCCAAAAGATGGTGACAGCGGCGCGTTATAAGCAGTATTGTGGATGATGCGTAAGGCAGGCTGTAGTACGAGTCTTTCAAGAACCTTAATGTCTGTAGTTAGAAATAGTGCGTAGTCGCCTATAAATTTGCTGCCGTCTTTAATTTTTTCTTCGCCATTGGCATACTCCAGGTTCACGTCGTAGCCAAATGTGTAGTTAAAAATACCCGACCTGTTATTATAGGTCGTGCGTGATGTAACGTTGTTGAATGATATAACAGATTGGTCGCCGTCGTTTTTCGACAGTTGTCGTTCGAGGTTGCTGAGATTAGTCAAGTACGTAGTCCTCTTTCTGTGATAGAGCGAATAGCTATTATTACTTTCCCAATAGCCGTTGGAGCCGGTTCTCCATTTGAACTGCAGCCTGTTTGCCCAACGAGTAGTATTGTAATATTGATCCAGTGCATACGGATTGAATTGCGAATAGCCATCAAGCCCACCTTTAAGTGTAAGTTCTTCAGCCGTCAAATCCATGCCATAAGTCATCGATGCAAAATCATTAAAGCGATAGGTGTATTTCAGGTTGCCAATATACTGTTCTTTAGGACTCCAAGATGGGTTTCTAACCGTGTCGTAATTAGGGTCCCAGCCATGAGAAAAGTTGCGGGTACCCATTAATGAAAGGTTATGTTTACCCCATGATTTGGCTGCATCAATGCCAAAGTTATAGCGACCCATTGACTCGTAATAAGCATTAGCACCAACGCTTTTACTTTTATTATTTGTTTTTGTAATCAGGTTGTAAATACCGCCAATGCCGTCACTACCATACATTACGTTCATTGGTCCTTGTACTATTTCTATACGCTCAATATTCGCAAGGTTCAATTGGCTTAAATCAACATTGCTTCCTTCACGACCATTTACCGGTAATCCATCTACCAGTATTTTAATATTGTTGCCGCTCATACCACGCATATTTACCTGGCTTCCTAATACTCCGTCTTGCTTTAGGTTTACGCCAAGCTGGTTGCGTAATGCATCTGTAAGGGTTACTGCGCCCATTGCCTTAATGTCGGCAGCGGAAATGATGCGGTAAGTTGATACAGCATCATCAAGGCGGGTAGGGCGGCCTACGCCGGTTACGATTACTTCATTAATGCCCGATAATTTTTTCCTTACATTCAGCACCAGTTTGCCCGCAGGTTTTGAATAGACCGTTTTGGCATCTGTATCAAACTGAATATCGTCGACTACTACTGTAGCCGGATAACTAGCAACATCTATTGTGGCTATACCATTTTCATCTGTTATACTGGTGGATAGGCTTTTGCTGGCCTTATCCTGCACCGACACCGGCACACCGGCTAATTGTTCGCCTGTTTCATCCAGCACCAAAACCTGCAACTGGTCTTGGGCGAAAATAGGTGCCGATAAGATGGTAAGTAATAACAGAAAAAAAGATTTGCGTAGCATAATAATGATTTGCGTAGCTGAAATTTAAACTTAAAAGGCAAATGCTCCGGTAAGGCTATAAATAGCCGCCGGAGCATTTGCAGTAATATAATGGATATAGTCTTGTAAGAGCTTCGGCTTATTTAACAATCAACTTCTGAGCGTTGCTCCAGCCTTGTGCGCCTACGTTTACAAAATACATACCTGGTGTAAATTGGCTTACGTCCAAACGTAATTGTTGCAAACCAGCTTTGATATTGGTATTGCTTCTGAATACAACGCGACCGCTGATGTCTGCAATAGTTACTACCGCTGCATTTACATTTTCTTTAGCATCGATTACCAGATTGGTAACACCGCTTACAGCAGGGTTTGGAGCCAATACTACAGCACTCAATTGAGTTTTTACATCACCAGCGCTCAATGGTGCAGTGAATACTTTACGTTTTTGAAGACCGATTTTTACATCCACTGCAGCTCCTGTACTTTCGGGAAAGTAATCGAAATATACCTGCCAGATATCGCCTGCACCCGTGCCGTTCTTAATTTTGATAAAATAACTAAGAGAGTCTTCTAATTTCCAGGTACCCGACATTCCAACCATTTCCAAATATTTGTACTTTCCACCAATAACATTCTTTACAGTGTCATAATCATCTGCATAATCTGCATAATCAGCTTCATTTGCCATTATAGGCGTAGCAGATGCTAACTCAACGTTGATGTTAGAAACAATTCCAGTAGTTGATAGCAAGCCTGACGTAGGAGATCCCGGATATACGTCGAGATATTTCGTAGCAAGCAGATGCCAGTTGTTCATATCTGGTTCACGGTTTAAAAATTCACCAGTGCTGATATTAAAATAGGCAAATAATTTGTTACCGTAACCTTCAGGAATAAAAGTGTAAGAAGCGGTATCAGTACCATCCAGATTTGCAGTGTGGAAAATCCATTTTCTATCGGCAACTACTGAGTTAGATTGATATTGCTCAATCCATACCTGGTATGCACCCGAATTGTTTACCAATGCGTAAACTTTGTTACCTGTAATAAAATGGGTAGCCATGTCATACTCGCCCCATCCAAAAGACATTGGTGCATCAACATCCATGTTAAATGCCCCGTCGTCCCAATTGACATTTGAATTTTTTAATTCATCAGCGGGACCTAGTCCCACGGTATCAGCAGTTAAATCTGTACCAAAATCAGTAGCGGCATCGCTGGAGATTGGGTAAAGCTTGCCACTTTTGCTATTCCCTGCATGGTTAACCATCACACCTGTGCTGAACACTTTACCGGTAACAAAAGCGATGTCCCAATTGTTATTCGCTACAGATCCCGACTGAGTTGCGTTCAGGTTGTAGAATCCATCATTTGAGTAGCCCATGCCAGTACCTATGGTATCGGCAGTCCACTCTTGTGCTTGCGCTACAGATGCTGCAGATATTATACCCGCAGCCAAAATGTATTTAAGTTTCATAATTGATTATTTATGGGCGCAAAAGTACAATCCACTTTTGGGAGATAATGTAGGTACAGCTATTTATGACAGAAAAATGACAAAGGGAGCAGTTGTGCAGGACGCTCATGGTAGAATATAGCTACTCTGAGTATTTAGCTAATCTTTCTCTGGATTTTCTATTGGGTTAAGATTTATTTCTGTTTCCGATATAGATGGTGCGTTATCGAACTTTTGCCGGATAATATCATATTTTACTTTGTGAATCCGGTCATATTTGTCAGAATAAGTAATCTTAATTAATGAGTCATTGGAGAAAGATGTTTCTTTCCTCCAGTGGTTGCCTGGAAAGCAACTTCCTGAAGCATCAACTAAATGTGGGCTAATTTGATTGAGAGAGTAATTAGCTATCGCCATACCTGAAGAATCATAAACAACCATCACATTTTTACCATCGTTCAATGTCGGGTACCAGGAATCGAATGTTGCGACATACTTTCCATCGTCGGAGACAATACACTTTGCAGGAGCAACTGTATTCAACAGCTTTTTTCTCCAGACGAGTATCGTGTCTGAACCATCTATTTTGTAGAGCTCGCCTATACAAGCATTATAGCCCTTTACGAACGGTTCGCTCTGTCTATTTTTTTTCTGTTTTCGCTTACGAATATCGCTTGCAGATAAGAATTCTCCTTTATAAACTGTTATAAAATATTTGCCGGCGGCGGAAAAGAAAATTGAAGTTTTAACATCGACATCAGACTTGCAAATCCCAACGCTGTTAACCAACAATATTATGCTACATGTAAGTCCAATTTTTTTCATCATTGCAAAATTGTGTTCAGTTATTGTTTCATTGGAATTGTTGAAGTTCCTTTATTTCACAACTCTTCTTTGATATTCTTAATAACGCACCGCCACCCCTCATATCGGGATTTTTGGGTAAGTATTTTATTTCCGAAACGGAATCATTTTCTGTAACAATTCTATCAAGCAAATTCAGGTTGTACTTTAATTCTGTAAGTGCACAATCTGATATTTTTAAAACATCTTCTCTTGTACAACTCTTAGTTTGGCACTTATCTGCAATAGCGTGCTTGCTAGTTGAACAGCCAATAAAACATAAGAGTGTGATGGCGGAGATTTCCATAAAATAGCAGGTACGTTTAATCATCATCATGGTATTTTTCGAATGTTGAATATACGCAAAAAGCTGCCTCAAAAACGAGACAGCTTTTTTTACTCCAATCACAAAACAAAAATTAATGCTTCACCAACTTGGCTGATTTAGAGCCTTTAGCTCCGCTAAAAATAGTGTAGTAAACACCTGCGCTCAATTCGCTAATCGAAATAGTGTTCAAGCCTTTGTTAAGGTTGGCACTTTGCAATACCTGACCAAGAGTATTTACTATGAATACTTGTGTAAAGTCGCCTTTGTTTTCAATTGTAACTGCAGTAGTTGCAGGATTCGGGAACAGGCTGATGCCATCCAGTTTTGAGATTTGCTCAATCGACGTTGGATTCGGAATCAGGCTATTTACTGTATTCGTAACTACTGCAGGATTGATGTCGAAATAGATGAATGCTGTGTTCAATATTTCGGTACCTAATGGCAAAGACGATTTTGCTTTTACAGAATAAGTTACTGCACCTTTATTAGCCTCCGGCGAAGATTTATCCGCCAATTTAATCCTTGGAAAATCAAATTTGATAATCTTGCTGCTGCCATGCGGTTTTTCGGTTATGTTGACCGGATGCGTGCTATTCAGTAATGTAAATGTGCTTGCGTCCACATGTGCAGACAAGGTATCCATAATATGAATATTGAAAGCAGTATCGTTGCCCATATTCTCAAACTGAATCGTGTAAGTCAGCAATTCGCCGGCAGCAATATCACCGGCAGGTGATACCGATTTCGCATTAGGGTCGAAAGAAGAACGAATTGAATCACAAGCGCCATAAGTATTATTTACCGTGTCAACTTCAGCCCCATAAGTGCCGTCATAGCCGGATATTCTTACATAGGAGCATGCCATTGTGCCTGGATCAGGCTCGCCAACAGGCACTAATTGTACGTATAGATACTCCGAACCGTTTAATGCAGGTAATTCCCAGGTTACAGTCTGCTCGTCCGTACTTATTGATGTGGGAGTAGCTGTTCCGGCATAAACGCCCGCATATTTATATTCGGGGTCTATTTGCAACGTAAGCAGTGCATCTGTAGTATAGCAGCTCGCATAGGCTGCGGTAATGGAAATAAACGAAGTGTCTACAAAACGGTAAAACCCGTAAGCATAGGTTGCCATATCTCCTGTTGTCTCAGCAGGATTGCATTCAAACCCAAAATTGAAGGTGGAGGAAGACGTCAGGTCGCCCATTTCAAAATCGTAGTATCCGGCTGCCGGGCAAGTGTTAATATAGCCGTAAGGGTCAATCGGCGAGATAGTATAGGTAGCGCTATAATCGGGCGAAGGAATCTCATAATATAGATATCCATAAGTCATAAATGTGTCCATCGGCACACCATCTTTCTTAATCTCCATCCAGACAGGAAAGCTTAGTATATCATCTGCGCTGAAATCGGAAGCGCAATCGGCATCTACGTCTTTATACATGTAGCCGACAATGGTTTTGCAACCGGATGTATAATAGTGCTGAAACGTGTCGACGAGCGCTCCTGCTGTATCGTAAAGTACGTGACGGATGGTATAGGTGCCTAAAGAGGTGTAGAAGTGAGCGTCAGAACTGGAAGCGTAAGTCGAACCTCCATCAGGGTACATAGCACGTTCGGTAGAATCGCCATCGCCCCAATAGGTTACTATATGCATGCCGGGCTCATAGTCGTCGTAACCCATATAGGTAAATACGGAGTCGCACCAGCCCCATGATTCGCCAAATAGTTCACTGGTTTGTGCGGTACTTTGATAGCTCCAGCCAAGGCCTCCGAGGAGGAAAGCGAGCATTAAATAAATTTTTTTCATGAGTCTGTGTTATTTTTTCTGATGATTATGAAACTTGCTAACCGGGTTATTTTTTATGCTGAATTCAAGAGATAAGACTTAATACTGTTAGTCACTCGTTGGGCATTACAGAGAAAATATTTTTATAGAATGAAAATAGGGAACAGCGTGATGCTGCTCCCTATTTTACTAATCAATTCGAAGATATGTTTGTGCTAAACTGCTGCTGTTTCGGTTGCCTCTTCGGCCCACTGCAGCGCTTTCTTTAATTGCTCTTCGCGTGTAAGGTCGCTATTGTCGAGTATGCGTGCATCATCTGCTTTGCGCAGCGGGCTTTCCTCACGGTTGCTATCAATATAGTCGCGCAACTCAAGGTTGTGGCGCACTTCATCCAGCGTAACATCCGGATTGGTTGCCTGCATTTCGAGGAATCTTCTTTTAACGCGAATAGCCGGATCGGCCGTCATGAATATCTTCAATTCAGCATCGGGAAATACAACAGTGCCTATATCTCGTCCATCCATCACGATGCCGCGTCGCTTACCCATCGCTTGCTGCTGGCTCACGGCAAAGGTGCGCACCTCTTTAATAGCAGCCACCTGACTTACTTTTTCCGCCACAATCATATCGCGGATATAGCGCGCTACATTTTCCTCATTGAGAAAGATTTCAGACTGCTTTGTTTCGGGATTTACTTCGAAGTGTAGATTGATATTTTCAAGCGCAGCCTTTACTGCATCTTCGTTGTCAAACTGCACATTTTCCCTTAAGAAGTATAAAGTAATAGCACGGTACATAGCTCCGCTATCGATATAGGCGTAGTGAAGCTGACTCGCCAACTCCTTTGCCATGGTGCTTTTGCCGCAGGAGGAGTAACCGTCTATAGCAATAATGATTTTCATAAAATAATTTTAGCTGTCTTAATGAATGCGGATATTGGTATTGCATTCTACAATGCAAATATAATTTTTTATAAGTGAATGGCTGAAGTGTAATCTTTAAATTTGCAACCTATTTTAGAAAAGAGCTATGCAGAAAATTACTTTAGGTTTTAGTCCCTGCCCCAATGATACATTTATTTTTGATGCGATGGTTAACCAGCCCGGATTTACAAATGGTCTTGAGTTTGACTATTGTATGGAAGATGTGGAAACACTGAATAATTGGGCATTTGAGGGACGCTTACAAGTAACTAAACTTAGCTATAATGCGCTGCTGCAACTTACAAATACTTACACCTTGCTCGATAGCGGAAGCGCGCTGGGTAGGGGAGTAGGGCCACTGGTGGTGCATCGTGCCGATAGTAAAATTAAGCCTGCTGATTTCGCATCGTTGACTGATTTTTTTAATGCTGCGCAAATAGCCATTCCGGGTGCTAATACTACGGCTAATTTGCTATTTACATTAGCTTTCCCTAATGCAAAAAATAAAACCGAAGTTCTATTTAGCGAGATAGAAAATGCCGTGCTTGATGGGCAATATGACTGCGGTCTGGTTATTCACGAAAGCCGGTTTACCTATCATGAAAGAGGGCTGGCAAAACTTATAGATATGGGCGAATGGTGGGAGCAGACAAGTGGCGCCGCTATCCCTTTAGGTGGTATTTGTGTGCGCAAAGATGTGCCAAGAGAACAAGCATTATTAATTGAAGATGCTATTCGCAGAAGCGTGTTGCAAAGCCATGACCGATATCCTGTATTATCTGATTTTGTGAAAGAAAATGCGCAGGAAATGGAAGAGCGGGTAATGCGGCAGCACATCGATTTGTATGTAAATGAATACAGCACAACTTTAGGCGAAGATGGAAAAAGAGCTATAGATACATTGTTTCAAAAGGCAAACGAAGCAGGTATTATTTCCACAATGCCCAAGAACTTGTATCTTTAATTATCATTACCTATTCTTACAAAATCGGCATCAACTGCCTCCCCGAAAAAGCGGGTAGCATGTTCTTCAAAGTCAATGTCATCATCGGTTGTATAGAAATGCCTGTTCGCATTTTTCGTAAGGATATTATCAATTTCAGGGTGGCGGTTTAGATAGTCGACCAGGCTATCTGCCACTATTTTTCCCTGCGAAATCAGTTGCACATTTTCAGGTAAAAATTTCTTGATTTTATCGGCCAGCAGCGGGTAGTGTGTGCAGGCTAATAGCACCGTGTCTATATCCTGCGATTGCTCAAATAACTGGTCTAAATCTTTTTTGATATAATAGTCCACACCGTCGGTTTGATATTCGTTATCTTCTATAAAAGGCACCCACAACGGACATGCATGTTGATAGACTTTCAGCTCGGGGGAAAAGCGCTTAATTTCTGTAAGATAAGATTGCGAACTCACAGTGCCTTTGGTGCCTAATACTCCTACCTTCCCGGTGGTAGTATATTTATGAATAACCTCTGCCGTAGGCCTTATAACGCCCAATACTCTTTTCTCTGAGCCCAAGCCTGCTAAATCTTTTTGCTGAATGGTACGCAATGCTTTCGCGGAGGCTGTATTGCATGCTAAAATTACCAATGGACAACCTTGCTCAAAAAACCACTCGACACATTGCAAGGTGTATCGGTACACGGTTTCAAAGGAACGATTGCCATAAGGCGCTCTGGCATTGTCTCCCAGATAAATATAGTCGTACTGAGGCATGGCATCGGCTATTGCTCTAAAGACTGTGAGTCCGCCGTAACCAGAGTCGAAAATACCTATTGGGTTTGCCATTTTTTTGGGATGCTAATTTGCCTGCGAAGATAATTCCTCCCGCTATTATTTTAAGGATGGAAATTTGATTACAGAATAGATAAAAAGAAAACTGCCTTTCATTTGCAAAAAGCGAAATAAAAGGCAGTATGATATTGCTATTTTAGGCTAATAAACGTGCTGACCGCCGTTGATGGCATAATTAGCACCGGTAATAAAACCTGATTTAGGCGAAGCCAAAAATGAAACTAAATGGGCTATTTCTTCGGTTCCACCCATTCTGCCTACAGGAATACCCTCCACAATTTTAGCCCTTACCTCGGGAGCCACTGCCATCACCATGTCAGTAGCTACATATCCGGGAGAAATAGTATTTACCGTTATGCCTTTTGAAGCAGTTTCTATTGCGAGTGTTTTTGTAATGCCGTGCATACCTGCCTTTGCCGCGGCGTAGTTTACTTGTCCAAATTGTGCACGCTGTCCGTTTACAGAACTAATATTTACGATGCGACCGTATTGTTGCTCCAGCATAGGGTTGATAACGTGCCTGCTGCAATTAAATACACTGGTAAGATTAGCACCTATAACTTCGTCCCAATTATTTTTGCTCATTTTTTTAAATGCCCCATCGCGGGTAATGCCGGCATTATTGACGAGTACGTCGATTGTTCCATGGTCAGCTTTTATTTTAGCGACCATTTTTTCTACGTCATCATAATTAGCTACGTCGGCTTTGTACAGATGAAAGGTGTATCCATCTTCTTTCATTTTAAGTAGCCATTCGTCCGCTTTTTCCTGCGAGCGATAGTTGGCACAAACGGTGTAACCATCATCGGCCAATCGTTTGCAAATATGCGTTCCTAATCCTCCGGTTGCGCCGGTTACCAAAGCAATGTATTTTTTATTGTCCATAGCTAAACAAGATTTTAGCTTTGAAGATAAACAAATTAATATAAAATGCGGTAGCCGAATCGTAAATAAATAAAAAAATAACGTGGAATTAATTCCACGTTATTGCTAAAAAATAGTATTAATGTCTACGTTCTGTTACATAAGCCACAAGCCGCTCCATTGCATCTCTTGCCTCCGAGTGTGGAAATTTTCGTAAAATTTCCATGGCTTCCTGTTGGTAAGCCACCATTTTTTCTCGGGCATATTCTATTCCACCACTTTTAACTACTATATCTATTACCTCGTTTACTTTTGCTTTATCCTTGTTCTGATTTTTTACGATGTAAATAATCTTCCTTTTCGTAGCAGCATCGGCGTGTTGGAGTGTATATATAAGAGGTAGGGTCATTTTTTTCTCCTTGATGTCTATACCGGTTGGTTTGCCTATATTATCATGGCCATAATCAAATAGGTCGTCCTTAATCTGAAAACTGATACCTATTTTTTCGCCAAAGGCATGAAATAAATCTGCCGCTTCCTGATCTTCCGTAGCCGACCAGGCGCCCGCTGAACAAGCTGAAGCAAGCAGGGAAGCTGTTTTGCTGCGGATAATCTCAAAATAGACATCTTCCTTGATATCCAGCTTTCGCGTCTTCTGAATTTGCAGCAATTCGCCCTCGCTCATTTCCTTCACTGCCGTCGACACTATTTTCAGAATTTTAAAGTCATCATTGTCAAGGGAAAGTAGTAATCCTTTTGATAAAAGGTAGTCGCCCACCAATACCGCTATCTTATTTTTCCAAACCGCATTTACAGAGAAAAAACCACGACGCATATTCGCTTCATCCACAACATCGTCATGCACCAAAGTAGCAGTATGTAATAGCTCAATCAGTGATGCTGCACGGTACGTTACATTTGTTATATTTCCTGTAATTTTTGCCGCAAGCAACACGAACATGGGGCGCATTTGTTTACCTTTGCGGCTGATAATGAAACGCATGATTTTATCCAGCAAAGGACTTTTACTGCGAACATTTTCTGCGAACTTCTGTTCAAACAAAACAAGCTCTTCAACAATTACTTTTGATATGTCTTTCATTTACCTGCTATAATTGATTTCGCATGCTAAAGTAGGAAGTTGTGTTAAGTTAATCAAACTAAAGTTAAGTTTGGCACAGTATTTGCACAATGTAATTTTTGAAATCTTATTAATCGTTAAAGTGCAGCAATACTCCTTATAGTATATAGTATTTATTAAACGAATTTATAGATTTTGTGTTTGTATAGCATATAGGTGTTGAAGAGGCTGAGCGTGCTTAACGATATTCATTGATAGTAAATTTGTTATAGGAAATGTAACATTGCTTGTTACTACTATAAGAGATGAAAAAAACTATATTTTTATTTTTTTTTTCCGAAATGCTACTATACCTTTGTCGCAAATTAGGAATATAGTCTAATTATAAATTTTTTAAATAAACAACTCTCGTTATGGTCAACAAAAAGTACCTCTTGTTAGCAGGTGTATGCTCAGCTTTAGCTTTGCAACCCGCTTTCGCACAAGAATCAAACTCGGCTTCATGGTCAGGTAGGGATATGACTTACCGCGGTCAAAGCTACGACGCGCTGGATTCAGCTTACATCCCAGCAGGAAGAATGGAACAACACCGTCAATTCCTGGATCACAAGTATGCATTCCCAGCAAAACCACGTAATATGTGGGAATTGGGTATCAATGTAGGTGCTGCAAACATCTTCGGTGATGTTCCAAGCAAAACTCCATTTACTGCCGGTAAATTTACTGACGCGATGGGCTTTGGTGCATCTTTGCGTAAAGCAATCGGTTATGCAGTTTCTGTACGTTTACAGTATAACTACTTAACTGCATCAGGTTACGATTATCGTCAGCGTCCTGCAGCTAACGAAGCTCCATGGAATGTTCCTGGTACCGTTACTTCAGGAAACGTGTATAACAACTACAAATTCAACTCTCATGAGCTGACTTTACAATTTGTAGGTGCTATCAATAACATTAAATGGCATAAAGCACAAAACACTGCAAGTTTGTATGCTTTCGCAGGTGCTGGTCTTTCTGCTTGGAAAACACGTGTTGCTACTGGTGGTAACATCGACGGTGTGTTCGCTAATATGGCTAACGCAACTGGTGCTACTAACGGCGACCGTATCGATGCGAGAAACGATATCTACAAGGCTTATCTGAAAGATGCAGATTACAACTACCTTGTAAACCGTGATAATACTACTGGTGAGCGTGGTACTTGGAATATGGGCGACAACACTATCAGCCCTGTGTTGGTAGGAGGTTTGGGTGTTCAATTCAAATTGGGTAGCCGTGTATCTCTTCAAATCGAAGATAAAATCACTTGGTACGGTTTGGATCGTTTAGATGCAACTTCGGTTGATCCAGGTGGTATGGCTATATCTTCTGATAAAGACATCCTGAACTACGCTTCAATCGGTCTTGGATTTAACCTTGGTAATGCTAAGAAAAGCGTTGCTCCACTATGGTGGGTTAACCCAATGGATCACGTTTACAGCGAATTGGCTGATCCTCGCCACATGAACCTTCCTGATCCGGTTCTTCCTGATACAGATGGTGATGGTGTAACTGACCAATTTGACAAATGTCCTGATACTCCGGCTGGCGTGAAAGTTGACGCTACTGGTTGTCCTTTGGATACTGATGGTGACGGTGTACCTGATTACAAAGACAAGCAATTAATCACTCCTACAGAATGTCAACCAGTTGATGCTGATGGTGTTGGTAAATGCCCAGATCCTGAGTGTTGCAAAAACATGGGTCCAGTTTCAGCTTGTTCTAACATCATGGCGGGTTCTATCGGTTTCGGTAACAACTCTGCTAAGTTGAACGCTTCAAGCCAAGCTCAATTGTCTACACTTGCTGCTCAAATGAATGCTAACCCAACTTGTAAAGTAGTTGTAACTGGTAACGCTGGTAACAGCAAACTGCAACAACAACGTTCTTGGGATCGCGTTAACGCAGTAATCCAATACATGAGCGAAACTCAGCAAATCAGCCGTGATCGTTTCATCTTCCAATACACTGGTGCTGCTGGCGACGTTAACTCTGTAATGTATCGTTCTGCTATGCAAGGTGAAGAAGGCCCATCTAACTTGCCTCCTCCACACCCACAATTGGGAACTAAAAAATAAGCATTGATTTTTCAATCTTAAAATACGATAAGCGCTCTGGAAACAGAGCGCTTATTTTTTGTGCCTATATGAGCGCTTAGCGAAATGTGGCTTAGTAGCTGGTATTAAATTTGTATTTTTGCTTTAGATATGCTTACACTTAAAAAGAGCCTCGGACAACACTTTCTCCACGACGAAAATATTTGTCGAAAAATAGTTGATAACCTCACTGTTACATCAAAAATGCAGACGCTGGAAATAGGACCAGGCGGTGGTGCACTCACAAAATACCTGTTGAAGGATGAACGCCTTGTATACAAGGCTATTGAAGTAGACGATGAAAAAGTTGTTTACTTGAACGCTACCTATCCTCAGATAAAAGACAAGCTAATTCATATTGACTTTCTGAAGAGTGAAAAGCCGTTCGAGGGCGATTTTTCTGTTATAGGAAATTTTCCATACAATATTTCTTCTCAAATACTGTTTAAAATACTGGATTGGAAAGAAGATGTTACCGAAGTAATTGGCATGTTCCAAAAAGAAGTGGCACTTCGGGTTGCGGCAAGCCATGGGAGTAAAGTCTATGGTATTTTAAGTGTGCTGATACAGGTCTATTTTAAAGTGGAATATCTATTCGATGTACATGAAAATTGCTTTACACCACCGCCAAAAGTAAAATCGGGTGTAATCAGATTAACCAATACCAATAATCCCTACGGCATAGAGAATCGTGTTGCATTTGCAAGAATGGTGAAAGCTGCTTTCGGGCAAAGAAGGAAGACATTGCGTAACGCATTAAAGCCGCTATTTCCTGCTCAAATGCCGGAAGATGAGATTTTCGGGAAAAGAGCAGAGCAGCTAAGCGTACCGGAATTTGTAGCATTGTATAAAAAGTATTTTGGAAAATGAGTAAAAGCGTTTTAATCGCTACACATGTACACCCTACGCTGACTGATAAGCTTGCAGAACTGGGCTACAGTTGCGAGATTGATACAGAAATAGCTTACGAAAGTGCCTTAGGTAAAATAGGGCAGTACGAGGGCATCATTACCAGCAATAAACTGCCTGTTAATAAATCGCTTTTGGAGCGTGCTGTTAATCTGAAATGGGTGGGACGAATGGGCTCCGGTATGGAGATAATAGATACCGCTTATGCTGCCGAAATAGGTGTGAAATGCTTTAGCAGTCCTGAAGGTAATGCAAACGCAGTTGCAGAGCAGGCTTTGGGCATGTTGTTAAGTCTGCAACATAATGTTTTTCGCTCTTTTGAGGAAGTGCGTAATGGCGAATGGAATAGGGAGGGAAATCGAGGTGTTGAGATAGAGGGGCTGACTGCGGGTATTATCGGGTTGGGTAATAATGGTTTGGCTTTTGCAAGAAAATTGGTTGCTATGGGGCTAAATGTATTGGCTTTTGATAAATACACACCTGTAACCACCGAGCCTGGAGTAGCAATGGCGGCAAGCTGGCAAGAGATGGTTCCGCAGTGCGATATAATTAGTTTTCATGTCCCGCTCAATAATGAAACACTTCACTATTTTGATGATACCATGCTGAGATTATTGAAGCAACCTACCACATTGCTTAACCTCTCGCGTGGCGAAATAGTAAATACCGAGGTACTGCGGCAAGGAATGAAAAGCGGCGTTATCAAGGCGGCTGCATTGGACGTATGGGAAGTAGAACCAATTAGTAAAATGCCCGACCACCTACACGCGATAGCCACCGAATTATTGAGTATGAAGAACTTTATAGGGACGCCACATATAGGCGGTTACAGCGTTCAGGCGACTTATAAAATGAGCCATTTTCTGGAACAAAAAATTACTGCTTATCTAAAACTCGAAGAGCCAGAGAAATAAAAGTTTGCCTTTGTTTTAACCTTTAATTTCTTTACCTTTGAGATATACATGCAACGCGCTCGTACTACGGGTGCGTTGTGTGTTTTCTTTTAATATAAATTATAAAAAATCATATCTATATGTCCACTATTAACTACGTTACCAAGGAATCGTTGGAACAGATGCGTGATGAATTAACCCAATTGAAAACTACAGGTCGTGCTGAAATAGCGAACGCTATTGCTGAAGCGAGAGAAAAAGGCGATCTACGTGAGAATGCAGAATATGATGCAGCTAAAGAGGCGCAAGGCCTCCACGAGGCAAAAGTAGCGCAACTTGAAAATATTATAGCGAATGCGCGTATCATCGATGTAAAAGATATTGATACAAGCAAAGTTTCGGTTTTAAGCAAAGTGAAAATCACTAATTTAAAAACGAAGAAGACCATTGAGTACCAAATTGTGTCCGAAAAAGAAGCTGATTTAAAAGCAGGTAAGATTTCTGTAGGTTCGCCAATTGCACAAGGTTTGCTGGGTAAATCAGTAGGCGATACTGCTGAGGTATCTGCGCCTGCAGGCAGCATGAAATTCAAAATCGTATCTATCAGTATCTAATTTTCTGATTTTCAGTATGTCTATATTCACTAAAATAATAGCAGGAGAAATTCGATCTTATAAAATAGCAGAAGACGAGCATTTTTTTGCGTTTTTAGATATTTTTCCATTGGTAAAAGGCCATGTATTGATAGTGCCTAAGGTCGAGGTCGATAAGATTTTTGACGTGGATGATGCCTATCTGGCTAAATGGCTGGTATTTGCGAAGCCAATTGCTAAGGCAATCGAAAAAGCGTTTGACTGCAAGCGCTGTGGCATGACGGTAATAGGTCTGGAAGTCCCGCACGCGCACATGCACCTCTTGCCAATTAACCATGTAGACGATATGAATTTTGCAAAAGCAAAAATGAAACTGACCGATGCTGAACACGTCGACATTCAGCAGAAGATTTTAGCCGTGATGTAGGCTGATCTATTCAACAAAAAGCGGGCTGTATATCAATGATGTACAGCCCGCTTTTTTATATGGAAAGCTATTTTCGATTATCAATAAACCTGTTTGGTTTTCTGCCGCCTGCGGGAAATAGCAACTGTTGCATCGTATGTGCCGTATGATAAACCAACTGTGGTACCACCCTCAATTTATGCTGCAACACAGGGCGCAAAATTTCATTACAGGTAGCATCGCCCGCACTTGTCTGAATGTGCAGTATCAATACATCCTGACCGGCATCATCACTCTTAAGCTCCATCGCGTAATCCTGGATAATATTTTGCTCGTGCAGCAGATTGGCTATACTTGCAGGGTATAAGCTGGTGCCTTTATATTTAATCATTTGCGCTTTCCTGCCCAGTACAGGTCCCAGCCGCATCGTAGTTCTGCCGCAGCTACAGGGCTCGTAATAGGCCTTGCATAGGTCGCCGGTTTTGTAACGCAATAGTGGCATGGCTTCCACGCCCAAAGTCGTAATCGTTACTTCGCCACATGCATCCTCGGCAACTTGTTTACCCTCATCATCCAGCAGTTCCACGATTATTAGTTCAGGATGATGATGGCCTCCGGCAAAAGCCGAACATTCTGTAAATGCAGTTTGCATTTCGGTAGATGCGTAAGTGCCGTAAAGCGCTACAGGCCAGGCTTCCTGTATTTTTTGTGCTAAGGCTGAAGGCTGTAAGTCTTCATCCCTAAGGCTTTCGCCTATAGCCAATACCTGTTTTACGGGCGTGCTTTTCAGGTCTATATCGTTTGCCTTTGCATAATCCGCCATCTTCAGTAAAAAAGAAGGAACAGCAACAAGCGTATCGCTTTTCAAGCGGTCTATTACTTCCCACTGCATGGCCGGTAATGCAGGCCCGGTGCGCACTACAGCTTTTTCAGCCTTTTGTAAGCCGCTATAATAGGCCATTCCGGCCATAAATTGACGGTCGAGCGTAAGCATCAATTGATAGGTGTTGCCAGGCTCCATACAATTGAAAGAAAGATACTCGTTATAAGCCAATCGCTCCAAATCCTGAGCACTTAAAGCAATCGTTACAGGCGCTCCCAAAGTGCCACTGGTGGCGGCATATTCTCTTATTTTATCGGGTGCTACGCAAAGATGTTCTGTGCTGAAATTTTGCAAATCTTCTTTAGTCGTAACAGGCAAAGAAGCTATATCTGCCAACGTTTTTACACTGTTGATATCAATATTTTGTTCCCGAAAAATTCTTTGATAATAGGGCGAATTTGCTTGAAGATATTGTAACAGCTCTTGCAGTTTCCGGCTTTGAAATATAGCTTGCTGCGCTAATGGTTGCCGTTCTATTTCTGGTATGTATTGCATGGCCGTGTGAAGGTAAATAAAAGCGGATATACTTTGCTATTGGAGCAGAAGAAATGACGCAGCTATCAGCAGCATTAAAGTCCGCTTTCAAATCTGTTTAATTATGGTATTTTTGCGAAGCGCACAATTATTGTTGCGTACCAAACCAACCAAACCACAATAGTGCTTAACAAAAGAAACTGGCTATACATCTGGAATAGCCTTATAGGCAAGCGTTCTGAGTTTTCTGTCGAAAACAGGGCATTCAATGCAATCAGCGTCATCACGCTTGCCATCCTCATCATCATTTTACCCATCAACACTATTTTAGGGCTTCAAAAGGTAGAAATAGTACTGTTGATTTTGATTGTATTGCAATCGATTTTTTACTACTGGTCGCGGGTGCAAAAGCGGTATGTATTGAGCATGTTTCTGTATGTAATTGTAAGTTACATCACGCTATTTCTCAATTTCTTTTTCAACTCCGGCAGTCAGGGACCCACTATATTTTTATGCTTCCTCACGTTTCAATTAATAGTGGCATTTGCGCCTACAAGGCAGCATTTGATATGGTTGTCGGGACATGTAATATTGGTAACAGGCTTATTAGGAATCGAGCACTATTATCCGGAGCGCGTGCCCGATAGTTACCTGACAAAGCAGGGGCGGGTATGGGACTTGTTGACCGCTTATGCAGTTATTTTAGTTTGCATGTATTTCGTTACGTCTTATCTGCGCAATAATTACAACAAAGAAAAGAAGATGGCTAATAACCGCTCCAGCACTATATCAGAGCAAAATAGAAAAATACTGCAACAGAATGCAGAGCTGGATAAACTAAACAACGAAAAGAGCAAATTGCTGTCTATTATTGCCCACGATTTAAAGCAGCCACTCAACTCCATCACGACCATTACACAGCTATTGATGGAGTCTTCGCTAAGTGAAGAAGAGCAGGCGCAACTAAAAATGGAAGTGCTTGCTGCGGCAAGAAATACCAGCGACATGCTCGCTAATATGCAATCCTGGACTGCCGATGATATCAATATTTTATCGCCTCAGATTACAAGTATAAACCTCTCGGATAAAATAGCCGCGGTAGTAAATATTTATAAGACGTTGGCGGAGCGAAAAGATATAGCAATGGCAGTAAGTATCGCGCCGGAGCTTAGTGTAAAGGCAGATGAAAGTATGCTCCAATTAGTATTGAGAAACGTCATTAGCAATGCCGTAAAGTTTACGCCGGAACAAGGTAACGTTAGTATTGAAGCGGAAACCGAGGCAAATGGGAAATGCCTGATAATAGTGCGGGACACAGGCATTGGTATGTCTTCAGCGCAAATATTGAGCCTGTTTGACCTTAATATTCATCCAAGTTATGGCACGAATAATGAGGCTGGTCTTTCACTGGGATTGCAGCTTACTAAAGAATATGTGCAGGCAATGGGCGGTAAAATATGGGTGGAAAGTCTTGAAGGTACGGGCAGTTCTTTCTTTATTTTGTTAGATAGTGCTAATTAAGTCTAAATAAAAATGCAGCGATTTCGTCGCTGCATTTTTTTTCTTAAGCTAAATTCAAATTATATATTCCCCTTAATAATTACCTGTTCGATCAATTGCTCGCCAAAGCTATAAGGCAAATAGGCAATAGAAGGTATTGGTTTAGTAATGATAAGATTTGCTTGTTTGCCCACGGCTATTGTGCCCATTTCGTTCTGCCATTCCATCGCGGCAGCACCATTGATTGTTTGTGCATTAATAGCCTCTTCAGGTGTCATTTTTAATTGCGTACAGGCCAGTGATAGCAATAAATTCATATTGCCTGATGGGCAAGAACCAGGGTTGAAATCTGATGCCAATGCAACTGCCAAGCCCGCATCTATCAACGCACGAGCCGGCTGATAATGCATGGCTAAAAAGAAAGCTGCACCGGGCAACAGCGTTGCAATCGTATTGCTGTTACGCAGGCTGTCTATTTCTTCAGCACCCATACTTTCCAGGTGGTCTACACTGATAGCATTGTGTTGCACGCCTATTTGCACACCGCCAGAGCGATAAAGTTGATTCGCATGTATCTTAGGCTTCAAACCATATTTCGCACCTGCGTCTAATAGTCTGGATGTTTCATCAACACTAAAAAATCCTTGCTCACAAAAGACATCCATATAGTCTGCAAGCCCCTCTGCCGCTACCTTTGGCAGCATTTCGTCTATAATCAGTTTAATATAGCCCTCATGGTTTTCGCGATAGTGGAGCGGATAAGCATGTGCTGCAAGAAAGCTGGCTTTAATAGGCACCACAGTTTCTTCTTTCAACCGCTTGATTACGCGCAGCATTTTCAATTCTCCCTCCGTGCTCAAGCCATAACCGCTTTTTATTTCAATAGCGCCGGTGCCGGTCGATACTACGTTGTCAAGTCGCTCCAGCGCAAGTTCAAATAGCCGCTCTTCGCTGGTTTCATTTAGTTTTTTGGCAGAGTTGAGGATACCGCCGCCTTTAGCAGCTATTTCTTCGTAACTCAAGCCTTTTATTTTATCTACAAATTCTTGTTCGCGCGGTGCTGCAAATACAAGGTGCGTATGAGAGTCGCACCAGGCAGGCAATACAGCGCGGCCTGTGGCATCTATTATTTTATCAGCGTTCATGCTTGTGGGCAATGCTTTCATAGAGCCAAAGCTGTGTATTTTACCTTGCTCTATTATCAGCCATGCATTTTCGAGCGACGGTAGTGTGGCCATTTCGCTACCGGCTACTCTTTGCTTTTTTGCTCCCTCTTCAATCTGAAGCAACATTTTTATATTCAGAATTAATATACGCATCTTCTAAAATAAATTTTGCGCAAAGTAACAATTTACCCAATGAATAATTTACTCTTACCGTCTAATATTCTGTTGCTGCTTGCTACATCATTTACTAAAACTTATTGCTATGACATTATTAAAAGTAAAACTGGGTTTGTGTGCCATTCTGGTTATGCTGGCATTTAGCGCCTGCACGCCAGATGATACACCCAAGGAAATAGAGGGTTGGAAACCCGTTTACGAATCAGAAGTGTCTGACGCACAAATAAAATCGGAAGAACCGCGTGCCATCCAAAAGGGTGGAAAGATATATGTGCTGGGCAATACGCTGTATCAGGTAGAAGAGGGCAAGGGTATTCATGTGCTCAACTTCAGCGACCCGGCTAATCCGCAACGTATAGCCTTTATCACGCTGGGCGGCGCACACGAGATTTCTATAAAAGGTCAGTATATCTATTCTAATAATTACGATGACCTCGTTATCATAGACATTGCAGATATAGCCAACGTGAAACTCGAAAAGCGCATGAAAGATTTGTTCAGGTTTACGAATAGCGAAGTGCCGCCGGAGCGTGGCTATTTTGAGTGTGTAGACCCTAACAAAGGCAAAGTGGTTGATTGGGAGCAGACCACTATTTATTCTCCAAAATGTAAATACTAATCATCATGAAATTTATCAATAATATTCTCTCTGTTTGCCTTGCTGCAACGGTATTGCTGTCTTTTTCCGGATGTAGTAAAGTGGACAACAACGGAGCTGCCGATAATATAAGAGGCGTGGGCGGCTCGCTCGCAAGGTTTACAATAGCCGGCAATTATATGTATGTGGTAGATGCGGGCAATCTGTACTCGTTCGATATCTCAACGCCTCAAAACCCGCGCCAGGTGGCCGTTACCAATGTTGGCTTCAATGTTGAAACTATTTATCCTTTTAAAGATAAGCTATTTATAGGCTCGCAGGATGCCATGTATATTTACTCGCTTACCGACCCTGCAAAGCCAAGCCGGTTGGGCGTTGCCAGCCATTTGCGTGCTTGCGACCCTGTGGTGGCAAATGATAGCGTGGCCTATGTGACCGTGCGCACCGGCAGTACTTGCGGTGGCAATATCAATGCGCTGAATGTGTATGATGTGCGCGACCCTTTGAACCCATATATACAATCATCCATCAACCTCGGCAACCCGCGTGGCTTGGCGCTTAAAGGCGATGTACTTTACTTGTGCGATGATATTGGAGGCTTGCTGGTTATGGGGCTTGATAATCCTTATGAGCCATTTGAATTAAAAAGATTTACCGGAGATAAATACTTTGACGTTATAGCGCTGGATGATGTGCTTATCTGCATGATAGAGGGTGGTATGCTTATTTACGATATTGAAAACCCTTTTAGTCCCGTGCTACTATCGCGTATTACTAATTAAGAATTTATATGCTGTGGCCAACAGGCATATTCGGGCTTCGTTCTTTGCAGGACGGAGCCTTTGCTTGTTTACGAATGGTTAACAACGCTTTTGTCAGGATTTAGACATCTTTACACGTTTTTAAAAATATTTTATTTATGTCTAAAACAGTATTGATTACCGGAAGTACCAGTGGTATAGGACTGGCTACGGCCAAAGCGTTTGCCGCTAAAGGTTACAATGTAGTTTTTAACGGACTCGAACCGAATGGTGCTGAAATAGCAGAGCAGGTAGCAAAAGAATTTGGTGTGGACTATATTTTTTCTCCGGCCAATATGCTGGATGTCGCGGCTATAAAGGCTATGGTGCAAGAGGCGCTGGATAAATTTACCAATATAGATGTAGTGGTAAACAATGCCGGTATCCAATATGTAGCTCCGCTCGAAAATTTTCCTGAAGAAAAATGGGATGCTATTATTGGCGTTAACCTTAATTCTGCCTTTCACGTTACAAAGGCTGTATGGCCCTCTATGCGGGCGCGCAAGTCTGGTCGTATAATAAACGTATCTTCGGCACATGGCTTAGTAGCATCGCCATTTAAGAGTGCTTATGTAGCTGCAAAGCATGGTGTGATTGGGTTTACAAAAGTTTTAGCTTTAGAGGGCGGACCTTACGGCATTACTGCCAACGCTATCTGCCCAGGATACGTGCACACGCCTATTGTAGAGAAGCAAATACCTGATCAAATGAAAGCACATAACATGACACGCGAAGAAGTAATCAACGATGTGTTTCTTGCAGAACATGCTATCAAAGAATTTGTATCGTTGGATACAATTGCCGAAAGTATTTTATTTTTGGGAGATAGCGTCGCCGCAGCCACTATTACAGGTATTTCGTTACCACTAGATGCCGGCTGGACCGCGCACTAATATTTTCTAAAATTTTTACTATTTTTAATTGCAGCAATGCTTGCAAAAGCGTTGCCTTAATTTTATTTGGGGTATAGATATGATTGCAGAATTAATGACAGAACATTTTATAGAATCGAACGGGATAAAACTACACTACATAGAATACCCTGCACCGGGCAAACCCGTGCTGGTATTGCTACACGGACTTACTGCCAATGCGCATGCCTTTGATGGTTTGGTAGCTGCGGGTTTAAATGAATGTTTTCATCTGGTAATGCCCGATTTACGCGGTCGCGGCTTGAGTGAAAAGCCTGCATTTAATTATAGCATGGCCGACCATGCGCGCGATATTTTAGGGTTGTTGGACCATTTGGGTATCACTAAAACATTTATAGGCGGCCACTCTTTCGGCGGTTTGCTTAGTTCTTACATGTCCGCACATTATCCTGATAGGGTGGGTGCTTTGATTATATTGGATGCTGCTGCAGAGATGAACCCGAATGCTATGCAAATGCTGGGCTCTACATTAGGCAGATTGGACAAGACCTTTCCGTCTTTTGAAGATTTTATTGAGCAAATGAAAGCCGCACCGCAAAACACTTTTTGGGATGAGGCGATGGAGAGCTATTACAGGGCCGATGCGAATATCAGGGAAGACGGCACCGTTAACCCTTACCCAAATCTGGCTAATATTATAAGAGCAGCTACCGGCCTTGCGAATGAGCCCTGGAAAGAAATCTTTGGACGTGTGAAGCAGCCGGCGTTATTGATAAACGCCGTTGAAAACTATAATCTGGGTGAGCCTTTATTGCCCGATTTTAAAGCGATGGAAACAGTAAAACTGATGGCTGATTGTCGTTACGTAAAAGTGGATGGCAACCATCAAACAATGTTGTATGCCAAAGGCGCACGCGAAACGGTAGAGGCCATCGAGGCATTTACCGGAAAGTAATATAGTTTCAAGCGATACAAGTAATAGTTTACCGCTGTATCTTCGCATAAGAATAATAAGGTAATCGGCTATTCGGTTACCTTATTTTTTGTGTATTTTTTTAAACATTTAAATAGCATTTTAAAACAATGAAAGTAGCGGTGGTAGGTGCAACCGGCCTTGTAGGCAGCACCATGTTACGTACCCTGGAGCAAAGAAATTTTCCGGTAACGGAGTTGATACCTGTGGCGTCTGAGCGCTCTAAGGGTAAGGAAATCGAGTTTAAGGGAAAGAAGTATAAGGTAGTGACATTGGACGAGGGTGTAGCCGCAAAGCCTGATATAGCGCTATTTTCAGCGGGGGGGACAACATCACTGGAGTGGGCAGAAAAATATGCCGAAGCAGGGTGCTATGTAATTGACAATTCATCGGCATGGCGCATGGATGCTACTAAAAAATTAGTGGTACCAGAGGTAAATGCTACAGCGCTTACTGTAGCCGATAAGATTATAGCCAATCCTAATTGCTCGACTATTCAAATGGTAGTGGTACTAAAACCATTACATGATGCCTATAAAATCAAACGTGTTGTGGTGAGTACGTATCAAAGCGTTACTGGTAGTGGCCAGAAAGGTGTTGACCATTTACTATCAGAGCGCAATGGCGAAGAACTAAAACGAAATTATCCGCATCCGATTGACTTAAATGTATTGCCGCATATCGACGTTTTTCAGGATAATGGCTATACCAAAGAGGAGATGAAAATGATGCTGGAAACGCAGAAGATTATGGGCGACGATAGCATTCGTGTATCGGCTACCACGGTGCGTGTGCCGGTAATGGGCGGTCATAGCGAAAGCGTGAATATCGAATTTGAGCAAGATTATGATATAGCTGAATTGAGAAAAATTCTTGAAAATGCACCCGGCATTATCGTTCAGGATAATCCTGCTCAAAATGAATACCCGATGCCTTTGTATGCTACCGGTAAAGATGAGGTTTTTGTAGGCCGTATACGTCGCGACCTTAGCCAGGATAAAGCACTTAACTGCTGGATAGTAGCTGATAACCTGCGCAAAGGTGCAGCCACCAATGCCGTGCAGATTGCAGAATATATAGCTGCACAAAATTGGGTAAAATAATAGCAGCAATAACTATATTTAAGTCCTTATATGCTTCGGTGTATAAGGATTTTTTTTGCGGTTGATATTTGTGGCTTAATTATCCATGCTACAGCTACAAATAATTTATAATTTCGCGCTCTACCTATGCAAGCATTGTTTACCTATATTTTTGATTTTTTCGAGAAGCGCAAGCCGGCTTTTTACATCACGCTGGCACTCGTTTTTCTTGCTGCTTTGTTGGGCGCTTCGCAAATAAAATTTGAAAGCGATATCAATAAAATGATTCCGCACGACCCGGCCATTGAAGCGATGAACGATGTGCTGAATAAGACAAAGACCGGCGAGCAAATTGTTTTTACATTATCATTTAAAGATGAAAATTATCTCGCGCCCGACTCGCTGATACTATTACAGCAATCGCTGCAGCAGAAGCTGGAAGCCGCTGCAGGAAAGCATATCAAGGGAATTACATCGCAAATAGCAGATGATAAAGAACAACAGTTTGCTGCATTGGCAATAGACTATTTGCCTCTATTTCTGGAGGAAAGCGACTACATTAAAATAGATAGCCTTACACAACCAGCGGTAATCAAAGAAACTTTAGTACGGGAACATAAATTGCTGTTGAGTCCAGCCGGCATTGTAGCCAAGCAATGGATTGCAGCAGATCCGATAGGCATGGTGCCGATTGCTTTGCAAAGATTACAGAGCCTTAATTTCGATACCGCCTATCAACTGTACAATGGTTATGTTTTTAGTAAGGATGAGCGCCGCCTGAACTTCTTTATGGAGTCTGCATTTGCAGCTTCTGAAACAGGCAAAAATCAAATGCTATTTGCGCAGGTTGATGATGTATTGAAAAGCTGGCTGAAAGGTAATAGCGGTGTATCGGCTTACTATTTTGGCGGTCCGGCGGTAGCTGCAGGTAATGCTGCGCAAATGCGCAACGACACTATCCTAACATTAAGCATCACTGTTGTACTATTGCTTGCGCTTACCTTTTATGTTTTCCGACGCAAGCGTGCACCTTTTATACTCATGGTGCCGGTATTGTTTGGTGCGCTATGTGGCTTAGCTGTTACCGCTTTGGTGCAAGGTTCTGTGTCTATAATTGCACTTGGTGCTGGCGCTATTATTTTAGGAATAGCCATTGATTTTTCCGTGCATTTTATGAGCCACGCACGCACGCATCCCGACATGCGTGAAAATGTAAAAGGTCTTGTAGCGCCGCTTACATTGGGTGCTATTACTACTGTTGGAGCCTTTCTGGCATTGCGTCTGGCATCGGCGCCTTTATTAAAAGACCTGGGCCTATTTGCCGCAGCAGGTTTAGCAGGCGCTTCACTTTTTACACTTGTATTTTTGCCTCATTTGCTTAAAGGCATAACAGCGTCTGAAAAGAATAATACTTTAAAAGAAAACTTCATTGACAAAATAGCTGCATGGCGACCAGAGGGAAATAAATGGCTGCTGGCGCTCGTAATATTAGCTACGCCAGTTCTGTGGTACTATTCCAACAAGGTCGAGTTTGATAGCGACCTGATGCATCTGAACTATCTTTCGCCCGAGCTGGGAGCTGCGCAGGCGCAGATGAATAAAGAAAATGCCTACGCGCTCAGTTCCATTTTTGTTGTAGCTAAAGATGATACAGAAGAGGCCGCTGCGCAAAAATTAGAACAGGTAAAAAAGCGAATAGCTGATTTGAAGCAGTCGGGTAAAGTAAGGAACTATGTCAATCCGGTTACTATTCTTCCATCCCAAACGGAGCAACAAAAACGCATTAAGCGTTGGAATGATTTCTGGAATAGTGAACGTGTAGCTGCTGTTAGTCAGTCTGTATCGAAAGCCTTGCTGGAAGCGGGTTTTAGTAGTGATGCATTTAGCGATTTCAATAATACACTCAGTAAAAGTTACAGTCCATTTGACAGCGCTGCTACTACTTTTTTAAAGGAGATGATTGCCGCTTCATTGAGTTCAAAAGACGGGCAGCATTATGCAATAGCTTCGCTAAAGGCAGAGCCAGGTGCGCGTGCAGAAATATTAGCTGCATTTGAAAATAACAAAAACGTTATAGTAACAGACCGACAATCAGTGTCAGAGCGGCTATTAGCGTTGCTGGGTAATGATTTTAATAAGATACTATTCTATTCCGGTTCGTTGGTTTTCTTAGCATTGCTGATTGCTTATGGCCGTATAGAATTGGCGCTTATTTCCTTTTTGCCTATGGCAGTAACATGGGTTTGGATACTCGGTATTATGGGTATTTTCGGACTGAAATTCAATATAGTCAATATCATTATCTCCACGTTGATATTCGGTCTGGGCGACGATTACAGCATCTTTATGATGGAAAGTTTGATGGAGAAATATAGAACCGGCACCAATAAAATCAAGTCGGCCCGCGCTGCGGTTTATCTGTCTGTTCTTACTACGGTTATCGGCTTAGGTACGTTGATATTTGCGCAACACCCTGCTTTAAAATCAATTGCAATAATAGCCGTTACCGGATTGCTTTGTGTGGTGTTTGTGTCTCAGGTGCTACAGCCTTTCTTGTTTAATTTTATGATACAACGCAGGGCAGATAAGGGTTTCATGCCTTTTACGTTGTGGAGTTTATTGAAGTCTGCTTTTTCATTCTTGTATTTCTTTACAGGTTGTTTATTGGTAACAATTGCCGGCTTCCTGCTCGTTGGTCTTAAGCCATTTGGCAAAGCACGCAGCAAGTATATTTTTCATTTTATACTCAGCAAGTATACGCGTAGTGTGATGTATGTAATGGCCAATGTCACCAAGCGCGTTATCAAAATGGATAAAAATGTTTTTGACAAGCCGCGTGTATATATCGCCAACCATTCTTCTTTCCTTGATATTTTACTTACTACAATGCTGCATCCGCGCCTTGTATTGCTCACTAATAAATGGGTTTGGCGCTCGCCTGCTTTTGGTAAAATAGTGCGTATGGCAGAGTATTATCCGGTGGCAGAGGGAGCGGAAGACAGTATTGAACCTTTGCGTAGCTTGGTAGACAGAGGCTATGGTATTGTTGTGTTTCCGGAGGGTACGCGTAGTTACGATGATACCATACACCGCTTTCATAAAGGGGCTTTTTATATTGCAGAACAATTGAATCTTGATGTAGTGCCTATTATTATGCACGGCGTAAACTACTCCATGCAAAAGGGCGATTGGTTGCTGAAAGATGGTACAACAACGGTTAAAATAATGCAGCCTATTTCAAATAGTGATATATCATTCGGAGTAGGGTATAGCACACGCACAAAGACTATTTTGAAATGGTTTAGGGAGCGATTTACCGAAGAGAAAATTAAGAATGAAACGCCAAAATACTTTAGGGAGCAAATCATCAAAGGCAATATTTACAAAGGTCCGGTGCTCGAATGGTATTGCCGTGTAAAGACGAAACTCGAAGACAACTATGAACCTTTTCATGCGCTATTACCGCGAGAGGGGAGGTTTTATGATTTAGGTTGTGGCTATGGATTTATGACGAGTATGCTGCATTGGGCTTCGCCGCAGCGGGTATTTACAGGGATAGATTATGACGAAGACAAAATAGTAACTGCACAGAACAATTATACATTCAACAGACGTCAGTCAAAGGGTGGGGCAGTAATAGGCTACAAGGGGCTTGACTTTGTACAAGCCGATGTAACACAATACCAGCTTGACTCTTGCGATGGTGTTATCATCAGTGATGTATTGCACTATTTGCTGCCGCAGCAGCAAAGCGAATTATTAGAGCGTTGTTATGAAGCATTGAAGCCGGGTGGACTATTGATATTGCGCGATGGTGTTGCCGAATTAAAAGAGCGCCATGAGGGCACAAAGATGACGGAAGTAATGTCCACTAAAATTTTCAAATTCAATAAAATCCAGAACCAGCTTCATTTTATCAGCAAACAATTTATCGAAAGCTGGGCTGCCGGGAAAGGAATGTCGGTTTCAGTTATTGATAATACCAGCCGTACCAGCAATCTGATATTTGTATTGAAAAAATAGTAAAAGCCGCTCCAAATATAGATTGGGAGCGGCTTTTGCTATTTTATTACTCTATCTTACTAAGGTTACATCGCCTTTCTTGATTACCTTTTGCCTGTTTGCAAATTCGACTTCTACCATGTAAAAATAGACGCCGGCAGGAGCAGGTTCTTCAAGGTTGTAGTAATAGCCATTCCAGCCTGGACTATAATTTCCTTCGGCTTTGTAAACCAGTTTGCCCCAGCGGTCATAGATATGGAAGCTTCGGATCGCGTAACCTGACTTATTATAAAATACCGGTCCAAAGAAATCGTTCAGCCCATCTCCATTTGGCGAAAACGCAGTAGGGAGTAACACTTCAGGCCGCAATGTATCTATGAATACCCTGACCTCTGCCGTATCTCGACAGCCTATTTCACTGACGCCAATTACAGTGTACAGTTCCGGATTGTAAGGCTTGAAGATTTGCTCATACGCATTCTGAATGGGGAAATAGTAGGCGGGCGACCACGATGCTATGCTATAGTTAGGCACATTGGCAGATGTCGTCAGTGTTATATACTCGCCTTGCGCAGCTTCTTTGGGTGTTGCAGTAAGTGAAAGTTCAAATTCCTCTACATACACCTGCACATGGCGGATGACGCTGTCGCAGCCACGTCGGTTTTTGAACGTGTCTACCAGCAGCGTGTCGCTTAAATAAGTATTGCCCTCGAAGATTACTTTTTCGCAGCCGTTGGCCTGCTCTGCCTTGAATGTAGCTTCGTTGCTGTAAACGATTACGTTTACAACATTGTAAATGCTATCGCAGCCATTGTGGTTGAAAATAGTATCCGCAACCGTCGCAAGATTATAATAAGTAATGCCTTTGAAAATAACTTGTCCGCAACCTACGGTATCCATCGACGAAGTTACCGGATCGGCAGGGAACACTGTCAGGTCTAAAGTAACAATGCTATCGCAACCTGTAGGTGTTACGGTGTTGAACACCGCATAATCATTGGTAGTAGTAGCCCCTGCAGGAATAATAGTACCGTTCCAATTATAAGGTAAATCATTGGAGCAAATAGCCAGTGCATCAGTCGTTTGTTTGATAGGTGTCACATCCAGATTTAAATATACGGTGCTATCGCATCCGGAAGTTGAGGTAGTGTTGTAAGATGCTGTTGGAAATCCCGCGCCGGTTACTGTAATGCCGTTCCATACAAATGGAATTTGATTGGTGCATAGTGTGCTGTCTATTATTGTTACAAAGGCATCAACAACACTTAAATTTAGTACCGTTGTTGAATCGCATCCGCCGCTTGTTACCGAGCTTTTTGTTGCTACGGCAGCTCCCGGAGATGTTATAGTAATGTCATTCCAAACAAAAGGCATTTGATTAATACACCTTGTCATAAATACCGTGTCGCGTAGCTTGGGGATAGTAAAAATAATTTCCTCCGGCAACGCAAGCGGATTGTTGCAAAGGTCTAATAAGGTATTGCCGTCCGTGCCGCTTTGGGCCCTTAATACATAAGTGCCCGGTGCCAAAGGCGATGTAAAATTTACTTTTACTTCGTGGGTATAGCCTGTGCCCGAAGCACTTGTGCAATTGTCGCCTATGGCAGAGACAACAGTGCCTGATGGAGATAATGTGAAGTCGCTCCCGTTGGAGGCGATACTGCTGCATTTTACGTCGCTACTCAATTCTACAGTAACAGAGGTATTGCTGCAATTAGGTGCTTTGATTGTCGCAAATTCCGGAGGGTCAGATGTGAAAAAGGTGGCAGTTGAACCAGTAAAATCGATTGTAAATCCGGAACTTGGAGCACCCATAATGCCAAAGTTGTTGACCATTATCAAATAGGTCTCACCCTCAACAGCGTCTATGTAACGTAGATATGAACTTCCTGAAGTACCTGAGTAAACACTCGTCAACGTTCCCGTACTTGTAAGTCCAACAACACCTGCATTAAATACTGGTGAATTGTTATTGAAATTACACCGCACTACGTCAGATGAGGTGAGTGCTGAACAGGATTTCCCGGTGGCATTTATTACGGCAAAATCATAATCATCCGTTATCAACTGTGGCGTGATTTTAAATACGAATGTACCGCTGGATGACACCACGAGTTTTAGCCAAACAGAGTTCGCCTCGCCGTCGCCACAAGCCGTAGTAGGCATATCACTAACTAATCCTTCTGCTTGATAGCTAAAAGGCGTGGTGAATGGTGTTCCACATAGCAATAGTGCATTACAGGCATCTTGCTCTGGTTGGTCAAAATCTAATAATTGCCCATTGGAGGAAAGACAGCAACAGGAAAGTAATAGTACTAAAGCGTAATTATAGAATTTCATAAAATTTCTTTGTAAAGGGTAATTATTTGCCAAAGGCGACCCAGCCCTGAGCTGTCAACTTATGTTTGCTGCCTTTTCTTGTTATGATGTGACAGCCCTCTTCCTGTTCAGTCATGTATCCTATCACGCTTATTTTTTCCGTCATACGTATCTTGTCATATTCATCCTGACTTACCGTAAATAATAACTCATAATCCTCGCCGCCACTCAATGCACAAGCGGTCGGGTCTATTTCAAATTTATAGGCCACCTCTTTCATTTCATCATGAAACGGAATTTTATCTTCGTAAAGTATGCAGCCCAGCTTACTTTGTTTAGCTATATGTAATATTTCCGAGCTCAATCCGTCACTTACATCCATCATAGAGGTAGGAACAATTTCCTGCGCTGCCAGCCATTCTACTATATCTACACGCGCTTCGGGCTTTAGTAGTCGCCCTACTACATATGCTCGATCTTCGAGGTCGGGCTGTATACCAGAGTTTTCAAGGAATATTTTTTTCTCCCTTTCCAATAATTGCAAGCCAAGATAGGATGCGCCAAGGTCTCCGCTCACGCATAACAAATCGCCATTTTTGGCACCTTTTCTCGTTACAAATTTATCAGGAGTTACCTCGCCTATAGCAGTAACGCTGATAACAAAACCTTTTTGCGAACTAATGGTATCACCTCCTATCAGATCAACATTATACTCATCACAAGCCGCATATACACCATCATAAAACTCGTCTAAAGCTTCTACCGAAAATCGATTGCTGATGCCAATACTGAGTGTAATATGTGTAGCTGTCGCATTCATCGCACAAATGTCTGAAACGTTTACTGCTACTGCTTTATAGCCCAGATGTTTTAATGGTGTATACATCAGGTCGAAGTGAACGCCCTCCATGAGCATATCTGTGGAGATGACGCATTGCTTGCCAAATTGGTCGATTACAGCAGCATCGTCGCCCACGCTCAATATAGTGCCTGCCTGACGAATATCGTTGTTTTGTGTAAGGTGCTCAATAAGGCCAAACTCGCCTAAAGAGGCTATTTCAGTACGTTCTGTGCTCATGGTTGTATTTTTATTTTTTTTTAAATGATGGGTATTATTTTTTGGAAATATCATAGAAATATTGTTCCAGTTTTTTTGCAATAACGTCCCAGTCAAATTGTGTGCGAATGACCTCGCGGCCTGCCTCGCCAGTTAGTTTTCTTTTTTCTTTTGATAATAATAGTTCAATACAGGCTTGTGCAAATTCCTCTGTTTGCATAGCCAGAATTACACCATCTCCTGACTCAATATTTAGCCCGTTGAAACCTATATTGCGACTCACGACCGGTACGCCCATAGCCATCGCTTCGAGTACTTTGTTTTGCGTGCCGGCACCAAAGCGCAGCGGTGCTACCACGATGGACGCGCTGCTGTATATCTCTGCCAGATTTTTTACAAATCCGGTAACGACAATGTTTTCAGCAGCCAGTTCCAATACCTTTTTTACCGGTCGCTGGCCGGCTATTACAAAGCGCGCATCGGGTATTTTTTTCAGTATCAAAGGAAAAATATCTGACACGAAATATTGCACGGCGTCCACATTGGGCGCGTAATCCATATTGCCGGTAAATAGTATCGTTTTGTCAAGCGAGTAATCGTGTGCCTCGGCCGAGAACGTTGTAAGGTCTACGCCATTCGGTAGCAGTTGCACATTTTTCAATCCATGCTCTGCTCTTAAATATTCAAGGTCTTCGCGCGAGCAAGCCAGCGACAAATCGTATTCATTCAGAATAGGCTCGTAGTTGTAAACACGTTTTTGCTCTATCTTATTAAATAGCCGAAACAGCCCTTTTGCAGCATCTACTCTACGTGACCAGTACAGCGAATAGGCATCGGGCAAGTCAAGTATACGCGGTGTGTTTTTATAATTTGCCCAATACGGTGCCATGCGCAAATGCTGCACGTGCACAACGTCGAAGTTATGCTCTGCTTGTAACTCAGCTATTTTTTTGTGCATTGCAGTAGACTCAAAATAGCTGACCTGAAAAGGTTTTTTATTGAAAATACCAGATAAGACTTTGGTTACCGAACCAAGCTTGGATAAAGAAACCAAGTGTACTTCATTGAATATTTTCTTTAATTCGGGTAAGTATTGCAAATCGTTTTCGTCCTGCAAAAAAGTAACGAGCTGCAACTCGTGGCGCTCGCACAGCCGCTTAGCAAGGTGGTATATTTTTAACTTGTCACCGCGATAAGGCGGGTAAGGAAAACGATTGGCGGTAAAAAGAATCTTCATTAAAATACACTGCTTGCAAGCTGTAAAACGGCTGCAAAGATACGTTTTGTTTAATCAGTAAGGTAAATGATGCGGGGATTACCTTTGTTCTACACCTATTTTGCTCATATCTATCGTTCTCCACTCTGTACCAACCCGCAAAAGGATTCTTGTATTTGGTCCCGGCTTTTGTTTTAAAGATAAGATGTAAGCGAATCCTTCCTCTACAGGTGTGAATTTATATAGGTCGTTTTCATAAGTGGGCGCGCCAAAGCTGCCAAACCACCACCAGGTGCCATATTGGTTCAGCCTTACTTTTACGGTCACGCTGTCTTCAACAACTGCATAAGCGCCATCATTTTTCGAAACCATGTTATGAGAAGCCACGTCGTAAATTGTTCCCTTGACGGAATCATTTAGAAAAATTCTCAGATTATCGTGAAAGCTGCTCTCAATATGAGATTGAATCATGCTTACCCCGGTATAATTCTCGGGGAGATTTAAAAGCAATACAGTCTCGCCATCTTTCCATTTGAAATTTTCGATGAGTTGCTTCGATATTTTTCCAGCTTTACCAGCGCTATTAATGATTTGTAGGAGTCCTGATATATTTATCAATAAATAGCCGACTATAATAGAATTTGCGACAGCCCTTGATTTAAATAATGCTGTAATAAATACGCAAAATAATGAGTAGAAAAATATGGATGGCAGATAGTAATAACGGCTACCCAACAAAGTAAAGCTGTTGTAATACCACATAGGTAATATCACAATGCAACTTGTGTAAGATAGTAAAAATAGTGTGTAAGCTATTTTCCATTTGGCCTGCATTACACGATACTTGTAAGCACCTATTCCAGCTATAGATGTCAATACGAGGGCTGTAGCAATTACCGATTTTTTCGTTGAAGTAAAAGTCTCGATAAAAGAGCGCCATGTATTTGGCATAAAATAGTCCAGCAGGTACACCCGAATTGTGTATTTACTGAATCGGTCAAAAACAAAGCCTGGCGTTATCTGCTGACTACCTTCGCTGTTCACACGAGCTAAGGTAGTATGCAGCTTGAGGTATAAAGTGATAAAGTAGACAAAAAACAGTACACAAATTGGTAGGAATATTGTAAATGCAGCGTGTTTTAGCATCTTTCCGTCGATAACCTTTGCAAAAAATGCGGAAAATGTCAACAATATGACGAACGGAGGGATGAGATAGAAATATTCCAGCAGAAAAGTAGAAATATAGAACGTGATACCAATTAACCAAGGGTAGCGTTTGTAGCCCGTCTCAAAATATTTTATAAGCCAGTTGAGGACGAATAGGATAGCCAGCGTGGTGGTAAGGTAATGGCTGCAAGCCCTCCATACGACCACCTCGGCAACAACTGGGCTTAACAAAAAAAGAACAGCAGTAGCAATAGCCGCTATGCCATAATTACTCCACTGCATCAACCTGAACCAGCGATTCAAAAACCGCAATAACAAAGTTGCGCAACCTGCATGCAGAGCTGTAAACAATAATAGCCACGGAATTGGCTCAAGCCGGAAGAGCTTGATGAAGATATAGTGGAATATATTTACACCTTGGTACAGGCTCTTTTCGGGAGATAGTACAAATTCTGTAAATGTGCTTTTGTCGCACAATTTTACAAACTCAAGAAAGTCTTCGTAAAAGCCGGCTTCGGCTGCATACCAATAGGTGCAGGCAGCGATTAAAAAGAATATAGGAAACGTGTAGCGCTTATTTTCTATGGTAGACTGTAGATTCATGCCTGGTAAATTGGGCGTAAAATAATACACTATAATCCATATAAAAAAGCCATGCTACATTTTAATGTAAGCATGGCTTTACGGTTAAGGTAGGGGTTAGCCTATTTCAATATCTCGTGACCGAGTTTGTCTCTTTTTGTTTTCAGGTAAAATTCGTTGTGCGGATTAGGTGTGATTTCAATAGGCACTACATCCACGATCTCAATGCCATAACCAAGCAATCCGGCGCGTTTGCGGGGATTGTTGCTCATCAATCTTAATTTAGTGATACCCAGGTGGCGTAATATTTGCGCACCCACACCGTAGTCGCGCTCGTCCATTTTGAAGCCGAGTGCAAGGTTAGCTTCTACTGTATCTTTGCCTTCTTCCTGAAGTTTGTAAGCTTTTAGTTTATTTATCAAGCCTATACCACGACCTTCCTGATTCATATATAGCACGCATCCTTTTCCTTCGCGTTCCACCATTTCCATAGCAGCTTGCAATTGCTCACCACAGTCGCATCTTAGCGAATGTAGAATATCGCCCGTAAAGCAAGAACTATGCACGCGGGTAAGCACCGATTCGTCTTCTTTCCAGCTTCCTTTAATCAAAGCAATATGTTGCTCTCCGGTATTTTTTTGTCTGAAAGCAACTAACTCAAATATACCATGCTTGGTTGGCATCTGCACCCTTACTTCTTCTTCAATCAGACTCTCTTTTTCAAGTCTGTAAGAGATAAGGTCTTTAATCGAAATTATTTTCAGGTCAAATTTTGCAGCTATTTCCATCAACTCCGGCAGGCGAGCCATCGTACCATCATCATTCATAATTTCAACCAATACACCCGCTGGCTCCATGCCGGCGAGGCGAGCCAAATCCACAGTAGCTTCGGTATGACCTGTGCGGCGCAAAACACCACCCGGCTTAGCTCTCAGCGGGAATATGTGTCCAGGGCGTCCCAGTTCTTCAGGCTTTGTATTAGGGTTAATAAGTGCCTGAACGGTTTTGGCACGGTCGTGTGCGGAAATACCTGTGGTGCAACCTTGGCCTATTAAATCTACCGAAACAGTGAAAGGCGTTTGGTGCAGTACCGTATTGTCCTCTACCATCAGGTTTAGGTTCAGTGCTGCAGCACGCTCTTCCGTAATAGGCGCGCATATCAAGCCGCGGCCATGTTTCGACATAAAGTTAATTACCTCGGGCGTTACATTACGGGCAGTTGTGATGAAATCGCCTTCATTTTCACGGTCTTCGTCATCCACTACTATTATCAATTTGCCTTTACGCAGGTCGTCCAGGGCTTCATCTATTGTATTAAGCATATACTTAAGGTGTATTTTATAGCAGCAACGGTGCTTTTTACGCCGGTTGCTTTTTGCGCTGCAAAGTTAGGTTAATAATAGCTGAGAATAGGCGAGCACGGTATTTCTAAAAATTATTTTAGTTTAGAAAAATATTCCCCTATCTTTGCAATCCAAATTTAAAGTCAGAGGTCAAACTTTGGCTTTTTGTTTTGAGCTTTTTACATACATACGGGCATGGTGCAATGGTAGCATACGGGTCTCCAAAACCTTTGATCTGGGTTCGAATCCTAGTGCCCGTGCAAAAATCGATGAAGAAAAAAACCAGAAATACTCTATTTTTGGTTTTTTATTTTCATTACATCAAAACTACAACATGAGCAAATTCGGAAGTTACGTACAAGAGGCCTACGATGAGTTGGTGCACAAAGTGAGCTGGCCTTCATGGGGCGAGTTGCAACAAACAACTGCTATCGTAATAGTGTCTCTGATACTTGTTACCTTAGTAATATTAGGCATGGATGCCGCATCTGAACAAGTTATGAAATTTATTTACGGCATGGCCGGTAAATAGGTTTAATCCCCATTTTACTACATAATGACTGAATCTACAACTTCGCCTGCTGCCGAGAAAGAATCGAAATGGTATGTGTTACGTATCGTAAGCGGTAAAGAAAAGAAAGTAAAAGAACATCTTGATAAAGAAGTACGCCTGAGTGGATGGAGCAACTCTATCCTACAGATACTTTGCCCGGTTGAGAAAGTATTTAAAGTGCAGAACGGCAAAAAAGTATTGCGCGAGAAAATCCTTTTTCCAGGCTATATTATGTTGGAAGCTGTTGAGGGTAAATTGAATGATACCATGATACAGACAATCACCAGCGTAACTGGTGTTATCCATTTCTTAGGCAAAGAAAATCCTACAGCACTTCGTAAATCTGAAGTGAATAAGATGTTTGGCAAAATGGATGAAGTGAGCGAGCAAGGTGTTGGTTATGCTGAGCCTTATATCGTGGGAGAAACAGTGAAGATTATAGACGGACCATTCAACGATTTTAACGGAACGGTTGAAGAAGTAAATGAAGAGAAGAAGAAATTACGTGTGGTAGTGAAAATCTTCGGTCGTGCTACGCCGGTAGAATTGAACTACATGCAAGTAGAAAAAATAGCTTAATCAGTAAAAGTATTATAGTAAAATGCCGGCTACATGCCGGCATTTTTTGTTGTTGTAAGTTTAGGTTTCGTAATGTTAGCGCAGCTTTGCTGTTCGGGATGTTAGCGCAGCATCCCGAACTATTGATAGATAGGATTTGTAATCCGACATCATTATAGGAAAACTTGCTCTTTTACTTGAAATCAGGCAGTATTTAAAGTTATCTCAAATACAGTACCGGTCGGGCTATTGTCTGTAACCGTTATGCGTGCTTTGTGCTGCGCAACTATTTTAGAAGTAAGATAAAGACCAAGACCCGTACCCTTAGTCTTCCGTGATTCTTCATTACCTACGCGGTAAAATTTTCCGAAAATTTTACCTTTTTCTTCGTCCGAAATGCCTATTCCTTCGTCTTCAATTTTAATAATCAGGTCGTCGTCATTTTGGTACAATGATAGCGTGATAGTCGTATCCGCAGGGGAGTATTTTACAGCATTTTCCAACAGATTATTAATTGCTAATTTCCATAATAGCCGATCTCCATGCGTGAAGCAACCCTCGTCGATATTGGCTTTAAAGTTATTGCGACCCCTCAACTGAAACTCTTCAAAACTTTCTGTTGCTAATTCGCTCAGGTCAATCCGCTCTTCCGCTGGCTTAAACTTGCTGCTTTCCATTTGCGAAGCGAGCAATAGATTGTTGCAAAGGTCATTCAGCCGGTTGGCTTCCTTAATGCTCCTGTCTATAAGCTGGTGCTGCGTTTGCTCATTGAGCTGACGCCTTGCCATGGTCTGCAAATTAAGCTTAATAGCAGCTATCGGCGACTTCAATTCATGGGTTATCGACAACATAAAATTGTTTTGCTGCCGCGATAATTTATGGTTGCTACGTACGGAAGAATACACGACACCCGCACCGATTAATATGATGATTAAAAAGGTAGCACCCTCGCCCAGGTATTGATTGGTGCGGCTATTGGCGCGCTCGCTGCTGGCGGTAAACTCTTTTTTGTATTGCTCAGGATGCTTCAGGCTATCGACTGATAGATGCAAAGTTTCCTGCTCGTGTTGCAGTATTATCTGGTTTTGCTTATGCAGACTTATACCCCAGAAAACAAGTGCAGCTATTATATAAAATAGCAGTAAGAAATATAGAATCGTAATTAGCCGCATAGCGCTCGTTTAGCATTGAAATTATGGTTGCAGATCCAGCAGTGTAGTTTCCCTTAGTTTCACCCTGAAAGGCACTACTTCCACTTTGCCTGTAGAGGCTTTGATATAGCGCGCTTCATAAGGACCCGGCTTGAAATCAGCCTTTTGAAAAGATGGGTCGCCCGATACATTCATTTCATAAAAGCGCACATATCTGTCACCCAATGGATACCAAAATTCAACACGGCCTATATTATTGGTATTGCTCACAATCACCGTTCCTGGCTCGTCTATTGCAATTACAGTAAGTACACCCAGCGACAAATCTACATTGCGTAGCGTAGGCGGCAGGGTATTGACTTCGATATGATAGTTAGCCGGTTCGTACATCAGGCGCTCGTCGCCACGCTGCTTTACTAGGGGCCCGGGCTCGAAGCGTTTGCTTACCATCGCAGTGTATTCTATTACAGGCTTCTTTGGGTTGGTAGGATACTCAAATGCCAAGGTGGAATTATTGATTTTGATATCCAGCCTTTTTGATTCGGCTTGTGCGATTGTGAAGGAAGGTACATTGGTAGAGCCACCCGGTACGGTCAACGAGTAGTTGCCCGGAGATAACATAATAGGGTCGGGCTCGCCCTTACCGGCTACGGTACGATAGGTGCGCAACACTTGTTTGCCGGTTTTGTTATCAGTAATAATAATTTCTGGTTCAGATGGATAGTACTTGCCTGCGCCATTGGTGAAATAGACCTTCAATTGGCTTTCTTTTGCTGTTTCAGATTTTTCTACTACTTCGCTTGGCTTAACAGGTTGCGGTGTAGGCGGTTTGGCGGTAGCGGGTTTAGGTGTAACTGCTGGCTTAGGAGTAACTGCAGGTTTTGCCGACGGTGTGGTGGCAACTACAGGTTCATCAGGTATCAGATTTTTAAATTTAGGCAAAGGTTTTACCCTTACCGGATTTGCTGCAGACAGTGCATACAGGATATTCATCTTGCGATTGGTACCTGTGGTCATTTCTTTCAGCGAAACTACACGTGGGCGTGCTTTTTCAGGCTCCGGAGCAACAACTGGTTTTGGTGGTGCTTCGGCAATCTTAACAGTGTCTTTTTTTGCAACGGGCACAACTGGTTCAGGCTTGGGCGTAGCTATTACCACGGGTTTTGGCTCTGGCTTGGGAGTCGTAACTACTACCGGTTTCGGCTCAGGTTCTGTTACTGTTTTTGCAGGCGGTGGCGTAGCAACCACTGGTCTGGTAGCGTGTTCCACTACTTTGGAAGCGGTAATAGAAGAAGTGCTTACCGCATTACTTTTTATAGATAAAATTTTTCTGTTGTCGTCTATTATTGTTTTGATGGCAGGTACTATATCTGAACTTTTTGCAACAGTAAGGTATTTACCCAGGCAATCGTATTGTGCTTTAAGCGTTGCGTAATCAACCATACTTAATATGTATGGCCTGAAGCTAATTTTTTGGTCAAGTAAAGCTGTAACTGTAGCACATATATCGCCACCGCAACTTTCACCACCATCGGTAATTAATATAATGCTGTAAGCATGATTCTGATGGTCTCTGAAATCTTCCTGTGCCGTCTTTTTCAAGGACCAGGCAATAGGGGAGAATCCACGTGGAGAGATGTGCTCCAGCCTGGTCTTAATCTGGCCGGCATTGTTCTTGCTAAAGCCAACTTCGAGTTTGGTATCGTAGCAGTTTTTTTCGTCAAAGCTATGCTGGTGGCCAAATACACGTATCGCAAATTCTACATCGTTGTTAAGGTTATGTATGCTATCTGCAATCGCACCTATGATACCCGCTGCTGCTTTAAAGCGGTCGCCTTTGCCTGCTTCCCAATCATTGAGCATACTGCTCGATCCATCCAGCAAAAATAGTATCCGTGCCGGTTTCTCTTTGTCGGGTTGCGCCTGAGCAGCGGTAGATAAAATAAATAGGGAGGTAATAGCAGTAACAAAGATTCGTCTTATAATTATTCTGATATTCTTAGCCAGACTCAACGATGGATATTTCAAAACTAACAGCAGTATTTTTTTAGATTGCGAATTTACGATTTAACGCATTAACACAGTTACTTTGTACTTTTGATGGTATATTTAATACGATGATTTTTTCCTCTCAATTGATAGAAAACGCAGTGGGTGCATTTAGTAAGTTGCCGGGTATTGGTAAAAAGACTGCGTTGCGTATGGTATTACATCTTTTAAAAGAAGATGAACAGGTGGTGGTACAATTTAGTGAGGCTGTGGCGAAGATGCGTAAAGAGATTTGTTTTTGTCCGCAATGTAATAATATATCCGACGCAGGGCTTTGTGGTATTTGTGCTAATGCTATGCGCAACAAGCAATTGGTGTGTATCGTAGAGAATATCCGCGATGTAATAACCATTGAAAGTACCGGCCAGTTTAACGGGCTATATCATGTGCTGGGCGGGCTATTATCGCCGCTGGATGGAATAGGCCCTGATCAGCTATTTCTGCATAATCTTGTAGAGCGCGCATCAAGAGATGAAGTAGAAGAAATTATTATGGCATTGAGTCCAACTATCGAAGGCGATACTACAGTGTTTTACATTACACGTATGCTAAAAGAAAGCCCGGTAAAAATTACCAGCATCGCAAGGGGCATTTCGTTCGGAGGAGAATTGGAATATACCGATGAATTTACCCTCGCACGGGCGATTGCGAAAAGGCTGCCTGTAGAGAATTATGTGAGTGTGGGTACTAATAAAAACTAAAGTTATCAAAAAAATAAAATGGTGATTTTTTTAGAGAAAATATCCCTACTTTTGAAACTGAAATTCATTATTATTTAAAACAAAAAAGAAAATTTTATGAAGAAAATTTTGACAAGCCTAGCATTACTTTGTGCCGTTGTAACTGGAGCAAATGCTCAGCGCGTTGCAGATTGGAGGGTTTTAGTTGCAAGCCCGGAAGAAGGTTCAACAGTTCATTTCAACGGTGGTGACTCCACAGATGTTGTTTACTATTTTATCAACAATGGTCCGGACTCTGTAATTGCCGGAGATACGATTCTATTCCAAGATCCATTTGGTTCAGTCTCATTGTATCTGGACGATCCTGCTTTTGTTGTGGGTATGGGTGATACAGTTTCTTTTGCGAGAGGTAGGGTAGCAATTACAGGTGACGTTGACAACGGTCCTGCTGAGTGGTGTGCTGCTGCATTCGTTATTGATGGAGTAACTAACGATTTTATGACTGATCCGGATACGATGAACAACGTTTCTTGCAATAATGTTACATTCGTGAATCACACTACCAGTATCGGTAGCATCAAAGGTCTTGCTAAAGAAGCTATTTCCGTTTACCCTAACCCGGCTACAAACAATATCGGCTTCAAGTATAACTTTGCTGCTAATACAGTTGCAACTGTTAATGTAACTGATGTTACTGGTCGTACTGTTATCGTAAAAGAATTAGGTAAGCAAGTTGCAGGTCCAAAAGAATTTACATTGGATGTATCTGCTTTGAGCAACGGTATGTACTACATGGAGTTAGTTACTGACGAAAAGCGTGCAGTTAGCAAATTCAACATTAACAAGTAATCATTTTCGAGTTTTTTGAAAAGGCAGCAATTTATTGCTGCCTTTTTTAATTTGGTCAATTGAGTATCAGGAGATGTTTGAGCTTTCAGGGTTAACTTTAATTAATACAAGCTAATGTTTCAATCATTAATTACTCTGGTGTACAAATCGCTTTAAAATAGTCTTAGTAGAAAATGTGGAAAAAAATAACAATTAATTTGAATATCAAACCTTCTCGTGTTTATGATTTTCTCATTATCTTTGGACTATAATTTTTATTTTCTAAAAAGACTATTATGAAGAAAATTTTGACAAGTGTTGCGCTTTTAGCTGCTTTCGCAACAGGTGCTTATGCTCAGAAAAACATTGACTTGGCGTTTAAAGCGGTGAAACCTGCTAACGATGCTACTTACCCAAATGTTGTTGCGGGTGATTCTTTGGATTTCACTGTAAGGGTGGTTAACAAAGGAACTGACGCAGTAGCGCCTACAGATACTATTTTGGTTTGGTATTTGGGGAATATGGTTAACAATACCACGGGCAATTTGGATTGGAATTTAAATCGCTGGACTGGCTTAAACATTGCTGCAGGTGATTCTCTTGATTTAGTAAACTGGATGACTAAGGGTGGTGGATATATTGATGGTGCTGATACAATTCTTTATTGGTTCTTCGACAACGCTACCATGGCCTTTACTTATAATGAGGAAACAATAAGCTACAAAGTTGAAGGTTACGGTTGGGATGCTTCCGGTAATATTTTCAACGATCCAGATATCACAGATCCGGCAGATCCAGATAACACTTTGACTGGAGATAACTCTATTAGCATTCTGAATGTTACTTTCGGCGACCCTACTTCTGTTTTAAATGTAGCTGGTCTTCCTAAAGAAACTATATCTGTTTATCCTAACCCTGCTACCAACAAAATTGGTTTCAACTACAATTTTGCTACCAACACTACCGCTACTGTTAATGTAACTGATGTTACCGGCCGTACTGTAATTGTGAAAGAATTAGGCAAGCAAGTTGTTGGTCAAAAAGAATTTACATTGGATGTATCTGCTTTGAGCAACGGTATGTACTACATGGAATTAGTTACCGACGAAAAACGTGCAGTTAGCAAATTCAACATTAATAAATAGAATTTCAAAACTGAGTCATCCTAAAATAGGTTGACAGTTTTCATTAAGATTGATTTAAAGTCCCTGGTTGTATGACCAGGGACTTTTTTGTGTATTAAACACGGTGTTTGAAAGATCAAGCTTGAATGGTGGGCGTTTAGTGTTATAAGATTTCAATCGATTCCTCTATTGATTGTTCAAGTAACTCAGCAGTAACACCGCCCGCTGAAAGATATGGGGTGCCAGTTCTGGATGGACAAGATCCAACAGATTGGTGATGGGCTGAACCAATTAGGCAGTATATTTTTTAGCTTCAATGACATCCTCAACAATCGTGACTAGACACGCTCAAACGCAGATGAAAAACATAACGAAGCCACACTAAGAATTATCAGCAAATGCTCAATTATAGCTATCTAGTTGATCATGCTGAGTTGAGGCGAAATACAGCCAACTCTTGTACATACAACTCAATTATAGCAGAAATATTTTCGACAAAATACTACCAACCTATTCTGCTCTTTTTTATCTTTCTAAAATTATTAACATTTTAAATTTCAACCAAAATGAAAAAAACAATTTTAGTAGGAGCCAGCATGCTCCTGGCCGTAACATTTGCTAATGCTCAAAACGTATGGACGGGAACTACGACTCCCACTTTGACGATGGGCTCTGTAGGAGTTGGAACCACATCTCCAACAGCTGCCATTCACTCGGTAAGGTCATATAACGGTTCGACAATTGGCGTAACCCCGCAGCCGGCGCTCAAACTAGTTGCTCAAAATTCAGGAATTTTACATGGCACTGCGTTCAATATCTTTGAAGTAATTTATAACACGACATTGACATCTGCCCCCTACTTTTCCATCTCCAACACTGGCCGGATGACGGCTAATAAAGATGCTTCTATTGGTACATCCTTGTCAGTAGGCACTACGCTTTCCGTGGGAACAACAGCGAGTATCGCTGGCTCTCTTAGAATCGGCACTACAGCAGCAAACGGAGCATATGCGGGGTACAAGCTTAGCGTAGATGGTGATATGATTGCAAAAAAATGCGTGATCCAAGTAAGCAATTGGGCCGACTATGTTTTCGCAGACGATTACGAATTGCCTGAGCTGAGCGATGTAAAAGATTTCATCACAAAGAACAAACACCTTCCGGATGTACCATCTGAAGCAACGGTTTTGGAAAATGGAATTGAAATGGGTGAGATGAACAAAATTCTATTGAAGAAAATAGAGGAGCTGACCTTGTATATGATTGAGCTTGATCAAAGTAATAAAGAGCTAAAAGCTAAAATATCGAAAATAGAATCTCTCTAAAATTAAAAAATACTATATGAATACATTTAAAAAGTTCTTACTGTCAATTCTACTAATTCCGCTTGGCACTACAGCCCAGTTTAGAACGGGATTCTATGACGACGTTAATTTTGGAACATCGGACATAGATAACGTTGATGAAATTGGCAATTGGATGAGCACTCATGGCTCCCCATCTTATCGATCTGGAGACTTCTATATTTGGTATTTTGATCCTTTTCAAGCTGAAGGAATATCGTACAAATATAGTTTTCAGCCCAATACTAAATACATTTTAAGAGTTGGCATAACATCATTAGCTGGAGATTTTCCGACAGGAGGTTTTGAAGTCGGTCTTGCCAGTAATGTTACCATGACAATGACGCCTTATGTGGGGAGTGCAATTCCCACGTTTTCTCCTTATAGATCTTTATATTCTTATAACGACGTGGTATTTACCGACAGGGATTTGTTTATCCATTTTGAAACAGGCCCCACAGAAGACTTCAGGTTTATAGTATTTAAGCTTAAAGGCGCGAGAAGTTGCAACTTCAAGTTGCAGTGTTTGTCAATTAGAGCATGTAATACTAGTGACCTAACCATCTCGGAATCTACTATTCCAAATAGAGAAAATTTCGGCAACAATGTTTTTGTAGGATCCTCTTACGGTTCAACAGCTTCAATGACCCAAACAATTCCTGGTTTTAATACTGAAATATTCGCAAACACAAAGATTGAAGTTGCTCCAGGAACGACGCTCGCCGCAACTGGAAGTGAAGTTGTATACTTAGGAATAGAGTCAATGTGTTCTGGACCATGGGGGAGTCCGACTTCATATTTCGAGCCAGGAGCTTGTGGTATACTTACTCGTCCAGGAGAAGCGGGAGAGAATGATGAAAATACACTCAGTTTGATTAACGAAACAAATATTCGGTGTATAAAAGTGTTTCCTAATCCATCAATGGATCGAAAACTAAAAATCGACAACTCTCTACTAGAAAATGTGACGTATGAATTATATGATTTAAATGGGCAATTACTTGACAAGGGAAAAATCAGCGCTTCCATGGTTGCAGAACTAAATTACGAAACCAGAACTCCCGGTATCTACTATCTCAAATTCATATATATAGGAGGTACAAAAACCGAAAAAATAGTGCTTCAGTAATTTCAAATTAACATTTTAAATTTCAACCAAAATGAAAAAAACAATTTTAGCAGGAGCAAGCATGCTTCTGGCAGTAACATTCGCTAACGCGCAAAACGTATGGACAGGCACAACAACACCGACATCTACAAGTGCTAGCCTAGCCGTAGGCACAACTACTTTTGGTCCGTCCAAAGTTATTATAAGAAATATCCAAAATCCGTCTAGCACAACCAACTCGGCATTACGAATAAATAACGGCTGGCAAGGGAGTCCCACGGCACCTGCTTTTGAAGTATGGAATGGTAGCTATAGCATTGCATTTAATCCTACGACAGGAACAGCTACTGAAGTTTTTAACCCTGTAAGAGTATTCTATGTTCACAGTAATGAAGAAGTGGGCACAAAGGCCAACCTAAAAGTTGGGACATCATTGTCAGTGGGGACAACTGCAAGTATAGCACAATCACTCCGCATTGGCACCACAGCAGCTAATGGAGCTTACGCAGGATATAAACTTAGTGTCGATGGCGATATGATTGCCAAAAAATGTGTGATACAAGTAAGCAATTGGGCCGACTATGTTTTTGCAGACGATTACGCATTGCCTGAATTGAGCGATGTAAAAGACTTCATAACAAAGAACAAACACCTTCCGGATGTGCCTTCTGAGGCTGCTGTTTTGGAAAATGGTATAGAAATGGGCGAGATGAATAAAATTCTGTTGAAGAAAATAGAGGAGCTGACCTTATACACTATTAAGCTATCGGAAGAAGTAGAGCAATTGAAAAAGACTAACAAAAACTAATTTATCAATCGCTAAAACTTCTTTCAAATGAATAAAATACTAAAGATTTTATGTGGATCATTATTAATCCCATTGGGTACGCAAGCCCAAGTTATGATTAATCCTGATTTTTCTGATTACACCTGGAAGAATCCAGCTTCAACCTGCCCAAATATTGCAGGGTCAGGAACAGCGCCAGGCATGGGGATTGGAAATGTTGTGAACTGGGATGAGAGCCATGGATCTGTCAATGCACCCAACCCTTCAGGATCAACCTATCCAAATGCCAGATGGATTGTAGCTGACCGCGGACCATCAACAGCGGGCGCAAGTGAAGGCTTCGTCGGAGGTTATCCATTTAGGCCAGGAAGAGAATATGTTGTATCCATTCATACTAGCGGTTTTACCGCAAATGGACTTAGGGTCGCTATTGGGAAAGGTGCAAAGCCACATAATCCCAATTGCGAAATCTTATCATGTAATTCCGAATCCATGAATGGAATAAAACCAGGAACGCCAGCGTTGACTTATACATACTATTGGCCAGGTCGCACATTTGGCGATGAGGAGGTTTATTTCATATTTACGCCAACAAGTAATTACGATTGGGTATGGCTTTATGCAACTCATGAAGATTATGGCTCTAGCTGTGAGACAGTTGGCGGCATGATTGTATCTGTAGATGTCAAACCTGTTTGTAACGAAGATGTGCTTACGCTATCAGCTCCAACTGTTCCAGAGAACAATTACGGAGGGTATGCTTATATAAATGTTGGTTCATCATTTGGATCTGGAACGACTCCAACCACTATCACCGCACCAACATTACTCGAAGCTACAAGAGTAATCACCATGGCTCCTGGATTCGTTGCTGCGCCTACAAGTGGTGAGTTTGTTGCCAATATCAACTATTCATCTTGTGCTTATACTGATATTCCCACTGCTGGACGTCCCGCACCTGGCGACATAATCCTTGAAACTGGAGAAATAACATCGGTATCCAAGATGAGTATCCCTACTGTTGAATATAACAAGAAAAAGTATCTCCAACATCAGAATGGCACTTGGGAAGAACTATTGTTAGAGCAAATAAATGAAACTAGCATAAACATTTATCCAAACCCTTCCAGCAATCATTTGTTAACGATTGAGAATAACCTAAATAGTTCGATTTCTTTCGAAACTTACGACATAGGAGGGAGATGTATAGACAAAGGAACTATTTCGTCAAGAAACAAAAAAGGACTAAATTATAGCTTGATGCCTCCAGGCATTTACTATATAAAGACCATAACACCGGAAGGTGTAAGAACCGAAAAAATAGTACTTCAGTAATCTCAAATAATCCCCCGCGAATGCGGGGATTATTGTTTTCAACTCAACATCTTGCCTATCGCTGCCTATCGGTGCTCACCCGTATATAAATTTTTAAATCTATTAAATTATTTATGCGCCATTCCAGAAACGCAATATTTTATACATTCGCGCCATGGACAGACTTTCTGCATTTTATCAGTTAGCAAATTCAACATTAACAAGTAATCATCTTAGATTTTTTGGAAAAGGTAGCGATTATTTGCTGCCTTTTTTTATTGATAACATCGAGATAAGATAGGTGAGTAAGCCCGCAGCAACAGCCAGCACACTCCCGCCCAGAAAGAAAGCTATCCCCGCTTCTTTAAATTGCTCCAACGAGATATCCTGCCAGCGAAGATACCAGTCATTATAGCCAAGCAACACCTTGCCCACCAGCAAGCTGAGCGCCCAGATAATCGGTGTAAGCGGGAAGATGCTGATATTAGCCGCTATCAAAAAAAGTGCTTTATTCAATTTAAAAAAAATAGCCAGCGGAATACCAATAGCCAACTGAAATCCCCACACAGGCACTATCCCCATAAATATACCAAAGGCAATACTCTTGGCCTTCGTCTGCCGCGATTCCGTAGGATCTTTAAACGCTTGGGTATACAGGTTACGCCAGCCCTCCTTTTTGGTAAGTTTTAGTGCAAAATTCCGCGGGTGTATCCACAGCAGCGCGGTAAAGGTGAGCACGGTATTCAGTATGCTGATGCGCGTAAAATCTTTAAACGGCCTGAAGTGCGAAATGCGCTCGTCTGCAGGTGGATAATATACCGAAACCGGTACCGGCATCACCTTAATTCCCTTCCAGGCAGCCCGCACCGGCACCTCTATTTCAAATTCATATTTCCTAGTAAAGAATTTCATTTTGGATAAAACTTGAACCGGATATAGCCTATATCCTGATTGCGTATCCGGCAGTTTTATACCCGTCTCCACCCAAAACCAGAAGTTGGAAAAACGGTTGCCAAATGTACTTTTACCTGGAATGTGCGCCTGATCCATATTGCGCGCGCCTATTATCAGTGCGCCCGGGTGCTCAGCTATTTTTTCAAGAAATACATGCAGATCGCTCGCATAGTGCTGCCCATCGCTATCGATGGTGATGGCATTGGTATAGCCCAGCCTGGCAGCCTCCCTGAAGCCTGTATTCAGCGCATGGCCTTTACCCCTGTTTTGGGCATAGCTCACTATGGCAAGTTGTGTATATTTTTGCAAAATTTCGGGTGTGCCGTCGGTCGATCCATCATTTACAATTACCACATTATCAGTGTATTCAAGCACCGAGTCGATTACCGTTTTGATGGTTGTAGCATTGTTGTAAGTGGGTATCAGTACGCAGGTAGCAGTTGCGTCAAATGTTTGCTGGAGGGAGGGCATATTTGCAGGTAATTTCTACTGCAAAGATTATCTTTTTACCCGAATGAAAAATCGTTTTTTTATTTACATTTGCATCCCCCAAATAATGGAACGAGACGTAGCGCAGCCCGGTAGCGCACTTGCATGGGGTGCAAGGGGTCGCTAGTTCGAATCTAGTCGTCTCGACATTTAAAAATGAACCTTTAGCTGTAGTTAATTTCGGGGCGTCAGGTAGATTTTGTTTGAAAATCCTGCAAGGCTGGCGATCGAAATTTAAGTATACGACAGTTTATCGCTCAGTTGGTTCTCTTGTAAAATGGTACGCCCGAAAGAGGCGTACCATTTTTTTTATCATAGATGTTAGCTATTTTTTTGGATTGGGAGATATGTAGGCTTAGCCTGCATTTTCAAGCAACGTTCCATTCAGGGGCAAATACCTGTCGTTCAAAGACATAGTTGCCAAACAAGGTGCACAAGCTATTTTCTCCGCGAATTACGATATTATCTTCGCACCGGCTAAAAAAACTATGAAAAGATTTTGAAGCCATCATTAAGGACAAAGGACGGTGTGTACTTGTTGTGCCACTTCTTCTCGTTTAACCAAAACCGCCAATAACCGCATGAAGCCTTATTACATTCTGCGTTTGAAACAGCCCTGTTTCAAACAACGTAGTCATTTTGATGGCTATACCATCTTCCCTTCAACGTATTATTTTGAAAGTGACCGACTAAAGCTGTCAGTTGAAAAATTTCAATTTCTTGCTTCGCTGAAAAAAGGATTTGGTAGGGTTACATTTATATTCCTTAGCAATATGCGGTTTTTTGACTGATTCGCGAACTCTATAGTTCTGCCTATTTTCAAAAATGGGCTGCCCAACAAATATCCAATAACCAATTGTTCTGCTACAAAAATTACAGATAAAACCACCGATTATGAATTCGAAAAGACGACAAACCTTCCGTTTGCTTCTTATTACCTCTTTGCTTTCAATAGGCACTTTTATGTCTTCCTTCGTTATCGCTCAAGCACCTCCCTTGCCTTCAGGGGGTATACCTTGCGATGGACGGCTTTATTTTACACGACAAACAGAAGTTTCTCCTGATGCTAACCGGCAGACTTATATCAGCTATGTTACCATCAGCTCCACCGGGGTGGCTAGTATAGTGGACTATCCTAATTTTATACATACGTCTACCGATAACACCATAAGAACAAACGCTACCACGTATTATAACGGCTACGTTTTTACGCAACACTGGGACGCCTCCGGCTTCACGTTGATAAGGGTTTCTGCTGATGGGACGTTCGACGAGGTTCTGATATCAAGTTCTATTACAACCGATTTCAACAATGCCGGCATCGACAATAACGGCGTGATATATTTTCTTGGCACCCAGGCCTCTCCGGTGCTATATAAGGTAGATATTTCTAACTGGCCATCAGTTACGCTCGAGCAAGTTACCTGCAGTATGACACCTGCCGGCACCAGAATATGGGGTGATATAGCCATCGACCCGCTTACAGGAAAAGCCTATTGCTGGTACCATCCGACTAGAACAGATGTTAATACGGGACTATACGAAATTGTAGGGTACAATACGAGTGCACCAACGATTACAAAAGTTAACACCAGTTCAAGCATAGATGATAGCTACACAATAGGTTCTTTGTTCTTCAACGAAAGGGGACAGCTATTTGGCTATGGTACGGCCACTGGTGGCACCAGTGGTAGCAACCAAACAAGCATGCTATTTATTCCTTTGGAAACCGAAGGCACGCGAATAAAAGGGCAACCAATATCACTCTCGGGTAGCACGGCTACATCGCAATCTGACGGCTGTGAATGTGCATACAGATTGTCGCTTACTTTAACAGCGGGGGAAACCGGAAACGGAGTCGTTTCCATACCCAACTGCACGGCGCCGGGCTCCTTTGCTTTTAATTTGACAGGGAAGAACAATTCCGGACACGCCTATTCAGGTATTACTTTCAAATTTGATTTGGCAGACGCCCGTTTTTCTTTCGAGAAAAACGCAACAGCTATTAAGTCTGATCTGGAAGCGAAATTTGGAACAGGAATAGTAGTAACAATCAGCGATAGTGAAGAAGGCGGGGAAGATAATCTTTTAACTATCACAAATATTGAAATAACAAGTGCACCCTCATTTGACTTCGCACTGGATGTTGTAGTGGCAGCCTACGCTGTAGCATCGTTCCCAGCGACGTCAACAGTAACATTCCAGTCTGAGTTTGGAGGGTTAGGCGATTACTACGGAAACATAGAGCCGTCGAGCGATCCTCTAAGCTTTTACGGTAAAAATGCCAGCACCATCACTTTTGCAAGGCAAGATGACTTGTGTAACTCGATAAGTGGCACTGTATTTAACGATGTGAATGGAAAGGCAGATGGTGTAAGGGACGGAGCAGTAATTAACAGCAATTTGAGCTTATATGCAGTGTTGGTTTCCAAGGCATCGGATGTGATTACTGATTTTGTTGCAGTAAATATCACAAATGGAACTTATAAGTTTGAAGGCGTGCCTGTAGGCACTTATGATGTAATATTGACTACACACTCGTTAACAGCGGCTAATATCGGCGCTAATGTATCTACACTTAGCATTACGCCGCCTACGGGTTGGGCATATACGGGCGAGCAAAAAGATGCTACTCCCGAGGCTACAGCCGCCGACGGTATTCTCACCAATATAGCAGTAACTGCTGCTGCTACCATTTCAGGAGCGGACTTCGGAATCCAACGCCGACCGGAAACAGCGATAAGCATTTTGCCTACACAACTTGCCCCGGCGCCTGGGTCTATGTTTGCAGTATTTTCTTCAGCATTCAGCAACAGTACAGATGATGAAGACCCTGATACACATGATTATTCTGGAGGTAATGTCAGCTATATAAAAGTTACAGCATTCCCATCCGGTGCAGCCCGAGTTAAGATAGGTACCGTTACTTATGGCACAGGAGAAGGGGAGTCCCCATGGCCTACTGAAGGAGTAACGATTACTTATCATGCAATGCTAGGTGCTATGTTGGGACAGATTGAAGTCACGCCTTTATTGCCCACAAGTACCGTGGTCATCCCGATAGCAGCTATAGACAACGCCGGGGCAGAGGATGAAACCCTTGGAAGTATTACGATACCTTTCAACTCAACGACAATCTCAGGCAACGTATTCAACGACCCCGATGCAGGATTTGTGAATAACAGCACTGGTGCTGCAAACTCGGTACCGACCGGTATACATGCGAATTTATTGGACGGGGATAATAAAGTAATAGCTACAATAGCAGTTAATACCGATGGTAGCTATACACTACCGGTAACCTATAAGGGCGACTATACCGTTAAGTTGAGTGCAACAACGCCTGATTTAGGCAGCGAACTTGAAGCTGACTTTACCCCACCTACGGGATGGGTTTATACAGGAGGCTACACAGGTACACCAAATGTAGGGAACAATTACGGA
>PJTT01000138.1_pt1 | contig 117748 bp, 87 predicted proteins | sample 1512261 | NCBI WGS metagenome assembly PJTT01 (sample SAMN08177685, study PRJNA422409) | Soil metagenome, whole genome shotgun sequencing project. | isolation source: Soil (2) enriched on wood chips | place: USA: Madison | collected 2015-01-15 | reverse complement strand
TTCATTGGTTGTAAATTTTTTACCAAAAGCTATTCCATTCATTCCCTTGAACATACTAACTAATTTAGCTACAAATATACTAAAATAATTAGTATGCGAATGAGGTACTTAATCCTATAAAATAATTAACCCTTGCGGTGTCACATATGCATCGCTAAACAAAGGCCATGCTGCACAAACTACACCAGCGGTGCCCATTATTAATGCAATTAAGGTAGTGGCGGTTAATTTTTTCTTTAGAAAAAAAACCGACATCACACTCATAAAAACCGGATTAATAGCAATGGATAAAGAACCAATGCCGGCAGAAACCGTTTGAATGGCTATTACAAACAAACCCAGGTAAATGGTAATATTTAACAGGCCGTAAATGGCAATTGGTTTCCACTGTTGTTTATTAGGTAAAGGTTGGCGCAACAGTACATGGGTTATGATTAACATAACTAATGCAGCTAGCCCAAAACGTACGCTGGCTATTACCAATGGTTGTGCTACGAGTAAGCCAATTTTTGTAGCTACTGACGCTGAAGCCCATAGCGCAGCAAACAATAAACCTCCCACAACCCATTTTAGCCTAGCGTTTCCTATATTCAACTTTATATATTTAACAGGCTAAATTATTCAATACTGTGTTACTGCTGAAATATCTTTTTTAAGTAAGCGGTGTTAGCACCATAATTATATTTAGGTTCACGGGCACGGGCCGCTTCACGGCTACGTTCAATTACCAGCCAACCGCTCCAGCCCATATCATCTAAGGTTTTCTTTACGAGGTGTAGGTCAATTTCTTTATCGTGTTGTAATAATACACTGTCTTTGTTGGTAGCGTGTATCATGCTTATTCTGTCTTTGCCTAAAACTTTTAATTCACTAATCAGGTTGCGGCCTTCTTTTAAAGGATTAGAAAAGTTGAAATATATTTTTATAGCAGGCGAGCCAATTTCTTTTAATAATTGTACTTCTTCTTTTGCGGTTAAGGCTGTTTCAATACCAATTACAACACCGGCGTCTTCTGCCATTTTACCCGCTACTTTTAATCGCTCTACTATTGATTTACGTAGCTCAGGATTTTTTCTTAAATCGCATTGTACACCCAATGGTAAAAAAGCATGCTTGACATTCATTTTTTGCATGGTAGTAATACAATCGGCAATGCTTTGTTTGTATTCATTACGGGTACAAAATGCCTGGGCATAATAACCTGTCATGGCGAGTGAAAAAATTTCTACTTTATTATCTTTTGCTGTTTGTAAAAAATTTTCTCTAACAGAATCGATAGCTAACTGATTATCGAATGTGGGACGATTGCCTAAGCCACCCATATCTACTTCTACCCCATCGGCTTTTAACTCGGCAGTTAGGGTAATGGCACTTAATTTTTGCCGCTTCAATAACATTAAATCTATCAAACCAATTTTATACTGTTGATTAGCTTTTGCTTTTTCTGTTTCACTGTAAAATAGTTTTTCTACATTATCGAAACCTTTTACTGCATGAGCAGGAAGATGCTCGCCGTTTTTACCGAATACATACAAAGCCTCTTTAGGTTCGATAGTAATGGCCGATTCATCAATTAAACCATTGGCCGTTTCAACTGCATTGATGTTCAATTTTAAATGTTTGGCCATAAAGCGATAAACAGCCGTACGTTTATTGATACCAAAATCATGTTTTTCAGTGGGTAGGTGAACGTTTTCTACATTCTCTTTTTTATTATACCAACTGTACATTTTTTGCAGGTAAGGAAAATCATGTTCAGGCATTTTATCTGTCCAGTCGGCACCATCACTAATAACCAGTTGCGGATTGGGTGCAGCCATGGCCGCTATTTCTACATTATTGGTACGACCAACACAACTAAAAATATCCATACCGCTTTCGCAGGGACAACCGCCATAGAAATAAGAAGACAGAGAAACAACCGGTGCTGATACTTTGATACGTTCATCTATAGCAGCCATTAACACGGTATGACTACCACCACCGGAACCGCCTGTGATAGCAACTCTTTCTGCATCTGCATCTTTTTGTGCTAAGATATAATCGAGTATTCTTACTGCACCTAATGCCTGTATGGTTATAGCCAGACTGCGACGATGGTCTTCATATTTGAATTGCAACATGGATTCGCCCCAGGCAAATAAATCATAACTAATGGCCATGGCACCCATACGTGCAAGGGCAGCGCAACGTAACTGGCAATCGGCACGGTAACGATGATCTTGCCAATGACCGTCGGGGTTTAGTATAACCGGAATTTTGCCTTTGTATTTCTCTGGTTTGTATAAAGAACCATTGATCCATACACCGGGCAAAATTTCTATTGCAAAGTTTTGTACGGTATAACCATTAAACTTTCTTACAGGTGTAAGTATTGGTTTTGTAAGCGGTTTTGCGGGTAAAGAAGCTAATTGTAATTGTTCTTTAATACAAGACCTTAATTGTTCTTTACGGGTTTCCCATTCGGTAACATTTTTATATTGTGCGGCGATTCTATCTAACTCGGCCCAACCTTCCTGTGGCAACCAACGATAATATTCAAAGTCACTTAGTTTATAGGTTTTATTGCCTTCCTTTTTTACTTTCATATCAAATACAGAAAGTACATTACGCAGGGTCTCGTCTACATCGTTGCGGTAACGCCAGTCGGCATATTTTACCCATTTATCTTTAACTGCTTTATCATCGTACTTTATTTTTACGCCGTATTTTTTTTGGATATCATCCAACACTTCTTTCAACGGTTTTTTAAACTGATTATCGCTGTTGTTATGTTGAGCAGTTAAAACGTTTGCAAATAACAACAGTAATAAAATCTGGATAAACAATATATACCTTGACATTTAATTAGTAATTAGCAATTAATAATAGAGGCTTGCAAAATGCCCAATAGCATTACAACAGTACAAGAGTGCGACGCAAGGGACGATGATAGTAGTAATGCAGTTGATAACATAAAATTACGCAACAGGTTTTATTTGCAATCTATCGCACCAGTGCAAAAACTTTGTATGAATAGTATCTAAGGCCTGTTTTTGCTCCGGTGTTAGTTGCAAAATATGTGAGCGACTGATTTGCCGGATGGGCAAGCCACGTTTTTCTAAAAAATATTTAGCGGCCATTGGGTAAGCAATATGTATCAAGGGATCAACAGCCGTTAACTCGTTTTGCAACCAGGCAACATCATCCTGTTTGTCGGGGTTGTTGGCATTGTTACACATCCACACCAAAATTTCGGGATAAAAATTACCGGAGATGGACGACATGCCTCTTGCGCCATTTTGTAAAGAGAACATAGCATTGGGTGTATGCGCATCGTAAAATTCAAGCTTGTTATTATATTTTGCTACTTCCAGTTTTGCTTTTACATTTTCGGGAAGAATGGATGTGTCTTTATGATAAACAAAACGATTAGTGGACAACAATTGTTTAAACACCGGCGCACTAATAATGCGTTTGTATGGCGCAGGACATTCGTACATACCTAAAGGAATGTCGCCGGTTAGTGAAAACATGGTATCGAAGTTGCGCAACAACACTTCATCGCTTTCATCTACTTTAGCAAAGTGGCCAGTAATCATAATAACGGCATCTATACCAGTATCAAAAATTTGTTTGGTAAAGGTTGCTTTGTCTTCAATGGTTAAACCAAAGGAACCTGTTGCCACCACCGGCACACGGCCATTTACATAGTTTACAATATGACGGGTAAGTTCCAGCCTTTCATCTTCGGAAATGCTGAACATTTCGCTGCTTAAACAATTGGCGAAAAAACCTTTTACACCTGCAGCCAAATAAAAATCGATGAGTGATGATACGGCATCCAAATCAACCTTTGCTTTTAGATTGAAAGGTGTTATCATTACCGGAACAAATTTTTTATCGTTTACCATAACGTATAATTTATGCAACTGTGTTAATTAATTGTCCTATACCGGCGATCGTGATTTGCACTTCGTCGCCTGATTGTAAAGTGAAATCGTTATCGGGCACTACGCAAGTGCCAGTCATTAAATAAACGCCGGTGGAGAAACTGTATTCACGATATAAAAATTCCACCAACTCGGTATGTTGACGTTTCATTTTATTGATGGTTACATTACCTTCGAAAAGGTTAACCCCATTACGCAAAATAATAATGGAGATAAGCGTTGACGGATCAATAGGCTCTTGCGTAATTAAAACACAAGGACCGATGGCAGCACTGCCATCATACATTTTAGCTTGTGGTAAATACAAAGGGTTTTCGCCTTCAATGCTGCGGCTGCTCATATCGTTACCAATGGTGTAACCAACAATTTCACCTTCTGAGTTAACGACCAATGTTAATTCAGGTTCCGGCACATTCCAGTTACTGTCTTTTCTTATGCGTACTTTACCATTATGCGCAACCACTTTATGTGCATTGGCTTTAAAGAAAATTTCAGGACGCTCTGCATCGTATACTTTATCGTAAAAGGTAGCACCGCCACTTTGTTGGCTTTCTTCCATCCGGGCTTCTTTGCTGCGCAAATAAGTTACACCGGCAGCCCATACTTCCTGTGTGCCGATGGGTACTAACAAATCGTTTTGTAATAAGTCGGCAGCATTATCAATTGGTTGAAGCGAGCCCATTTTACTTTGCAGCCAATTATATAAGTCAGGTTGATTGATAATATCATCCCAATCGTTTTGTGGTAGCAGATAATAAGTTTCGTTATGTGCTGCTATTATACCTGTATTTGTTTTATATAACTTCATAATAATTATGAATGATGAGTTATGAATGATGAATAGGGCTATTTTTCTTTCTGAATTTTGTTAGTAATATACCTGCCAGAAAAATGGTTAAAGTACCTACTACAATAATCATGTTTTTATGCAACGGATTTTTTAAGAAGGCATAATTTTCAGGTAATCGGTCAGAGAATGTCATCCATAAAATAACAATCACACCAATAATAACTGCTGTTAATGCTTCCTGTCCTTTTGTTCGCCTGCTGATTAAGCCCAACAAAAACAAACCCAACATACCGCCTGCAAAAATGCCTGATAACTCCCACCACACATCTAATACACTCTTGCTACCTATCATTGCCAGGCCTGTACATAAACCAATAATACCCACCAGTACCGTTGTGATATACAGTGTACGCAAATGGCCTTTTTCTGACACGTTCTTATTAAAATACTTTTTATAAATATCTATCGTAAAAACGGTGGCCGATGCGTTCATACCCGAACTAATGGTACTCATAGCCGCTGATAATATGGCTGATACTATTAACCCAACCAAACCCTGCGGTATAGTGGTTACCATAAAATGCGGTAATACTTTATCGCCATAATCGGCCGGTTGTAGTTGTGCAGCAAGACTACTTATTTGTGCCACACCAGCATCCGCACCTAAACGTTCAGCGGCTGTTGTTAACTTTACCGTTTCTATTAATGCCGGATTAACCTGATAATACGCATATAATGCCGTACCAATAATAAAGAACAACAAGGAAGCCGGTACATACAAAGCCACACATAACCATACCGATTTAGCCGCTTGCTTTTGCGATGTTGCTGTATGGTAACGCTGCACATAATTTTGATCCATTCCAAAATTATTCAGGTTAATAAAAAAGCCATACAACAATACCATCCAAAAGGTTGACTCCGTAAAACTAAAAGACATGCTTCCTAAACTTGCCTTATCATCTGCTGTGGCTATCTCAACTATCTTACTTACACCACCGGGAATTTCTTTAATCACCAGGTACAGTATCAATATAGCGCCTAATGTTTTTATAATACCTTGTACTACTTCTGTCCATATCACCGCTTCAATACCACCTAACACGGTGTAAAAAATAATACAGATGCCCATTACGATCATAATGGATGCCATAGAAAAACCTGTTAACGCTTGCAGGCTTAACGCCATACCAAAAAATATAGAACCCATCCGTGCAAACTGCGTTAATAAAAAACATACTACCGCATAAGTTCTTGCCCAAGGGCCAAAACGTTTTTCTAAATTGGTATAGGCCGATACTTCACCCGTGCGCCGGTAAAACGGAACAAAATATTTTGCCGCTATCCATGCGGCTAACGGCATAGATAAACTAAACACAAACGCATTCCAGTTACCCCCAAACGCTTTACCCGGCACACCTAAAAAAGTATTGCTACTTAAAAAAGTGGCGTAGATAGATAAACCAATTGCCCAGCCCGGTATTTTACCCGATGCAACGGTAAATTGCTCGGCACTTTTATTTTTACGAGAAAAATAAAAACCAATCCATACCATGCCTACCAGGTAGGCCGCAATAATTAATAAATCAACTACAGGCAAATTATTCATACAGGCAAAAAAGGCTAATCGTTTACAATCCGCAAAAGCGATTGTCGTTTATTCTTCCATCACAAACTCACTCAACTTTTTTTGCCCGCCGGGCCACTGTTGCTTTTTTATTTTTTTCATCTTTAATTTACTCGGATCAATTTTTACATACTTAATCGTTTCCCTGCGCCAAGTATAAACTATATGTACCATTCCATCGCTTGATTGAATTACCGATGGATATGAGTATTGACTAATCGGAGAATCTTCTAACACCAACGACGCATACCATGTTTTACCATCTTTAGATAATGCAACATTCAATGGCGTACGTGGGCCTTTGCCTTTTACCCAAGTAGTATCGGGTAATACATGGTTATACACTAACAAGTGGCGGCCATCTTTTAATGTCAATGCATCGGTGCCTGAGTTATTGTTAGGCAATGCTTTTAACAAAGTAACATCGCTCCAGGTTTGTCCACCGTCGTATGACCATGCTTCACCAATATGGTGTTGCCTTGTACGGCACAATACCTGCAATTTATTTTTGCCATGAACCAAAATACTTGGCTGTATTGATTGTACTGTTTTACCATCGTTCAGCGGGCCAATCTTACGCCATGTTTTACCATTGTCTTTGGTGATTTCAAAATGTAATTTCCAACCGCCTACTTCGGTGCTGGATGGACAAAACAATTCATCACCAATCATTACCGGTCTGTTTTTTACGGGGCCTAAACCGCCATCAGGCAACAACTCAGGCTTGCCCCAAGTGTGGCCATTATCGTAAGAACGTTTCATCCAACCCACCCAAGCAGCAACTTTAGGACCCACTTTGTAAAACAAAATCAACTCACCACCGGGCACTTGGTATAATACAGGATTATAACAAGGATAACGCAACGTGTCATTTATAATTCCATTGGCAATTGATACAGGCGCTGTCCATTTATCATTACCTTCTAAACGACTCATGTAAATTTCTACATCAGGATGCCCTTCACGGGTACCGCCAAACCATGCAGTCAACAAGCCTTTCGGCGTTTCTACAATAGTGGCCGAATGTGCCGATGGAAAAGATGCTTTTGTATAAATAAACTCATCCGTTACAATGCCATCTTTCCATTTGGTTTGTGCATAGCCTGTTTGCACACCAACGAAAAAAACTAATAGTACAACTAAACTCTTTTTCATGTATTAATATCTTTTGCTTTAATCAATTTTTACCATCCGCTTAACAGCTTCCACAATGCTGAATAGAATTACCGAACGTACAAGTGAGTGACCCCGAGTTCCGTCGCTTCGCTCCTCGTCGGGGCAGGCACAACAGGCGATGATAGTAGTAATGCAGTTGATAACATAATTATTATTTTACCAACTGCAGTCCCCTGATTGAACTTCCGTTGCGTCGCACTCTTCATCTTCCTGTAATACTATTCAGCATTAAACTCGATTCTCATAGCTCAATGCTGGTATCTCAATTCTTATTCTTCGCTGCTTTCTCCGCTTTTATTTTATCGGTATAAGTTTTATACAATTGCCTCCAGCTACGACCGTTATTGTTTAAATATTGTTCGCATTTGGTTTTGTATATTTCAAATATGGCCGATATCTCTTTCATGTTTTTATAATTAATCGCCTCGGCTCTTGCCAGCTTTAATTGCTTGGTAATTTCTTCACGTTCTTTTTCGGTTAAGTCGGGCACAATAGCTTCGTAACCTTTTACCGTAAACGCTACTTTACCAATGGTGTAAGCATCTAACACCTGCTCCACCTGCGTAGCCGTAAGATGCGTGTTAAGTGTATGTAACAAACTGTCACGAATAGCTTTGGGCTGTGCGCTGCATAAAATAACCTGCTTATCCAGATCGTTTAATTTATTGCCGGTAGCAGGATTAATTCCATCGGGTATGGTAGTGGTGGGGTGTGCATCGTGCCAGTTTTTTACGGCTGTTAAATGTTGGGCAATGGCTTGCTGCACCGCTTTTTCTTTTACTATATTGTTTAATTGCAAAGCCTGTGTCCACTCCGCTGCTTTTTTTACCGATTGCTCATCAGGTGTTTGTGCTTTTACCAACAGGGCACTAAATAATGCTACTGCAGTAACGATGTATTTTATTTTTAGCATGTTATTTATTAATTCGATTCAAAATAATATTCACCACTTTGTACCTCGTACAAAGCATAACCTTTTTCTTGTTTTATAAAACGTAAACCGCTTGCCGTATTAGCCGGTTTACCCGACTCCGTAATAGCTGCTTTTGCTTTGACTGGAATTTTTACAAAGGCTGACGTATTAGCAGGAATATTTATTTTCCAGGTAAAATTATCAGCAGTGTTTTTCCAATCGGATTGTATGGTGCCATAAGGCGACTGATACGATGCAATACTGGATGGCAATTGCTGGTGCATAGACGGTTTCATGCTAATGGTTTTAAAAGCCACACCTGATGAATGATTTTTTATACCCGCTACATCTTCATACAACCAGGTTAATAAATCGCCTAACAACATAACATGGTTTTGCGAATTCATTTGCGGATTAGCCGTATTGCCATTCCATAATTCCCAAATAGTAGTAGCGCCTTGCTGTACTATATAACCCCAACTTGGATAAGTATTATTAGAAGCTAATGTAAACACAGCAGGCTCTAAACCAAACTGTGTAAGCCCACGCATTAACCACTGCGTACCAATAACACCGGTGCTGATGTGCATTTTATCTGCTTGTAATTTGCGTGCAATGGTTTCTATTACCTGTGTTTTTTGTTTGGCAGGCACCATACCAAAATACAGTGGCAACAAATTAGCCGTGATGGTGCCGTTATCGTACACGCCAACATTTGCTTTGAAAAACTTTTTATTGAAAGCCTCTTTTATATCGGCAGATAATTTTACGTAAACTGAGGTATCGCTACTATTGCCGGTAATGGCGGCAAAGTTTTTCATTATTTGTAACAGACGATAATAATACGCCGTAGCAATTAATTGTCCGTTCGTGGTACGTGTGCTATCCTGCGATTTTATCATTTTTAAATCTTCGGGAGGTACACACCAATCGCCGTATTTATCTTTGGTAAGAATATTATTTTTTAAATACTTACCACGCATATAGTCCATCCATTTTTTCATAAATGGATAATGTTTTACCAATGATTCTTTATCGCCAAACTGATGATGCAACATTTCGGCAATTAAAATATACGCACCGGGCCAGGTAACATTATCGCTGTAATAATTCCAGTAAGCCGGTGTTACATCGGGTATGGCTCCATCAGGTCTTTGCGATTGTTGAATATCATCTAACCATTTTGCATATAAAGCACCGTTGTTAAATAAAAAACTTTCGCCGTAAGCACCCTGTGTTCTGTCGCCCAGCCAGGGTTGTCGTTCGTTACGTTGCGGACAATCAACCGGCATGCCTTTGTAGTTAGAAGCAATACCCCACCAGGCATTTTTTACAATACCATTAATGGTTTCGTTTGCTGTTTGTATATTACCTGTTGTTTGTATTTGGTCATACACCAGGTGACCTTCAAAATCATTTACGGTTGGTGTGCCTGGCCAGCCGGTAATTTCTACATATCTAAAACCATGGTACACAAATGTGGGATGCCATGTTTCTTCGCCTTCGCCTTTTAAAGTGTATATATCGGTTACTTTAGCATCACGGAGGTTAGCTAAATATAATTCGCCATTGGATTGTAAACTTTCAGCAAAACGCAACATTACTTTGCGGCCTTTATCAGCATTTACTTTTAACTGTAACCATCCGGCAAAGTTTTGTCCCATGTCCAGTATATACTTATCACCCGCTAGTTTGTTAATAGCAATGGGTTTTAGTTTTTGCATCACTTTCATGTGACGATTAGGCTGTGGTATTATAGCTCCTTCTGGCGCCGGTACTATCATTGCTTTTAACCACTTTGCATCATTGTAAGCTGTTTGTGTCCAATTGCCTAATTCTTTTGTAGCATCATATTCTTCGCCATCGTATTCGTTATTGGTACGTATGGGGCCATCGGCGGTAAACTTCCAGCTTTCATCGGTAATGATGGTTTGTTTGGTGCCATCTTCAAAAACAAGATCCAGTTGTAACAACAGTTTAGGAAAACCAAATGTGTTTATTTTTTGTGGTTTGAAATTTTGGCGCATGGTAAAAAAACGACCATTACCTAAAACCACACCAACTGCGTTTTTACCTTGTAAAATATTTTCGGTTACATCAAAGGTGTTGCTCAATACTGTTTTACGATAGTCGGTAGGTGCAGGTGCTAAAACCTGGTCGCCTATTTTTTTACCGTTAATGAATAACTCATACATACCAAGGCCTACGACGTTTACATAAGCCTTTTTTAATTTTTTGGTTGCTGCAAATTCTTTACGATAATAACGTGCCGATAAACGTGACCATTGCGTAACACTGTCCCAGGCGAAGGGTTTATCGTAACCAATCCATTTTGCTTTCCAGTTTTTTGCATCCACAAAACCAACGGTAAAGAAAACAGGTTTGCTTTCTATGCTTTCACCTTTATTGGTTTTTACTTTTACTTTCCAGTAGTAATAAACATTTGAGGTTAATGTTTTTCCGTTATAAGGAATCAATACAGATAAGTCTGATTTTACCTCACCCGATTGCCATACATCCGCATTATTTTTTTCCAGGTTTGCTTTAGAACTGGCTACTAAAATTTCATAGCTCAATTGTTTGATGCCTCTTTCTGTTGATGCCAACTGCCAGCTAAACCGTGGCTGCGTAGTAGCAATACCTATCGGGTGCGATTGTTGCTCCGTTAACAATTGCTGCACGGTTGTTTGTGCTACAACAATATGGCTGCAACATAACACCAACGCTAAAAGGGCAAATCTAAATTTCATATTCATTATTGATTACTACTAAAGTTAAACCACAATACAATTTTTAAAGCCCTTGTCAGGTCTTTCTCGTAATCGTAGTAAATATTATCTAAGCCCATGGGGCCGGTTGTTTCTCTTGTTTGTGTACGGGAACCGATTGATGGTATAGCCTGCATAAACGAAATGTCTCCTTTAGGAAACCATGGTTCGTAATTATGCCATTGATCCGTTTTCCATTTGGCACCATATAAACGCAGGAATAAATCTTCCGTTTCGGTGGCTACGGCAAAACTTTGTCCTTCAGTATTAATAAAGCCACCATAAAAATTTGCATGATAACCTTTAAACTCCGGATACACCCAGTTTTCACCTGTTTCCGTATTGTTGTAATCTTTCTTCCACACATCAAAGCTGCCGCCTTTTAATCGGTTTTTCCAAACACGGTAAGGCCCTTTTCCCATATAAGTTACCGAACGCATTTTAGTTTCCGGTAAATCAAAGTTTACACCCAACATTTTCGTATGAAGTGAATCAGGAAAATAATTCACGTTTAATTGTACCCAGCCATTGGTATGGATAGTCCATTGAAGGGTGTTAAAACTTTTTTGTTTATTATAGGTTGATTTAATCAGCAGATTTTTATCTGCATCAAATTCGTAAGACAAGCTCGCAAAATTATTTACTCCTTCCTGTACCACCGGGCCATTAGATAATGGCAATAATCCTTTTGCGTTACGCACTTCCTTTAACAAGCCATTCGTTTTATTAAACAACAGTGTTACATCACTTACTTTTACTTCGTAACTGTTGCTTTGTTCATTAATAGTAACGGCATTTATTTTTTTACCAGTACTTACTATTTCAATTGCTTTTTGTTTTGGTGTGGCTATCGGATAACTCCAGGTAAATAATTCCTGCTTGTATTTATCATGCACCGTTACATATAATACATCATACTGTTTCCAGTTAGCCGGTAATGATAATTGCAAAACACCTTTTGCATGTGGTTCAATATTGGGTGCAGTTGCTTTACCTGTAAGCGATTCTTCACTGGCTAATGTAAAACGTTTCAACTTCCAGCTATAGGTGCAGGTATTAGCATTGGTAAAATGATAGCGATTTTCTATATTCAGTTTGCCATCAAATGCCGTTGTCATTTCTTTACGTTCAAAAAATATAGGGCTCCATATTTCTTTAATCGCAAAAAAGCTTCCTTCTTTTTCATGGTGCGGACCAACTATACCATCGGCACCTCTACTTTTATCGGTATCAATCGAGTCATTTAAATCTTTACGCACTACTCCCTGATCGGCAAAGTCCCATAAAAACCCACCGGCACTTAATGGGTTGCTCCACATTTTTGTCCAGTAATCTTCTAAACCTGCACCATGACCGCCATCAAACCAACCATGTAAAAATTCTGTTGGCATTACAATCTCCCGACCGTTTTCAAAATTGCCTACACCATAATTATACTGGCGGTAATGTTGTGTTTCTATGCCGTTACGTAATTGCCACGGATGTATCACTACTCTGTTTTGTAAATCGTATTTACCAAATAAACTATCCAATTCGGGATTACTACCACCTTCGTTTCCATTTGCCCAAATAATAACCGATGGATGGTTGCGATCATGCTCTACCATTTCTTTTACACGCAATGTTCCGGTTGGCGTATCATAATGTCCGTGCCAACCAGCCAGCTCATCAATTACAAATAAACCTAGTGAATCGCATACTTGCAAAAAATGATCATCGGGTGGATAATGCGCCATACGCACCGCATTCATATTCATTTCCTTCATCAGCAACACATCTTCCACACTATTTTTATAACTGGTGGTACGGCCGCTTTCCGGTCTAAACGAATGACGGTTTACACCTTTAAATTTCATCTTCACGCCATTCACATAAATACCATCCCGTTGTTTTACTTCCACTGTTCTAAAACCAAATTTTTCACTAACGGCATGTACGGCTTTACCATTTTTATAAATAACATATTCGGCTCGGTATAAAACAGGCGATTCTGAACTCCATTGTTTTATATTACTTACATTCAGTTGTGCAGTATAAACTTCATTTATTGCAACAGCATTAGTAGTTGACAATAATTTATCATTCTCATCATAAATATTTACTACTGCTTTGTCATTTTTACCTGCAGCAAACTTTGTGGTAAAATTGCCGTTTGCTTTTGCATCAATGTTTATATCGCTGATATATGATGCTGGTAAAACCTCTAACCAAACCGGTCTGAATATGCCTCCAAAAATCCAGTAATCCGCCTGACGCTCTGCCTCATTCACACTTTTGTTGGCGGAATGTTTAGCAACGGTTACTTCCAGTAAATTTTTTGCACCATATTTTACCAGCTTACTAATGTCATATTTAAATGCATAAAACGCACCTTGATGTATGGCACCTGCCGACTTGCCATTCACCCTCACTTCCGCATCGGTCATCACGCCTTCAAAAACAATATTGATTGTTTTGCCCTTCCATGTTGATGGTACATTAAACTGATATTTGTATAAACCTTTTTCTTTTCCTCGTACACTGTCTTTTGCAAAACCATAATCGTATTTACCAAAGCCCTGTAATTCCCAACAAGATGGCACACCAATCTTTGACCACTTGCCCGCATTCATGCCACCGGTTACCAAAAAATCCCATTGCACCATATCATCATTACCCTTGCCGGATAAATACAGTTTCTCTGTTTGTTGTGCGGTTACACTACAAACAGAAAATAAAAACGCTATCACTAAAACAACTATTCGCATCTCGTAAATTCCTCTTGCTTTATTTTTTATTAGGTTACCAGCTTTAGTTCCTTGAGCATCGTTCCTTGCGTCGCACTCTTGTGCTGCATTAATTCTATTCGACTTTTTTGATTACGCCATGGTTCGTGTCTCACGAACCATATTCTATTCCCTTCTTTCGGTTCGTGAGACACGAACCGAGGCTACGCAGAACTTTCGGATAACACGATGATGAACAATGAACCGAACGATGCAGTGAGTGACACAACAGACGATCATCCGTGTTACTGTAGCTGATAACAAAAAAATTAGTTTTGTTAATTATAGCTTCGGGTTCGTGAGACACGAACCACGGCAACAAATTCATCTTTCATCATTTATAATTCATCACTCACAATCTTCCTGTCACTTTTTTCAACCCATCACTCTGCGCTACTTTTTTCCCATTCACCCACACCGTTAAGCCTTTACCTTTTTTATATTTTGTTCCGGTTTTATCCCAAACGATGGTAATAATTTTTCCATGGTACAATACATTGTCCAAACAAAACCAATCCCATTTATTGGTAGGTAATAATGGATGCACTTCCACCATATTATCGGCACGTGGTTTTAAACCTACCAAACCGGATATAATTAAATCGCTAAAGGTTGAATGATTATAATAACGGCTGCGTTCTTCATCGCCTTTTAACCAGTAGCCGGTTTTTTCATCTAAGTATTCGCCAATATAGGGGCGGCCACGATAGTACTGCGACTCTACATATTTTTCCAGCATGTGAAAATAACTGGTATCGGCAACGTATTGCTGGCGATTGCTGCATAACAAATTGGCCATTCCGGTTAATGTTTGCGAAGTGGCAAAAGGCCATACCGCACCATCCCACTCGCATTTGCAACAACCATGCGTCCTGAATTCCGGGTGACTTCTATCTGCCGTTGTATGACCAAACGGAGCATAAAAATGTTTTTCATCCATTACTTTTTTCCAGGCAACATCGTAAGTAGCATCGGGTAAATTAAAATACCAGGGAATAAAGCCAATGGCTTCCATTACGTTGGCCAATGTATCGCCATGCTCTTTACGTACTTCAAAAAATTGGTCTTTATTACTCCATAATTTTTCTTGTACTAACTGTTTAATCGTATCGGCTTTTGCTTTGTAAAAAGAAGCAGGCTCGTATTGGTGAAAAATGTTGAGTATTTTAGAAAGCGCCATGGCATTGCCATACATATAACCGTTAATACTTGGTCGTGGATTTTTTTCTTTGCGTCCACCACTGATAGTTTCTTCCATTGCATCTCTTACATCAAACTGCCAGTATAAACCGCTTTTTGCTCTTTTTTCTTTATCCCATGCTTTAAAGTCTTCTACTAAATCGGGATACAAATCTTTTAAAAAACCAATATCCTGGTTTACTAAAAACCGATTGTAAATAGCATCAATATTCCAACTGCTGTAAAAACGTAAACGGTTCAACGGCTTACCATTATTACCACGATACCAAACCAATAGGTTTTCGTTCATGTATTTTTTATCGTGCAGCCAACGGCTTTCGTAAATGTGATGGCCCAAACCACTGCTGATTAAATTGTATTTATCGGCATAAGAACGTTGTACTAAAAATTCAGTAAATACATGCCCTTGTTCGGTTTGTTTAATGTGTTTACGTAACGTCCACCAACGGTAGTAAAACATTTCTTCAAAGTTTTGCTGCGGACATTCGAACAAAGGAATATTTTGCTGCATCCAATTCCACGACTCGGCATTGGGTATAGCCTGTACAATATTCTCATCTTCCATCTTGTTGAAATAATCAACATAATGTTTGTAGTTATTTGCTTTTAGCACATAAGGTTTTGTCTTTTGTGCATTAGCCTGCACTACCCACAAACAACATATTGTTACTATCGTCCATTTCAAACGCATGCGTTATTGTTTAGTCGCTTTAAAAAAAGGAATTAAATACACGGCTTCTTTATCTTTTTCGCCGGCATTGGGTAAATCGTACATCTGGTCGGTAGGTGTATCGGCAGTAGGAAAACGCCTTACACCGCCGGTACGAAAACTTACATGATGCAATGCGGCTATTGGTGCAAATACTAAATTATTATTAGGGTTGCTACCATTTATTGATACAGTATAAAAACGAGTTTTAGTATTTAGCTCTACTACAAAATGATATGCTTTACCAACTTCGTATTTAGTCAAACCTTTATCACGGTAACCTGCTTTGGTAATAATGTTTCCGGTAGAGTCAAAAGAAAAACGAATAGCCGGTGTATTTTTTGCATCCTGAAATTCTATATCCAATCTGCCAAAATCTTTTTGTTGTGGTACTACGCTAAATTCAATTCTGCTAACAACCGCTTCGGGTACAACTCTTTCTGCTTTGGCATAATCAAAAGGGTCAGCATCTTTTAAGGATAGTACATTTTTACCCTGCCATTTATCCATGGTAACCCTTGCCCAAACCGGACTGTAAATATTCCAATATTTCAAGGCAGTGTTTGGAGGCATGGTAGCAAAATCTTCCACTACATTTTCTTTTACTTCGGAAGTAACTGGTGTTGGTACCGATGCTACCCAAATATCTTCTTTGTTTACACTATAGGTTAACCACATGTTGTTATCCGGTGGTGCGCCTTCACCTTCCTGAATGCCACGTATATATTGCGGGCCATACGATTTATAATTACCGCCGTAACGCATAGAAGTTATTTCGCCATTTACCAGCAACAGGTTTTTATAATTCAACCCATCATCACTTACTGATAATGCCAAAGGCCAGCGAAACTCCGAGGGGTTATACACTGTTGCATATTTACCATCGGCTGTACGTTGCCCCCAAATTTTTGCATTGGCATTTACAAAACCCGGTGCACGGGTTGGGTTATACTCCCATGTTTTACCATCGTTTTTACTAATACTGGTTAACGCATATTTCCAAAAACCGGCCACACGACCATCGGGTAAATGGTAATAACTAAATGCTTTAAATTGTTTTTTTAACGGAATCAATACATCGTCTCTATCTGCCTCTTCTACCCATTGCTGCATCTGCAAAGGTTTTGTTATTAACTCATCGCAGGCAGCAACAAAGGCTTTGTCTTTTGATTTTTTATAAAAAGGCAGACTGGTATTTTTTTCGTTAAAACCTTTGTTGTAACGGATAAAATAAATAGGGCCAAAGCTGCCATCTTTATTTATTTCCCGCACTACACGGCCAATACCATTGCCATCATTAGGGTCATCTTTTGCATCTAACGCAATACCATAATAACCTTGCGCTAATAATTTTTCATTGCTTGCAACATAAAAACCAACACGCTGGTGCATTACAGCATCAATATCTTTTGCCACTAAATCACTTTCTGCTTTTTTAAATCCGTTTGGTATGCGATACTCCGGAAACAACACTTGCACATTACTCCAATTATAACCATCTTTTGATGATTGTATAAATGTTTTACCCGGCGCAATATGTTCACCAACAGGGTTACTCAAAAAATTCATGTAGAATGTATTGTTCCAGTAACAAAGCATGGATTGGTGATTGTAAGTCCAGTTCATACCGCCAGCCCAATCGCCATGTTCCCGATTGGCACGAAAGGTTTGAATATTATGTACCCCCACTGCCGGTGTTAATTGCCCATGGTGATAATCTACATTTGACAAAGTAGTACCCACATACCGCACCGTGTCCTGCGCTTGCAAACTAAGTGCCGATGTGCTTAATAATATTGCTGCTATTGCTGCTCTCATTTCTTCACTAATTTCAAAAAGTTCTTTACTTGTTTTTTACTCACGGGTACAATGGTGCCATGTTTATGCCCTTGCGGCACACTTACACTATTGGTAATATGTTTAAAGTTTACAAAGTCGGTAGTGCTATGTGCGTCGTATATTTTTTTATCGTAGGAGTCGTAATAAATTAACCACTCCTTACCCAGCTTCACTACGCTGGGGCCTTCGGTAAAGTTTTCGGTAAAAGGTTTTGCCGATACATTATTCCATGGCCCTAATGGCGAATTACTAAAAGCTACTTTCATGTTACGTTCGGGACGGGTATTATCTTTTAACACCAATACATAATCAGCCTTGGCTCGTTTCACAATCACTGCATCAATTACACTAAAACCCGGATCTAAAAAAAGCTGTGTAGGTGTAAAGGTTTCAAAATCTTTTGTGGTGGTTACGTACATACGGTGGTTGTTACTATCGGCTTCTATACCTTTTTCATAACGACCGGGAATACAAGATGCCCAGATCATGATAAACTGTTTGCCTTCATCATCGTAAAATAATTCAGGTGCCCAAACATTTACCGTTGTTGGTTCGTGTTGCATAACCGGCAACATTTTTTGTGCCGACCAATTCACTAAATCTTTTGAAGAAGCATAACCAAAACCTTTATCACCACGCCAACTGGTTGTCCATACTAAATGATAGGTGCCATCAGGGCCTAACACCATAGAAGGATCCCGCATTACTTTTTGATTACCAATTTCCGGTTTTAATAAAATTGTATCGGTATCATTCCACTTGTAACCATCGTAGCTATACAACATTCTTAAACCATCGGTAGCAGGCTCGTGAAAAGAAGTAAATAAGTAAGCTTTGTTACTGCAAGCCGTAAACACCAAACACAAAAAAGCAACACCCAAATACAACAGCTTGCTTGCAGGCGTAAGCGGGTGAGGGATAGAAACGGAAAGCCCACAGCCACGAGGTACGAGTGGCGAGGACTTGGAGTGGATAGCCCGACCCGAAGGGGCACCCCATGAAAAAATATTTTTTATAAACAACATCATTTAATTATCAATCGAAATTTTATTTATGTTACCAGCTTTTGAGCCCTGATTGAGCTTTACTTGCGACGCTCCTTTCAACTGTAGTAATTCTATTGAACTTTTTTCAGACGCCAGCATGGCGTCTCTACAAAAAACTATTAACAATGAACCATTAACTATTCTAACACTAATACCCAATCGTTACCATTTGCAGGTTCTCCCGGTGGATTAAATGTTACCACACCTTTTTTAGCCGGTAATTTTAATTTAGTTTGTTTCCCATTTTCTGGTCTGAACCAAAATGCTTTTTTGGGTTTAAAACCAAGTTTTGAAAAATCAATATCAAAATTGCGACCGGTGTAAGTGTATGCCATTGCATAAGCTTTACCTTTTGTAGCAACGATATAATTGTATTGGGTTTGATTGTTATCGGCAATGATTTCCTGCGCCGGCACCCGATCAAAATATGATTTAGATAATAACAATTGTTTTAAAAATTTCATTTGGTTGGCACCGGGTGCTTGTATGGTTTGTTTCCAGTTATGGGTTACACCATAGTTAGCATCTTTATCGCCTTTGGTATGAAACTGCATTACTGCATTTTCGCCATAAGTAAAACCTGCACCACCGGCAAACACACTCCAGTAACCATAGCGACGTAAATCGGCCGCTTGCCAACGAGGTTGTAAACTATCGTGTAAACCATGCGGAATATTTTCGTAAGAAGGTTCGCCATCCAATGTTGGTTTAGTTGGTGTTAAGGCATAATCGTAATTAACATATTTCCAGTTGTCTTCGCCATAATGGTTTTTATCGTTCTTGCTGGTGTCTTGTGCGTAAGTGCGGTGGCCACTTTGAAACATATTAAAATCTAACCACGAAGCATTGTGAAACCACTCTGTAGAAGAATAACGACCACGAGGATGATAGGTCATGATATGTTGCGCATCGTATTTTTTAATGCTTGTACCCAATGCTTCCCATACTGCTAAAATATCTGTGCCATGTACATCGCCACCGTTTAACCAGATAATGTTGCTGTATTTTTTATAACGTTCGCCTAAAAATTTACCATAAGCTTTTGCTTGCTCTACCGATACATGACCTCCTTTTACATTGCTACCCCAAACAGGCACCAGTGCCATGTATATGCCACGCTTGGCTGCTTCGGTAATTACAAAATCTACATTATCCCAATAGTCGTTATCTGGGCCATCTTTCACCAATGGTGTTGCAGCATTTTTGTTCAGTAATGCATCGCCATAGGTTTTGTTGGTAACCGTCATTTCGTGTAATACCATTGCTTGTATTACATTAAAACCTTGTTGCTGACGAGCATTTAAGTACAATAACACATCGCTTTTATTCAACTTGCCAAACAATAACCAACCTGTATCGCCCAACCAGAAAAAAGGTTTGCCATCTGCTGTTTGAAAAAAACGTTTATTAGCCGATACTTTTACTAACGGTAAAGTTGACTGCGCCTGTGCTACTACTGCGATACACAAAAAAAATGCTGCTACTATAATTCTCATCTCTTTATTTTTTCTTTAGCCATAAAACCCAATTGCCTTTTGCGGGCATGGTAAATTGTTGGGCAGTACCTGCTTTATAAATTTGTTTTGTTTTTTGAATGGTTCCATCGGCAGCGCTTACCCAAATAATATCGTAACGGTTATTATCTTTTATATCGGCAGTAACGGTATTACCTTCTGTTTGGTAAATAACTGCGCCTGTTTGTGTGTTGGATAATATCCATTGTTTATCGGTGTATTGTGTTACGGGCTGCATGGTTGTTACAGCTTGTAAAAAATCTTTATCGTTTACTTTAACGTTAGCCAATGAACCACCGGCCATCAATACGGCCCAACCGTTTCTATCGGCAGCATCACCGGAATACATAACGGCTTTGTTAGGGTAACGTAATTTATATTCTGCCACGGCACGGTAAACCTGTTCTGCTGATGGTCCTTTTGGTTTTAATAAACGAGCATGTTGACGAGGTGCTAAATTTTGTCCGCCTAATGGAGCATACAATTCGCCATTAGTTTGGTAATGCCAGTATTTAATATCAATTACATCAATCAGGTTTGCATAAACAGGATTTTGTAATATAGCATCCTGCACATCTTTGGTAGTGCTTAAGCCAATGATTGATTTTTTATTTTTTTCCACCTGCCATTCACGAATGGTGTTTAACCAAAACTGCACAAAATGTAAGGGACCGGTATATTCTTCGCTGATTAATTGTATAACACCGTTATTGTTTATAAAGTTATCTAAACATTGACGGATGTATTGTTTGTGTAATTCTCGGTAAGCTGCGTTACTGGTATCGTAAAATTGCTCCGCTAAAAAAATACGTTTATCACCGGCATACGGTACAGGTTCCGGGAAAGGCGTAGCGTTTATGTTGTTGGCTGTGCGCCAGGGGAAATCGGCATAGTGTGCGCCGGCTTCAATAATGTTGTGTTGAAAATAATTCTGGTGAATTAACAGTAAACCTTTCTCATCGGCTAAATGGGCAAACTGTTTTAAACGATTCCAATACCAGTTGTTGTTTTTAGTAAGGTCGTATTTGCTTAATCCATCCCAGGCTAACTCTTTACCACTGCGGGCAAAAGGTAATTCGTAAAACGGCGGCCATACATCACCATCCATTCTGCGGATGCGTTCGTGGTCGTCTCTTCTTCTATCGTACCATAAAGCATAGTTCTGTTCAAAGGCAATGGTATTAGTGGCCAACATTGAATCGGTTACTGCATTCAAATCATCGGTTAAACCTTTACCTGTTTTACCGGGTACATAACGGGTAATGGCCATATTGGTTTTATCCAATGCATACGGTCGGGAACTGCCATTCCACCAGGGTGAGCTAATGCTATTACCCACCATAACTTTATTAGATCTGGTTAACCATCCTTGTTGTATTTGTACATTGCCTGCTAATTGTTTGGTAGGTTTTGTAGTCAAACCAATTTCATCAATTGTTTTGCTGTTGTTGGTATATACATCAACCGGTGTACGTTGCGCTGCTTGTAAAATATATTGTTGTAAAGTTTGTAAAGGTTCTGCGGCCTGTTTGGTTAATTCGTTAGCAACTGCTACGGAAGGACTACTACTGGCTTCGGAGCCCATCTCTAAAATCTGTTGTCTGTTATCAGGTAAAGTTTGTAGTCTTTCTTTTAACTGTGCATAAAACAAACTGCGTGGAGTTATATGATTGTTTGATTCGTTCCAATAACCATCACCGGCAAATTGACTCCACGCACCAAAGGCCCAGTTTTGTGCAGTAGGTGGTTGGTAGTTATCAATACGGGCCGCAGTGCAATTCCATAATACACTGTTGGCATTATTCCAACCGGCACCTTGCCCATCCTGACCACGATTAAAAAAACTAATCGCATTGCCATCTATATTTACTACATCAAATAATACGCCTGATGACCAACTGTCTAACCCACCACTAAAACCCAATGCATTTACTGCTTCGCATTGTACAAAGGCGGTCGGACCTGCAGTACAAAAACCCGTTGCAAAACCATGTATCGCATTTTCGGTATAACAACGTTGAAATAAAGTCTGCTGTCCTTCCGTAAAAAAGCTAATGCGGCGTTGACCACCAATTTCTGAAATGGGTGCTGAGGCTATACAATCTTCTACCGTAATTTTTGATGCATTACTATAAACGGCAACCGCACTACCGGCAAAATGTTTGAAGCTTACTTGTTTTACCCAACTATCCGTTGCATTGTCAATAACAATGGCCATCCAGCGATGGTCTTCGTCTTTCGGATTATTTGTATCGTATTCTGAAATTAACTGCAGGTTTTCTACACCACACTCGCTAACAATACCTGGCCAGCTATAAGTAGCAATGGTGGCACCGCCATAAGTTTTATCAACGGCAGTTGTAACAGGTACATCAACGGTAATTGTATTTCCTGAGATAGCTGTTATGGTTCTGCGCCATTCAATATTTCTTTGATCAGGTTTCCAACCTAGTGAAGTAATGCCACCACCAAAATGGCCGGTACCTAATTTATCAATCCATTCTTTTGTGCCTTTGCGTGTAATAATAACAGCATCGCCTTTTTTAAAAGCAGCGGCATTTGCTACTTCAATTACATTACTATTAACCGCAACATAATTATTAGTAATAGCTACGGGAGTTGTTAGTTTTTTATTATCAATACCAGCTATGGTGATTAAAGTTGTTCTGTCTTTACCGGCACCAATAATAGTAGTACCATTAGTACCCACACCAGTACCACGCAACACCACCCCAGTAGTATGTAAACGTAAAGCACCATACACCTGGTAAGTACCCGCTTGCAACAACACTGCTCCCCTTAATCCATTTTTATCAATAGGCAGTTTGCTTACATAATCAATAGCGGATTGAATACGATAAGTGGCATCGCCTGTGGTAACAGGAACAATAATTTTAACGGGGACATCAGGTATAGCTTTTTCTGAAGATTTATAACCTGCGTAAGAAAAATCCGGAATACGGTTGCCTAAAGAATCGGCAACATAAACCAGTTTACTTTTATTAAATGAAAGCGGTGGTAAAGGCTTGGCTTCTTTTTGCGCTAGTGAAGACAGGGCAGAAAAACTGCCTACAATAAATAATAGCGCTGATATATACAAATGATTCACTTTCACAATAACCTGATTAACGGTTTTATGAGAGAGACAATACCTTTCGCTATTTAGCTTTTAACAACCTATTATCTCATCTCTTTGTAGTATAAACTACTAAAATTATTTATGATTACTTAGCGGCAACAGTTACCTGTTTAAGCGGCACCATACTATTTAAGTACAGTTCAATATTAGTATAACCACTTTTGTTTGTTGCAAATTTAGCCGAGTCGGTAGGATCATTGGGGTTTAGACCATTCTTTTTTTCCCATTCATCCGGAATACCGTCATTATCACTATCCTTATAAGCTGTTCCTTCATATTTTGGATAACCACCCACCTGATCCGGATGAACAATGATGCCTTGTTTGTATGAATCGATAGGCAAACGGCGTTTCATAAAACGTGCCGCCGGTACATCGCCTGCATTTTCGCTGTACTGTATTTTTCCGGTTTGCACCTGCTCTACAATACGTTTATCCACCGCATCTCTTACGGGTAAAGTGGCACCTGCATTTTGCAATACATAACCATAAGCAGCTTTTGCATCTACCATGGGTACAGGTGTAACAATCATCGATTTATCTGATCGCAATTCTTTTAAAATTGTTTCGGTAGATTTTGTATCATTCTCCGGTTGCACACCGCCAGCCCAATTATCTTTTGTTACCGCATCAAACCCTTCCACAATATTACCGGTTACATAAGCTTTACCATAATTATTTTTATTCGCACTATCTCTGCCTGTTTCGGGTTTTAAAATACGGTAAGCAATAGGTTTGTCTTTTGGTGTAATAGGGCCGGGTTTGTAATAGTTATTTATAAAACTATACAATGAACGATTGTCGCCTCCATCGGCGGTTCTGTTCCACCAGTTAAATACTACGTTGTTTACAAAACCAAAATCGCCATACATGCCTACTGATGGACTACGACTAATATTGCTTGACCACAGGTTACGCATAAACGTACTGTTTAATCCGCCAATGGTACTACCAAATGCATGGTTGTAAGTATCTAAACATTCAGAGAAAATAGAATTTTGTATAGTTACATTAACCGTTGGTAATTTCTCTTGTTTATCACCACCTCTGTCATACACGTGGCGATACATACTCATGTTTTCATCTAAACCCCAACTGGCCGATACGTGATCGATTATAATATTTCCTACTGCATTTCCACCTAAAGCATCATCTCTGCGGGCTACATTTGTAGCACCTCTTCTAAAACGCATAAAACGAATAACCACATCGTGTGTATCTATCAATACTGATTCGCCTGCAATACAAACACCATCGCCAGGAGCAGTATGTCCGGCAATAGTAATATACGGCGCCCTGATTGCAACCGGTGATTTTAATTGTATAATACCGGCTACATTAAAAACAATTACTCTGGCACCACCTTGTTCGCAAGCCCAACGAAAACTTCCTTCACCTGCATCATTTAAATTAGTTACTACCAATACTTTTCCGCCACGGCCACCAAAACTATACATGCCGCCACCCTCAGCACCGGGGAAGGCGGGAATTTTAGCTTGTGGTAAATCATCAGGTTTAGCTGCCCAGGGAATATAGGGCTTGCCATTTTTTTCTTCGGCCTGAATAATGGGTAAAGCTTTTTGCCAGGCCGCATCAGATAGCTTTTTCACTTTTGCCATTTCCAAATCGGCAGAATCTTCTACCGATTTAGGCACAACAGGATACTGTGCTTTTGCTGTATGCATGCTCAGTAATAAAATGCCAATTGCTATCAAATTTTTCATCCGTAATTTTTTTATGATGTCATCGATAGTAACACTGATGAGCGTCCCTTGCGTCGCACTCTTGTGCTGCATATCGCTAATCATCAACCCACCCCAAATTCCTTTACTATATTATTTCCTTATATCGCCCCTCCAAGGAGGGGAAGTTATTTTAATGCATGGCTGTATCTTTTACTCTTGCATGAAATACTATTAGTAAACAATGAAAGACTTGCACAATGCCGAGTAAACTTATAGACACTCCGATAAAATACTGCGTACTGCACAATGCCCAATAGCATTACTACATTCCGATTAAAATACGGAGTACTGCATTTTGGCCAATAGAATTAATGCAGTACAAGAGTGAGTATTAAATTCATTTCCACTGGAAATAAATTTAATCCCAATCCTATCGGATTGCAAGGGACGATGATAGTAAGTACTGCAGCCGGTTACATAAAAAAAACCGACAAAACACTACCGCAGCGTATTGCTATTATGTTGCTTTTATTTTTTTGCTTTTGTACCAATGCTGTTTATGAACACTTCTATATTGGTATAACCACTTTTATCTTTTGCATATTTAGCCGAGTCGGTTGGGTCGTTAGGATTTAAACCATTTTTACGCTCCCACTCATCGGGTATACCATCGTTATCGCTGTCTTTATAAGGCGTGCCTTTGTACTCGGGATAACCTCCCACTTGCGCAGGATCGGTTATAACACCAATTTTATATGAATCAATTGGCAAACGACGATGTTTGAATTGTGTTTCGGGCACTTTTACGTTTGGTAAAATTGTTGGCACACCGGTTGTTACTTCTTTTACAATACGTGTATCTACCGCATCACGCACTGGCAAGGTTGCACCTGCGTTAGCCAATACATATACTTTAGCTTGCTCGGCTGTTAACACCGGAATTTTTGTCATTAATAAAGGCTTATCAACTTTCATGTAAGCTTTGTGTTCGCCGGTATTATCCATCTCTTCTATTTGCACACCGCCGTTCCAGTTATCTTTTGTCACCTCGGGATAACCTTCCATAATATTACCATTTACATAAGCACGGCCATATACTTTGTAGGCTAATTTACTGCGACCACTTTCGGGTTTTAAAATTCGTTTACCTACATTGTTTTTTGGCGTAGCGGGACCCGGCTTAAAGTAGTTGTTAAATATATTGTATTGTGCACGGTAGTCGCCACCATCTATAGAACGGTGAACCCAATTGTACACAACATTATTTACAAAATTGAATACGCCGTTCCAACCAATGGATGGATTACGGCCTGCATTATTAGCCCAAAGGTTACGCATAAAAGTTGCGTTTTCGCCACCTAAAGTGCTACCAAAAGCATGGTTCCAGGTGTCCAATGCTTCACTAAAAATTGAATTTTGAATAGTGATATTTACAGTGCCAAATTTATCTTCTTGTTTGCCTGTACTATCGTTGTACATGTGGCGGTACATACTCATATTTTCATCTAAACCCCATGAAGCGCTTACATGATCTATCATGATATTGCCAATAGGGTTACCACCTATTGCATCATCACGACGGCCTACCCAGGTTTCGCCACGGCGAAAACGCATGTGACGAATGATAACATCGTGTGTGTTAATCCAAACTGATTCGCCGGCCACACATACCCCATCGCCGGGAGCAGATTGACCTGCAATAGTGATATAAGGCGCACGAATAATTAAGGGTGTGTTTAATTTTATTATACCGGCAACATTAAATACAATTGTTCTGGCACCGCCTTGCTCGCAAGCCCAACGTAAACTTCCCGGACCATCATCGTTTAAATTAGTAACCACAAATACTTTACCACCACGACCGCCAAAGCTTACTTTACCACCACCTTCTGCACCGGGAAAAGCAGGTATATCGGCATGTGGTAACTCATCGTAACGAGAAGCCCAAGGGATATAAGGTTTACCTTCTTTTGCTTGTTGCTGAATAATGGGATAAGCTACAGCCCAAGCAGAGTCGGAATGGGCAACCGCCGCTTTCATTAAAGAATCTGATGTTTTTTTATCCTCGGCAGATACTTGTGGGTATTGTGCCTGAGCATAAATAGTTACTACTAACGCAATAAGAGACAGTCCAATTTTTTTCATGTTCACAGGGCTCATTTGCCGGCCTTACAACAAATGATATATTTTAAATGATTGAATACTACTTATAGAGTTTAAACAGTAAGGAAAAGTTGTATGTCAACTTTTCCTTACTGTTAATTTATTGTAATGGATCAAATGTTCCTGCGGCACCATAAAAGTCTGGCCAACCTGTTGTTTGTTGTAAATAAGGTGACCCTTCAAAAATATTTCTGTGGAAACCAAAGAAATAATATTGATTAAACCACTTAAACTTCCAATCCGCAGGGTTAGTAGGGTCTAAATTATCACGCTCAATTACATGAAAGTAATTGTCATATAAAAAGTCTACATGTGCATCCATTTGAGCAACAGATAAACCGGCAGGTGCTCTGTTTGCAATATCGAACGAACCATCTGCTTTTGGTAAAAACGGATCTTGATTATAGTTTGAGGCAACTTGATAAGGCGTTCCATTTCTTCTTACGGTAACCCAGAAGCCCGTTCTGCGTGTACCATCAATAGGCTTTTGGCCTAAACGGGTACAGGTTCCAAAATCATCATTAAATAACATCCAGCGGCGCAAATCCCAAAAACGTTTGTTTTCATAAGCGAACTCCACTTTTCTTTCATTGATGATAGCACCAAAAAGTTTATCACGGTTACCACGTGCTGCAGACAAACCAAAATCGCCATCTGCATTTTCCACACCTGCCCTTTCTCTAATTTGTTTTATGCCCGCCAAGCCTTCATCAAATTTATTGGATCCGATTGCTGCTTCGGCAAGGTTAAGAACAACTTCGGCAAAACGTATTTCCATATAATCAGTACCACTTATGGCAAAATTTGCATTTGTAGCGGCAGGATTGGTAGCTTTTGCTAAATAAATCCCTGAGGCATTAGCACCAAGTGCTTCTGTAGTTTTAGCTGGGTTCCCTAAAGGATTTGTGCCACTTGGGTTATTGTACCATTGGTAGGTCCAGATACGATAATTTGCATTCCCTCCGTATGGCCATAAAGCCCCATTATACGCAAATGTTTTATAAAATCTTGGATCCCTGTTTTTATAAAATTTATTAGTATTATAAGCATACAAAGAAGATGGATCATCGATAGCTTTACCATCTTTCATCGGGAATGCGTCTACCACCTGTTTTGTAGGAGATATAGATCCGGTACCCGCAATTTCTCTTGGCCTAGACTCATTTTCATGTGGGTTATTTCTGGCCAGATTAGCAGCAGTAACAGTATTAAAAACAGTTACAAAAACGCCTTCAGGATTTTCTCCATTTCTAATGAACATGTTTCCCCATGCTGTTCCATTAGCAGTTCCGCCAGTATTAAATAAACCAAAATTATTAGTTTCTAAAAGTGTTTTGGCAGCAAGATTAGCGTCGTACGCTGCTTGCCAACGACTTTGATCATCTGTTCGGTTAAACAATGGGCTTGCCCATGTTAATAATACTCGTCCTTTTAGAGCAGCAGCGGCTCCAGATGTAATACGTCCCCAATTTTCGCCGGGATTAGTCCATCTACCCGGTAAATAGGTGATAGCCAAATCTAAATCTTTGACAATTTGGGCAATAACTTCTGAAGACTTACTGCGAGGTATTGCTAAATTAACATCATTCCCAACTGTGATAGGGTTTTGTGCATCCAAAACAATAGGTACCCCACCATAGAGTTTTACCAATTCAAAGTATTGGTATGCTCGCCAAAATAACATTTGCCCTTTCAAAGGAGCTGTCTGTTCAGGCGTTAAACCATGTTTATCTATTTCCTGCAAAAACAAATTAATCTGGCGCATACGTGTCCATACATTATTGGCAATGCTTGCACTCATTTTTTGGCCAAAGTATTTATTGGCCATGTTATCATTAATATTAACAGTTGGCCATAACCTGTTAAAATCTGTCTGCCCTGCTTGTTCGTCGGTACTTCTAAAATATTGGTCACTGTAAGTGCCATTCTCTCCTGTTTGATAACGTGTAAAAGGGTTAGTGCCTGATGGGGTTTGAAATAATCTATAAACATACCCTACATTCAGATTAGCAAGCTCTACACTTTTATAGGTATCTTCATTCACACCAGTCCAATCCCTCATGTCCTCTAAAAAATCCTTTTTACATCCCGTAGTCCCCATTACCGTAGCAATAAAGCCTATATATAATAATATTTTTTTCATATCATTTAATTAGCAATCATTAAAAATTAATATTTAAACCAATAGAAGTAGTACGTAAAGCAGGATAAGTATCCCAGTTTCCTAATGCACTTCTATATGATGAGAATGGGTTAATAATCTCAAAAGGATTCATCATTGAAAGAAGAATACTCGCACTTTGAATTTTAGCCTTACTTAAAATGTTTTTAGGAAGGCCATAGCTCAATTGCGCACTGGCTACTCTCAAACGTGTACTTTTAAGACTCCAGAAGTTAGACTCTACCAAATTTACCCGGCTATAAAAAGGGTTTGGTAAAGTACCACCAGGGTTTAACTCCGAATCCCAGATATTACTCCAATAAGCTGGCATATTTTCATATAAGTTATTGATATTGTTGGACTGTAAGCTCATGCCATCATACATAGTAAATCCACCAAATGATCCGGTTAACACTGCCTGAAACTGAATATTTTTGTAGCCTAATCTTACTGTTGAACTTAAATTATAGTGATTGTCTTTTCTACGTTTTAATTGAATCTGATCATTGATATCAATAATGCCATCAGGAGCTGCAAAAGTTCCGTCTGCTTGTAATGGACCTCTTACGTCACGATAGTATAACATTCCTGGTCTGATATCAGCCGCAGCTGTACCTAATAAACTTGTAATATTATATTTAGTCAAGTAGTCGTTAATTTCTTCCTGGCTTCTAAACATACCTAATACATCATAACCCCACATCCCAATATCCGTTGACTGACCTGGAGAAGCCTGCCAAGGAGTCCGCTTATTTATCTCACTATAATCACCTCGTATTACATGATTATCAGCCCAAGAGAAACGCACATCAATACCATAATTAAAATCTTTTCTGAATTGATCACTCCAACCTAAGGCAAACTCATATCCAAAAAAGTTCATACTGGCATAGTTCACGGCTGCTACACTACCACCCACTGTAACCGGTACGTTTTCTGTTAAATTCACCAATATGTTTCTTTCCAAATTGTAAAAGCCTTCAGCCGTTAAACTTAAACGGTTATCCAGCATTCTCATATCCACACCCACATTATGTTTGGTATCATTACTCCATTTTGCATCAGGATTTGGTGAACGTTCCATTTTTAAACCATTCAGGTTATTGGTATTGTCTGATGTGCCAAACAATCCACCTTGTCCTTGCTGGTATGTAAACCGCTGGCGCCATTCCCATCTAGCCGTATTATCTTTACCCAACAAGCCCAAAGAGTACCTAACTTTCAGGAAGTTGATTAAATTCGATTTAAAAAAGTTTTCTTCGGACACTACCCAACCTAAACCTGCTGAGTAAAATGTACCCCAATAGTTCCTAGGATGAAATTTGGTGGAAGCATCGCTACGTACCAAAAATGTAGCAGAATATTTATTACCATATGCATACGAAGCTCTACCTATATAACCCAATGTCCCACCTTCATATTTATTACTATTTACATCAGAGGCTCCAAAAGCTGTTCTGAATTGTCCATCTGTTGTTGGCATAGGAGCCTCTCTCAGCGCATAAAAATCCGAACCAATTACTCTTGATTTTTCTACAGATGCGAATACATCTACTGAGTGCAGTCCAAACTGTCGGGAATAAATACCATTCAGGTTAAACTGATCCCGCATATTTTCTTTAGTCTCCATTAAAAGCCTGTTGCTATTTTGTGTAACCCTTGCAACAGGTCCCGTAGCTCCGTCCCAAATATGTTTATGCTCGCCTAAACGACCAGTAAACTCATATGTCATATAGTTGGTACCAATCTGGGTATTTGTTCCTCTGTCATCTGAACGACCATAAGTAGCCGCAACTTTTAATCCTTTTACAAAAGGAATTTGGTATTCAATATTGGCATTAAAAGTTAAAGAATTGCCTTTATCATCAGAAAAATTACCTGACTTTTGTAACTCCCAAAAATGGTAGCCATTTACACTATTCGCACCTGTACCTCCCGGTAAACGTGAAGGATATCCATCTACATACGGTGGTATGTATCTTGGTGCTTTCAACATAATCATATAATCTCTCTCCTCATTGGTACCTCCAATTCTGTTATTCATTTTTCTGGTGCTGGATGTACTACCTGCTAATTGTAAGCCAATTTTCAATCCGGAAGCAACGTTAATGTTTGTACCAGCCCTGTAATTCCAGCGATTAAAATCCAACAATCCAATATTACCGTCCTGTGTAAAATGTGATACGCCAACAAAGTAGGTTGCTCTATCTGCTCCACCCGATACATTCACCGCATTACGCATATTAAAGCTGGACTTCCAGGTTTGATCAATCCAATGGTGATCAATCGTTTTAAAATGCTCTAACTCGTCAGCAGAAAAGAAAAAGTTAGGATCTGTAGGATCCCTGCGTTCGCCATTAGGGCCATTAACAATATTAATCAACCTTGCCTGCTCATATGCAGACATCATGTTTGTTCTTCTGGTTTCGTCATTATGTGCATAAGAACCTGAGTAATTAATGCGAGGTTTTCCTGCTTTTCCTTTCTTAGTGGTAACTACTACAACACCATTAGCACCTCGAGCACCGTATATAGCAGCTTGGGCATCTTTTAAAAACGTAATTTCCTCAACCTCAGACATGTCTAAGCTATTAAACATAGTAGGATCACTTTTACCATCCGTACCAGTCTGTATAACGCCGTCAATTATTATTAATGGATAAATATTTCCACCATCTTTTGTTATTGACTGAGGGTTACGCACCACCATTTGGGCTCTTGACCATGGACGAGCATCTCCACCACTTACATCAATACCTAATAGCCTACCCGTAAGTGCTGCGCCAATATTACTTACCGGCAAATTTTCCACTTCCGACATTTTTACGGTCTCAATGGCACTGTTAATACGGCTTTTTCGCTCGGTATAATAACCCACTACTACTACATCTTCCATATCGTTTTCTGTAGGAGCCAACTTAATAATAAGGCTTGCCGTATTACCCACTTTAGATTCATACACTTTAAACCCAACATAGGTAATTGTAATTACAGATTCTGACGAAGGTGCTCTTAACGAAAAATTTCCGTTCTCATCAGTTGTAGTTCCAATAGTTGAGTTTTTAATTTTAACGCTGGCCCCATCAATAGGCTTTCCTGTTGCCTCATCTGTTACATTTCCTGTTATTGCTTTAGTAGAGTCTTGCGCAACAGCAACAAATGATGTGCAGACAAAAAGCAATACAGCAAAGAGCTTAAGCAATCTTAATTGATTCATATAGCATTGTTTTGTTTTGGTAATTAAAGAGCAATCTTTATTTTATTGAAATAGTTATTTAGCGTTTTTGTTTTGTTCTTTGGCTTTAATACGTTTCTGCCATTCTTCGCCTTCTTTTTTCATGTCGTAACCCGCAGCCGATAAGTAGTTGTTTATTTTTCCTTTGTATTTGCCAAACACTGCATGTTTTTTGTCCGATGTTTCGGCATCCATGGCCAGTTCACGGGCTTCTACCAGCCAGTTATAAATTTTTTCTTTTTGTTCGGTAGTTAATTGCAACAACATTTCCTGGTAAGCGGCATATGTTTTAGGTAGTACACTGTAGGTCATGCCGTCTTTTACTTTCTCAACTTGTTCGGTGGTAAGCTTGTTATTTAATTGAGCAATAAATGAAGCATGTTGCTGCTTTACTTTCAAACTTTTTTTATCCTCAACAGCTTTTAAAGGTGCTTCCTGATTTGCTTTTTCGGTATGTGTATTTTTTACAGCCGCAATTTCTGTTTTTGTTTCTTCCTGTATAGTGTTCAACGCAAAATATTGGTTAGCCACTACAGCCACCACATCATTAAACTTGCCCGAATCATTAATACCTAATGTATTAACAATCTTGGTAGCCCTTTCGGTAATTGTTTTTTTGTAAGCCGCTTCCTGTTCAGGAGTATGCTGTGCATGCACGCTACAGGCAAGCATTACAATCATAACGATTGTTGTAAAAAATCTGAAAAAATACGGGTTGCGCACCACAGACTTAGAGGAATTGACAAGCATAAAACGTTTCATTTAGCTAAGAAAACTTTATCGTTAGGCAATATATCGGTTCTCAAAAAAAATACCCGATACAGCTATGCTAAAGGTATAAGTACCTTTTGGCGAGGAAAATGCAAAGTTTGGTTATAAAGATGGAATATTTTACTATTTGTTAACACGGTAATTTTTCGGGAACGATTGCGGACAATTACCGCTAATATTACTTCCTGCTTCAGTCTTTTCTATTTTCAGTATTTCTTTTTTTGTTCCCGGCTTTAGTACCAATGGCATCGTCCCTTGCGTCGCACTCTTGTGCTGCAGTACATATGGCAGCTTTTATTTGCTACCAACATTCATGCTTTTATATTGGCAAAACAGGTATTTTACAAAGTGAAAAATTTACGCACAGTTACGATGCTGATTAGCGATATACAGCCGAAGTGTGCGACGCAAGGGACGATGATTAGTATTACCACAGCCGATAACATAAAAAGGCTGTTATAAAACCTATGCTTTTAGGGCTTTGTGCGAATGGTTAAAGTGGCTGGCGGTAAACCGACTGCTTGTACTAAAACGGTAATATTTCCCTTTTTTGTATTGTTTTGCACAATACCCAAAGCCAACCCTTTCCACGCTTGTCGTGTGGCACTTTTAAACGATACCGTATCTGCCTGATAACCATTGTCGGTTGCGGCTAAAAATCCGGCACCTGTTACCTTAAAGGTTAATGCATTATCAGCATTTGGCACCAGGTTACCATTTTTATCCAACACACGGGCAGTAATAAAGGACAGGTCTTTGCCATCGGCGTTAATGTTGTTTCTGTCGGCGGTTAACTCAATGCGAGCCGGAGCACCTGCGGTATTAATTTGTTTTTGTAATACTACTTTACCGTTTTTACGGCTTATGACTTTTATAGTTCCTGCTTCGAAAGGTACACGCCATTGCACATGTAAAGCATCGCCTTCTTTTTTCTTGATGCCTAAACTTTTTCCGTTTAACCAAAGTTCTACTTCATCGGCGTTATTGTAATAAGCCCAAACATCCACCAGTTGTCCGGGCTTCCAGTTCCAATGCGGAAAAATATGTAACATGGGTTTGTTAGTCCACTCGCTTTGGTACATGTAGTACACATCTTTAGGGAAACCCGCTAAATCAATAATGCCATAATACGAACTACGTGCAGGCCAGGGGTAAGGGATAGGTTCGCCAATAAAATCGAAACCGCTCCAAACAAATAAGCCTGATAAAAATTTATGTTTTTTAATCAGCTTCCAGGTTGTTTCGTGTGTGCTACCCCAATAAGCGGATACCTGATCGTAAGCTGATACGGTAAAATCGGGGTTGCCTTTTTCTACTATTTTTTGTGGCGATGCAGCAGGCCAGAAATAAGTGCTGTCCGATGGCATATCGTAATGACCACGGGTAGCAAAAGCACTCATATTCTCAGAACCTAAAAATATTTGATTGGGATAATGTTTTTGAAAATCTTCGTACACTTCGTGGTGATAGTTTAACCCAATAACATCCAATGCACCGGCTTTGTACATAAAATTTTTCTCAGGGTTCCATTCGCTAAGGCCTGCTGTTATGGGTCTTGTTGTATCAACTGTTTTTATCAGGTTAACTAATTCTTTTGTTATGGTTATACCGGTTGAATCAAATTGCTCTCTTATTTCGTTGCCAATGCTCCACATAAATACCGATGGATTGTTGCGGTCACGCAATACCATGTCCAATAAATCTTCCTTATGCCATTGTTTAAAATCGGCAAAGTAATCAAACTTGTTTTTCTTTTTAGCCCACATATCAAAGGCTTCGTCCATTACCAAAAAACCCATTTTATCGCAAAGCTCCAACAACTCCTGCGCCGGCGGATTATGTGCGGTGCGTATGGCATTACAACCCATGGCTTTTAATATTTCCAGTTGGCGTTCCATGGCTCTTACATTTACGGCTGCACCCATGGCACCTAAATCGTGGTGGTTGCAAACGCCGTGGATTTTAAGCCATTCGCCATTAAGGAAAAAACCTTTGTCTTTATCAAAATGAAAATAACGTATGCCAAATGTTTGCGTTACTTCATCCACAATTTTTCCGTTGGCTTTAATCTGCGTAATGGCTTTGTATAAATTGGGTTGCGCTACCGACCATAATTTTGGCTGATTGATTTTTAAAGCCAGTTGTGCCGTGTTACCATCTTTGCCAACTTTTACGGTGTTGGCCTTGTTTACTATTTCTGTTGTCACTAATTTACCAGTGCCATCAAATATTTTTGTTTCAACAGTTACTGATGCATCATTAGCCGCAACGTTTATAAGTTCGGTTGCGATGTTTACAACGGCTTGTTGTTTATTTACACTTGGTGTTGTGATAAACTGTCCCCATTTTTTTACCGCAATAGTATTGGTGGCTACCAGCTTTACATTACGATAAATACCCGAGCCGGAATACCAGCGGGAATTAGGCTGCATACTATTATCAACCTTTACGGTAATTACATTTTTATGTGGTGCAGGTTTTATATGTTTTGTAAGATCGTAGCTAAAAGCACTATAACCATAAGGACGAAGGCCTAAGTATTGTCCGTTGATCCATACTTCGCTGTTGCGATACACACCATCAAATTCAATACGTACTTGTTTACCTTTTGCTTGTGCAGGCAATACAAATGTTTTACGGTACCAGCCAATACCTGTTGGCAATGCACCACCCTGTGTAGTAGTAGGATGATCTTTGCTAAACTCACCTTCGATACTCCAATCATGCGGCAAGCTAAGTGTACGCCATGAAGCATCGTTATAACCCGGCTGTATGGCAGTGCTATCGTTTTTTAAACTGAACTTCCAGTTGTTGTTAAAATTTAAAGTGAGTCTTGCGCCAGATTGTGCTACTACAAACGTGGAAACAAAAACGGACACTATGTAAATAAAAAGTTGCTTCATGTTGAATAGAATGGCCTCCCCAACCCCTCCGAAGGAGGGGCTTAAGAAGCGTTTAAAAATTTAAATATTCTTCTTTTACTTCATCTCACCAATAACGCTTTCAAGGCACGATGTTCATCCGTGATTCTGCTGTTGAACGGAGCGTCGCAAGGGACGATCCATCAGGGCTATACAGCCGGTAAAATAATTATTTTAAGGTTACCGTAAACACATGTTTACCGGAACCAATTGTAACGGGTTTATTAATTTTATTGTTAGACGGCAATATAATTTGCGCCGTTGTATTTGCCGGTATATTAACGGTTAGCTGAAACTGCTTGCCGGTAATTTGCCAGGCGGATTGAATAATACCATGCGCCGAATGATAACTTGCCTGCGCCGATGTTATATTACCCACCACCTGCGGTTGAATAATAATATTTTTATACCCAACACTATTATCCGCTTGTTTAATGCCTGCCAGACTTTCGTAAAACCATTCCATTAAATGACCCAACATTAAATGGTTATTGCTAACAGTTGGTAATGCCTGCCACGACTCAGTTAACGCTGTTGCGCCTTGTTGTAACTGATAACCATAACCGGGCACATCGCTGCGACTGTTCATATCAAAAATTACATCGCTGCGACCAGCCTTGCTTAACACCTGCAATAAATAACGATAGCCAATATCGCCAGCGGTTACTTTATTGTCGTTGTTTTGTATATCGGTAATTAAATTGTTTAGTACGGCTTTTTTATATTTTTCTTCTACCAAATTCATGTACAAAGGCATGGCATTAGATGTTTGGCTACCGTTGCCATATTGTTTTGTAGTGGTATTAAAGTAGGCTTTGTTGAATGCTTTTTTTACAGCAGCCGCTTGTGTTTTATAAAGCAATGCATCGGTTTTTTTATTTAACAGCGTGGCTACTTTTTCCATGATGCATAAATCGTAATAATAATAAGCAGTTGCTGTTAAACCCATGGGTGTTAGTTGCGAAAAGCCGGGGCGTTGCGGACCAAGATCGTACCAATCGCTTAAGCCCCACATTAATAATCCGCTGCTATCTTTTGTATTAAGGTATTTTACATACTGCTGCATGCTGTTGTAATTATCCTGCAATGCTTTTTTATCGCCATACCACAAGTATGTGTACCAGGGAAAAATGACAGCATTGCTACCCCACTCCGGTGAGTCACGGAAATAACCATCGGCAAAATGCATTTCGGTAAACTCGGGAATGGTACTTGGGGTTAAACCATTACTGAATTGCGAAGCTTGTATATCACGGAATATTTTTTTTGATAATGGTGATATGTTATAGTTGTACTGGATGGAGTTACCAACAAGATGTACTTCCTCTTGCCAACCTAATTTTTCCCGGTGCGGACAATCGGTAAAAACACTTTGCATATTACTGTTGATGGCCCATAAAATAAGATCGAAGGTTTTGTTGAATAAGTCGCTGGAACTTTTAAAGCTGCCGACATTAGCAGCACTATTGCGGGAATGTAAACCTTGTATTTTAACAACATTAGGAAGCGTTGATGAAGTTGTGTTTTTTATTAACTCAACCTGTACATACCGATAACCATAATAATGAAAACGTGGTTGCCAGCTTTCATCGCCATCGCCTTTTAAAATGTATTGGTAAAAACTGGGGCTGCCCGTATGTTTCTGGTTAGCCAGGCTTTTATCGTTTAACAGTTCGGCGGGACGTAAACGAATGGTATCGCCTTTGTTGCCTTTAACTGTGATACTTGGAATTCCGGACATGTTTTGACCCATATCGTAGACCCACAATGTATCTGCAATTTTTGTTTGTTTTATAGGGTTAAACGAATGCATAATTTTTACCGGTGTACTTACTTGCGATTGTAATTTATGGCCGGTTGTAACTAATGCTTGTTGCCATTTGGTATCATCAAAGCCGGGTTTGTTCCAATTGGTTTGTTCCAGGTTGGCATCATAATCTTCGCCGCCATAAATGCTGGAGAAAATAATGGGAGAATCGGCGGTTTTCCAGGAGTTGTCGGAAACGATATCTTGTTTTGTACCATCGATATATTCGATAACAATGCGGCTGATCATTTTTGGATAATCGTATGCGCCTGTCATTTTACGGTACCGTTCGCCGGGAATATAATAAAAGCCATTGCCCAACATTACACCAATAGCGTTATTGCCTTGTTGTAGTTGGTTGGTAATATCGAAGGTTACATACAATGCGTGTTTGTCATATTTTGTCCATCCGGGATCTAAAAAATGATCACCGACTTTTTGCCCGTTTAAAGACATTTCAAATTGCCCTAAACCACTGATAAAAACCGTTGCCTGCTTTACCGTTTTGTTAATAGTAAATTGCTTACGCAGTATAGGCAACGTATTACGACGTTTACCCCAGGCTTTATCGCCATTACCATGTACCGCAGGAATTATTTTTTGGGTATCGGGCAGGACTGCATTGGTAATCCATTGCGCATTTTTCCAATCCTGTTTTGTTAATAACCCCATTTGCCAATGGTTAATATTGCTCCATGTTGATTGATTGCCTTTATTATCCCAGGTCATTAGTTTCCAATAATAACGGGTAGCAGATTGTAAAGCCGGCCCACTATAGGATAACTGAATAGAAGTTGAGCTGTTTGTTTTTTTAGAATCCCAAAATATATTTTGATTGTTAACCAATGACAGCGAATCGGTACTTACCAAAATGCGATAAGCTGTTTGTAATATATTTTTCTGCGTGGATTGAAGCTCCCAGCTTAAAGCAGGTTGTTGTACATCTACACCCAAGGGGTTAGTCTGCATTTGACAACGCAGGTTATTTACTGTAAGTGTTTGCGACTTTACAGCAAGTGTTATAAAACATAATAAAATTATACCAACGCTTTTCCTCATTTAAAAATCCTTATTGTATTTCAACACTGCGTATGGCCAATTGTTGACCATTTTCTGTAATAAACCTAACCCGATAATGTCCGGCATTAATCATACCCGGTGTATTAAAAGTAACCGTATTCCATTTGCCGGGGCGGGTAAAGCCAATCGTCAGTTCTTCATCCAACATCACATCATCCACCGAGCTGATTAATTGCAAACGACCTTTAATTTCCTGTTGCAACGGATAATAATATTTAAACGTAATGGCATACTGATCGGCTACGCCGGTATGCACCGGCCACTCCACCATTACTTTATTATTTGTATTAATTAGACCTGTTTCCTTTTCGTTAGCGATAGCTGCTGTTACACCCTGTGGCAAAACCGCTTTATCAATATTGTAAACGGTTATTTTTTTTAAATCAAAAGCGGCCTGCATACTATCCACCGGTACAATGCTTATTAGTTGCGTATGGTTTGTAGCTTTAATAGTTACCTGTTCGTTAGCCTGATAACGTTTACGATATACCGCATATATTTTACTACCTTTTTCATCCGTTTCAATAAAAGTCTGTGTGGCTTCCTGTGTAGCTAACCATTCTTTAGGTAAGCTTACCGATGAATCAATACCAATAAATACATCTACAGGCTTGTGTGCCGTAAATATTATATCTGTTTGTTTTTGTTGGGATTGCTGTAACCAATCGGCACAATATAATTTAGATGGTAAGGAACGGAGTTGTATTGCCGCATCGGTAAATATTTTGTTGCCTGCATCTAACCAGGTGTTGGCAATAACCTTATCATTATTTTGTAAAGTAATCACAGGTATTGCTGTTGCGGCTTGTACCGTTTTGTTATTAGTGGCAATAGCAATACCACTGATTAAAGCCTGACCTACTTTTACATTCGGAAATGACAAACGAAGCATACCGCCTTGCACTTTTACCATAACAACTTTTTTAATAGCTGCGTTTGTACCGGCTTCTTTCCAAATATCAACATCTTTTAAGACTATTTTTTCATTAATAGCCACATCAAATAAACGCATAGCGGTTGCATCCATGCCACCACCAATGCCTAACCAAGGTTCATTAAAGTATAACTCTATTCTATATTCACCATCCGCTAATGGAAACTGGTAACTTAATTGCTCACGACCATAACGGAAGCTTTGAAATAAAGGCCAATCTTTTGTATTTTTTATGGGGTCGTTTGTTCTGCGTTGGCTGACAAAAAATGCTGGCATACCTGAGAAATTATTTGTCCAGGATAAAGAACCCCAGTTTGTTTTATTATCATTTGGAACAGCTCTATCAGCCTGCCATTTATTGCTGTAAGTATCGGTATAATCCGGGCCGCCACAATTAATGCGATAAACATAATTAAATCCGGCAGCGGGTTGTAACAAAGGTTTAGCCGTTTGGTATAATTTTTCAAAACCCGGGGATTGCGGCAAATGATGCAACACAATGGTATCTTTTGCAACTGCTTTACCATTTTTATAGCCTACTGCATACAACACATTGTATTGAATGTTTACTTTGTTCCAGGTAAAATGTGTACCAATGCCATTTCGTTTTTGTTTACCAAGTGAAGCAGCATTCATATCATTAAATAATTCAACTTCATCACAGTTGGAGTAAACTCTGATATCATTTTTTATGCCGGGTGTTGTCCAGCGATTAGGCCAAGTATGCGAAGCAATATAAACCATTGGTGTAGTTGTATAATTGCTACGATACATATACAACACATCGGTTGGTTCTTCCCAGGGAGTTAATAAGCCTTTATAATTTACCGGACCAATCCTGTCTAATTCACGTAAGCCTTCGCCGCCTTGTACCCTACCCGGATTATCATGTGAGGTTAATAACCAAAAGAAATGACCGGCTGCACTGTCTTTTGCTTTCTCGGCTAATCTAACTTTCATCTCCATTAGTTCCGTCATTCTGTCTTCACTTACCGGGCCGCTTTGTTGAAAGCCTCCTTCTGTATGCAGGTCAAGCGTTCTCCAGGCACCGTATTCACCAATTAACACTTGTCGTTTTACATCCTGATCATAACTTGCAGGATTGCCACCGTAAGTACCTGTCCAGTTTTGTGGTACATCCCAATCTGTTCCTTTACCGCCATTACAGGTAGTTACTAATCTTTCGGTTGATGCAGTCGGGTCTAATGAACGAATCAGCTCTGTACATTCTTTCGCAAAATCTTCGGGTAAAGTGCTCTCGTTTTGTAAACCCCATAAAACTACAGAAGGATCATTTCTTCTTTCTATCACCCATTCACGTAAAAGCTTTTTGAAATTATTTCTAAAGGCAGGATTATCAAACCAGATATGTGCTGATAATTGTGTCCACCATAAAATACCTAACTCATTGCATAATTGTCCGTATAATAAATGGTGCGGTTGATGACCATCACGAAAAGCGTTAAATCCAGTCGACTTAATCCAGTTCATTCTTGCCTTTACCTGCTCCTTACTAAATGCATGGCTCTGCCCAATGATATGTTCATATTCTGCAATACCATTCATAAACACCGGCTTGCCATTTAATAAAAACTGATTGGTGGTCGTATTCCATTTAACGGTGCGAAAACCAAAACTTGTTTTTGTTTCGTCCAACAATTTTCCGTTTTCTTTTATATCGCTAACAATCGTATATAAATAAGGATTTTCAACCGACCAACGAGTGGGATTGTTGATGGCAATATTTTTTTGTAATTGTGTGATGGAGTCACCGGGCTGTAATACCTGTGTATAGGAAACTGTTTTTACTGCTTTTTTATTGGCATCTAATAAGCGATGTGTAATGGCTACTGTTCGTTTTATTTTGCTATAGTTTTTCACCGTAGCATTAATATTTAATGCTGCTTGTTTATCGCCAACCGTCGCCCATGCATGAATACCAAATGGCTCTATACGTACATCGCTGGAAATAACTAATTGTACGGGACGAAAAATACCCATGGGCTGTGAGCCTTCGGAGAAACCCCTTTCATCGCTACAGCCTCCACATACCCAGGGTAAGTCTTGTATATGCGCCGGATGGCCGGCTTGTACGGTTAATAAATTATTAGTACCGTCAGTTTTTAATTGTTGTGTTACATCTATGGTAAAGCTTGTTCTTCCACCTGCATGCTCACCAACATATACACCATTCAGGTGTACAGTAGCATAAGAACCTACCCCTTCAAATACCAAAAAGAACCTTTTGCCTTGTTTTGTTTCTTTAACAGCTATATTTTTTTTATACCAGGCTGTGCCATGTTTATTGCCATGTAATAAACGGCGATAGCCATGATAATCGTCCCAGTTATGCGGAATAGAAACTTTTTTCCAGGCATTATCATTTGCAGGTAGCGCTGCTTCGTTTTCGCTGATGGTTGATTGATCGTTGGCAAAGGTTAACCAATTATCCAACAAGTTAATTTGCTTACGTTGTGCCGATGCCTGTAATATAATTACACAAAAAAGGAGACTAAAAAAGATGCCATGGAAAACCGAACGATGAACGGAGCGTCGCAAGGGACGATGCTCATTGTTACCACAGTTGGTATCATAAAAATTTTTATTGTTGTTGCAATGCTGCATTAAAAGTATAAGTCTTATTTTTTACTGTATTTATTTTTACTTCTTTAGTGCCGTATTTTATCACAAGCGGTTCGCCATTTTTTGACAATACTTGCAGTTGTTGTAACTGTCCGTTGTTCCATTGCATTGACACATTAAAACCGCCACGGGCACACAAACCTTTTACACTACCCTCGGGAATGGCTGTGGGTAATGCAGGCAAAATATCTAAATAACCGGCATGACTTTGCAATAACATTTCGGCAATACCGGCAGCGCCACCAAAGTTGCCATCAATTTGAAAAGGCGGATGCGCATCGAACAAATTAACATAACTACCTGCACCACCTTTGGCCGGACTTAACAACATTTTTATTAACTGATAGGTATGATCGCCATCTTTAAAACGAGCCCATAAATTTATTTTCCAACCAAGGCTCCAACCGGTAGCTTCATCGCCACGATACAATAACGATTGCCTGGCGGCTTTCATTAATTCGGGTGTATAATCCCAATTAATTTCGCTACCGGGGTACACCGACCACAAGTGCGATACGTGGCGATGTTTGTTGGTCGTGTCATCCACGTCTTTCATCCACTCCTGTAACTGTCCGTATTTACCAATAGTGTTGGGTGCAATGCGTTTGTATTTTTCTGTCAGTTCGTTTCGCAAAGCCTCATCCGTTTGTAAAATTTGGGTTGCTTGTATTACATTATCAAACAGGGTGCGAATAATCTGATGATCCATGGTTGGACCGGCTACCAAACCACCTTGCTCGGGTGAGTTAGATGGCGTGCTGATTAAATAACCGGTTTTAGGATCGGTAATTAAAAAGCTATTGAAAAATAACGCGGCTTGCTTCATTAACGGATAAGCCTGCTTTTGTAAAAAGTTTTTATCTTTTGTAAAAAGGTAACGCTCCCACAAATGTTGACATAACCACGCACCACCGGTAACCCATATACCATGATTGGGATGGTTGATGGCTGCAGTACCACGCCACAAATCAGTGTTATGATGCAACACCCAACCCGGTGCATTGTAATAGGCTTTTGCTGTGTTTGCACCGGTAACAGACAACTCTTTAATCATGGTAAACAATGGCTCGTGTAATGGCGAAAGATTTAATAATTCCGCCGGCCAATAGTTCATTTCTAAATTAATATTTGTAGTGTACTTGCTGCCCCATGGTGGTGTTTGTAAATCGTTCCAAATGCCTTGCAGGTTGGCTGGCCTTGTACCCGGCCTTGATGCTGCTATTAATAAATATCTTCCGTATTGTGCATACAATGCAGCAAAGGCAGGATCGTTAGCAGTAGCAAATTGTCGTAATCTTTCATCGGTTGGTAACTGATTATCATCCTTACCAAAGCTGATAGAAAATGTATTAAAGTATTGTTGATACTCTTTAATATGTGCTTGCTTTATTTGTGCATAAGATAAAGCTGCCGCAGCTTGTATATGTTGTTTGCTAATAGCTGCTGCATTAGCCGATACATCGTTATAATTTTTATAATTAGTAGCAGCAGTTACATACACCGTTGCTTCATCTGCATTTTTAATGGTAATACCCGTGGTTGTATATTGTATATTACCATTTTTGGTACGCACCCGTATATGGCTCACCCCTTTTAAACTACCATGCCTTACTTGTAAGTTTAATTCCTGTGTGGTTTTATCAATTTGTTTTAGTGATGATTTTTTATGTACACTACTTAACGCCACACTAAAATTGATACTCTTAGTTTTGCTGGCTGTTAATTGTATAACAAAAGCCTGATGTGGTTGACTAACCAAATATTCTCTTTTGTATTGCACATTACCTGCGGTATAACTGGTAGTAGCAATAGCGTTTTTAATATCTAACTCTCTGCGATAATTGGTAAACGCAGTTTCGTTAAACTTTAATCGTACATCCGAAAAGGGTTGATAACTTGCCTGATAAGTACCGGCTGCAGGCGGCTCATCATCCTGTACAAAAAATTTCCATTTGCCATTTAAGGATAACTTGGCTTGTTCGTTTCCTTTGGGATAAACACCAATATGTTTAATCGTGTCTTTATAACCGGCAACGCCGCCTTTATCAAAATAATTAATTACCTGTATGGCAATTGTATTTTTACCGGCATGTAAAACACTTGCCGGAATAATATAACGTCTTGCCTCAGTATTATTTTGCGAGCCAATTAATTTACCATTTACATAAGTGTAATCTTCGTCCCTAATTCTATTTAAATCCAACACTACATCTTTGCCTTGCCAATCTGCAGGCAATGTAAAATAAGTACGTAGCCAAACAGCACCGTCTAAACCTTCTTGCCCAACTGATTCCCAACCATCGTATGCAGGCACTTGCAACAAGCCCCATTTACTATCATCAAATTTTTCCAAAGATGGATTGCCTTGTAAGCCCTTGCCCGATTTTATTTGTTGTAGCCATTCCTCTTTTTTTCCTTCTTCCGATTTCAATCCCATGAAATGCTCGCCAGCCAAGGCTTCTGCCTGTTTCTGTTTATCTGCAAATAATAACTGACGTATCGTATCCAAATATTTCCATGAGCCTTGTTTGCTATAATCTCTCGGCCCGCCAGTCCATAAAGTTTCTTCATTTAGCTGAATGCGATCTTCCGTTACGCCGCCAAAAACCATGGCGCCAATTCGTCCGTTACCCAATGGCAAAGCATCCGTCCATTTTTCGGCGGGTTTGTTATACCAGAGTTTTAAATCCTGTGCTTTTATACTTTGCATTAAAAGTATAACTACAACACTCAGAACATATATTTTTTTTGTTATCATCTTCATTACTACTATCGGCTTTAGTTGTGTCACTCACTTGTACTGCAACAATTCTATTGGCCATATTGCAGTACCCCGTATTTTAATCGGGGTGTCCGGTAATTCTATTGGGCATTATGTAAGTTGCCTATGTATATGGAAAATATTTTAGTCACAGCGTTACTCAGAGATAAAACATTGTCCATTGTCAACTGTCCATTGTCAATTGCTTCAATTAACTACTTCTTTACTTCATCCATATACACTACCGATGCTTCGCCTATTTCATTGTTCAACATTTTCACCTGATCCTTTCCACTATGTATCTCGACAAATTTTTTAACTCCTTTAAACAACCAGTTGTTACGTATCAATGCTTCCTTTACATCTGTTAATCGTATCATCGGTGAAGCGTCTGGTAATTTTGCCGCTGTAATATTATCCAAATCAATACGCTCCGTATTTAACACAGTTACGGCAGGGCCAATTTCTGTATTCACTCTTACACCATGCAGCGTAATATCTTTTGCATTTCTAATGGTAATACCACGCTTGGCTTCAAATACAACATCCGTCAAACTTATTTCTTCTACCGGCATTTCTGCTAATCCGTTAATGTACATGGCTTCATTGGTATAAGCAGTTATATTACTAATGCGAATATTTCTGAATCTTGGTGTACGTTCACTCACCGGTTCTACAGGTACTTTAGCATATTCCATATCCATCACAATAGCCTGGTCACGAATATTTTTCATTACAATATTATCAATGCGAATGTCTTCTACCACACCACCACGGCCACGACTGGTTTTTAAACGTATGCCTCTATCCGTACCATCAAAAATGCAATTGCTTATTACAATCTTTTTTACACCGCCGCTCATTTCGCTACCTATAACCACCGCTCCATGTCCGGCAAGCATGGTACAATTGGTAATGGTATAATTTTCTGCTGGTCTGTTTTTTGTACGGCCCGGTAAATCTTTTCCTGATTTGATCGTTATACAATCATCACCCACACTTATATAACTATCACTGATGCGTACATTACTACATGACTCCGGATTAATACCATCCGTATTAGGTGCATTGCGTTGCGGATTCGTAATCGTAACCGCATGTATCGTAACATTATCACAAAACTGTGGGTTCACTGTCCAAAACGGAGAGTTTCTTATAGTAATACCTTCAATCAATACATTTTTGCAATGCATAAACTGTATAAACGCCGGACGTAAAAATCCACGTTTCATTTGCTTAGGTTCGTCAGGCAGTAAAATATTTTTATTCAGGCTATCAAAAATTATCTGCCATTTGCTTCTTGGCTGGTCTGCTTTGTAACCCTCTACAAAATCCCACCACTTTTTTCCATGTCCGTCAATCAACCCACGGCCCGTAATGGTAATATTCTGCACATTGTTTGCGTAAAACAAGGCAGAGAATGTTGTTACATCCACACCTTCGTACCTGCTTTCCACCATGGGTAAATAGTCGTCAAAATTGTCGCTGAAGTGCAGCTCGGCACCGGCTTCAATATGTATGGTGATATTGCTTTTTAAATGTATAGCTCCGGTTAAATATTTACCTGCCGGAAAATACACTGTACCTCCGCCAACTTTTACAGCCGCATCAATCGCTTTTTTAATAGCAGCAGTTGCTTTAGCACTGCTATCGTTTTTTGCACCATACTTTGTTACATCAAAAAAACGTTGTGCCTGCAACACCGTACCACTTACTAAAAAGGCAATTAATAAAATAAAACGCATCTTACAATTCATTACTTAAAGTGATTTTCAATTATTCAAACAACCAGTCAATTTCTTTGCTGGCACCGCTTTCTGTTAAACCGGCATCGTACAATGGTATTATTTCATCGTCATATACAAACCCTAATATTACACAAACACCTTTGGCTAATTTCAACGTATTGTTACCCGCAGCGAAAGTATAGGTATGTACATTTACCGGTGGCATACCTTTTATCACCAAGGCATTCGCAATCTTGGTATCTGCTTGGCCATAATCATTAGCCAGTGCATTGGTTTCCAATTCAGGTGCTTTTAAATAAACAGTGTCCTGTGTAAAAGCAGCACGGGTTGGTTTAAAATAACCTACCAATACTTTTACCGGCTTACTGTTGTTAAACTGTATTTGCGTAGGGCTTTTTAAAAGCTGCTGGTAAGACAATTGCAAACCTTTCAATCCCTTTAATTCTTTTGCAACCGCAATTACTTTAAATGTAGTATCAGCAAAAATGGTTGCATTACTATCCAACACATAGTGTTTTGTATTTGCATCCGTTAATTTTACGGTTGCATTGGCAAAAGGTTTTACAATGGCCGCAGGCGCATTGGCATTGTTTTGCAATGAATCAATTTTATGTGCAAAGTGTTTTAATTCTTTTTCAAATACCGGCACCATTTCGTACCAGTTTTTATAAGTAGCATCTACGCCACGCATAGGTATTTTACGTTGCTGTGTTTGCATACTGTTCGCATACAAATAAGTGCCTTTGGTTAAGTCGGAAAGTTTTTTATACCAATCCACACTTTTTTGCAATAAGGGTAATGCTTTTTGTAAGTCCTTAATATCGTTGGAATATTTATAACGCAAAGTGTGCAAAGCAGCCTCGGCCTTAAAAGCAAAATGATAAGCCAATGCCTGATAACTGTACATATCATTTTTTATTCTTTCAAACTCTGCTTTATCTGCTTGTATGTTTTTACTGGCTGCTTCAATAGCTGCTACAGCTTTATCGCCATGTAGTTTTACTTCGGCAATTATTTGCACCGGTGTTTCTCCAATATGTTTTTCGCCTTTCCAATCTTTCTCAGCATACTGTATCAACATTTCTCCTTCCGGACTTTCTCCATCATACAACAACGTAAACAAACCATAACGATAAGGATTAATCAATTGCGTCATTAACATGCCTAAGGTCAGTGTTTGTCTGTTACCATCGGTAATGCCAAAACGTCTTAATAGCTTAGGAGCAATTTCGCCTGACTCTTCATAAGCGGTAAGTATTTCAGTGCCTAAGTTTGGTGTTGTTCCAAACCTTGATGCTAATAAACCACTCCAATATTTTACTTCTTCTTTTCTATCACGTTTGGCTTTCCATGCATAACGGCTCCAGGCGGCATACCATATCCAATCTCTTTCAATTTGTAGTAAACGTTTTCCTTTTACACTATCCGCACTGTAAGGCCAATCCCAATAAGAAGCCTGCGGATATAAATGCAAGCCATTACCACCCATTACTTCATGCATACCAATAACAGATTGTTGAATAAAATCAGCCGAGCCATAGCGGAATGGTTCCAGGTTGGCCAGTATATGAATGTTTTCAATTTGCACACTACCCAGCTTGCTTAAAGTCTGGTGTAACTCAGCCCACGAACCTCTTGGCCTTGCATAGGTTAATGCTTCACCGTTAAATTTTGCTTCTGTATATAAATTTTTATACAATGGTAAAGAAGCCCGCATTACTGCCGGTGCATCTGTATCATGTGCTCTTAATACAATGGGTGGTTCGGTTGTTTGTCCCAAGGCTTTTAATCCATCCTTCACACCCGGAATAATGGTTTTAGTAAACCATTCAATATCATCAGGACCTACGCCTTCCATGGCTTCGCCTAAACAAACCATCAAACCAACATTCGGATATTTTTCTACAAAAGCTGCAATTGATTTACGTGTATAATCGGCAATTACCGGAATAATGGGCCTTTCTCTTTCCTGTGTTTTTATGTTATGATGTTCTGCAAATGGTTTTGATACGATGATGTTGTAAAACATTTGTATTACCCAAATACCACGCTTGTCCGCTTCGGTTGTCAGGAAGCTATACATTTCTTCATTCTTCTTAAAAGTGGCATCATCCACTTCTACCGCATACGGATAATCTTTTAATTTAACCAAGGAAGCAAATGGATGGCCATTCCACAAATACAAAGAGTTCATCCGGTTGGTCACCATCGAATCTAAATATTGTATCCACAGTTGTTTATCGTACAACCAGGGAAAAACTTCCGGTGTGTACGGATATTCATATACATTTCTACCCGGCAAGTAGTAAGGTTTTTGTACACCCACACAAGCACCTCTCAAAACCATTTCTGGTTGATCCTGTAATTTTAAATTAACCGGAAGTTTTTTTGCTTGTTTTGATTGTTCCAACAATTCCAAACAACCATATAATACACCCGATGCATCGGCACCGGTTATGCTTATTTTATTATTAGCCGCATTTATAACAAAACCTTCTTTTGCTAAACCTTTTGTGCTATCAACTTGCAGAACCACTACATTGCCTTTTACCACTTTAGTTGTAGTTGCAGCATCGTAACCCCAGGTTTTCAATTGTTTTACTAATTGCTCTGCGCCATATTTTACACGTGGTGTTGCTTTTGCCGGCAACACAATCCAAACTTTTTCTTTAGGCGGTGCCGCGTTTACATCCATACAAAATAAAACACTCAAACACGTAATCAGTATAAAACAAAATAATCTCATCACTATTTAATACAATTTATTTTACTATTTATTTTTTTATAAGCCAGCTGCATTACTACTAGCATCGCCTGTTGTGTCACTCACTTGTACTGCAACAATTCTATTGAGCATTGTGCAATACTCCTACTTACGCTGAGTTCGTTATGCCAACGAAGGAGGCGTCACCTACATTCGTTAAAGAACTATTTCTATCAGGAGACCTCTCCTACGTCGAGGTGAGGAAGACTCCTCGGAAATAGTAAACCACTTCACAGCCATGGTTCGTGTCTCACGAACCATATTCACTTTATTTCGGTTCGTGAGACACGAACCGAGGCTACGTATAACACGATGCTGAACAAAGAACAGGGTTCCCGAAACAAGTTCGGGATGCTGCAAAATGCCCAATAGAATTAATGCAGCAGAACGGAGCGTCGCAAGGGACGATCATCTGTGTTACTATCGCTGGTAACAAAAAAAATCAATCACAAATTCTACTATATCTCGGCTAAAACAACACCACCTTTTTCATTGCTGATATAGGCGGCTTCTACACAACGCATGGTGTCAAAAGCATCATCCACACTATTCCAGGGCTTGGCTATTACACCTGCTTTGGCCAACATCATTTGTTCCATAGTACCCATAAACGCATGCGGAAACCAGGTGCCATCAATCTGTTTTGTTTTCCACTCCGGTTGCTTACCTTCCTCTCTGATGATGTAATGAAAACTATCGGGCACACCATGCGGATAATTAATTAATGCACCATAATTAATTTTTATAGCGCCATTTGTACCTTCTATTTTTATATACGACTCTTGCTGTTGATAGGCATAATCGTGGTTATGATTGGTATGAATAGCGGCACGTAACATATCGCCATAATCCATTATAATATTGCTACGCACCGATGTTAACGGTTGCGATAACGGATGTTTAAATGAACGACCGAATACTTTTTCGGGATTGCCTAAAAAAGACCGAATCAAATCAACATAATGCACACTATGGTACACAATTTCCATACGGGGTTTGGTGAATAAAAACTCCCACAAACTCCAGGGTGTATAAACGTTTACATATACCTCTACATCGGTAATAGTTCCTAGCTCACCGGCATCAATCATTTTACGGGCTTCGGTTACATAAGGTGCAAAACGCAATTGAAAATTTACACCAGCCTGCATATTCTTTGTATGCGCTAAATCTAAAATTGCTTTTGCCTCTTCAATGTTTTCGCCCAATGGTTTTTGAATCAATACCGTGGCTCCATCCGGTAATTGTTGCAACACTTCTATTGTTTCAGAAGCAGGTAAGGCAAAATCGTAAATAACATTGTTGCCATTTTCGGCCACCATTTCTTGCAAGCTATCATACACTTTTTCAATACCAAACTTTTGGGCAAGTGCGGTTGCTTTTTCTTTATTTCTATTTACAATTCCTTTTACGGTGTAACCCGCCAATGCATAAGCAGGCAAATGCGCATCGTGTACAATACCTCCGGCGCCAATAATGCAAATAGGAAAATGTTGATTGTTAGCCATTCGTTTCGTTACCTCCTAAATAATTTCCGTAAGTAATAACCAAGACTGCTGCTAATAAAACAGTAAGTGCAATGGCTAAATACGTTTTTGTTTTTTGTTGGGTAGGTTTCCATTCTTTTAATAAAATACCTACAATAGAACTGATTAACACCAGCATGATCATATGAATAGCCCAGCTAGAAAATTTATAACTACCCATACGCACATGCGCCAAACCATAAAAGAAAAACTGACCATACCATAACACACCGGTGATGGCTGCCATTAAAAAGTTTTTGCCCAATACGGCTTTACCTGCAGTGCGATATTCTGAAAATGTTTTTTGTTTTAGATGTAAATACAAGCAATACAAACCTGTTGTTACAAATGCACCGGTATTGGAAAAAATATAAATTACATTGCTTTGTAAATTACCGGCACCATAGGTTGCAGCAACATCGGCAATGGGTTGGCCTTGCTCAATAGCAAAACCATAAAACGCAGATAACACACCGGCTAATAAACAAATAGGTAATCCTTTTGATAAGGAGAAACCCGTTTGGGTATTGTTAGCTTTTTCTAAATCTTTTTCTTTTTTACGTCCTGCTACACCACATAAAGCAATACCAACCGCACCTAACACAATACCAATAATAACAAAGTTGGCCCCGTAGCCTGAAAGTGTTTCGCTTAATGTACCATTAACCAATGGCGGAATTAAAGTACCCAAGACACAACTAATACCAACTGATATAGCATAGGTAAGTGAAAAGCCAACATAACGAATTGCAATACCAAAAGCAGTACCGCCAATGCCGTAACCCATGCCTAATAAAAAAGAATTAATCATGGCAGAAGTTGGTGCCTGGCTTAATACCGTGCCTAATTGCGGAATGGTAATAACAGCCACCAGAATGGGCAGTGCAAACCAACAGACAAAAGCCTGGGCTAACCAATAGGTTTGCCAGCTCCAGCTACGCACTTGTTTTTGTGGCGTATAACATAAAGCAGCACTGGAAGCGCCTACACCATGTAACAATATGCCATTAATTACTTCCATTAGCTTTAACATGTTTTGTTTTAATGCTTAAAAACCATTTTGCCTATTACTTACGATTGCTGATTAACGATATGCAGTACAAGAGTGCGACGCAACGAAAGCCCAATCAGGGAACTGCAGCTGGTAACAAAAAAATACTACTGCATTAACTCCGTCTTGCTATAACTTGTAAAACTGCATAGCGTTATCGTGTAATACTTTGTTTTTTTCTTCTTTATTTAACAAAGCACTTATTACTGCTTCATAGTTTTGCCAGGCTTGCGAATAAGTGCCAGCTAACAAACTCACCGGCCAATCGCCACCGCAAAAACATTTATCAGTTCCAAACACCTGTAATACAAATTCAATATAAGGCGCTACATCACTGGCTTGCCAATTATGCAACTTCCCGGATGCTGTACCTAATCCGGATATTTTTGCATATAAATTTTTATGCGCTGCTGCTTGTTTCATTAACTCGCCCCACTGTCCAAATTTTTGCTGCGTTGCAATGGGCGGTTGGTTTAAATGATTAAACACCATTTTTAAATCGGGCACTTGTTTGGCCACTTGTAATACCGTTTCAATATGCGCAGGAAGTACGCCTACAATATCATACGGAATATGGTGATGTGCTAAAATTTGTAAACTTTTAATAACCGATGGTTGTAATAACCAATCCGTATTTTTTTCGTCGTGTATTTGATGACGAATGCCTTTAAAGTAAGGGTTGTGCAGGTATTCGTCATTTAACAATTTACTTACAGCTTCGGGATTAGTAAGTGGTAACCAGGCTACCACACCTTTTATCCAATTGTTGTTACGGGCTGCTTCCATCATCAAGTCCGTATCTTCTTTATTGCTGGATGCTTGTACCAAAACGCCACCTACCACATTTGTTTTTTTTCGCTCAGGTTCTAATTGCGATAAGTCGTAATTGTTATTCAGTATAGACTCGTCTCCTTTAAGCCATGGATAATCGGCTTTTTGTAAATCCCAAATATGTATATGTGTGTCAATAATCGGCTGTAGCATCTCGTTAATCGTTTACTCAAATATTGGCCAGCTTAGTGACCGGTTGTGCTAATCCAAACTGGATATCAATTTCTGTATTATGTTCGCCCAACATAGGAGCACCTCTTTCGGAGGTTATAATTTCTCCATCAATGCGTATAGGGCATCTTGTTGTTGTAATGGCCAAACCATTGGTTGTTTTTACCGTGGCTTCCATATTCAATGTTTTATATCCTTCTTCCTGCATTAGCTCGTCGTAATTTAATACGGGAGCACACCAAATATCGGCCTTTTCTAAAATAGCCAGCCAATGATTAGCGGTATTGGTCAATAAATGTGCGGATAAAATAGTTTTAATCTCGTCACGTTTGCTAAACCACTCGGTATTATCGGTAAATTGTTCTAAAGCTGCACAACCTAATAACTGACCTAATACAGTAATGCTACCCATGGCCAATGCTATAAAACCATTTTGTGTTTGATAAATACCATAAGGCGCTGCTATGTAAGCATGGCCGCTGTTTACCTCGCTGCGTTGCGGTAATTCGTTGCCATCATTATAAAAACAAGTCAATACTTCAAACTGAAAATCAAGAATACTTTCCAGCATACTTACCTGCACCAATGCACCTTTATTAGAAACAATGCGGCTATATAATGCAGCCAATATACCTTGTGTTAAATGTGTGCCTGCTAAAATATCTACAACGGCCACACCCATTGGAGTGGGACCTTCCTGTTTATTATTGGTTAACCAGGTAATGCCTGATGCCGCTTGCAATAATAAATCCTGTCCGGGTAAATTTTTCCACGGCCCTTCGCTACCATAACCGGTAATTTCGGCGTAAACTATTTGTGGATTTATTTCTTTTACCGTATTGTAATCTAATCCAATGCGCTCCATTACGCCGGGGCGAAAATTATGCATCATCACATCGGCCTTACGCAATAAATCTTTTATTTTTTCCAGATCCTCCGGATTTTTTAAATCCGCTACATAACTTTTTTTATTACGGTTAATCGCATGAAAGATGGTGGATTCACCTTCTATCATTACATCCGACACATACAGTTCCCGGCATATATCACCGGTACCGGGTTTTTCCACCTTAATTACCTGCGCTCCCATATCGGCCAAACGCAATGATGCGGAAGGCCCTGAAAGGAACTGGCTAAAATCTACCACTATTATATCTTCCAACAAACGCATAAACTACATTTCACTTATAAAATCGCGGTAAATAGCCGCATTATCTGCTCCCACTTTCGGAGCCGGTTTACTTGATGTTAATCTTTGTCCGTTAATACGAATAGGACAACGGGTTGTTGTAATACTTCTATCTTCTGCTTGTATTGTCTGTTCCATTTGCACTGCTTTGTAAGCAGGGTGTTGGCTCAACTGTTGCCAGTTTAAGACTTCCATAGCCCACATATCCCGACTATGTAATTGTTGCAGCCAGTATGCCGTTGGTTGCTGCAATAAATGTGCAGCAATAATGGCTTTTATTTCATCCCGATGCGTAAAAGCTACATCGGTGGTGTATTTGGTTAATGCATCACACGCAATAGCTGCTGCTAAATCCTGAATATCCATCATGGCAATAGCCAAATGACCATCTTTTGTAGCATAAATGCCATAAGGCGCACTTAATAATGGGTGACCATTGTTTACCGCACTTCGTATGGGTTGTTGCCTGTCAGCATAATAAGTTGTCAATAGTTCAAACTGAAAATCCAGTAAGGATTCCATTAAACTTACTTCAATTAATGCACCGGTATTTCTTTTCTGTCTACGTATTAAAGCGGCTAAAATACCTTGTGTTAATTGTGCGCCACATAAAATATCAGCAATAGCAATACCAAATGGTACCGGTGATTGTTCTTTATTACCGGTAGTATGCGTTAAACCGGCAATGGATTGTATTAATAAATCCTGACCGGGTTTATGTTTCCATGGACCTGTTTTGCCATAACCATTTATCTCGGCATATATTAATCGTGGATTAATGGCTTGCACTGCAGCATAACCCAATCCTATTTTTTCCATTACACCGGGTCTGAAATTATGTATCAGTACATCGGCCTTGGTAATTATCTTTTTTAAAGTTTCCAGATCGGCTTCATTTTTTAAATCTGCCGCATAACTTTCTTTGTTACGGTTAATGGTGTGAAACAGTAAAGAACTTTCATCAACCCACAGGTTTTTAATGGATAGCTTTCTACCGGCATCACCCACACCCGGACGCTCTACTTTAATAACACGAGCACCCAAATCGGCAAGGCGCAAACCTGCCGCCGGGCCCGATAAATATTGGCTAAACTCCAATACCACTAATCCTTTCAACGGCAAATGACTCATACTGCTTGGGTTGATAATTTAGCTGGTTGACTTTGTTTATACATCTTATTCATTTCCTGTAATGCTTCTTCCGGATTACCATTATGCAACAAACATTGTTGCAATGGCGTACCCGCATGATCCTGAAAATGTAAATAACCATTGTAACGGGGGCGAATATAACCGTTATCCATTACCGGCAAAACGTTTTTAAAGTAATCATTCGTTAATACATTGGCAGCCGGTGATTCCCAGGCTTTACGATGCCCCGGTTGCCCGCCATGCTCCATGTAAAAAGTTGATTGACATTCGGCCGATACAATTTGTCGGGCAAAATCTACCGCAATATCCTTGTGTTTACTAAATGCCGAAGCGGCAATACCTGTACCACCCACGGTAGTTTGCAAACGTTTACCATTTACGGCCACTACATCGGCATAATGCAATAAATGTTTAGCATAACCTTGTCGAGAATAGTTTGAATAACCATAAGCAAAAGGACAATACCAATAATCATTGGTACTGCTCATACGCTCCGCCACTGCTATTGGGTTATAATTAAACATTTCTTTATTTACTACGCCATACAATTGCTGCATGGTTTGTATAGCCTTTATTCCTGTTTCCATATCAATCACTTCATCGGCATTGGCAAAAGGTGTTTTACCATGTGCAATACAGAACGAGTAAAAGTTCATTAAAATATCAATGGGTATAGCAGGCACAGCTACTTTACCCTCTTTGGCTAAGGCAATTACTTCCTCCCAGGTTTGTGGTAACACAACATTATTAGCCGCTAACAAATCTTTTCTATAACTGGCGGCCGGCGTAGCTGCATCAATAGCTAAAGCCCATTGTTTATCATCGTAATTGTAACTAACATGCGATGCACCAACCGAATGTTGTAACTGATCGGCTAAATATTCCTGCGATAAATATTCGTTCAACGGCAATACACAGTTGGTGGCCGCTGCACAACCCACCCAAGGGTGGTCAATAATCAACAGGTCATAATCTTTGGTCAGTTCTTCAATCGGAAAATCAGCAAACTCTTGCAGGGTACGCTTTTTCCATGTTATCTCCACACTGGGGTTTAACTCCGCATAGCGCTGCGAAAAAGCCAGCAAAGGTGTTATTCCCCTACTATGCCCCCATGTTATTCCTTTTAAAACTACTCCCATACTCACGCTTCGTTTTTTTCAACCAACAATAAATGTTCGCACAGCATTACCAGTTCGTTGTTTTGGTTAAACACTTCTACTAATTCGGTTACCACACCAAAACCCGGTTTTTTATGATCTTTTTTATCCTTAATGGTAACGGTTACTTTAATGGTATCGCCAATAAAAACGGGTTTTATAAAACGCAATCTTTCATAACCATAAGTCATAGATACTTCGTTAATAAAACTAGCCGTTAAGCCAATGCCAATCGTAAAAATCAATGTGCCATGCGCAATACGTTTTTTAAACGGCTGTGTGCTGCACCAGGCTTCATCCATATGGTGCGGGAAAAAATCACCCGACTGACCGGCATGTACCACAATATCCGTTTCGGTTACCGTACGGCCAATGGTTTGGCGTTGCTCACCTATTTCAAACTCGTTAAAATATTTTTTTAAAAACATACGTTTCGGTATAATGCCGGCTAATACAATGGAGGCTTAGGAATAAGAGGGTTTGCAGCTTATTTTGTAGCGTGAAAAAAGAAGAAAAAATCTGTAGATTTTTCAATGGCACAGCACAAAATCGCAATCATTTACTTACTCATAAGCAGCCGAAAAAAGCCGCTTAAATAAAGGAGAAAGTTAGATTAGGATAGCAAATTAGCCAATGTCAGGTATTACTATAAAGATGGCATATTTTACTACCAACTGTTTGCTATAGGTAAACAAATTAAGCGTACAGTGAAAAATACAGGTATTATCTTCTTGAAATGCCGGCATTATTACTATTCCCCTTTTTTATTTTTGGGGCTGTCGGCAGTAGTAACTCCGGTCAGCTTTTGTTCCCGCCTTCTGTAGTAGTGCAATGGCCATGCTGCCTGGCCAACGCATCATTGCAGCTACTACTGCCAGTCGGGCAGCCTTTCAGCGGCAGTTAATGGTTCATTGTTAATTGTTAATTGTAGTTGATAATATGGCGCAGGCTCCCCATATTTAAGGAACAAGTTCTTCTAATCCCGAAAGGATGATATTATTCTAGCCAATGGAATGGTGAATTTTAAAACCCCGAAGGGGTGATATAATGTCACCCCTTCGGGGTTTTAAAACATTGTAAAAATATTGGTCTATAATAATGTCAGTCCTTCGGACTTTACTTTAGGAAAGGTTTGATTATAGTATGTCAATACCCTGAAATTATCATGATTTGTAAAAGAAAAAGTTTGATTGTTTGGATGATGCTTGTATGTAGCATTATCTATTATTGACAAAGACTCCTAAGCTAGAAAAATGGATAAATCCATTAGTATAACATTTACGCATATAGCCCACGGTTTAAACCGTGGGCTATAGCATGGTGCTAAATATGTCTAACCGTTTTAACGGTTTCAAGCTATATCGTTGTGTTAATTAGATAAATTACAATGTACCACTGGCCTACTAAAGCTCACCGGGTTTCGTCAGGCTCAACCTGACAAACTTCTTGTCATTGTAAAGTACATAATCTTTCTTTTATTTGTGCCCCTGAATAACAGCAACCCAAAACTTGTTATGTTGAGTCTGACGAAGCAGGAGGAGAATTTGATTATGGTTCCTTTGAAACATGTGAAGCCTCTTTACCATCAACATCATTCTTACCGTCTTACCGACTTACGGTCTTTCCGACTTCTCTTGATGATGCACAAAGAACAGAACGATGAAGAGTGCGACGCAACGAAAGCCCAATCAGGGAACTGCAGCTGGTAACAAAATAAATAATCTGCTTTAAATATCTATTGCACCAACATTACGTTATAACAACAGTTTAAAGTAATTTTATAGTATGAAAATAAATGTACTGGCCTTGATAGCCATTATTGTTTTACTTACAGCCTGTGGTGATAAAAAAAAGAAACGCACTGAGGATGAAAAAAACTTTCCGGTATTGCCTTATATTTTAAGTCAGGTGAAGGATGTAGATACATCGTTGTACAGTATTACAAAAATTGTTACTGTAGATTCTGTTTCGGATACTACGTTTATAGCCAGAGAAAGTTTCAGAAAAGAGGCGCAGGACTTTTTAGAAATACCGGATATATCATCTTCAAAATATGAAGATGATTATACCGAAAGCAAATTTTTTGATGAAACCTTGAACCGTGTGGTAATGACTTACACTAAAACACCGGATGCTAAACAAGCGGTGCAAAAACAAGAAATAACAATTAGCCCTAATCAATTTACCGGCGATAAAATTGTGAGTGTATATATTGATTACGCTACAAATACAAAAGATAGTGCTGTACAAAAAAGAATGTTGTGGATGGTAGATAAAAGTTTTCAGGTTACACGTATGGTACAAAAGCCCGGCGGTGCCCAAACCACTACCACAACTACTGTTACATGGCATGATTGATGAAGTGAATTTATGACTGCAGAAGAATTTAAACATATAGCGCCTACCATACCGCATCAACCGGGCATCTATCAATATTTTAATGACGAAGATGTAATTATTTATGTAGGCAAGGCCAAGGACTTGCGTAAAAGAGTAAGCTCGTACTTTAATAAAACCTTTACCTCGTACAAAACGCACGAGTTGGTACAGCGTATTAAACGTATTGCGTTTACCATTGTAAACTCGGAGCATGATGCTTTTTTACTGGAAAACTCATTAATAAAAGAGTTTAAGCCCCGTTATAATATTAACCTGAAGGATGATAAAACCTATCCTTACATTGTTATAAAAAACGAACCCTTCCCAAGGGTTTATTTAACCCGGTATGTAGTAAACGACAAATCGGAATACTTAGGTCCGTTTACATCGGTACAAAAAGTAAAAGAGCTATTGGAATTTATACGGCAAACAGTACCGTTAAGAAACTGTACCTTAAACCTGAGTGCGGGTAATATTGCCCGTAAAAAATTTAAGGTTTGCCTGGAGTATCACTTAGGTAACTGCAAAGGCCCATGCGAGGGTTTGCAAACCTTACCCGATTATATGGAAGGTATACACCAGATTAAAGACTTATTAAAAGGAAATCTGGCTCCGGTTATCAGGCATTTTAAAGAGGAGATGAAAAATGCAGCCGCCAACCTTGCATTTGAAGATGCAGAGAAAGCTAAAAACAAGATTTCCTATTTAACCAATTACCAGGCAAAATCGGTAGTGGCAGGTACTACAGCCGGCGATAAAGATGTATTTACGCTGGTAAAGGAAAAAAACATTGCTTATGTAAACTACCTGATGGTGCGTAATGGCACCATTGTGCAAACACAAACAAGCAAAGTGCTTACACATTTAGATGAAGATGAACCGGAGATTTTAAGTTTTAGTATTGCCCGCTTACGCCAAACTTTTAATAGTGATGCCACGGAGATAATTGTTCCGTTTGAGATTGATTACCCTGAAAAAGATATTACACTTACCATACCTGTAAGTGGTGATAAAAAAAAGTTACTTGAGCTCTCGCTTAAAAATGTAGACTACTACATTGAAGAAGTGAAAAATAAAGAGCGACTGAAACTATCGGTTAATACAGATAAAATTAAAATACTGGAACAGCTACAACAGGCTTTACAATTAGGCGAATTACCCACGCATATTGAGTGTTTTGATAACTCCAATTTTCAGGGAAGTTTTCCGGTATCGGCCATGGTGTGTTTTAAAATGGGTGTACCCAGTAAAAAAGATTACCGGCATTTTAATGTAAAAACAGTAGAAGGTATTAACGACTTTGCCACGATGAAAGAGGCTGTACATCGCCGTTATAAACGCCTGTCAGAAGAAGAACAGCCTTTTCCGCAATTGGTTATTATTGACGGTGGCAAAGGCCAATTAAGTTCGGCATACGAAGCCATGACTGAATTAGGTTTAGCGGATAAAACAACACTTGTAGGCCTGGCAAAAAGAGAAGAAGAAGTGTTTTTTGTTGGCGACAAAGAATCGGTAAAGCTGCCTTACAATAGTGAAACGCTTAAATTATTACGCCAGATCAGGGATGAAGTGCATCGTTTTGGTATTACTTTTCATAGAAATAAACGAAGCAAAGGCACTTTTAAAAACGAGCTGGAAAGCATTGTGGGTATTGGCCCTAAGATAGCAGCACAATTGTTACAGCACTTTAAATCGGTAAGAAATGTAAAAGAAAAAACAAAGGCAGAACTGGAGGCTGTGGTAGGTTTACAAAAAGCAGCCTTAGTGTACGGATACTTTCATAAAGACGATACTGTGTAAAAAAATGGGGCCAGGATAGAAATCCAGCCCCGTTTTTAAAATCCAATATCCTATGAAAAACCAAGGCAAAAGTACAAAAAATAATTGATTTGGCTCAGTTAATTATCTTTTTTTAGCTACGGGTCTTATACTATTTTATTTGCTGGTTTTTGCGTTGTGATTATTGTAGCACTATAAATCCTAATACTGCTATTTGCAAATGGTATTGTTGTACATGTCGTTAGTTTAAACTGGGGTTTAACTTTCTATTTTTTATTTTGGGGCTTTCAGCTTTAGTAACACCACTCAACAGCAGTCCGCTGCCCGCCTTCAATGTACGCTTCGCTTCCATTTACGGACTAAGCAGCGCAGCCCTTCAACAGCAGTAATACTAATCAACATCGTGTTATGCAAAGTTTACCACTTGCGCCATTTGCCTAAAAATGTTCAAATAAAAAAAGCCCCGGGTTTATTTCCGGAGCTTTAATAATATTCTACTCAACCTTAGTACGACCAAAGGTCTTGTTCAAAGTTGAATATTTTTTCTTTAATATTTTCGCCTTCTAATAGTGCAAGAATCGGGTCTTTAATGTATTGTTTGATAGTTCTGTTGGCAGCATTATCTAAAGTAGATTTAGTAATGTAACTGCTAAACATACGGCTTTCAAATAATTCTTCCCAAGTCATACGGCTTTGGCCCATATTTTTAGGATTGTACACCTCGTTTTTAGCTAACATAGGTCTTAAATCAGGATAGTAAACCCAGAACATTGGTTGGCTACCAAACTCCTGACCATTAGGTAAGTACTTAGTTAAGATGGGAGATACTCCTAAAATACGACAAAACATGCGGCTAGCTTCGCGGTCGAATACCCACTCTTCCTTAATACGTAATTTTAAAACACTTTTGGCGTCAAAACTTGCACGGGTAACAACATACCTTGTGATTTTATTAATATCATCAGGGTCGGTTTGGGCAACTGTATCAGCACTTCCTAATGTTAGCTGGTTTACTTCGCTCACTGACATTGGAGTAGTAAATCTGTCATCAGAAAAAGCTGTAACCTCACCACTTGTAACCGCATTTAATAATATATTAATAAATACCTGGCTACCATTATCATCTTCCGCTTCGTAACGGAAAGTCTGATTCATTTTTTCACGTAAATCCAATTCACGCCAAACTTTTTCAGCATACAAGGCATCATCCCAACGTAAATGCTCATAATCCAAAGGCGTTCGGGCATTCAATCCTTTTTTATCAAAAGCATTGTCTTGACGTAATGAGGCTTTTTTCTCATTGCTGGATAAGCCTGAGCTATCTACAACAATAGGGATACCGCCATAAGGATCGTACTTTACAGGAGGTTGTGTATTATTCACCTGCTGTTGCTGATTGTTATTGCCTTGTTGTGTACCCTGGTTATTACCAGTGGTAGTGTTTCTTCTTCTGCCAGTTCTTTGTGCACTTACATCAGCTACCAGTAAGGCTGCAAATGCAACTAACAAACACTTTTTATAAATTGATAATTTCATAGCGCTGAACTTTAAAATATTATTTTAGATAGTACACTAAAGATGGCGCAGATGTAACTCTTCCATCAGGACCTTGTACTCTTATTTCGTCAATTGTTACAGTTTTACCCCCTTTAGCATGTGTACGTATATAATTTTGGGCAGTTGCACTAAACAAATTACCCTGACATGCTGCAGATACAATATCGCCATCATCAGTGTCAAGTGAAATAGTAAACGACACTACTTTATAACTTAATTCAAAAGGGAAATCTTTTATACCCGCGCCTACACCTGTTTGTGCTTTAAATGCATTAGCAGGAATAGAAGCACCACTCTCATTACCTCCTACATAGGCTTGTGCTTTAGGAATAGTACGTACCCTGAATTGAGATGCACCTGCCACTTTACCATCAACTGAAACAGTAATACGACAATCATCAGTAACCGTGCCAACACGAGCAACATATTTACCTGCACCAACTTTACTTATTGAACCACCACCACCGGTAATAGTTACTTGTACTCTGTCATCTCCACCGCCACTGGCAGCAATTGAAACAGGGTTGTCTACACCTACATAAAGTACGTTCATTTTATCCAATGCTATAGAAGCATTAGCCTGACCTACCGTGTAAGTAATTGTTTTGCTGATTGACTCTTCTTTATTCGTTGTCTGGTTAAAGAACGAAATATTTACCGGTACAGTATGTGTACCTATTGAAGTAGCTGCTGTTTTATAGTGTGCTGTACCATCTTCTCCAATTGAAAGGCTTGAGCCACCAATTGATATTTTAGGTTGTGCATTTTTACTAAAAGCACCAACACCCGCAGTAATTTCTAATTCTTGGCCAGGCATTAAGTAATTAGAGCTTTGTCCGATTACCGCTGCATAAGAGTCAAATATTACTTCAACTTTACCTACTTGTTCGTGAATATGTGAAACAACATTATTCTCTGAAGTTTTAATGTCATTTTGCAGTTTGCTTAAAATAGTTAAGCCTGCTACAGTAGGTACCATGTTAAAATTGGCAATATCCCAATCTTTCTTTTTACCGTCTTTCCCTACAATATCACTTACGTCAATTTGTAAGGTTTTAGCAAACTTTTCATTGATAGAAGGATCAATTGCTAATAAATTTTTTCTGTAATCATTCAGCATAGTGAAAAGCTTTTTCGCTTCACCATCTCTTACCATGATTCTTGTAACAACTTCCTGACTTCCATCATTCATTTTTTTCTCAGGATTATCAGGGTTGTTTGGGTCTCCACCGGCTGCTGTAATGATTTTTGTTTTTAAGCCTTGTATATAATCAAATACAGATTTTGATAAAGAAGAAGCTTGTTGAGCTTTTGGATACCATTCATTTGCTCTTACAGCTGTTTCCGCTTTTTTGGTTTTTTCTTCCAATGAGGCTAAAATAGTAGATGTAGAAGCATTTACAGTAGTATTTGTTTTCTCTAAGCTGTCGTTTACGGTTTTAAAGGCATTAAGGATTTCTGATGATACATTCAGTGCTAACAAACATGTTAGTACCAGGTACATCAGGTTAATCATCTTTTGCCGCGGCTCTTTAGGTAGTGCCATAACTGGTCAAAAAGTTTATAGTCTTTTATAAAATATTTTTCTTTTACAACTTTGGATTTACAGATGGTAATTATTTAGTACCCTGCATAGCAGTTAACATATTACCATAAATGCCATTTAAGCGGCCTAAATTAGTAGCCAGGCTACCAATTTGCTCCTGTACTTTTTTAGCATCTTCTGCACTATTTAACAAACTGGCCGATGTTTCAGAAAGTTTACCATAAAAGCCATTTAATACTTTCAGGTGGTTATTGCTTTCTTGTAACTCCAACTCGTAAATTGTATTTAAAGAAGATAAGTTTTTAGTTAAAACCTGCACTTGATCGTGGAAGTTTTTAGCCCCCTCAGTAGCTTGGTTAAATGCACCTACCGAATTTGCCGAACCTACATAAGCTTCTTTCACTTTATCTAAAGCGGCAGTAACTTCTTTGGTTTTAGCGGTATAATCACCGGTAGCAGCCACAACATCACTAATGTTGTTCATGTTACCGATAGTTTCGTTTAATTTTTTAAAGTTATCGCCTAAACGGGTTAATACTTCAGGAGAAACATGCGCATCAATTAATGCCTTGTCCATTGCGGCTAATGCACCACCTTTCGCAGGTTTAGATGCACCTGTAGCAACCGTTAATTCTTCTGAGTGTGAATTATCTGGTAATGCGGGATAAATAACATATAAAACACCATATAAAGCAAAGATGATAGCTTCCGTAACAAGACCCACCCATAGCCACATATCGGCATCAGGAGCATGGGTAATTTTTCTTAATGCACCCCATAATACAATTGCTGCTGCAAATGATACTGCTACGTCAACCCATTTACTAACTTTTGAAGGAATAGCTGCTGCCATAAAATAATGATTTTAAAAAAATAGTTTTTGATGAAGAAGATTTGGAAAATACAACCGGGGTGTGATGTATTTTATTACACCCCGGTATTATAACTTAAAAAGTAATTACAATATTGTATTGCCTGAGGGAAAAACGGCAATTTATTTATCTGCGACCACCTGCTGCCGGTAAATCAATTACTGAACGGAAGCCAATGTAAGATTTTGCAGAATCCTGGTACTCGTAAGTGCTGGTACCTGTTTGTAAGTAGTAACCTACATCTTTCCAGCTACCGCCACGAATAATTTTACGTTTCATTAATGGTGGATCGCTGTCTTTTGCATTCCAACGAACATCAGGGTTCATATCATGCTGGAAGTTGTTACGTCCTTCGTAAAAAATAGATGAAGTCCACTCAGCCACGTTACCTGACATACAATACAAACCAAAATCATTAGGCCAGTAAGCATCGGCACGTACAGTGTAAAAGCCACCATCTTCAGGATAGTTACCACGACCAGGTTTAAAGTTGGCCATTAAACATCCTTTTTTGTTACGTAAATAAGGACCGCCCCAAGGGAACATAGATTGTGAGCGACCGCCACGGGCAGCATATTCCCATTGTGCTTCAGTAGGCAGACGGAAATCAGACTCCGTTGCTCTTTTTTTGCTTTCCAGGAATGCATTCAGGTAATGTGTTCTCCACTCACAAAAGGCTGTAGCCTGTTTCCAGCTTACACCAACTACCGGGTAGTTGTCAAAAGCAGGGTGAGAGAAATAACGTTTGGTCATTGGTTCGTTGTAAGAATAAGAGAAGTCTCTTATCCAAACCAATGTATCGGGGTAAATAGGAACGTCTTTTTTAATAATAAACTGAGAACGTGATTTGCCTTCGTTTTCTCTTTTGGCATTTTCTTTTAAATCATGAATCTCAGAGTGGTATTTTAACTCTTTAACATCTATTTCCTTTTTGTTGAAAATTCTGTCTTCAGGAGCTAAAATTAACTTAGTGCCAGCCAGTTCTTCAATGTTTTTTGGGTCATCCCACTTAAACTTTTTCATAGCATCCCAATCCACCGATTCGCCACCGGTAGCAGGATTTGGCTTTAACTTCTTTAAATGGGTAGCTACAGTTGAGTCACGCACCCAGTTTACAAACTGGCGGTACTCAGCATTGGTTACTTCGGTAGCATCCATCCAGAAGCCACTAATAGATACAGAACGATTACGGGCACTAAAGGCGTAGGCAGGATCTTCATCACTTGGTCCCATATGAAAAGTACCTTGTGGCACATATACCATGCCCACAGGTTTTTTCAGGTTAGAACGTACACCAGCTGATACGCCATGTAACTGGCCATCATTGGGCAGTGAGCCGCCTTTGTTTTTTCCCGAGTTACAGCTTGCAAACACCATCAGGGCTGCAAATGCTAAAAACGCATAATTAGGGTTTCTCATTATCATATACTTAAAGGGTATTGGACAAATATAATATTTTGGTTTGTTCGCAGTCACAAGGATACAATTTATTTTTAAACAATCAAATGGTTTAATACGTCGTAAATTATCTAACGCTGCTTTAAATATTTTATTGCATTTAACAGAAAATTAATTATTTTCACAAATCGTTGTTTATCAATAATATAAGCTCTTTTACGCTATCAACCGGAGCCTTACAGGAAAACTGGCGACACAAAAAAATATTTGCATTTCCCGATTTTTTTTTGCCCTTGGCCCACTTAAATGCTTCAGTTGCTTTATCCACACTTAGCAATATTTTAAACGGCAAATACTCATATAGTATTTCATTATATATGTTCTTATCCGGCTCTACTAACACAATTTCCTGGGTTCCTGTATATAATTCCAGTAAAATATTGGCCCAAATACCAAACGAACTGGGGTATTGTTGTATAGACTTATCTAATTGTTGCAACATACCAAAACTTCTTTCGGCCCATTTTGACTGACCATAAACGATAGAAAGCTTATATAAATTGTATGCCATCTTACTATTTCCTGACGGCACCGCTCCATCATACACTTCTTTCTTACGCAACAAAACATCGGTTTGGTTTTTACCGGTATAATAAAAAAACAACCCCTGTTCATCACTAAAGTCTTCTTCCACTATTACAGCCAATTCTTTAGCGTTCTCCATCCAGGTTATATCAGCGGTTATTTCATATAAATAAATCAGGGCATCAATCATACAGGCATAATCATCCAGAAAAGCGGGGTACTTTGCCTTATCATTTTTCCAGGTATGCAAAAACCTACCAGTTTCAGTTTTAAAATTAGCCAGCAAAAACTCCATATTATTTATGGCCAGCGTTTTATAAACCTCATTGCCCGTAGCCATAAATGCTTTACTGTAAGCGGTATTCATCATAGCGTTCCAACCTAAAATCACCTTATCATCCGTTGCAGGGGCTATACGGGTATAGCGGTGCTTCAATAAAATACCTTTGCACTCCTCCAGTAGGCTTTCAATCTCCTCTTCCGTTTTTTTGTGCAAAGCTGCCACTTCATCCAAACCGGCCTTAACTTGCAAAATATTCACATTTTCCCAGTTGCCATCTTCCGTCACATCATAATAATCACAGAATATCGCCGCCTTATCGCCCAATAAATTTTCTATTTCAGTCTTTGTCCAAACATAATATTTACCCTCTACCCCTTCGCTATCCGCATCCAACGCAGCTAAAAAACCACCGGCACCATGCCTTAAATCTCGCTGCACAAATGTCATTGTTTCCTCAATAGCCTGTTTATAATGTGCCTCTCCGGTTAGCTGATATGCTTCGCTGATAATAGAAACCAGTAACGCATTATCATACAACATCTTTTCAAAATGCGGTATCAGCCATTCATTATCGGTAGCGTAGCGGGCAAAGCCACCTCCTACCTGGTCATAAATACCGCCCCGTATCATTTTATCCAGCGATAACTTCGCCTGACGCAGGCAATCTTCTTCCAGTCCTTCATCCGTTTCCTGTAAAGATTTATTATGCCTACATAGGTAAGCCATGCGCAGTAAAAACTTTATCACAAATGTTTGCGGAAATTTAGGCGCAGCGCCAAAACCACCAGCAACCATATCAGCCTGCTGCAATACTTGCCTTGCCATGGTGGCCAACTGTTCGGCATTAATGGCAAAATCATTTACATTCATGGCCGCACCGCCAAAGTTGTTGGCCTTAGCCAGGTGATCCGTTAAATAATTACTCTGCTCTTCAATCTCCTGCCTGCGTTCTTTATATGCAGTGGTTATCCCCGTTAAAACTTCTTTCCACGATTGTCTGCCATATAAACTCCTTGGCGGAAAATAAGTGCCACCATAAAATGGCTTTTTATCAGGCGTTAAAAAAACATTCAAAGGCCAACCGCCCTGTCCCGTCATAGCCTGTACAGCATCCATATATATATGATCAATATCCGGTCGCTCCTCTCTGTCAATTTTAATATTTATAAAATTCTCGTTCATTATAGCCGCCACCGTTTCATCTTCAAAACTTTCCCTTTCCATTACATGGCACCAATGGCAAGCCGCATACCCAATACTTACCAGTATAGGTTTGTCCTCCTCTTTTGCTTTTTGCAATGCCTCATCGCCCCATGGGTACCACTGCACAGGGTTATGCGCATGTTGTAATAAATATGGACTCGTTTCATTTACTAACTTGTTACTATGTTTTGCCATACTGTAAATTTCGGCTAATAGTTTGGTATAAACCTACCTATGTGGGTAAACACATTGTTACTTATATTTTTTTTGTTTTGAAGCATCAGCAGTAGTAACTCCGGTTTCTAACCCCGACTTAGAAAAACTAGGCGAAGGATGAGCCGTAGTTTTTCTTAATCGGGGTCAGCAGCAGTATCCCGCTTTTTGCTACTACCCAACTTACAAGGCAACGTATTACAACGCATAACTGTTTGCGAAAAAAATCAATTCATCCATACCGCCTTGTAAGTTGTGTATCCGCGTCAATCGGGGCTATTGGCAACAGTAAAACAAAGCCCAACTATTAAAAAACAATTTGGAAATTAGATAATGAGGTAATTAAATCTGCGCCAGTGAAAGTACAAGGTAAATGGATAAATCCATTAAAAGCGTCTTACGCATATAGCCCACGGTTTAAACCGTGGGCTATAGTATAGAGCAAAATATGCTTAACCGTTTTAACGGTTTTCTAATATGCTTATCTAGCGCAGGTCTCTGTCAATGGGTAAGCTGCCACCTCGACAAAGGAGAGGTCACCTAAACTTTAACGCCCCCTTTTATAGCAGGAGATGCCTCCTAACGTCGGCATGACGGACTGTCTAGCTAATTTCATTAAACGACTGCCGCATAACACGATGATGATTAGCGAACCAAACGATGAACGGAGCGTCGCAACATCAGCCCAATCAAGGGTGGAACGATGGTAACATAAAAAAAGTGTACGTTAAAAAAACATACACTTTCACTATTATAAAACTATTTGTTATTACTTTTTTTGCGCTGCTAAAAAATGATCCAGGGCCGATATCATACTAGGCGCTTTTGGTTGCGGAGCAATAATGCCCGGTGCCAAACCTGCTTCCTCGGCAGCTCTGGTGGTGTTGCTGCCAAAGGTACCAATCACGGTGCCGTTTTGTTTATATTCGGGTTTGTTGTCAAACAAACTTTTAATGCCGCTGGGTGTAAAAAAGCAAATTACATCGTAGTTGTTTTTTAACAACATTTCTTTTAAATCGTTGCTTTGGGTACGGTACAAAAAGCCCATTGCAAACTCACAATTATTTGCCTTAAGCCAGTTTACAATATCATTATCCTGCTGATTTTCGGAGCACACATACAAGAACTTTTCGTTGCTTTTATGTTTGTTAATTACATCAAACATACTTTTGTTTGACCCATCGGCTCCGTAAAAAACTTTACGTTTACGGTACAGGATAAATTTTTGTAAATAAAGGGCTACAGCCTCGGTAACACAGAAGTATTTTGTATCCTGCGATACGCTTACTTTCATTTCCTCGCAAATGCGAAAAAAATGATCGATAGCATTACGACTGGTGAAGATGATTCCGGTAAAAGAAGCGATGTCAATTTTTTGACGTCTGAATTCTTTGGCAGGAATTCCTTCCAACCTGATAAAAGATTGAAAGTGCAGGTTTACACCATACTTCCTTTCTAACTCAAAGTACGGAGACTTTTCGCTCTCAGGTCGTGGCTGGGTAATTAAGATGCTTTGGACCTCATTGGTTTTTTTTCCAGTAGATGTAACTCCGTTTTTTACCATGTGATTTTCCGCTAAAGTTGGGCGCAAAGGTACGTGTTTTATTTAAAAATTGTTATTACCATTTTATAAAGCAATAATACAGGCGCTACCTCAAAGGCACAGAAGTACAAAAAGAAATGAAAAACACTCACTTGTACGTAGGTACGCACAGCAGAAAGGGCTAAAATATAGCGGTATAAAAGTAGTGCGCCTATAACAATCCATGACAAAACCCATGCGGCATTGGCCACACCGGTGGTACTAAATGCCAGTATAAAAAGTACCGGCAATAAGAAAATGCCCAACACTTTATTAATAATAAATACAATAAAAATGTATGTATTGGTTAATGAGCGAATGTTAAATACCCACCCTGTTGCTTTGAGTGTAATGTATTTTACCATGTAAATTGCTGCAATGCCGGCACAACAATACAATGTAAAAAGCCAAAAATTATCTACAGGTATGCTCCCTTGCATGTAGTACAACATAGAAGCAGCGTATAAACCACCCGCAAACACAAACAATAAATTAAATAACAAAGAGGGTAATGGCGTTTGGCTTAACTGCTCGGTTAACTGGCGTTGCTTAAGTGTGGTACGAAAAAACAAGCGCCACAAATCGCCTAAATATTTTGTAAAGAGTAATCGTAAAATGGCAAAAAACAACAACAGCCCCACCATTACATAAAACAACGCATCCTTATCGGTTTTCTTTTTTAGGTGGCCCCCAAAAACTATTGGCTGTTTACCAAAACTAAAAAAGGGCATGTGCGACAGTATTTGCTGGTGCAATGGTTGGTTGGCCACCGTTTGCCAAACCTTTACTTCCATTACGGGCTTTTTACTGGTGGTGGTAATAACCGGAGTATTGGCAGCTATGGAATCGGCCCGTTGTTTAGCCAACGAGTCGGTAACAGGTTGCGCCAACATGCCCTGAAGTGAAAAGAAAAACAACAAAAAGAATCCGGCTATTTTTTTCAAGAAAAGTAATTGTTTGTCAAAAATAAGCGAACACAATGAAGCTATGAAACCAAAGCGCTTTTATGTTGCTTAAAAATAACTAACAAAGCCAAAATGTATTTTTGACTGACGCAGGTTAAACTCCGTATCGTTACGTTTGCCCAATGCCCAGGCCAGGTTAAAAATACCCACTTTGGTTTCAAAAGCTATACCAAGCCCACCACTTATGTAAGTATAACTTACATTGCTGTACGAACTTTTGTTACGGCCCCAGCCGCCATCGCCAAAAGCATAAAAGAAAGAATTTTGTCCTATTAAATACCTGTATTCCAAGGTCGCAATAGCGTACTGCGACAGGTACTGACTCTCTTCATCAAATCCGCGTAATAATTTGTACCCCCCAATTTGAAACAACTCGTTACGGAATATATTTTCGCTTTGTATAAAACCGCCATTAAACGCTGTTTTTACCGTACTTAACCCTTTGCTACCAATAGGAAAATATTTTGCCGCCACCAGCTTTGCCTGAAATTGGTAATTTTTTAGTTTAACCGTGTCGTATAAAGATTCGTAATTAAAACCCGGGTCGTTAGGATCTTTCAATTCCAATATGGTATTGTTTTTTTTAATTTGCCTTGTACCGGCCTTGGCAACAAACTGCACTTCGTTACCACGCACCGGATTAAAACGGTAGTTGGTATTATTAAAATCGTATTGCAAACCCAGATTGGTAGTAGCTATATCCGCAGCATCGGGCAAGGTTTTGGTTTGCATTACCCGGTTCATATCAATACCGTTTAGTATTGTCTGAAACCATTGTACAAATACCTTGGCCGATTGTTTGGTACTGTGCTGATAAACCGTACCTAATTGTATGTCCACATTTAAAAAAGTACTGTCTTTACGAAACATATCAAAAGCAAAATCTAACCCAAAAGGCGATTGAAATAAATACGGATGCTGGTAAAAAATATTTAACCGCTGCGAGCTTACCTGTAATTGCTGCCAGTTAATGCCAATGGTTTCGCCAGCTCCCAATGCGTTTTTTAAATTAAGATTACCCTCGCCTGTTACCAACATTTTTTTACTGGACAACTGATCGTTATTAGGTAAAAAACCAACAATTAAACTGGCCTGACTGCTTTTCTTTTGTTTTAAATACAAATCCAACACCGCACCTGATGCCCGCCACACTACTTTTGGTGCATATTCTTCTTCCACATAAGTTAGCTCTCTAACCCTTCCTGATACTCGTTGTAATTTTTCCTTGCTGTAAACCGAGCCGTGGCGTATATCTAAAAAACGTTGTAAGTATTCGTTAGAAACTTTTGCATTGCCTACTACCCTAATGCTATCAATAGTGTACAGCGGCCCTTGTGTTACTTTTAATTGAGCTGTTACCTCATCGCCTTGCATCACCAAACTATCCAAATAAATTTTTGCAAAGGGGTAACCGGTGTTTTCTAAATGATTTAACATGCGCTTTTGCAAATCGGCTACCTGTAAAAAATCTACGGGTTGGCCGCGGTAGTTGGCACTGCGCCAGCCTACTGCCTGCAATAAATCCAATGGCACTGCCGATGTATTTAATTGTGCCCATTTATACACATCGCCAACAAATAACACCATGCGGGCATAGGTAGAATCTAAAAACAATGAATCTACCGAGGCGGTCATATAACCCCTTGCTTTTAAAATAATGGGTATAGAGTCGGCATAACTACGGCAAGCTAATTGATCGCTAAATTCTTGTTGCAAACCCAGGCCGGAAATAAAAGTGGCGTCCTTATCTACCGACTGAATACGCAAGGCATAGGTTTGCTGCGCCTTTAATAAGGAGCCATTTATAAAAATGAAAATAACAATAAACAGAAACCGGACCTTTGTCATGAATGCGATAACAATAATGTGCTAAGTTAAGGTATAAGGTTAAGGGTGTATGGTGTAAAATTTAATGTTTATATATATTACGAAGCATCGGCTGTAGTGCTTTATTCAACTGCAGTCTCCCGCCATCCGTTGCTACTCCGCCACAGCCCCTTCCCACCTATCTTCAGCGGGGTATTCACTGCTGTCGGGGCTAGGCCAAGCTGTAAAACATTGTTCAGCAGATAAACGCTGGTTGATGATTTTTATTATTGATGGTTTATATATCTACTTTTCAATAAAACAATTTTGTTAAACCCCGATACAATCGGGGAGGTTTTTGTGCGGCACAAGTGATCCTGCGGAACACTTGCGCCAGCTAAGGAACACTTGCGCCAGATTAAATGAAAGCCCGTAGGGCTGATATTATTATAGAAAATAAAAACACCCAAGAAACAAATCCCGAAGGGATGACATTATCCTGATAATTTCACCCCTTCGGGGTTTGGCTACACATTTATAATTCCGGCTATAATAATACCATCCCTTCGGGATTAAGAAAATATTTTTCAAATTTTCCGAATAGTCATAGCTAAATACCAACAACGATGTATTTTAATATTCATGGTAATTTGAAGCCTGTGTTATCCTGTTATGATAGTTATTTATTTAATCTAGGAGTTTCCTCGCTTTGCTCGGAATGACGGTCGTTTATAATGCAAAAGCTTACATATTGCTCAATAGAATTACTGCACTCCGATTAAAATACGGAGTACTGCATTTTGGCCAATAGAATTAATGCAGTACAAGTGTGCGACGCAAGGGACGGTGATAGTAGCAATGCAGCTGACCTAATAATTAAAACACCGAAATAATATTACAGTACCTTTGTAGCTTAATTAAAATATTCTGGCAGGCATTTATATACATATTCCGTTTTGCAAACAAGCTTGCAATTACTGCAATTTTCATTTTTCTACATCGTTGCGGTACAAACAACCTTTAATACAAGCCATTGTTAAAGAACTAGAGCAACCTGCTGGTTTAGTACAACAACAGGAATTAATTGAAACTATTTATTTTGGCGGCGGTACACCCAGCTTATGCACCGAAGATGAATTGAAAGCCATGTTAGCGGCTATTTATAAAAATTTTACCGTTGCTGCCAATGCAGAAATAACTTTTGAAACTAACCCCGATGATATAACCTTAGCGCAATTGGAAATGTGGCAACGTAACGGCATTAACCGTTTGAGTATTGGCGTGCAAAGTTTTTTTGAGGAAGATTTACAATGGATGAACCGTGCCCATAATGCACAACAGGCCATTAGCGGTTTGCAATTGGCGATAAGTATGTTTGATAATATTACTATTGATTTAATTTATGGTACACCGGGTTTAACGCATGAAAAATGGCAACAAAATGTAGCGCAGGCCATTGCATTGGGCATACCACATTTATCTTGTTACGCATTAACGGTTGAGCCCAAAACACCATTGGATAAACAAATTCGTCAACAGCAAAAAGCCAATGTAGATTTAACCATACAATCGGAGCAGTTTTTATTGTTAATGCAATGGGCAAAAGAGGCGGGTTACGAACATTACGAAATATCCAACTTTGCCAAACCGGGTTTTAGAAGCAAACACAATTCATCGTATTGGCAAGGAAAAAACTATTGGGGTTTTGGTCCATCGGCACATTCGTTTAATGGTAGCAACCGTTGGTGGAATATTGCCAACAATAACCAATACATGCAAGCTATTAACCATAACCAACCTGCCTTTGAAATAGAAACCTTAACACCCGTACAACAGGTGAACGAATTTATTATGATTGCCCTGCGTACGATGGAAGGTTTATCATTAACTACTATTACCGAAAAATGGCCGACGCTAATTATCGATAATAAAAATGTAGCACCTACTGATATTATTCTTACAGCAGCGCAACCGCATATAAACGACGGTTATATTATTTACAGCAACAATTATTTGCAGCTAACCAATCAAGGTAAATTATTGGCAGATGGTATTACGGCTGATTTATTTTTATAACCTTTTTTGCCCGCTTGTTTTTATACCAAATTAAACCTGCTAAAACCATTATAACCGCAACAATAGCAATTACAAATTGGTACCAGGGAGTGGTTTGTGTTTCAATATTTAACTGTTGCCAGGCACCAATATAAGATAAGCCAGCCCAGTAGTAGGGCAATTTAGCAACAGGCCGGTTAGCAGTATTTTGTAGCCAATTTACTTTGGTGGTTTGTAAAGCAATTACAGGATTATGTAAGCGAACCATATTGTTATAGAAATCGGGAATAAAAGCGGCACCCGTTTCATCGTTTACGTTCCACAAGGAAGCGATAACTGCTTTAGCACCGGAAGCAGTAAAAAAACGCCCCATACTCATTAAACCTTCACCTTGTCGCAACATACCTGTTGCACCCTTACAAGCATTTAATACAATTAATGGCGATTTAACGGGTAAAAACTGTACCTGCCATTGGTATAATAAACTATCGGCAAACACGAGGGCTACATCGCCATTGGGTAAATCTTTATTATGGGTGCTAATATGTAAAATATTATTGCCGGTTAACCTTTTTTCAAAATTGTTTTTAGTAGCGGTGTTGTTTAAGTAAGCACGGGTTAATGTTTTTTTATTTAGCTCCCGGTATTCATTTTTAATTTGTGGTAAATCGGGGTAAGCACCGTCAAACTCTGATACAAAATAACCATACACTTTTGCGGTAGGTATTTTTTTATTATCGTTCATTACTTGTTGCTGCCATAAGGAAAGTGAAAAAGCATAACCAACTACGGTTTGGTGTAACAAATATGGCCAGACACCGGGATTTGTAATAGTAGTTGTTTTGGTTTGCAATGCTTCAAAAGGTAATTGGTATAAATATTCGTCGGGCAAAACCATTACCGATTTATAACTACTCCAATTAATTACCGGCAATAATATATTGTATAAATTATTAGATTGGCTGCAAAACAAAGCCGATTGCTCCTGCATGGCACCCGGTCCGTTGTAATAAAATTTTTGTAAATAGTTAATTACACTATCCTTAACAGCCGCTGCATTGTTTAAAACATGCACTGCTTTTACGGAGTCCTTCACTAATTCGGTTATGTACACATGGTTATTACCCACAAAATAGTTTAACACCAATTGTTTATCATTAATTAAACGCAGCCATTGTTGCGCACTATCGGTTACTGCAAAGGCTGTAGATTTATCATTCCCTTTTGATTGGTTATCATACAAAGCAAGCGAATACTCCAACTCTTCAATTTTCTGTTTTGTTGTTTTTATATCGGCGCTATCGGTTGTGTTTTCGGCCAACCATTGACGATAGTATTGTATATTATTTACTAAACGTTTACGTCCGGTAACAACGGTATCCTCCGGCTGACTATTCAATCTATTATTCTTTTCACGGGCTTCAAATAACACTTGTGCTTTACTGCGCTCAATCTGTTCTACAATGGCAAAACCCATTGACTGGTCTTTGCTTTTTTGCCACTCTGCCACTGCAATGGCTAATATTTTTTCTGTACGATTGCGTGAAAAAACATTTTGATTGTACTTGGATTGTACAGCTAAAAATTTTCTGCGTAATTGTTGTTCCAGCGTAGACGCTTGCAACATACCTTGCAAAGCCAGCTTTACATTATTTTTCGCCAGGGCACATTCTGCTTTCCCCGAAATGGTTTCTATAATTACATTATCCACCACGGCATCTGACATGTCAGGATAATAATTGCCGCTTTTATAAGCCGGTATTAATTGTAACAAAGCCCTGTCATAATAAACAATGGCTTCATTATACTTTTTTTGCTGTAAAAAATTATTACCAATATTGGCCAGTGCCATTCCTTTCTCACGTCGTAATGTAGTAGGAAAGTATTGTTGTAATATGTGTAAGGATTGCTGGTAGGCTTGTCCGGCCTTATTCCATTCAGCAGCCGGTTCCAATAGCTTTGCTTTTATCCGGTAACAGGCAGATAAGCCTTCTGCCAAACGGCTTTTTTCGTCATCGGAAGCTTGTTGCAATAATCGTGTGTAATTAGCAATCGCTTTTTCGTTTGTTGCAGCAGCCGCTGGCGCTTGCAATAATTGTTGCAATTCTGCTTTTACACCGGTTAAATAAGTATAGGTATAGGCCAGTGTATCCTGTGCTAAACCAAGTCCCGTCTCTACAGCTTTATAAGCCAGTTGCAGGCTATCACTCCACCTGTAAGCCACCGCAAGATTACCATAAGATGATGCCAGTAATACAGAATCCTTTTGATTAGTAGCAAACTTAATAATCTTTTGATGTGCCACCACCGCACTGCTAAAATCGCCTAAGCGGGTATAAATATTTCCTAATGGCGTTATTACATAACCTGCAATATCTTCATCGCTGTAATTAACCTTATCTACATGTTGCAAATAAAATCCAAAAGCCTGCTCGTATAAACCCATACTTTCCGGCACCCAACCTTTAACCTTTAATGCATCGTAAGCGTGTTGAAGAATATATGACATATACACAGTACACTCTGATGAACTATCCTCATGGGGCTGACGTTTTAAAGCGGCATTTACCGTTTCATAATATCTATACCTTGTTACCGGATCTTCCGCTATAAAACCACTTCGTTCTTCTAACCAACCAGCATAATCAGCCCCTTGCCCCGTTGTATCGGCTATGGATAATTGAACTCTATCTACCGATTCATTCATTGGGCCGCTTGCCACATTTACTTGTGCAAGCATGAATAACCCACCCGATGTTAGTAATAATATAACCAAGCTAAGCAACCGTCTTTTCCCTATTAATCTAGCCATATTTTCAAATTTACCTTTTATTATACAGAAGACCTGAAAAACGAGCACATAACAATACATACGTCCTACACAATTAGCAAAATATTGTATCTTGTTATTGTTACATTTTACAAAATATTCGCCTTGCATGAATCCCATTCAACAACTGGAACAACTGATAAGCACCCACCATTTATGGGAAGATGAGAAAATATTTACCCGTAATAGTTTTCTGGTTACAAAAGGCACTATAAACACACTGGTGTTTTTTATTACGCAGGGCAGTTGTCGTGTATTTATTAATGAAGGCGACGAAGAAAAAACAATCCGTTTTGGTTATAAAAACTCTTTTATTGTAGCGCTTGATGCTTACATAACCAATAAGCCCACTTACTTTCATATGCAGGCTATTAAACAATGCCATGCAAAAATAATAAGCAAGGCTACTTTGGAAAAACTGTTACAACAAGACTTAACCAACACCCTACTGTGGCAACAAATATTACAGGCCTTGGTGTACCAGCAATTAGAAAGAGAAGTAGACATCCTTACCACATCGCCGCAAGAACGTTATAACCGTGTGTTTACACGCAGCCCGCAACTGTTTCAGGAAATACCACATAAATACATTGCCTCTTACTTGCGCATGACACCCGAAACATTATCCCGATTAAAAAAGTCTTGATTTCAATCAGTATTTTCCGAGTAACTATAGCTGAACTTTGCACAAATAATAACAATGAAAATTTCATCCAATCTTTTACTGGAAGATATTATCCAACAATTGCAGCAATATATTTCGCAGGCAAAAAACTTACAATCATTACCACTTAGCACTTTAAACTGGCGAGCAAATGAAACATCCTGGAGTGTATTAGAGTGTTTAGAACATTTAAGTTTATACGCCGATTTTTACGTACCCGAAATACAAAAAAGTATAACCAATACCAACTACCACCAACCCGCCACAACTTTCACCAGTGGTTGGCTGGGTAATTACTTTGCCAAGAGCATGTTACCTAAAGAAAAATTGAATAAAATGAAAACCTTTAAGGACAAAAACCCTTTAGGTTCTCAATTAAACTATAATACTATTGACCGTTTTATTAACCTGCACGAGCAACTATTACAATTACTACATGCCGCTAAATCAGTAAATATCAATAAAACCAAAACCGGTATTAGTATTACCAAACTGTTACGTTTAAAATTAGGCGATACTTTTCGCTTTGTGGTAAACCATGTAAACAGGCACATGGTACAGGCGCAAAAAGCCTTGGCGGCACAACATGCGGTTTAACATTTGTTTCTTATCATACATCAATTAGCAGGTTGTGGCATTGTTTTTACTTTGCTGTATTAAATTAATATTTATGAGCAATACAGTAAAAGGCATACATCATATAACCGCAATTGCCGGCGACGCTAAAAGAAACTATAAATTCTATACCCAAACACTGGGACAACGTTTTGTAAAGAAAACCGTAAACTTCGACGATCCGCATACTTACCATTTTTATTATGGCGATGAGCAAGGTACACCCGGAAGTATATTAACCTTTTTCCCTTGGGGAAATGCCGTTAAACAAGGCCGTCGTGGCGCAGGTTTAACTACCGAGTTTGGTTACAGCGTACCCGAAGGCAGTTTAGATTTTTGGTTAAATCGTTTACAGGAAAAAAATGTGATTTATAATAAACCTGCCGAAAAATTTGGCGAAAAATATATCACCTTAATTGATCCTGATGGTTTAAAAATTGAATTAACTGCCACCGGTAAACCTGATAACCGTGTACCATTTGTTACCAACGATATTAGTGCCGATGTAGCTACCCGTGGTTTTCATCATGTAACACTTACGTTAAACGATATTAAACCTACCGAAGAAGTAATAACCGGTTTGCTGGATTACAAATTAGTAGGCCACGAAGTAAACCGTTACCGTTACATAAACGAAAACATTGACACGGCCAATGTGATAGACTTAGTGTTATTACCAAAAGAAGAAAGAGCTATTAATGCCAACGGCACTATACACCACGTTGCGTTTAGGGTTAGTGATGATGCGGCACAAATGGAATTACGCAAAAAAATTGTGGATGCCGGTTTGCACATAACGCCACAAATTGATCGCAACTATTTTCATTCATTATATTTCCGTGAGCCAGGTGGCGTGTTATTTGAAATTGCTACCGACAACCCAGGATTTACCGTTGACGAGCCTTTGGCTGAGTTAGGTACTAATTTAAAATTACCTGCACAGTACGAAGCACAACGCAGCCAGATAGAAAAACATTTGGCCAAATTGGAAGATTAATATTTCCGTTTCGTGAGACACAAACCGTGGCGTAATACTTGCAGTTGGTAGTATATTAATTATGTTACCAACTGCATTACTACTAGCATCGTCTGTTGTGTCACTCACTTGTACGTCCGGTAATTCTATTCAGCTTTGTGCAAGTGCAAAAGTATGTTTATAAAAAGCATTAGTAAGTAAGCATTTAACAACACAAGAAATCACAACTGCTGACAACCCAATTATTAATTTTTAATTACTAATTATTAATTAAAAAAGGGTGAGGGATTGAAGCGGCATCCTTTTGCGAAGCGTCGGCTAATGGCAGCGTGGGGCAAAAGATATAGCGTAAAGCCCGACCCGCAGGGGCACCCCATAATAAAAATTAAAAAATAAATTTTATGAACTATAGTCCTTTAACATACATATACAAAGCATCTGCTACACCCAATGCATCAACACTTTTAGTATTGCATGGTACCGGTGGCGATGAAAATGATTTAATTCCGCTGGCAAAAGAATTTGGCCCACAGTATAATATTTTAAGTCTGCGTGGTAATGTTAGCGAACATGGTATGCCCCGTTTTTTTAAACGTTTAGGTATGGGCATTTTTGATGAAGCCGATTTAAAATTTAGAACAGAAGAACTGGTGCATTTTGTAAAAGAATTGGCCGTAACAGAAAATTTTGATGTAAATAAACTGATTGCGCTTGGCTACAGTAACGGCGCAAATATTGCCGGTAGTACATTGGTAATGTATCCTGATTTTTTACAGGCTGCAATTTTATACCGGCCCATGCAGCCGTTTAAACAATTACCCGAAGGCTGGAAGACGGAACGCAACACACCCGTGTTTACCAGCAATGGCCAAATGGATAATACCATTGACACCGCTGGTACAAGAAAATATGTTGCAGCATTGCAAGCAGCAGGCTTTGTAGTAACGGCTCATGAATTTGCAACGGGACATCAGTTGACGCAACAAGATGTTGCAACATCGATTAAATGGTTAGGAGAATTGTACAAATAATTTAAAATTATTGTACTAAGTTTTGGTGGGTTATAATACTGGTATTACATTTGATACAACAAGTATTGTAAATGCATAATTAAGCCGGTTAGTACCGGCTTAATTTATAGTATAACAATGCTTTGTTATACTAACTTTATTTAATACACCAAAACCCTTATTGATGCTACTTAAAACTTTTGTTAGCAGCTTTACCTTATGTGCTGCGCTAGTATTAACCTCGTACCAAGCTGATGCTAAAGCAAAAATCCCACTAGGCAACCGTGAAGTATTAACCCTTGTTGCCGATTTACCAGACACAGAAGAATATTTATTAGAAGAAGGCTCAAAACTTGTGAAGCGTGAAGCACAGTACCTTGATATTGCTACTATTCACGAAGAGTTTAACATTGCCTGGATTTTACCGCTGTGGATTAACAAAGAACCACGCTTAGTTGGTTACAACAAAGTAAAAGATCTTTATTATGATATTCCGGATGAGGAGATGAACAAATTTTTAGCAGACAACAAACTGGAGCGTAAAAATTTGGAGAAAGTAGGTTTTTACACTCGCTATGGCGGTAAACTAGTGGCACTGCTTATTATTGCGTTTATTATCTGGGGCATGATTCCTTCTAAGAAAAAAGAAGAAGAAATTAAACCTCAAACCGTATAATTTTTTTAAGCACCGTTAAGCGGTGCTTCATTTTTCTTTTAGCACCAACATTTTAATATAACCCCTAAAACACCAATCTTATGGGCTCCTTCATTTATATCATCATTGCATTTATTGTAATTTATGCCGGTATTTTTATTTGGTACCGCAGAAAAAAACAACAAAGCGCTGCTGCATTTAGTAAGCTTAATATGCAACAGGAAGCAAGCAGGGCCGAAAACTACAAAGCTGAGTTTTTAAACAGCGATTTTGCTTTTTTAAAAAAGCACATTAAAGACAACCCTATTGATGCTTTTACAATTGCCACTCTTGATTATGGCAAAGGCGATATGGCCAAAGATGTAGCCAAAGACGCTTTAAAAAGTCTTGCTACTTTGGGTACGGTTAAATACAATACAGTGCAAACCCCAAAGTATCTTATTTTAAGTGGTAGCGATTTACACTTGCTGGATACAAACACCGACGGTGATGTAGACAAACATTTAATTTTTGATAATTTTCGTTTACAAAACTCAACCATTGAAGAAATGCCGCCGGCTAAGATGGCTGCAATGCGTATAAACTATGGCGACTATAGTTTGAAAAACTACAAAGTATCGTTACAAACAGATGGCAAGGAAGTTAAACTGATTATACCAAATGGTATTGTACAAGCAATGGTGGCGCAAGCTTCTGCCACTTCCATGTTATCTAACAATGTAGAAAAACAAGTGAAGGAATTTGTACTGGGTAATTACTTTTTAAATAAGCTGGGCGAAAAAGCCCCTAACCTTAAAGTACAAACTTATTTACCTACTCAAAACTAAAAATCATGGGTATTGTATCTAAACTATTCAAAGCCCTGTTTAATAATGTAAGACTTAATAATACTAACCCCTTAATGAGTGATGCGTTAAAGCAGGTATTGGTTAGTGCTATGTACGCCGAACAACAATCGGCTTATTTAAACAGTTACGAAACCGGTATTGCCGAGGGTGATGCAAAAACCATTTTGCAAGACTATTGGGGCATATATACAAAAGCTGATGCGGAAGACACTTTATCTTATTTATTACGCAAAGGGCATAGCTATTATTTTGATGCTATTTATACAGCATTAACTACAGAAAAAAATAACTATGCTGCCTATTTACAATCTGCTTTTCCGGCGGATGAGTTGGAAAAAGGTGTAAGCCTGTTTAGGGGCTTGCGTACCAATGTAGATACATTGATAAACGACAAAGTAATAAACCGTATTGAAGACCTGCAAACCTATAAGGTTTATGGCGGGGATTACGGACGCCTTACTTTTATGACACGTTTGTGCTACGAACACCATTTAATACCCGAACATGTAATGAAACAATTTTTGCGTGAAGGATTAGAAGGTACCAAGCGAGCATATAATAATTGGGAAGATTTTTCGAAAGGTTATATTATTGGTCGTGCCATGTGGGGCGGACAAGACAACTCGGGCATGACTGGTATTGCTAATAGCCTTTTAACAAATAAAAAAAGTCCTTGGCTTAATGTTCCTCTATAATAATTAAAAAAATGCTTAAAAAAATGTTTGCCTTTGCCGCCGTAGTTTTATTGTTTTCATGCGGACAAAGTGATAGTAAAGAAAAATCGGAAAAAGGAAAATGGTCGCAAAAAGACAGAACCGAATATTTGCGTGACTGTATTTCATCTGCTAAAAAAAGTTTTGAAGAACGTGGCATGCAAGCTGACTCGACCATTGTTACTACACTTTGCAAATGCTCCGGCGAAATGATTGAAGAAAGATATGCTTATAATGAGTCGTCAAAAATTCAGAAAGAAGAAATTATGAGTATTATGCAAGAGGCTGCCGAAAAATGTTTGAAAAAATAATGAAAACTAAAATAACACTTGCAAATTTTTGTTTACTATTTGCTATAACTGCCGAAGCGCAAAACAATGCAAGAAGTATTGGTAATACCTTCGGCAAAATATTATTTGCCGTTGTTGTAGTAATGCTTGTTTATAGATTTCTGGTTAAACCGGTTATGAAAAAAAAGTAAATAACTACTCCTTCATTTTATTAAAACACTTACCCAACAGGTAGGTGTTTTTTTTATAGTGGTACAGTAACATTATACCTACCAATAACGTTATACACTGATTACATAAAATAAAAAACACCCCTACCATAACAAGATGGTGATAAGCGAACCGAATCCCCGAAACAAGTTCGGGGTGCTGCAAATTGCCCAATAGAATTAATTCGATATTAGTTATTGGATTAGCCTCATTGATGCTCCGCGTTGATGCAGTACAAGAGTGCGACGCAACAAAAGCCGATCAAGGGAGGGACGATGATAAACAAAAAAATAGCAGCGAATGAAAATGGAAGTACTTGTTTCAATAAAAATACGAAACGTATCGTAAATTAACATTTTGCTATATTCTATTACCTTTAATAAACCTTATCATTGCGTCCTCGTTTATAAACCCATAAAATCAAACCAACAATATGCGAACAAAAAGTGTTCTGGCGGCTTGTTTATTAATAACAAGTTCAACCGCTATGGCGCAAGTCAACGCCAGTCTGTTACGTTACCCCGATGTTTCTAAAAACAGTATTGTATTTACATACGCCAATGATATTTGGATTGTACCCAAAACCGGCGGCACAGCAACTCGTTTAACCACACCAAAAGGCGAAGAACGTTTTGCCAAGTTTTCACCCGATGGTAAGAGCATTGCTTTTTCTGCTAACTATGATGGTAACCTTGATGTGTACACCATGCCCGTTGTAGGTGGTTTACCCAAAAGATTAACCTCGCATGGTAACTCAGATAGAGTTATTGATTGGACAACAGATGGTAAGTCAGTTGTATTTGCATCGGGACGCAATAGCGGCAGGGCAAGGTTTAACCAGTTTTATCAGGTAAAAAACACTGGTGGTGCCGTAACAAAAATGCCTTTTGAATATGCCGAGTACGGTTCTTTTAACAATGATGGCAGCAAAATGGCCATTGTGTTTTTATCGCAGGCAAGCCGCACCTGGAAAAGGTATAAAGGAGGCATGCAAAGTGGTATACATATTTATGACCTGAAAAATAACCAATCTAAAAAAATTGCTGCTGATGCATACAATGGACAGGAATACCCCATGTGGCAAGGCGATAATATTTACTATGTAGCCAACCATGGTAAAGAAGAAAAAATGAATTTATGGAGCTACAATGTAAGCTCGGGTAAAGTAACACAGTTAACCAATTATAAAGACGAAGACATTAGTTTTCCTTCTTTAGGTGACGGCGAAATTGTTTACCAAAAAGGAAGCGACTTACATATTTACGACATCAACGCTAAAACTGATAAAGCAGTAAAAATTAATATTGTTACCGATTTAGCTAACTTAAAACCACGCACCGAATCGGTAGCTAATTTTTTACAAAACCTAAGCATCAGCCCCGATGGTAACAGGGTATTGGCCGAAGCAAGAGGTGATTTATTTTCTATTCCTGCAAAAGATGGTTTTATAAAAACACTTACTGCCAGCTCAGGTATTGCAGAGCGCTACCCGGCCTGGTCACCAAATGGTAAAAGCATCGCCTATTGGTCAGATGCAACGGGTGAGTATGAGTTATATATTAAAGATGCCGTAACCGATGTAGCTAAAAAAATAACCAATATTGGGCCGGGCTACAAACACAGCATCTTCTGGTCGCCGGATAGTAAAAAAATAAGTTTTATAGATAACGAGGGTAAAATATATGTGCTGGATGTTGATAAAGGCAGTGTTAACAAAATTGATCAGTTATATCGCTTTATTAGCTACAGCAACTGCGAAAACTTTGTAGCCAAATGGTCGCCGGATAGTAAATGGATGACGTATAGCCGCGACATACCCAATGCACATACCGCTATTTTTATTTACGATGTAGAAGGTAAAATTACCAAACAAGTAACCAGTGGTTTTTATAGTGCCGGCAATCCTGTTTTTGATACTAAAGGGCAATACCTGTACCTAACGACCAACCAGGTATTTAATCCTACATATGCCGATTTTGACAACACTTTTGTGTACAACAATTCTACAAAACTAGCGGCTATTGCTTTACGTAAAGATGTTCCTTCTTTGTTACAACCCAAGAACGATACGGTTGCTATAACAGCAAGCGAAGAAGCTAAAAAAACAGATAAAAAAGATACAGCAACTGCAAAAAAAGAAACCAAACCCGCTAACGGAATTGATTTTGAAAACTTTGAAGGTCGCTTAGAATTATTGCCTCCTGCTGCCGGTAATATTAGTCGCTTAGCATCTGTTGATGGAAAAATTTTATTCCTGCGTAGCCCTAACAGTGGCGAAAGCTCCGGCACTACCAGTTTGAAATATTATGATATTGAAGAAAAGGAAGAAAAAACAATTTCAACAGGTATTTACTATTACGAGTTAAGTGCTAATGGTAAAAAATTATTGGTAAATAAAATGGGTAGCTATGGTATCATTAACCCGAGCGAAGGTGCAAAATTAGACGACCCATTACGTACCAGCGAATTGTACACCACCATCGATCCTAAAAAAGAATGGAAACAAATTCTTGATGATGCATGGCGTTTTGAAAGAGATTATTTCTACGACAAAAACCTGCATGGTGTTGACTGGAACAAAATAAAAGTAAAATACCACAAGCTGTTAGAAGATGCGGTTAGTCGTGAAGACGTAAGCTTTTTATTAGGCGAATTAATTGGCGAACTAAATGCATCACATACTTATAACGATGAAGGTGATGAAGAAAAAGCCAGCTACAAATCGGTAGGTTATTTAGGTATTGATTGGACTGCTGATGGCAACTATTATAAAGTTGGTAAAATTATAAAAGGCGCAGCATGGGATAGCGAAGTAAAATCTCCATTAAGCCAATCGGGCATTGAAGAAGGTAATTATATTTTAGCCGTTAACGGTGTACCTTTAACAACCGAAACCGAACCTTACACAGCCTTTACCGATTTAGCCAATAAAACAATTGAAATAACGTACAATACTACCGCTAGTTTTAGTGGTGCAAAAAAAGCAATCGTAAAAACTTTATCCGGCGAGTCACGTTTACGCAACCTTGCCTGGATAGAATCTATGCGAGCCCATGTTGAAAAAGAAACCAATGGCGAAGTTGGTTATGTGTACGTACCAAGCACCGGCATTGATGGCCAAAACGAATTGATGCGCATGTTTAATGCACAAATGGATAAAAAAGCATTAATCATTGACGAACGTTTTAATGCAGGCGGACAAATCCCCGATCGTTTTATTGAAATGTTAGACCGTAAGCCATTGGCTTTTTGGGCAACCAGAGAAGGGCAAGCCTGGAACTGGCCCCCGGCAGGACATTACGGACCAAAAGTAATGTTGGTAAACGGTTGGAGCGGTTCTGGTGGCGATGCCTTCCCCGACTATTTTAAGAAAAGAGGTTTAGGCCCATTGATTGGCACCAGAACATGGGGCGGCTTAATCGGTATTAGTGGCTCACCTTCATTTGTTGATGGTGGTAATGTAACCGTACCAACTTTTAGAATGTACAACCCCGATGGAACATGGTTTAGAGAAGGCCACGGCGTTGATCCGGACATTGAAGTAGTAGAAGATTTAGGTGCTATGTCAAAAGGAGTTGATGTACAGTTAAACCGTGCCATCGAAGAAATAAAAAAACTATTAAAAACAAATTCTTTCAATATACCTAATAGGCCTGCTGCTGAAAAAAGATAGTATTATTATTTTATCAGCAGTAGTACTACTATCATCGTCTGTTGTGTCACTCACTTGTACGTTCGGTAATTCTACTCACCACTGTGCAAGGCCATTTTAAAAACTTTATAAAGCCTTAGATTATAAAGTTTTTAAAGCCCCTCCTTTGGAGGGGTTTGGGGAGGCTACAAAGTAGTACGTTATATGCAAAAGCAAAAAAGCACTCAAATTAATGAGTGCTTTTTTGTTTAAAGAATGTATCTTACTATTGCAACTAAAGCAATAACGGAAAGAAATTAACCTTTTTTTTAATTACCTCCATGGCCGATAAACCAATTGTATTTAAAACACTAAGCAATATAGAAGAAGCCGAAACAATTGTAGCACAATTGGCGCAACACCATATTGCCTACGAAATTGAAAGTCCACCCGAGCTACTGGACAGAAACTTTATTGGCGAGCAACCAATGCCCGATCATTTTATAAAAATAAAACCCACAGATTTTACAAAGGCAAATGAAATTGTAGAAGCTTTGTATAAAAGCATGGCAAGTGAAGTTGATGAGGAGTATTATTTATTTCAATTTTCGACCGAACAATTGCAAGATGTTGTACATAATAGAAGTGAGTGGGGCGACTTAAACTATTACCTCGCTTTACAAATTTTAAAAACCAAGAATCTTTCAAATACCAACGAAGAATTTAGTGCAGATATAGAGACAAGTTTCCTTAATGTTGTTCAACCGATACCTGTAAATTTTTGGGTGTTGGCCGCCGGATATTTTTGTTTATTAACACCGCCTTTTCTATATGGCTATCCGGCAGTAGGTTCTTTATTTATAGGTTGGTTTATTGTTGGCGCAAGTAAAACATTATCCAACGGAACAACGCATCACACCTATGACAAAAAAAGCAGGTTACATGGAAAAGTAATGATTACACTTTCCATCTTAATTATTGCTTTTTTATTATTAATCATTTACGACAGTTCTTACGCCATATGGTTTTTTGATTTATTTCCTTTTTAAAATGTATACCCAATTCTAAATGCCAGCGGCAAAGCTACTCCTACTCTCTTACCTTCTTTTTTGAAAGCATCCCATACATTAGGATGATGATAATTTGCCTGCTCAGCATCTGGATTAATTCTGTTACTATCCTGTGAGTTTACATAACGCAAACCCAATCCACCGCCGGTATCAATTATAAAATGTCCAAATCGTATTTTAAAGCCTAGTTTAAAATTTAACCCTACACTATACCGTTTAACACTAATTGAATCGGCATAACTATTATCATCAGGCCAAGGCATATCAGTAAAATTGTGTACAGTATTGAATTGTTGTCGCATATAAACTAGTTCCGCTGCAATATATCTCCGCCTTCTTATTTGCTCATCGGCTTTTGCAAACCATTTTGTTTCTAGCCCTAACTTAACACCATTCATGTTTGTAAAATCCGCGGCTTCGGGAACAGGGTGGTTTATTATTTGCCAATGGCAATTTCGGAGGAAAGGTTTTTGCGATAATATCTTTCATAACCTAATTCGATGGTTGGTGCCAAAATAGTAAAAGGGCCAGTTATGGATGTTTTTATTTCGTTACGATACAATCCCGGATGACGCTGTGCAAAAATGCTATTTGATATACAACTGAGTAGAACAGTATACAGAAATAAAAGTTTCATTAACAGTTAGGTTTAGTATATGGACAACGCATTTTGTAATAACGTTGTATACGATTAATATGTTAGACTCATTTTTTGGTAAAACTTCGTCAGGCTGAGGCACAAATAAATTGGGATTAAGTTCTTTGAAATAACAAGAATACTGTCAGGTTGAGCCTGACGAAACCCGGTGAGAATTTTTATTACACTGCGTAGCCCTTCGTCAAGCCCAGGGTGACATAGAGGTCCTTAACTTGTGGTTATTAACATTAGTTTACTTCTGCAATAAAAAAAGTCTTCTCACACTGAAAAGACTTTTACAAATTTATTGTACCCCTGCACATTGCTGAATAGAATTACTGAACGATGAAGAGTGCGACGCAACAGACGATGATAGTAGCACTGCAGCTGGCAACAAAATTATTTTAGTAACGCTGCTATAGCCGCATTTACTTTTTTAAAAGGAAAACTATTTACTACGGTTTCCATCTGTTGTTTTATTTGCGCAGTACCTAAGTTGCCAATGCTGCCTTCGTGGGTGTGTTGCACTTTGGTATCGTAAGTAAATTGGCCGGCTTCAATATCTAAACCAACTTTTTTATATGCATCACGGAAAGGCAAACCTTCTAATACCAATTTGTTTACCTCTTCAACACTAAATAAATATTTATACTTTTCGTCGGCAAGTATATTGTCTTTAATGTTGATATTGTTCAACATCAAGCCGGCCATTTGTAAACAGTTTTTTAATGTGGTAAATGCCGGAAATAAATGTTCTTTCAGTAATTGTAAATCACGATGATAACCTGATGGCAGGTTGGTCGTCATCATAGTTATTTCGTTAGGCAATGCTTTAATACGATTGCAATGACTACGAATTAACTCAAACACATCGGGATTTTTTTTGTGCGGCATAATGCTGCTACCCGTTGTTAACTCCTGCGGAAAACTTATAAAATCAAAATTCTGGTTCAGGTACAAACACATGTCCATACTTAACCTTGACAGTGTATCAGCAACATTGGCCATAGCTTGTGCCACAATACGCTCTGCTTTTCCACGGCCCATTTGTGCGTACACAACATTGTAATTTAAATGGGCAAAACCTAACAACTGTGTAGTAAGGGTTCGGTTAATGGGAAACGATGAACCATAACCTGCAGCCGATCCTAATGGATTTTTATTCACCACTTCGTAAGCGGCTTTAATGGTGTGTACATCATCTACCAGGCCTTCGGCATAAGCGCCAAACCATAACCCAAAGGAAGATGGCATAGCAATTTGCAAATGCGTGTAGCCGGGTAATAAATGGTTTTTATATTTTTCGCTTTGTGTTTGTAGTAAAGTAAAAAATTCTTGTATCGCATTAACCAGACTTTCCAACTCGCTGCGTAAAAACAATTTTACATCTACCAACACCTGATCGTTGCGGCTGCGGGCACTGTGAATTTTTTTACCGGCATCACCTAGTTTTTGTGTTAGCAATAATTCTACCTGTGAGTGAATATCTTCTACATCATCCTGCAATTGAAATTTACCATCAACAATGGTTTGGTAAATATCTTTTAGTGCAGCATGAATTTGACCAAGCTCTTCTTTAGTTAACAATCCAATTGTTTCCAACATGGCTGTATGTGCTAACGAACCCTGCACGTCAAAAGCAGCAAGGTACATGTCCATTTCACGATCGAGGCCAACTGTAAAGTTCTCCACCTCTTTTAACGATGCTGTATCTTTTTGCCAAAGCTTCATTTGCAAACTTTTTGTAGAATAGTAATATAATCCTGTACTCCTTGGTTAATTTCTTCAATGTAAATAAACTCATCTGCCGTGTGGCTGCGTGCCGAATCTCCGGGCCCCATTTTCAATGCCTGAAAATTCATCAATGCTTTATCAGATGTAGTGGGTGAACCGTAATAGGTTTTGTTCATTTCCATACCGGCTTGCACCAACGGATGATCTAAACTTATACTGGTTGAACGTAATCTTGTACTGCGTGGTTTTATTTCGCAATCGACATTCGCTTTTATAATAGCCAGTGCATCTTCAAAGCTATACAATTCATTAATGCGAGTATCCACCACAAACTTACACACTGCAGGTACCACATTGTGTTGTTTGTTTTCGGTTTCAATAACTGTAACATTCATCCGTGACGGACCTAACAAATCAGACACTTTATCAAATGTATATTCGTTAAACCACTGTATATCTTTCAACGCTTTGTAAATAGCGTTTTCACCTTCGCCTCTTGCGGCATGTCCGGCTTTACCATGGCTTATACAATCTAATACCATCAAGCCTCTTTCGGCTACGGCCATTTGCAATAAAGTAGGTTCGCCAACAATGGCCGTCCAGTTATGATAAGCGTTTTCTTTTGTTTGTGCTGTAGCTGCTAAAAATTCGGGATGCTGTAATAATAATTCCACACCACCGGTTCCGGAAATTTCTTCTTCTGCAGTTGCAGCCAATACAATATTGTACGCCAAATTTTCCTGTTCGTAGAAATAACAAAATGCTGCAATTAATGACACTAAACATCCACCCGCATCATTACTACCTAAACCGAAAAGCTTTCCATCTTCTATCAAAGGTTCAAACGGATTTTTAGTGTATTGCGGATTAGGTTTTACTGTATCGTGATGAGAGTTTAATAATACTACCGGCTTGGCAGCATCAAAATATTTGTTGACAGCAAAAATGTTATTATTAATCCGTTGTACCGCTACACCATTTTGTTGTAAGTAATTAAAAATGATTACAGCTGTTTTATCCTCTTCCTTACTAAAAGATGGCGTTGCAATTAATTGTTGCAGTAGCGCAATAGCCTCTTGTTGTAATATGTTTATATCCTTACTCATGCAATAATCGTTGTTCCTGCTTTTGCTTCCAGTAATAATGGCAATTGCTCAGCTTTGCCAATAATTACTTTTGTAACGCCGCTGTTAATGGCCGCAAAAGCATTGTCTAATTTAGGTAACATGCCGGCAAATATTTTAGCCCCCCCACCCCCCGATTGGGGGGATTTTAGTTTTTCATATTCCGCAGGATTAATTACAGGTATAACAGAGTTGTCATCATTAACGTCCAGCAATACACCTGCTTTTTCAAAACTATAAATTAAAGAAACATCGTAGGCTTCGCTTAATCCTTTTGCAATTTCCTGTGCAATGGTATCGGCATTGGTGTTTAGTAATAATCCGTTTTTATCGTGTGTAATGGGGGCGAACACTACTGCTAAATTTTGTTCCAGCAACACACTTATTAATGGTGCGTTCACTGCATCTACATCACCCACAAAACCATAATCAATACTTGCGTGATTACGCTTGTGTGCCGTAATAGCATCACCATCTGCACCGGATAAGCCAATGGCATTACAACCATTTGCTTGTAATGCCGCCACTACATTTTTATTAATATAACCCGCATATACCATGGTTACTATCTTCAATGTTTCGGCATCCGTAATTCTTCTACCATCTACCATTTGTTGTTGTACACCCATCGTTTCAGCAAGGCGGGTTGCTAATTTACCTCCGCCGTGTACTAATATTTTCTTTCCTTCAATAGCCGCAAAATCTTTTAAAAACGAAGCTAGTTTTTGCTCGTCATCAATAATATTACCGCCAATTTTTATAACTGTGAGTTTTGTCATACCCCCATCCCCTAAAGGGGGGCTTGTAAGTTGTTCTATTGTTTGTGATACTTTTTTTAACACTAAAGCAATGTTTTAAAAAATTTCTGTATTACTAAATCGTAATACCGTTATGCCAAAATTCTGCAGATGTTTCTCTCTTTCAATATCATTATTTCGTACTTCTTCTACATCGTGTATGCTACCATCCAGCTCTATTACTAATTTTACTTTATGGCAATAAAAATCTGCAATATATTGCCAAATGGGGTGCTGTCTTCTAAACCTCAACTTCCATTCATTAATATGCAGATGCTTCCATAAAATCGCTTCGGCTGATGTCATTGTATTGCGCAACTCTTCAGCTCTTTGAAAAATATGAGGCCCTGCACCATAGTACATATTTTCTTTCATAAGGTTAGTATTTGAGTTTCTCCAAATAAGGATTGTCTTCAAATATAAGAAACCTTACAAACTCCCCTTTAGGGGTTGGGGGCCAAAATTGCTTTTAATACAGATTGTGCTGCCCATACCCTGTTGGATGCTTCTTGTGTTACTAAACTATTTGGACCGTCTAATATTTCATCGCTTAACTCCACGTTTCTGCGAACTGGTAAACAATGCATCACTTTTGCATTGTTGGTATTTTTTAATTTATCATTCACCAACATCCATTTAGGATCACTCTCGTAAATTTTTCCGTAATCTTTAAATGTGCTCCAGTTTTTTACATATACAAAATCAGCTCCGGCTAATGCTTCATCCTGATTAGTAGTAATAGTTGCTCCTTTAGTAAACTCCTCACTTAATTCATAATCTTCCGGATGCGTGATTACAAAATCAGCTTTACCCCAGGCATTTACCCATTGCGCAAAACTATTAGCCACACATTGTGGTAATGGTTTTACATGTGGCGCCCAACTTAAAACAATTTTTGGTTTACGACCAACAATAGGATTTTGTTTTAATTGTTCCTCAATGGTTATAATATCCGTTAAACTTTGCAACGGATGTAATGTAGAACTTTCTAAACTCACCACCGGAATACCGGCATATTTAATAAACTGTTTTATGTATAATTCACTATAATCATCATCTCTGTTTTTTAAAGATGGAAAAGTACGTATAGCCAGTATATCAAAATATTTTCCAAAAATAGGAGCAGCGTCTTTCACATGTTCAACCGTATTTCCGCTCATGATTGCTTCTTCTTCAAACTCCAAAGCCCAACCTTCGCTACCCACATTAAATACAATAGCTTCCATTCCTAAATTTTGAGCAGCTATTTGTGTACTTAAACGTGTACGCATACTGGGGTTTAAAAACAAACAACCAATGCGCTTGCCTTGTCCCAATGCTTTGTCAATAAAAGGATTTGCTTTGTAAGCCAATGCTTGTTGCACCAAGGCATCAATGGCCTCCCCAACCCCTCCGAAGGAGGGGCTTACAATGTCGTTTACAGATGTAAAGTTTTTCACTATTACTAATTATTAATTTTGGGTTATCAACTGCATTACTACTATCATCTTCCGTTGCGTCGCACTTTTCATCGTTCTATAATTCTATTCACCAATTTGTAAGCAACACTTAACTTTCCCTAGTTACAAATAATGCAATGTTACGAAATAGGGTTCTATCTAAGCCCCTCCTTCGGAGGGGTTGGGGAGGCCGCTAATCTCTTTCTTCACTGCCTCCAAAAAAATATCCGCGTCAGCTTTTGTTAAAGCAAGTGATGGTAACAAACGAATAACATTCGGTTTTGCTTCCCCTGTAAAAATTTTGTGTTTCCACAATAAATTTTTCTTTAAGTCTTTAATAGCGTCCGGCACATCAAAACCAATCATTAATCCACGGCCACGAACATTTTCTATATCACTTATCTTTTTTAACTCAGCAGCAAGGTACTCACCTATTTCGTTTGCATTGTTAATTAATTGTTCTTTTTCTATTACTTCTAACACAGCTAAAGCCGCTGCACATGCTACATGGTTACCACCAAAAGTTGTTCCTAACTGAAAATGTTTAGATTTAATATGTGGTGCTACAATAATCGCAGCTAAAGGAAAACCATTGCCAATACCTTTAGCCATACTGTAAATATCAGCATTTACACCTGCATAGTCGTGGCTAAAAAATTTACCGCTACGTCCATAACCACATTGCACGCTATCCGCAATATACAATGCACCATATTGGTCGCACAGGCTTCTTATTTTTTGTAAAAAACTTTCCGTCGCTACATTAATACCACCTACACCTTGTATGCCTTCAATTATCACTGATGATGTTTCACTACCATACAGAGCAAAATGTGCTTCCAGTGCAGCTTCATCATTAAATGGCAAAAAGGTAACATTATCGGTTTCGTTTACCGGAGCAACATAGTTTTTATTATCTGTTACGGCTACAGCCAATGAAGTACGACCATGAAAGGCTTTATTAAAAGCAACAATCTTTTTACGTCCATTATGAAAGGATGCTAATTTCAATGCATTCTCATTTGCTTCTGCACCGCTATTGCAAAGAAACAATTGGTAATCTTCCTTACCCGAAACCTTACCTAATTTTTCAGCCAGTTCGGTTTGTAAAGGAATAATAACAGAGTTAGAATAAAAAGCAATTTTCTCCAACTGCTCTTCAATTCGTTTTACCCAATGCGGGTGTGTATGTCCAATACTAATTACGGCATGTCCGCCATATAAGTCTAAATATTCTTGTCCTTTATCATCCCATACTCTTGAGCCTGATGCTTTGGTAATGGCAATGTTGTTAAGAGGGTAAACGTCGAAAAGATTCATGATGAAGGTAAAGGGTTTAAGCTTTAAGGCATAAGGTTTTGCTGATTTCCTCTTACAAATTTTATAAAAGAAATAAGCATTGCTCTCACCTCGTTAATTAATTTATTTATGTTATTATAATCTTGTTCAGTTATATACGATAGTTCATAAGCAACAAAACAGCAATATTCTGTTTCATTTGTTGATCCTAACGCATTGTTAAGAAAATAGGCAAAATCCTTTTCAGTATTTCTTCCACAACCTTCTACTATGTTCAACGGTATTGATAACGAAGCTCTCGAAAGTTGTGATGCTAATTCAAATCGTTCTTCTTTAGGAAGCTTTATAACAATACTTCGTTTTACAAATAAATATTGTTCGTGTGCTTTCTTCCAAACTTCTAATTTTCGGTAATCTCTCATAAGGTTATAGTGTTTAACACGTAAGCTAAATCTTTTCCCCTACACAACAAACCTTCTTTCCTATACCTTATACCCTACACCTTATACCTACTAGAATCCCCCACTCTTCAGTCTTAACCCTTCCATTTCATTTATTCCCAACATCAAATTCATATTCTGTACTGCCTGTCCGCTGGCGCCTTTTAGTAAATTGTCGATGGCGGAATGGACTACCAGTTTGTTACCTACTTTTTCTAATTGTACAATTGCTTTATTGGTATTAACAACTTGCTTTAAAAATATTGGCTCGTCTGATATATGGGTGAATGCGGCATCGGCATAAAAATCTTTATACAACTTGCTTAACTCTTGTATGCTTAAATCGCTGTTTAATTGCGAGCTGATGAAAATGCCACGAGTAAAATCGCCACGCCATGGAACAAAGTTGATACCACCATTATCCGAAGCGCCAGATAACTGACTAACTGATTGTACAATTTCGCCAAGGTGTTGATGCGTTAAAGTTTTATAAGCTTGTATATTATTAGCCCTCCAACTAAAATGTGAAGTAGCCGATAAACTTTGGCCTGCACCTGTTGACCCAGTAATACCGGTTGTAAATACTTCGCCTAACAAACCTGCTTTGGCTAAAGGCAATAACCCAACCTGAATAGCTGTTGCAAAACAACCCGGATTAGCTATATTTTTTGCTTCTTGTATAGCTGCTTTGTTTAACTCAGGTAAACCATACACAAATGTTCTGTTACCAATAACTGCATTGGCTTGCAAACGAAAATCATTTGCAAGGTCAATAATTTTTATGTTGTCGTGGATTACATTCTCCGCTACAAACTTTTTTGATTCACCGTGGCCTAAACACAAATACAATACATCAATAGAGCCATTGGTTAATGCAGATAGATCATCAGTAAATTGTAAATCGGTATCACCGAATAAATCCTGATGCGTTGCAGCAACCGGTTTACCTGCCTGGCTACGGCTATGTATAAAACTTACCGTTACCTGTGGATGATGAATTAACAAACGTATTAACTCGCCACCGGTATAACCTGCGCCACCTATAATGCCTACTTGTATGTTTTTTGTACTCATGATATGGAAGTAAAAAGTGAAAATTAAAAAAGCAAAAAACTGAAAGCTGTTGTGTTCCTTGCTTTCAGCTTTTTGCCTTAGGCTTTTAGCTTTATGTTGAATAGCGAACGGAACGATGAAGAGTGCGACGCAACAGACGATGATAGTAGTACTGCAGCTGACGCAACAAAACTATCGTCGTTCTTTATTATCGTTATCTGCTTTTACTAAATGATACATCATGGTTTGGTTACCAAAAATGCGACTGAAACCTTTTACATCATCGCCGGTAAAACCTGTATTCATTTCGCCGTATTTACCAAACTTACTGTTCATTAAATCGTACGGACTTTCAATGCCAATTATCTGAAAACGATAAGGCAACAGTTGTACAAATACTTCACCGGTAACATTGCGTTGGCTGCTTTCTAAAAAGTTTTCAATGTCACGCATTATAGGATCCAGAATTTGTCCTTCGTGCAACCAGTTACCATAAAACTGCGCTAACTGATCTTTCCAGTTTAACTGCCATTTAGTAAGCACATGTTTTTCTAATGCATGGTGTGCTTTTAAAATAACCATTGGTGCCGCTGCTTCAAAACCAACACGACCTTTTATACCAATGATGGTATCGCCAACATGTATATCGCGGCCAATACCAAAAGGACCAGCCAATGTTTGTAAATATTGAATTGCCTTTGCCGGATGATCGAAGGCTTTGTTGTTAACGCCAATCAATTCACCTTGCTCAAAGGTTAATTTAACTTCTTCGGCAGCAGATTTTGTTACTTGTGTTGGCCATGCTTCTTCGGGCAAAATACCTTTAGATGATAAGGTTTCTCTGCCGCCAACACTGGTACCCCATAAACCTTTGTTGATAGAGTATGCCGCTTTTTCAAAGTTCATATCAACACCCTTGCTTTTCAGGTAATTGATTTCTTCTTCACGGCTTAATTTTAAATCACGAATGGGAGTAATAATTTCTACTCCGGGAATCATGATATTAAAAACCATATCGAAACGAACCTGATCGTTACCGGCACCGGTACTACCATGTGCTACAGCGTCGGCACCAATTTCCTCGGCATATGATGCAATATGTAAAGCCTGACTTAAACGCTCGGCTGATACGCTTAACGGATAAGTATTGTTTTTTAATACGTTGCCGTAAATAAGAAACTTAATAATGCTATCGTAATAACTTTTAACGGCATCAACCGCTTTGTGAGATTTTACACCTAAACGATACGCATGTTTTTCTATCTGTTGTAACTCATCGGCCGTAAAACCACCGGTGTTTACTATAATGCTATGTACTTCGTAACCTAATTCTTCGGTAAAATATTTAACGCAATAAGATGTATCTAATCCGCCACTAAAACCTAAAACAATTTTTTTACTCATGTCAGTTTAAAAAAATTAAAAATTGAAAACAAAATGTAATAATGATTTTAATTTGCTGCCGCTACCCGGCTTGTTATCTTTTTTACGAAAAGGTTTTAACAACTTCCATTGTTTAAAACGCAATAAACGTTCAAAGCTTTTTTTATTTTCTTCAAAATAAGCCTTGGTTTCTTCGGGTTCGTAATGGTCTTTAGGGTCAAACAACATGGCTGTACACATACAGTTCTTACGCTCCTTGCTCATCAAAATCTGGTAGTTAACACAGCTTTTGCAACCAGCCCAAAAAGCTTCGTCTTGTGTAAGCTCCGAGTAAGTTACGGGTTCGTAACCAAGATCGCTGTTAATTTTCATAACTGCCAAACCGGTAGTTAAGCCAAATATTTTAGCGTTGGGATATTTTTTGCGACTAAGCTCAAATATCTTTTCCTTAATACGTTTGGCAACACCAGTTTTACGGTAAGCCGGGGCTACAATTAAACCCGAGTTAGCAACATATTGCTCATGGCTCCAGGTTTCAATATAACAAAAGCCCACCCAATCGCCTTTATCCGTAAAAGCAATAACGGCCTTGCCTTCATCCATCTTGGTAGCTACATATTCCGGCGAACGTTTGGCAATACCTGTACCACGGGCTGCGGCAGAGGAAGCCATTTCATCGGTTATGATGGTAGCAAATAATTTGTCGTCGGGGTTAGCAACCCGAACAACGATTGCTTGATTATCCACTTTGAAAAAGAATTAAAGATAGTAGGGATTACCAGTCCTATTAGGTTTTCGGAGATTTTTCACTGACAGGGACCTAGGTAAATGGTTCGTCCTGTCAGGATATGCGTCGGCACTGGGGACGGCAATACATAAATACATCATACCCTACGGCATAAACTCCCGTAGTAATGGCTGCGTGAAACGCAACTTGTTTTGTATGTGTAAGAATATTGCTCATTTGTTTAATTACTTCATGTAATTTCGGGTACAAATGTATAAACAAATTTGAGTAATTAGCATAAATTTTTTGTTATAAATATTTTATCATGGAAACAGTTCAAACCAGCGGCAAATCAAGGTTTAGTGGGTTTAAAAAAATCTTGCTAACGTTTGTTATTTTATTGGTGTTAATATTAGCCGGTTATGTGTACTGGAAATTTTATTATCCGCTAACCAGCGAGGGGGTAAAATCGGGTTACCTGAACTTTGCAGTTAAAAAAGGACAAATATTTAAAACCTACGAAGGCAAATTAATACAGGAAGGTATACGCAGTAAAACGGCCGGTGCCATACAAAGCAACGAGTTTGAATTTTCTATTAAAGACAAACGCATTTACGACATACTTAAACTAAACAGCGGCAAGTATTTTGATTTGCGTTACAAGGAGTACAATGGTGTATTACCCTGGCGTGGCAATACTGTTTACATTGTGGATAGTATTATGGGGATGCGTGATGTGGAAAGAGGCAGTTTGCCTTAATAGAAAATAATTATTTGTTTACCGGCTGTTGTTCCCTGATTGATCGTCCCTTGCGACGCTCCGTTCAACTGTAGTAATGCTATTAGGCATTGTTTAAGCTGTTGAGCCTATTTTATAATTGCTAAAATCAATAATAATATAGCACACAAAATTATAATTGCACCTGTGTATAAATAAAGCGGGTGTTTGTAAAACTGTTTTATCTCATCATAGTTTCTAACATACTTGTCCGAAAAAGGAAGGTCAATGCGTTTTAAACCACAACTATTACATATTAATGTAACTTCTTTTTCTGTGGCAAAAATTGGAATATACCAAATATGAAAATAAGTACTGCTAACCAAAATATCTACCTCCCTATCTACCTCGCAAGCAGGACATCTATTAAAAACAGTATCTGTACAAAGGTTAATTTTTGCAGTGCCAAATCTTAAAAACATAATGGATTGTATTTTAGCAGATATTACTCCTCATCATCACCCATAAATCCATCCAAATCTCTTCTTTTTTTTTTGGTTGGCCGGCCAATTTTACTCAGGCGTTTACCGGTATGAAAACTAGCTGCCTGAAATTGTAAACGCTCCAGCTCCTCAGGTGGTGTAATATCTTCGTAATATTTTATGGCTTCGCTATATGCCTGGCGTGTGTGTAACAAACCTGTTACTTTTATACGCCAGCGTTTAGCTTCGGTTTTTACTTCATACTCATCGCCTACCTGCACGGTACGGGCTGCTTTTGCAGGTGCATCATTAAATTTTACTTTATTGCTATCGCATGCCGCTGCCGCAGCCGATCGGGTTTTAAACAATCGGATGCTCCACAAATACTTATCTAAACGAAGTTTTTCTTTCTCTGCCATATTGTAAAAATGTACCCAACAAAGGTAACTACTGTTTACAACTAATACCAATGTTAACACCAAATAGTCCAAAGGCAATTTGGCCTACTATAGTTATAAATGCCGATAATGACTATAATAGACTAAACCCTATTTCGACGTTTGACCATAAAATCAACGCATCATATTTCGTATCTTAACCCAATATTTTAATGAACCCAAATGGCTGAAATTGACGTTACATACAAAAAACTGATTGACAATATCGGGTCCACTTTACAACGAACTCGTGAAAATGCCGTTCGTGCCGTGAATAAGGAACTTGTCACCGCCAATTGGGAAATTGGAAAACATATCGTTGAATTTGAACAAAATGGAAAAGAAAAAGCAGAATACGGTTCTTCACTTTTAACAAATCTTTCAAAAGATTTAAAAACTGCTTATGGAAAAGGATTTGGTAAGAGTAATATCTATTTATGTCGTCAATTTTACCTAAAATTCCCAATTTTCCAGACACTGTCCGGAAAATTGAGTTGGAGTCATTATGCAGAATTATTGACTATTTCGGACGACAAATCAAGAGCATTTTATGAGAAGCAATGCGAAATTGAAAGCTGGAGTTTCAGAGAGTTAAAAAGACAAATTGATTCATCTCTTTTTGAAAGACTTGCATTAAGCAAGGACAAAGATGCTGTTTTGACTTTATCCGAAAAAGGGCAAATAATAACTCAACCAAAAGACATTATCAAAGACCCTTACATTTTTGAATTTCTCGGGCTTCCCGAACAAAGTATTGTAAAGGAAAGAAAGTTAGAAAGCAAACTGATTGACAATTCTTACTTGAACTTGGCAAAGGATTTTCGTTTGTTGCAAGACAATTCAAAATCACAGTTGATAACCAACATTTTTATATTGACTTGGTATTCTATCATCGCATTTTAAAGTGTTTTGTACTTATTGACCTTAAAACTCAAAAAGTAAAACATCAAGGCATTGGACAAATGAATATGTACTTAAGCTATTTCGAAGATGAAGAAAATACAGACGGAGATAATGAACCAATTGGAATAATTATAGCAAAAGACAAACACGAATTTTTGGTAAAATACGCAACAGGAGGACTTTCAAATAAAATTTTTGTTTCCAAATATCAACTTTACTTACCTGACCAAAAAGTATTGGAAAATAAAGTGAAAGAAATAATAGGCGAAGAGTAGAGAACCTCATCTAATAAGTAGCTTGACAAAATCAGACTAATTACATATTTAAAATAGATATTAGACTACCCGTAATACCATAGAAAAAGCCGGTTATTAAAACCGGCCTTTTTTTTACTTCAAACTATTTTTATTGTGGCACTTCTACTACTGTCCAGTTTTGGGTGCGGCGGTTAAACATTACCGTATAATCAATACCGTGTTGTAATTTAAACACACGGAAACCGTTGTAATAAGGCAGTTTTAAATAGCCATAGTTATACACTTCAAATTTTATAAACTGTGGTTTACCTGCTTCAATTACTAACGACTCGTATTTCTTACCATCGTCGCTCAATTGCAAAGTTTCGTTTTTACTGCTTACTACTGATAATAATATCCAACTGGCATCTGTTTGCGGATTGGTATTGTTGCCTGTGTTGCCACCGGTATTGGTTGGCGGTGTTGTTGGCTTAGGATAAGTTGGTTGCGGATTGCTTGGTGTAGTTGGCGTTGTGGGTGTAGTAGGCTTGGGTGTGCTTGGCGTAGTAGGCTGTATTGCAGCTTCGCCTTTTGCCTGGTTCCAACCTCTGGTAATAGCGTTAATCCTATCTTTTTTTGCGGGGTGTGTACTGGTTTGCCTATCGGTACCAATAGCTTGCATAGCTGCAGTTGCCTCCTGTAAGGTAGAGCCTAATTTGTACAAGGTATAGCCCGTAAAAAAATCTGCTTCCAACTCTTTAGGCACGGTACTACCTGTGCTACTTACCACGTGGTTGTAATAGTGATGGCCAACCTCATGCGCCAATACACTTATAGATGCCCACTTAGTGGCAGCATAAGCATCAATATCCTCTAAAAAAACATTGTCGTAAACAATCCAGCGTACTTTGTTAATAATGGTAGCATACGCATTGCGAATACCATTCTGTTCTCTCACACTAAAATTTTCGCCCCATTTAATACTATCGGCTATGCCGGCTATAATACTTTTTGCTTCGTAAACCGATGCAAATGATGTACGCAAGGAACGTGGTGGAACTTTAAAACCGCAGCCGGTAGTTTTTTGCGCAAGGGAAATGTTTGTTATACCCAACAGGGCTAACAAGAAAAGAAAGAAAATGCCTTTTTTCATGTATAAGGTGTTTAAGTTGTTTGGTTGGCTTAGTTGGGCGTGTAAAGGTATAGCGGGAGTTGGCAGAAAGTAAATAAGATGTTGCATATTTTTTTACAGCTTAACACTAATAACTTATTACATTGTAAAACAGAATATTAGTGCTGTAGGAAATGATGACCAGGGAACAGAACCCTGAACGGAGCGTCGCAAGGGACGATCAATCAGGGCTCTGCTGTTGGTCAACATAAAAAATTATTCGGCAAAAAACTTATGGAAATAAGGAATGGTTTCTATGCCTTTGTAATAGTTTTCAATATTATATTTTTCGTTAGGGCTGTGCAGGTTGTCGTTATCTAAACCAAAGCCCATAAAAATAATTTTAATACCTAATTCTTTTTCTAACAAAGAACAAATAGGAATACTACCGCCACCACGTACAGGTATTGGCGTTTTGCCAAAAGTTGTTTCTAACGCTTTAGATGCAGCCTTGTATCCTTTGCTGTCAATCGGCGTCATGTAAGGTTCGCCGCCATGGTGTAACTCGGCTTTTACCTCAACACTTGCCGGTGCAATACTGCGGAAATAGTTCAACAATTTTTCGGTAATTTTTTCTGAGCTTTGGTTAGGTACCAACCTTGCCGATACTTTTGCAAACGCTTTTGATGGCAATACTGTTTTTGCACCTTCGCCGGTATAACCGCCCCAAATACCATTTACTTCAATGGTTGGACGAATGCCGGTACGTTCGTAAGTGCTGTACCCTTTTTCGCCCCATAATTCTTTTACGCCTAACTCATCTTTATACTCCTGATCGTTATAGGGTGCTTTGTTTATTAATGCTCTTTCTTCGTCGCTGGCCACCACTACATCATCATAAAAACCGGGGATGGTAATATGGTTGTTTTCGTCGTGACAACTGGCTATCATTTTTGCTAAAATAGTAATAGGGTTTGCTACTGCACCGCCATAAGTACCGCTGTGTAAATCGCGGTTGGCGCCGGTTACCTCAATTTCAATATAACTTAAACCACGTACACCAGTATCAAGGGAAGGGTTCTCCATACTTAATAAAGAACTGTCGCTAATTAAAATAACATCGGCCTTTAACAGCTCTTTATTAGCAGCAACAAACTTGCCTAAATTTGGCGATCCCACTTCTTCTTCACCTTCAATTAAAAACTTAATATTGGTGGTCATGGTATTGGTTTTTACCAATGTTTCCAATGCTTTTACATGCATGTAAAACTGGCCCTTATCATCGGCACTACCACGTGCAAATACTTTACCATCTTTAATAGTGGGATCAAACGGATCGTTATGCCACAACTCCAACGGCTCGGCAGGTTGCACATCGTAGTGGCCATATACCAACACGGTTGGTTTTGCCGGATCAATAATTTTTTCGCCATACACAACGGGGTGGCCATCTGTAGCCATCACTGCTGCTTTATCGGCACCCGCAGCCAGCAGACTGTCTTTCACAGCCTCGGCACAACGTTGCATTTCATTTTTATACTCCGATTTTGCACTAATAGATGGAATACGTAACAAGTCCAGCATTTCATTTAAAAAACGTTCCTTGTTTTCTTCCTGGTATTTTTTCCAATCTTGTGACATAATATTTACTGATTTGAAATGTAAAAAGATAGGCTGCGAAGATACAGCGTTTTTGCAGTTACTACCGAACGTTAATTTTATTATAGTTGATAGTTCATGGTTTGTAGTTAATGGTTCGCCCTAGACCTTACACCTTTAACCTTACGCCTTCTAGGCTTCACAATATACCCACTAGCACTGATACCTTTTGCTGTCTTAAAAACTACTTTAGCTTTTTATTTCAAGTGCCAAAAATTGTGTTTATGAAACAGTTAGTAGTTTTCATTTTTGCTGTAATAGGTTATGTAAATTATAGCCATAGTCAAACATTATACAATGGTACATCGTATGGTAATGGACTTACAACCGTTTTTAAAACAGTATATACAGGAAACAGTTCAATTACCAGCTATGGTATAAAGGAGGACAAAACAGGAGACATTTTATTACCTGTTGAATACGATTTTATTACAGCCAGTGGCGCATTTACTCTTTTAAATGTAAAAACTAAAAGCGGACGTTACAAGCTATTTAGCGCTAAAACAAAATCATTCATTAACCCTGAAGAGTACAATAGTATTGGCACCTTTTCGGATGGATTGGCCATTGTATCAAAAGACTCAAGTTATAACAACAGGCGTTATGGAGCTATTGACACTACGGGTAAAATAGTTATCCCTATTTCATACCCCGTTTTACGCACTTATCAAGAAGGATTAATGGCATTTACACAAAAAAATTTAATGGGATTTATTAATGCCAACAACCAAGTTGTTATTGAGCCTACCTATTATTATGTAAGCAATTTTTCCAATGGTCTTGCCTGTGCAAAAGCACCAAAAGATTCCGTTTATGGTTACATAAACAAAAGCAATAAATGGGCTATTACGCCTCAATTCAAATTTGCCGAAGAATTTAAAGATGGTTACGCCACTGTTAGCCAAAGAACCGGCCCTACCAATAAAGCGCTATACGGCACCATTAATACAAAAGGTAAAATAGTAGTACCAGTAATTTATGACAACATAACTGCAAGACGTAGTGGCGGAACTTTTGTGTATACTTTGGGAAAAGAGTACGGAATTATTGATAGCGCCGGAAATATCCTAACTGAAAAAAACAACAGGTTTATCCCTTCTTATAACGGCGATTTAATTACCATAAAATATGACACTTTGAGTGGCATAATAAATAACAGGGGCAAATGGTTGTACAAGCCCGAATATAAAGCTGTTGTTTTTAGCATATTATCGGGTGCTGCCTATTTACAAAAGGGCAATACCTATACCGTAATTAACAAATTGGGAAACGTTATTTTAAAACCGGTTGAAGCCAATAGGATTGAATTAAGAAAAAACAGGTTTATTGCTATTTATTCCAATAAGGTAACAGTACACGACTACACCGGTAAGCTGGTGCAAACTATTAATTATCCCAATATTGACGAAACCTACACCACCATGTGGACAAACGAAGATTCCATTAAAGTTTCTTACAAACAGGCTTTAGGTTTGTATAATTTATCAAATGGAACCAGTATCCCGCTTCCCGTAACTAATATCTTTAAAGTTAGTGAAGAAGGTCTGTTTCCCGTTCAATACAGTGATAAGAAATATGATTATTACGATTACGAAGGAAAGCAAAGAACCAATAAAAGATTTCACTCAGTATCCGAATTTAATAAGGGGTATGCAATAGTGCAACACAAGCTTAACGATACAGCTATACTCATTGATAAAAACTTTAAAGAGCTTAAAAAATCTAAACTTTTTAATTACTATACCGGCTTGTTTGCCGAAGGCATCGCTAAAGTAGAACTAGTAAAAGGATCGAAGTATGGCTTTGTAAATATGAATGGCGAAGAAGTTTTTACAATCCCTGCTGTTGATGTTGGCGACTGTAGCGATGGACGTATTTGGGTAAAAAAATATAACAACAACATAATTTTTGTTACCAACGAGGGTATAGCTATTAATAATGATGTTTATAGCGATGTAAGACCTTTTAACGAAGGCGTAGCAGCTGTAAAGAAAAATAACAAATGGGGGTTAATTAACCGAGACGGCATGTATATCGTAGAACCGCAATTTGATAACATGTCAGGCATTTTCAATGGTATTGCCGTTGTTACAAAAAACAACGAATATTTTGTAATTAATAAACAAGGGCAACGCATTGACAATAACTCATACACCGAAGCCGGTGCACCTGACAACGGTTACATACAAGTAAAAAAAGGAGGTAAAATGGGTATAATTGATGTTAGCGGAAAAGTAGTTATACCCATTGAGTACGAATATGTATATGTACCTGTGGAAAAAATAGCATGGGCAAAAAAAGAGGGTAAACTAGGTGCAGTTGATTTTAATAATAGAGTCATCATTCCTTTTGAATACGATTTTGTATCCAACTTTAAAGAAGGTTTTGCCGTTGTTGTAAAAAACAAAATGTATGGTGTTATTAATAAAACAGGCAAAATTGTATTACCGCTTGTATTTGAATCGCTGGATAATTTATATAAAGACAGAATTATTGGTACTAAAAAATCGGGATTTGAAATGTTTAGTTTAAAATAGCTTATTTACGTATAACAACTTTGGTTCCTACTTTGGTGTAATTGTACAATTCGGTTACCTCCGCGTTTTTCATGGATATACAACCTAAGGTCCAGTTTTTGTATTTGTCAATAACAAAATCTTCGCGGGGCCACACACCATGAATACCAATACTGCCGCCTATTTTAGCATTGGCAGGTATTTGTCCGCTTGCCTTACGCTGTTTAAATTTTTCCTGGCTTTCGGCTGTGGGATAATCTATGGCTAAAAACTTGCACCATTTTTCATGTACACGTTTAGCGTTAATGGTAAAAGTACCTTCAGGAGTATTTTTATCGCCTTCCATTTTTTTATCGGCCAGCGTATTGTTGCCAAATACTACCGGGTAAGTAGCATACCAACCTTTTTCGTCGTACACAGAAAGCTCATAATCCGATTTATCAATAACAATACTAACTGTACCTACAGGACCAGCCATATCTGTGGTGGCATATCGTTTTACAGTACGTTCTGCTGCACTATGTTTATGTGTACCCGATGTACTTACAAAAACACTTGTGCCTATAAAAGTGGTAAATAGAAGGGCTAAACTTTTCATGTTGTAATCAATCAGCGTTTACAGTAACGCCATATAGAATACAGATATTATCTATTAATATTTTTTTAACGATGCGTTTACAAGATATTGTTTCCAATCATTTTCTGCAACGAAAAATCCCGCAGGATTTTCCGGCGGGATTCAACGCAGATTTCAATATTTATTCCTGTTAAATAACCTTAGTAGCTAAATCTTACACCCACAGTATATGGGGTCATATCCAGGCCTTTGTTGTACATACTTTTAAAGGCGTATGAACCATAAAATTTAATAAAGCCTAATGACAACTCGCCTACATACGCTAGTTTCCAACGGTTTAAATCAAAGTCATCTTTTACTTTTTCTTTGCCGTTTTCAGATGTTTTTACTTTATGTCTTGAGTTATATAACACGCCGGCACTAACACCTGCACTAAAGCCAAACTCACGTTCATTATGTGGTGTAAAATTAAAGTTAAGCATCAATGGCACTGTAATGTAGTCGGCAGAAAGTCTGTCCTTTTTATAGTTTCTAAGTTCGTCAATAACAACCACCGGATCACCCACATTTGTTGCGTTTACTTTTTTGTACAAAATAGGCGATTTGTAATGGTAGTTATTTAACTCTAAACCCGCTGCATACTTCAAATTCACATAATGTTTAACAAGGTTTACTTTTTGTGTAGCTAACCAAATGTTTACGTTTATAGAACGGCCGAATTTAGTTTTAAACCACTCGTCTGAACTACCAGGTGCATAAGCTTGTGCTTCGGCACTTGCATAATTGGTATTGTCAACAAAATTTGAGAAACCAAGGTCCAGTACAAACCAATTAGTAGTTAGATTTTTAGGTTTGTTCATTTTTTTACGTAACAGTTTCGATTCAGCATCGTTGCCACGAATAATAACCATGCCGCCAACAATCAGTGTATCATTTGTGCCGCTCAACGGAAGATCTTTTTTAGGTAAGGTATCAGTTTGGGCATAAGTGCTTAGTAATGTGCATACAGTTGCACATAGTAGTAATATTCTTTTCATCGTTAAGTTGTTTGAAATTTTTATGGATTACATTTTGAAGGCAAAACCGGCCACCAACAACTGATCGTCACCATTTGTCATGTCAATACTGGTTTGCTTTTGAAAGTTGCGAGTTACTTTGCGGAAAAAACCACGAAGCTTATTTTTTTTGTTTTCTGGTTCTTCTACTTCTATTACCTCATCAAACGAAAATTGATTGTTAGATGCAAATGACGCTTGATTGTTATTTTTTACCTGCGGTATAACTATATTATTTGTACCGGTATTATTATTTAAAGGTTTTACATCAGGTGTGTTATTAACCAATCCACCATCGTTCGCTGGCGTATAATCAATATTGTGGGCACGTGTAGGTAAATTATTGGTTGGCTGACCATTGTTATTTCCTACTGTATTAGTTACAGCCGTTTGTACACCATTACCACCTGTTTTATTTACCGGTTTAACCGTTTGTGTTGTGCTACCCGTTGTATAATGTATGGTGTTTGTGCTGTTAGTTGTAGCTTCATCAACCTGTGCTAAAGCTTGTTCTTCAACCGGTGTTTCATTCACTGTTTCTGTAGTAACCGGGCTAACGTTTTGTGGTGTAATAACAGGTTTTTCTATTGTAGCTCCAGCTAATCCGTTATTATCAATTTCTTTCGGATTGTTTAACCATTTAAAACCACCCACACCTAAGGTTACTAAAAGTGCTGCTGCCACACCCATCCGCAACCAGTACATAGGTAAAATGCGGCGTTTGGTTTCTTCTTCTTTATATAACAAAGCTTTGTCAGGAAAAACCTCTGATGCCTGTGCCTTTAATTTTGTTTTAGCAAATAAAGCCAATTGTTGTTGCAACTCAGGGCTAACTGCCAGTTTTTGTTCAAATGCTTTTTTATCGTTTGCTGTTAATTCAGCATCCAGGTACATTATTATTTCACTATCCTGTGCCGATACTTCGCTTTCGGTTGTTTGCTGTAATAATTTACCTGCAAATAATAAGTCTTTATCCGGAAACACTACCTTTTCATCTACGCTAAGCTTGGTGCCGGATAACATATCCAACTCGGCTTGCAGGTCCGTATTTTGTTGAAGAAACTGCGTTAACTCCTGCTGCTGGGCAGTGTTAAGCTCATTATCCAGATAAAGGATAAAGTATTCTTCGTAATTATTTCGGGTTATATTGTTCATGAGGCGTTTAACTTAATTGTGTTTTGTTTGGGTTTAGCTATATCAGGTTTTCCACTTTTACCAGGTATTCTTTCATTTGTACCCTAGCCCGGTGTAGGTAAACTTTCACCTGGCTGTCGCTTAATCCGGTAATTTTTCCAATCTCTTCGTAACTATATCCTTCGTAGTCTTTTAGCAATATTAAAGACCGTTGTGTTTCGCTTAATTTGCTCAGCGCTTGCTCCAGTACTTTTTTAAGGTTGTTTTGTGCGCCTTGTTGTACCAGTGCATTTTCTTTAAACTCGTCTTGTAACTTTACTCTTTTCACTTTTCTTATATGGTCAATCATTTGGTGGTAGGCCACGGTAAATAAATACGATTTGCTTTTGGCTGCATCTATTTCCTCTCTATGAATCCATAATTTTTCAAATGCTGTTTGTACCACATCTTTTGCATCCTCCTCGTGGCGCAGGTTTTTTAAAATAAACCTGTACACGTTGTCGGCATACTGTGTTACACATTCATTATAATCTCTCTCTGTCATAAGCTGTTACTAAACTCCGGCAAATTTACCGTTCATTTGTTATTTATAAAAGTATTACGTACAGCGAAAAGTTTTTGTTACACTTTATGAAACAAATATTTGTTTTTTATGGCACTTTAAAAGTATATAATACATAAACAATTGATAATCAATAGTATTTGATTTATTGATTCAGCTGCAGAATAAATGGCATCGTCCCTTGCGACGCTCCGTTCTGCTGCATCAACGCGGAGCATCAATGAGGCTAATCCAATAACTAATATCGAATTAATTCTATTGGCCAAAATGCAGCATCCCGAATTTATTTCGGGAACACGGTTCTTTGAGCATCATCGTGTTATGCGGCGGTTACCCGCCATGGTTCGTGTCTCACGAACCAGTATTTCTTCTTTTGGTTCGTGAGACACGAACCATGGCTTCTAATCTGCGTTATCTGCGGGAAAAATTTAACCTACAACATAAAAACGGAGTACTGCATAATGCCCAATAGAATTGTTGCAGCACAAGTGAGTGACACAACAGACGATGATAGTAGCAATGCTGCTGGTTAAAAAATAAAAAAGCCCCTCTGCTGGAGGGGCCTTGTATAAAAAAGCGTTTAATTATCTTTTTGAACGTTTGGTTGGGAACTGGTTACCCGTTTTACGCACGTTTTTACCGTTGGCAGCGCCGCCCATGCTGTTCATAGCACAACGGAAACCAAGGGTGCTTAATGCCTGATCTTCTTCCAGGAAGCGGCGTGTACCCGGAGAAAGCCAGTATGCACGGTCGTTCCAGCTACCACCTTTGTACACACGAGAATGATCGCTTACCAAAGTAGTGGTACCATAACCATAAGATGCATTAGAAGCTGTATCACCATCAAGGTAGTTAATTACATTACCACGTTGGTAGTTACGGCGGTTTTTGCTTTCTTCGTCAGTTACATCACGCATTACTACACGTCCGGTTGTATCGTTAACCTGTGCTTCGTTTGTGCTTGGGTCTTTTACAATAGTTTGGAACTTGTTACCACGGGTTGGTGCAGGCATATCGTCAAAGTCAAGTGTAGACATTGGACGGAATACATCATGTACCCACTCGTTTACGTTACCGGCCATGTTATATAAACCAAATGCGTTAGGGTAAAAGCTTTTTACATCGGCAGTATAAAATGCGTTGTCATTTAAACCACCTGCAACACCGGCGTTGTCGCCAGAACCACGTTTAAAGTTAGCTAAAAACTGACCTTGCCAGCTACCATGACGTTGCTCTCTTAAGCTACTAGGGTTGCTTGCATTTTGTGCCCAAGGGTAAACTTGTTTGTTTTGAATTAGCTCTTCACCACGTTTTTTCTTGGTGCTAACACGAGGGTTTTGGTCTATTAAACCGTAAGCTGCGTACTCCCACTCTGCTTCAAAAGGCAAACGGTAGTCGGGTAACATTAAACCATCTTCTAAAGTTACAGTTGTACGTGGCTGGCCCTGAGGTGTTTTTAAAGGATTCTTTTTAGAAGTAGCGCCTTTGCCTGGAGGTGGTTGGTAACCTACACCTAATAAGTAAGACTTAGTGGTAAAGTTATCGGCACCTTGCTGGCCGTTTAAAGACTGCTTGTTAATAAAGCCTTTTTGTAATAAAATGCCTTCGTTTACACGATCACCACGCCACAAACAAAAGTCGTTTGCTTGTTTCCAGCTTACACCTACTACAGGGTAGTAGTTAAAACCCGGATGACGCAGGTAGTACTCTACCATTGGCTCGTTGTAACTCAACTCGCTTCTCCACGCTAAAGTATCAGGTAATGCACCTTCTACTATAGGTAGGTTTTGCGGGTCGGTTGGGTCAAATACTTTATTTAACCAGTATAGGTATTCTCGGTAGTGAATGTTGGCCACCTCGGTACGGTCAATATAAAAAGAAGGAACAGATACACGACGTGGAATATTATTCCAGTCGCCCATTACATCTTCTTCAGTTTGACCCATAGTAAAGGTACCGCCTTCAACAAATACCAAACCGGGACCGGTTTTCTGGTCAGTAGCCTTGGCTACCTGATAACCGCCCATGTTTTTGTCGTTGTAATTCCAGCCGGTTACGCTGGACTTGCCGCTCTTGTTTTTGTTACAAGAAATGGCCAGCACGCTTAAGGATAAAAGGATTGCTAAGTTTTTCATGTTCATAATGTATTGCATAAGCCTACGAATTGGATAAAATTAACGCTTAGTTAAACATAATTATTGCGTTACCCGCTAAAATTTAATTCAGACGGCCTGCGAATATATATACTTTGTTAGATAGTACTAAGCGGAAAATTACTTTTTTTCATATGTTTTTTTACGAATATCCTATTGCTAACGCATTAACCTGCAAATATTAAGCTGTCTTTAATAATTATATAATTTTATTGTGTTTGTTAACAATAAAGTACGAGGTTAAACGTTCGATGTTGGCAACGCCTGAAACATTATTTTACTTTATATAAGGAGTAAATAATTTTATGGGTTTAGTCATTTTGTTACTGAGTTTTCATTTTAATTCAATACTTTAGTAAAGCATTTTATATCATAATATTATATTTGCAACCAATCATTTAAATACTAGCTAATGAGATCAAGATCCTTAAAACTAACTGCTGCGCTATTTTTTGCCTCTGCCTTAACGGCAACTACGTATGCCCAAAACAGAATTAACGTAGTAACAACCGCTGTTCCTTTTTTACGTGTAGCCCCCGATGCCCGCTCTAGCGGTATGGGAGATATTGGCCTTGCCACTTCTCCAGATGCATCTGCAGGCTTTTGGAACATTGGTAAAGTAGCCTTTAATGAGTCAAAAGGTGGTTTAGTAGCCACTTATTCTCCGTGGTTAAAAGACATTGTAAACGACGTTTTCCTTGCGTCGCTTTCCGGTTTTTATAAAATTGACGAAAACTCAGCTTTAAACCTGGGCTTCCGTTATTTTAACTTAGGCGATATTCAGTTTACCGATGACAACTCTAACAGCATTGGCAATGGTCGTCCTCGTGAATTTGGACTGGACGTAGGTTACTCTCGTCGTCTATCTTCAAAATTAGGTTTAGGTGTTAGCTTACGTTATATCAACTCCGATCTTGCTGCCGGTGTAGGGTCTGGCGGTTATACTTACAAAGTAGGTAGTGCCATTGCGGGTGATATTGGTGTATTTTACGATAATAAAAACGAAGCCGGTAACGGATTTGCTTTTGGTGCACAAGTAAGCAACTTAGGTACTAAAATAGCTTATACCGATAATGCTGACGCAAGAGACTATATTCCTGCTAACTTAGGTATTGGTGCTACTTATACTAAAAACTTCGACGATAAAAATAAAATCGTTTTTGGTGTTGACGCTAATAAATTATTAGTTCCTACGCCTCCTGAAAACTTAAGCGATCCTGCTGCTTTAAACGATTACAGAAGCAAAGCGGTAGTTGGTAGCTGGTTTAGCTCATTTGGTGATGCGCCGGGTGGCTTTGGCGAAGAAATGAGAGAGTTTCAACTTTCTGCAGGTGCAGAATACTGGTATAACAACCAGTTTGCATTACGTGCAGGTTATTTCTACGAAGACAAAAGCAAAGGTAACCGCCGTTATTTCACTGCAGGTTTAGGTTTAAAATACAACATCTTTGGTATCAACTTCTCTTACCTTGCACCAACAGGTAGCGGAGTTACCCGTATTCCTTTATCAAACACTATTCGTTTATCGGTAGCGTTCGATTTTGGAAATGCAGCAGACTAATTTGTAACAACATTATACAAGTAAAGCCCCTGCAAAGGGGCTTTTTTATTTAACCCCTTGTATAAGCAACAGCAGTGTATATTTGCCGGCAACAACAGGTCTTTTTATATTTTGGGCGTGCCCTTGTGTTACCAACCTGCGGCTTCGTTCCTCAGCCTTGGTAGTTAACACAAGGTCGGGCTATACGCTGCAAGTCCGGCACAAAGCCACCGCACAGGGGCTTCACCGGGCTTTCCGCTGCTATCCCTCACGCATAGTGCGGTAACTCAGTTTATTTTTAAAAACTAAAAATTAGTAATTATGTCATTTCGTATAGGTTCTGGAATAGATTTTCACCAATTAGTAACCGGTCGTGATTTATGGATAGGCGGCGTTAAAATACCACACCATAAAGGTGCCTTAGGCCATAGCGATGCCGATGTATTGTTACATGCTATTTGCGATGCCTTATTAGGTGCATTAGCATTAGGCGATATTGGTGTACACTTTCCTGATACCAGTAATGAGTTTAAAGATATTGACAGTAAAATTTTACTACGCAAGTCTATTGAGCTGGTACATAAAGAAGGGTATAAAGTTGTAAATATCGACTCATCGCTTTGTTTAGAAGCACCGAAAATTAAACCGCATGTACCCGCCATGCAACAAGCCATTGCAGATATTGTTAGCGTAACCATTAAAGATGTTTCTATTAAAGCCACCACCACCGAAAAAATGGGTTTTGTTGGTAGAGAGGAAGGTTTGGTGGCTTATGCTACTGTGTTGCTGGAGAAGATATAAAATATATAGTATCGCGGCTTTGACAACGGTCTTTGCTGATTAATATTCTACTGCTCAAAGGCTGCGCTGCTTAGCCCCGAGTAACGAAAACTACGCTTCGTTCCTCAGCTTGTTTTCTAACACGGGGCGGGCAGCGGACTGAAGCTGATGATCGATATGCTGCTGACAGCCCCACATATTCCTAAAAAAATTATCTTCTGCTGGCGATTAATAAATTAAGATCGGTGTATTTTAAATCGAAACGCTGGCTTAAATAAAAGTTAGTGAGTGAGCCTTTAAATAAATAAAAGCTGTTGCGTAAATGCAGTTTATGCCAAACCAGTTTTTCAAAACCACCTTCTTCACCGGCTTCTAAAATTAGCGGCATTAATACATTGCTGATAGCCTGCGAAGCGGTACGGGCAAAACCCGACGGAATATTGGGTACACAATAATGTATAACGCCATACTTCATAAAAATGGGGTGCTCGTGGCTGGTAATTTCGCTGGTTTCAAAACAACCGCCGCGGTCAATACTTACGTCCAGTATTACCGATCCAGGGCGCATATTGCTCACCATTTCCTCGGTAACCACCATGGGTGTACGTCCGGTATGCGAGCCTAAAGCCCCAACGGCTACTTCGCAGGTTTTAAGTTGTTTGGCTAACAGGCGTGGCTCAATTACTGAGGTCCACATACGCTGGCCAATATTATTTTGTAAACGTTTTAAACGGGATACGCTATTATCAAACACTTTTACCGATGCGCCTAATGCCAGTGCTGCACGGGCGGCATACTCGCCAACTATACCCGCGCCAATAATAATAACTTTAGTGGGTGCAATGCCCGATATACCACCTAACAAAACACCTTTACCATGATTAGCCGAGCTTAAATACTGTGCCGCAATTAACATTACCGCACTACCCGCAATCTCACTCATGCTGCGTACAATGGGGTACGATTCGGTTTCGTCCATCAGGTTTTCAAACGAAATAGCCGTGATGCGTTTTTCCATCATACTGGCTAGTATCTCCGTTTTTAAAACCGATAAATGTATAGGAGAAATGATTACCTGATTCAATTGCAACAGTGGCAAATCGTCCTCAATAACAGGGGCACTTTTTACCAGTATGGGGGCTTTAAAAACCTCGGCACGGTCGTACACAATTTTGGCACCTGCTTCGCTGTAATCTTTATCTCTGAAATGCGAGGCGTCGCCGGCATTATGTTCAATCATTACCTGGTGGCCGTTACTCACCAACACACTCACCGCATCAGGGGTTAGGGCTATACGGTTTTCCTGAAAAGCTATTTCTTTGGGTATTCCAATCATTACCCCTTCGGCTTTAGGTTTTATATCTAAAGTTTCCTCAAGGGTTTCATAGCTAAACGATGTGCTGATAAAAGGTTTCTGCTGACTCATGTAGTAGTTTAACAATCGTAATGAATTGCTGGGCAAAATTACTTAATTCTGCGTTATGCTGTACCTGCGGGTATCCGCATTTATTCTTTCTAAATAAACATGCACCGTATCCGGCGGAAATAAACCAGGGGCTTTTTCGGGCCACTCCGCAAAACAAATACTACCGCTGTATAAAACATCTTCTACACCGGCCTGTATGGCCTCTTCCTCATCACGCAGGCGGTACAAATCCATATGATACATAATGCGCTTAGTACCGCTGCAATCGTAACCATACTCGTTAATAATAGAAAAAGTAGGACTGCTAATGGTTGAATAAACACCTTTGGCCAGACATAACTGTTGTATAAAAGTTGTTTTGCCTGCACCCATTTCGCCATGAAAAGCAAAAACTTTTGCATCACCGGCTTGCTGCCAAAAATTGTCAACCGCTTGTTGAATAGTATTTAATGTAAACTCAAAACTCATACTGCAAAAATAGTTGTAATAATGTTTGCCGGTTTATGATTGCAATTTCATTTCCCTTTACGCTGGCTGATATTTTTGTTGCCATCGTCCCTCCCCTGATTGGAGCCTCCCCCAACCCCTCCGAAGGAGGGGCTTTGTATAGCGACTTCTCAATAACCGTTATTTTTATTGACCAGCTTTAGGGCCATGATTGATCGTTCCTTGCGACGCTCCGTTCTGCTGCATCAACATGGAGCATCAATGAGGCTAATCCAATAACTAATATCGAATTAATTCTATTGGGCAATGTGTACTCATCTCTACTTTTTTGCGAAACCCTCATTTTCAAATTTACAAATAGGATTAGGTACCTCATTCGCATACTAATTATTTTAGTATATTTGTAGCTAAATTAGTTAGTATGTTCAAGGGAATGAATGGAATAGCTTTTGGTAAAAAATTTACAACCAATGAAGA